>Ga0079301_1000028_pt1 | contig 71772 bp, 71 predicted proteins | sample Wag4_2014_7_11_3_FD_74797 | JGI IMG/M metagenome (GOLD analysis project Ga0079301, IMG submission 74797) | Fresh water mixed with fracking chemicals microbial communities from Ohio, USA - Utica-2 Time Series FC 2014_7_11 | ecosystem: Engineered > Industrial production > Chemical products > Input... | reverse complement strand
TCGCGAGCAAGCCCGGTCTCACAGGTGACGGTGATCCACTGTGGGAGTGGGCTTGCTCGCGGAGGCTGTTTCAAGGTGCAACGATGTTGAACTGCGGCGCTCCGGGCTCATCGCCCGCACCCTGTCTACCCAAACGCTGCTGCGAGCATGGGGCGGCACGCCGTTGCGCGGGCGCCGACCCGATGCAGGCGCAATCGCCGACGGACAAAAACCATTCAGGGCCGCTATCCTTGGCCCACGCCTATCGAACGGGTTTTCCCATGCTTGAAGTCCAGGACGTCTTCAAAAGCTACGCCACTCCCCAAGGTCCGCTGACGGTGCTGCAAGGCGTCGACCTGAGCCTCAGGCCCGGCAGCAGCCTGGCGCTGATGGGTGAGTCGGGCAGTGGCAAGAGCACCTTGCTGCACTTGATCGCCGGGCTGGACAAGGTCGATCGCGGCAGCATCCGCAGCGGCGAACATCGCCTGGAGCAGATGAGCGAAGGGCAACTGGCCCATTGGCGGCGCACGGAAATCGGCCTGGTGTTCCAGCAGTTCAACCTCATCGGCAGTCTGCGGGTGGAGGACAACCTGGCGTTCCAGGCACGGCTGGCCGGGCGGCATGATCCACGCTGGCAGGCGCATCTGGTGCAGCGCCTGGGGCTGGCGGATGTGCTGCAGCGCTATCCGGAGCAGCTTTCCGGTGGTCAGCAGCAACGGGTGGCGCTGGGCCGGGCCCTGGCCTCGCGGCCGCCACTGCTGCTGGCCGACGAACCCACCGGCAGCCTCGATGAGGCCACCAGCGACGAGGTGCTCAAGCTGTTGCTGGAACTGCTCGATGACAGCCCCACCACGTTGCTGATGGTCACCCACAGCCCCAGCGTCGCGGCGCGGCTGGCGGAAAAAGTGGTGCTGCACGGTGGTCGCCTGGCGGCTGTGGACGGGCGCTGAGATGCCTGTTTTTCGCCAGGCCCTGCGCGCGCTGTTCAGTCATTGGCGTCAGCATCCGGTGCAGTTTTTCAGCGTGCTGACCGGGCTCTGGCTGGCCACCAGCCTGCTGATCGGCGTGCAGGCGCTCAACAGTCAGGCGCGGGACAGCTATGCCCGGGCCAGCCAGTTGATCGGCGGCGAACCCCAGGCCAGCCTCAGCGCGGTGACCGGGGCCACCTTCGCCCAGCAATGGTTCGTCGAGCTGCGTCGGGCCGGTTGGCCGGTGTCGCCGGTGCTGCAGGGCCGGTTGATCCTCAAGGACCATGAAGATCAGCGTCTGCAACTGATGGGCATCGAGCCGGTGTCGTTGCCGGCCGGCGGCGTGGTGGCGGGGCAGGCGATGGCCATCGAGCAAGTGGTCGAGTTCTTCACCCCGCCGGGCAGCACCTGGATTTCGCCGCAGACCTTGCAGGCTCTGGGGCTGAAGGAAGGCGAGCGGCCGCAGGCATCGAACGGCCAGGCGTTGCCGCCGTTGCGCGCGCAGGCGGACATGGCGCCCGGCGTGTTGCTGGTGGACATCGGTTTTGCCCAGCAATTGCTCGATTTGCCGGATCAGCTTTCACGCCTGCTGCTGCCCAAGGATTTCACCGCGCCCTTGCCTGATTCATTGAAAGACCAGCTGCAATTCAAGAGCAGCGGTGAAGAAAACAACCTGGCGCGCCTCACCGAAAGCTTCCACCTGAACCTCGATGCCCTGGGGTTTCTGTCGTTCGTGGTCGGCTTGTTCATCGTGCATGCCGCCATCGGGCTGGCGCTGGAGCAGCGTCGAGGCTTGCTCAGGACCCTGCGCGCCTGTGGTGTCAGCGCGCGAATGCTGATCGGGTGCCTGACGGTCGAACTGGCGGCGCTGGCCTTGATCGGCGGTGTCGCCGGTGTGGTCAGTGGCTACCTGCTGGCCAGCGTGCTGCTGCCGGACGTCGCCGCCAGCCTGCGCGGTCTGTACGGCGCTGAGGTGGCAGGGCAGTTGAGCCTGAGCCCGCTGTGGTGGCTCGGCGGCGTCGGCCTGGGCTTGCTCGGCGCATTGCTCGCCGGGGCCAACAGCCTGTGGCGGGCGGCGCGCTTGCCGTTGCTGGCCCTGGCCGATCCGCAGGCCTGGCATCAGGCCCACGCGCGCTGGTTGCGGCGTCAGGGTTGGGTGGCGGCGCTGGCCCTGGCGATCGCGTTGCTGGCGCTGTGGTTCGGTGACAGCCTGGCCAGCGGTTTCGTGCTGATGGCGGCACTGTTGCTCGGCGCCGCCCTGGCCTTGCCGGTGGTGCTCAATGCCGTGCTCAACGGCTTGCTGGGGCGCAGTCGTACGGTGCTCGGTCAGTGGTTCGTCGCCGATTGCCGTCAGCAACTGCCGGCCCTGAGCCTGGCGTTGATGGCGCTGCTGTTGGCCCTGGCCGCCAACATCGGCGCCGGCAGCATGACCGCCGGCTTTCGCCAGACGTTCAACGACTGGCTCGAGCAGCGCCTGACTGCCGAGCTTTATCTCAATCCGCAGAACCCGGCCCAGGCCCGGGAGATGCACGCCTGGCTTGCTCAGCAGCCGCAGCCCACGGCGGTGTTGCCCAACTGGCAGGTGTCGATCCAGTTGCAGGGTTGGCCGACGGATGTCTTCGGTGTGATCGACCATCCGACTTACCGTCAGCATTGGCCGCTGCTCGAAGCCATGGGTGAGCGGCCCTGGGATCGCCTGGTCACGGACGACGCAATGATGCTCAGCGAGCAACTGGCCCGGCGCCTGAACGTGCGGTTGGGCGATCACCTGACCATTGCCACGCCTGGCGGGCCGTGGTCACCGCGCATCGTCGGGATCTATGCCGATTACGGCAATCCGAAGGGCCACATGCTGGTCAACGTCAACCACTTGCTGCGCGGCTGGCCGCAACTGGCGCCCAATCGTTTCAACCTGCGGATCGAGCCGGCGTTGATTGCGCCTTTCGTCACCGCGCTACAGGCCCGCTTCGCCCTGGAAGACAGCCGCATCGTCGATCAGGCGCGGCTCAAGGGGTGGTCGACCCAAGTCTTCGAACGCACCTTCGCCGCCACCGCCGCGCTGAACAGCCTGACGCTCTGTGTGGCGGGGGTGGCGCTGTTCATCAGCTTGCTGACCCAGAGCCAGAGCCGCCTGGGTCAACTGGCGCCGCTGTGGGCGTTGGGTGTGACCCGGCGGCAACTGATGCTGCTCAATCTCGGCCAGACCTGGCTGTTGGCGGTGTTGACGCTGGTGCTGGCGCTGCCGTTGGGCATCGCCCTGGCCTGGTGCCTTGACACGGTGATCAACGTCCAGGCTTTCGGTTGGCGCTTGCCGTTGCGGGTGTTTCCATGGCAGTTGCTGCAGTTGATGGGGCTGGCGTTGGTGGCGACGTTGCTGGCGTCGGCGTGGCCGCTGTATTCGTTGTATCGCACGCAACCGGCCGACCTTTTGAGGACTTTTGCCCATGAGGATTAGGCTTGCGGTAATGGTGTTGGCACTGGTGCTCGGTGGCTGCGATCAACCGGCGACCGAGGAAAAAGGCTTTGCCGGGCTGGGCAATCAGGCGGCTGCTTTTACGCCGGTGGTGCCGGGTCGAGTGTTCGACTTCCCTGTGGATCATGGCCCGCACGATGGCTTTCGCATCGAATGGTGGTATGTCACCGCCAATCTCAAGGATGAACAGGGCCAGGAGTTCGGCGTGCAATGGACGCTGTTTCGCAGTGCCTTGAAAGCCACGCCCGAGGTGGCGGGATGGGAAAACCAGACGCTGTGGCTGGGCCACGCCGCCGTGACGTCGGCGACGGCCCATCATGCCGCCGAGCGCTATGCCCGGGGCGGCGTCGGTCAGGCCGGGGTGAGTGGGGTGCCGTTCAATGCATGGATCGACGATTGGCGGTTCAGCAGTCAGTCGAGCGATGCCGAGCCGCTGACAGACCTGCAACTGAGTGCCCGGGACAAGGGCTTCAACTATCAACTGCGACTGACCTCGAAAGGGCCACTGGTGCTGCAGGGGGACAAGGGGTTCAGTCAGAAATCCGAGCAGGGCCAGGCGTCGTATTACTACAGTCAGCCGTTTTTCCAGGCCAGCGGCAGCCTGGAAATCGATGGCCAGCGTTATCAGGTCAGCGGCCCGGCGTGGCTCGACCGCGAATGGAGCAGTCAGCCGCTGACGGCCGATCAGACCGGTTGGGACTGGTTTTCCCTGCACCTGGACAGTGGCGAGCAGGTGATGCTGTATCGGATGCGGCGCAAGGAGGGGGCGCCTTACCTGACCGGGACCTGGATCGACGCTCAGGGTAGGACGCAGTTATTGCAGGGCGACGACATACGCCTGACGCCCCAGGACACGGCCCGGGTGGCCGGGCGTTCGATGCCGGTGCGTTGGGCGATCCAGATCCCGGGCAAACGCCTGGACATCGTCATCAACGCCCTCAACCCCGACGCCTGGATGGATTTGCGCATTCCCTACTGGGAAGGCCCGGTTCAGTTGAGCGGCAGCCATGGCGGCCAGGGTTACCTGGAAATGACCGGTTACTAGCCCACCACATCTGCCGAATATGCCCTTCCCCCCCCGTGTAGGCGCGAGGCTTGCCCGCGATGGCGGTGTTTGAGTCAACGGATGTGTTGGCTGACACGCCGCCATCGCGGGCAAGCCTCGCTCCTGCAGGGGGGCGTTGAGAACTGGAGTTCACTGGAACTCCCGCAGCCCTCCAGCCCTCTACCGTACGAATCCCCCCTACCGGAGCCTGCCATGCGCGAAGACCTCACACCGCCCGACCTCGATGCATGGCAGCGGGTGTTCGATGACCAGGCATTCTGGCAACAATCCCCCGACGCCCATTACATGGAGTTGCTGCGAATGGCTGACGATTTGCTGGGGCAGGGCGCCATTGACCTTGATCAGTGGAATGAGCTGAAGGCCAGGGCGGAGCGCTCCCATGAGGATTCACCGGCCATCAATGTGGCTCGGGAAGTCGACGATCCGCAGGCCTGAGGCCCGCGTCCAATGGACTACGCGAGAAATTGCGAAGCCTTGCTGATCAGCGTCTATGCTCAACGGCACGCTCGGCGTCGAACCGGGTTTCAACGCCGTTTGTCGTCATTGATCACAGGGAATGTTCTGCCTATGAAACGTCACGCGCTGACCAAAGCCGTCACCCTCGCAACCTTGCTGTCTGCCGCCAGTCTCAGTGCCATCGCTGCGGATATTCCACTGTCAGCCGTGGTGGAAGCCGACCAGGTCACCACCAAAGTGATTTCCGTGGATGCGGCCAATCATCAGGTGGTTCTGGAAGGGCCGGAAGGTCGGCAGGTGCATGTACAACTGACCGAAAAGGCCAAGAACCTCGACAATCTCAAGGCCGGCGATCGGGTGGATATCAAGGTCACCCGTTCCGTGGCGGCGTATCTGGATACCGATATCGACAAGGGCTTGCCGGGCACTACCGAGCGCACCGGTGAAGTCCGCGCGGCGCCGGGCAGTGCCAACCCCGGTGGCGAGGCGTACCGCCAGGTTCAGGTGCAGTTGAAGATCACCGCCATTGATGTGAAGAACAATCGGGTGACCTTTGAGAACCCTAAAGGCCAGTCGAAAACCGTCGACATTGAAAGGCCGGAAGTACAAGCCAAACTCAAGGATTTAAAAGTGGGACAAAGCGTTTATGTCACCTATACCGACATTCTGACGGTGACCAGCAAACACGGAAGTTGAATGGGGTTTTACCGAGTGATTAATCCTGTACAATTTTTTGTATAGGAATGAAGTTTGTTGTTTGCTGCTCGGTAAGTTTCAGCCGATGCGATGGATAATATTGGATCGGCAAATTTCATCTTTCAGGCGCGGACAACAACAGCGACTTCAACTAAAATACGTCCCGTTCGCCCAGTGTTACGGCTCTTTACCAGTGCATGGATTGCCGAGGCCACTGCACTGGGCGAACACCATTGCAGGGTGCGCTACGAGTTTTCAGCGGCTCTTCGGATACTGAAAAGGGTGATCATTCGATCACCCTTTTTTGTTGGTTTCAGTATCGGTTGTCAGCCCTCAACCGGTTTTTTGTTCCCGCCAGTCATCTCCACCGGTCGTGGTGGCGGCCACATGCTCCCAAGTGATTTTCGTGTAGCTGAAATGCACGTCTTGCAGTTGGGTAAAGTGCGCGTTTGCCGGGTCCTGACAATTGTGCATGTAGTCTTTTATATGAACAATCTGCGCGCCCTCGAGTGAAGTGGTGTAGTAGTGCTCTTGGTTGCCATAGGCGTCGGTGCGGTACCACCTGATTTTGAACTCGGTGATTTTTTCGGCTGAGCACAGGGCGGTCAGCAGTAGAGGCGAGGACTTGTCGAACACCTTGGTGATCACGACGGGTTTGTGAACGCGCTGCCCTGTTGCCGAGCCCGATTGAGGGTCATAGGGCAGGGTCACTTCATGGCTGAAAGCCTGGACCAGAACCTCGTCTTCATGTCCTTTCTGAAAGGTGCCAACCGATGGGACGGTGTAGGCGCCTTCTGTCATGAGACCTGAGTTTTCACCCCTGACGGATAAGTACGCGGGTGTGGCCATGGATGCTCTCCTTGTTAACGTTAAGTGAGGTTCCCCTGTCGGGGGCCTGACGCTTAACAAGGTCCGTGCCACGATCATCGAGGCCGGAAAAACCGTCGGGTTGAGACCCTCCCGGCAAGGTCGCATCGCAAAAATCCCCGAGTTCTGCGTGGAAGGCTGCGCGATGGAGGGCAGCTTGTTGCGCACCCCCATCCAAATAACCTTGCAGGGCGCAGTTCGCTCTCCAACGAGGGCCGACTCCCGCGCTCAGCGTGCAATTTTTTGCGCAACCCGTCCCATTACAGGTCTTTGCTAATCAGCGAGCGAGTTAAAACACTGCTCGATCGACCGCCGCTGCGTCTCGGCATACAGGCCCAACTCATCAATGGTCGGACGCCCGAGGGCCTTTTCGAAGGCCTGCTGATTGGAGTGCACGCCGTAATGGGTTTGCGCGGCGTCTCCCAAGTTTGACTGAAAAATCCCCGCCGCACTGACCGGCAGGAAATCCTCGTACACCAGCGGCTCGACCCGCAGGTAGCCACCGCTGACCAGTTCCTCCAGCGGCAGGGTTTTCAGCTCGGGCGCCGCCAGGCCTTTTTCCGTCACGAAATAGCGAAAGTACGCCAGTTCCTGTTGGCGCATGGCTTCATAGGTGTCGGGAAATTCGCTGAAATGCTGCGCCATCAAATCGTTATAGCGAGCGGCATTGGCTTCGTTGGGAAAGGCCTTCAGTTCGTCGCGGGCGGCATTGAGCAGGCGGTCGTACAGCGCCCGGCCTTTAGGGGTAAGGGCGGCGCCGCGTTGTTCGATCTCGCCGAAACGGGCGCTGTGGCTGCCGGCCGTATCCGCCTGATCGGTGAACGCCACGGGTTCGTCGAGCGCCTTGAAGCTGGTCTGGCGCAGCAGGATCGGACACTGACGGCGCGGCGGGCCTTCGATCACGGCTTTAGGGGTGATGCCATGCACCGGCATCTGCGCCTGGACGATGTCGATGTCCAGGGTGCGCGGCGTCAAGTGATTGATGTGCGGGCCCTTGAAGGCCACTACATCGGCGATCAGGCGATGTTGGGCGCTCAGGGTCTGGTACTGCTCGGCGGTGACAGTGGCGCGGTGGTGCCAGCGGAAGGTTTCCAGCGCCTGCTTGACGAACTCGTCGGCCTCCGGTTCGCTGAGGCCGCCCTGGGTTTCGGCACGCGCGATCAGGGTCAGCGCGGCCGGGGTGAAGATCGAACGCTTGTCCAGCACCGACTGGGCAAACGCTCGCAGTTGCGGGTCTTCGATCAGTTCCAGGCGCAGCAGTGAGGTGAAGACGCGGAACGGGCTGATTTGCAGTGAGGTTTCATGCACCGCCCGAAACGCCGTGGAATGCACCGGCACGCCGGCCGGGGTCAGGTCGTAGTAGCCCACCGGCTGCATGCCCATCACCGCGAACAGGCGGGCGAGGGTGGCCAGTTCGGCGGCGGTACCGACTCGGATCGCACCATGGCGCTCCAGGTCCAGGCGTTCGATCTCCCCGGTGCTGTTCAACTGACGGGCAATGCGCGGATCGCTGGCCAGCACCTGGCGATTGGTCTGCTCCACCAACTCCATCAGCGCGCCGTACAGCGGCACCTCTTCGCGGTACATGTCGGACATCGCTTTGGAAAAGCGTTGACGGATCAGGTCGGGGCTGACGAAGTTCGGATGAGTCATGAACAGGTTCCTGGCGCGGTGACGTGAAGGATGGGAGAAAAGATCGCAGCCTTCGGCAGCGCCGACAAACGAAGTTTCTGACGGACTTCATTCTGCAAAGGACTGCAAGCTCAATGCAGCCGTTGATCCTGCGGGCTCTCCGAGCGTAGCGATGCCAAAAACTCCCGATACAACCGCGCCGAACCGGCCGGTGCTTCGACCATCGGCATGTGGCCGATGCCTTCCCAGATCTCCACCCGCAGATCGGCAATGCCCTTGCTCCACACGGCCACGCTGCTGACGTCGATCAGCCGATCCTTGCGCCCCCACAACAACAGCGCCGGTGCGGTGATGGTCGGCAATTGCGGTTCCATCGGCGGGCTGGCGCGAAAATCGCGGAAGATTTCTTCCAGTTCATCCCGCGACTGCTCGTAGCGATGGGCGATAGCGTCCAGCACCACCCGTGGTACCCAGGGTGGATCGGCCATGGTCATGGCATAGAAGTGTTTGAATGCTTCCCGCGAGTCGATCAGGAAGGGATTGTGGCCCTTGGCCAAATGGCGTTCCAGGTCGCTGGGCTCGGGAGCGGTGACGCCCGCCGGGTCGAACAGGGCGACCGAGACGATGCGCTCCGGGTAGTGGGCCGCCATCCAGGCCGCAATCCAGCCGCCCATCGAGTTGCCGATCACATGGACTTTCTCGACCCCGCACACATCCAGCATCTGAATCATGCGCTTGGCCTGCAACGGGATGTCATAGCCGCCGCCGGCCTTGAAGCCGGTTTCACCGTGGCCGGCGATGTCGGGGATGATCACCCGGTAATTGCCGACGAAATGTCGGGCAAACCGCAGCCAGATATTCTTGTCGGCACTGAAGCCGTGAAGCATCAGCACATTGCTGGAGGCCTCGTACGGGCCGCCTTGCCAGGTCGAGACGGTCATCTCGTTGATCGGCACGATGAGCTTGTGCAGTTTGTACAACCTGGCCTCGGCAGCCACGCTCAGGTCATACAGCCAATAGCCGACGGCCGGGTAGCTCAACCAGCACCAGGCCGCAAACACCGCGATAGCGACAACCAGTAAAAGCATCAGGCGCCTTCCTTCTGACGGATCAGGACAAAATGTGATCGGCGGGTTTGAGGGCTCGGGTCAGCCGATAAAAGCTGAAACTGAACCCCGGAAACATGGCAACCACATGACCGCTCTTGCTTTGATACCAACTGTGGCAGCCTCCGGACTTCCAAACCGTGCGTTCCATTTCTCTATGGATCATTTCAGTGTAGGTACGTTCTGCCTCGGGGCGAACTTCGATACTGCGCAAACCCTGTGCTTTTAGGGTGCCGATGCAATCGAGGATGTAGTTCATCTGCGATTCGATGATGAACAGCGCCGAGGTGTGGCCGATTCCGGTGTTGGGGCCGGTAACGATGAACAGGTTGGGAAAGTCCGGCAGGCTGGTGCCGAGGTAGGCGCGGGGGTAGTGGGCCCAGACATCGCGCAGTTGCGTGCCGTTTTTGCCGCTGACCGGGTAGGAAATCACCCCGTCGGTGGCGTCGTAACCGGTGGACCAGACGATCAGGTCCAGATCGATATGTTGCCCGTCCTGCATGACGATGCCGGTTTCGTCGATTTCCCTGATGCCTTGTTCCCGGCTGTGCAGGGTCACGTTCTGTCGTGCCAGGGCCGGGTACAGCGTGCTGGACAGAATGATCCGTTTGCAGCCGATGGTGTAGTCCGGTGTCAGTTTTCGCCGCAGTTCGGCGTCGGCTACCTGACGTTTGATGAAGCGCAGAGCCTGATGCTGGACCATGCGCACCGCCGGCTTCGAGTATTTGAAGGCAATCACCCGGGTTTCGAACTGCCAGTAGATCATCCAGCGCAGCAGTTTATAGGCAGGGGTCAACCCCAACAGCCAACGCTGGAAACGGCCGAAGGTGCGATCGGCCCGGGGCAATACCCAGTGCGGGGTGCGCTGGAACACATGCAGGTGTTCCACCTCTGGGGCGATGGCCGGAATCACCTGGGCCGCACTGGCGCCGCTGCCGACGATGGCCACGCGTTTTTGCCGGTAATCGTAGGAATGGTCCCAGTTATTGGTGTGAAAGGTCTTGCCCAGGAAGCGTTCCTGGCCAGGGAAGTGCGGCACCACCGGTTGGCTCAGGGGCCCAGTGGCGTTGATCAGGAACTGCGCATGAAAGGTGCCTTTTGTGCTGTGCACGGCCCAGCGCTTGCCGACATTGTCCCATTGCACCCGTTCGACATTGGCTTGCAGTTCGACCCGCTCACGCAGGCCGAAATGCTCCACCACATGGCGGGTGTAGCGGTGCAGTTCAGCCTGTTCGGCGAACATCTGCGTCCAGCGGTACGGGGCGAAGGACAGCGAATACAGCGGCGAGGGCACGTCGACCGCGGCACCCGGATAGGTGTTCTGGCACCAGGTGCCGCCGAAAAAATCCCGGCGCTCCAGCAGCCGAAAGTCGGTGATGCCAGCCTTGAGCAGGTTTACCGCAGCGCACTGGCCGCCGAAACCGCTGCCGATGATCAATACTTCGAAGGTGTGCATGGGTGTCCTGTGCGTGATGGGCCTGGCTCTTACTTTCATGTATAGCCAAACTGCGGCGCATTGCGCCTGTTCCTGTAGGCGCGAGGCTTGCCCGCGAAAAGGGGGCGCTCGGTAAACCAGGCAGACCGCGTCATCGTTCATCGCGGGCAAGCCTCGCTCCTACAGGGCTGATGTCAGGCCGCCGGCCGGTGATGGCTATTTGACGTTGCCCTGTTAGACTCCGAGCAACCCGCCCACCCTGTGTCATCAGGTCCCGTTCAGCGGTGCAGAGGTCCCAATGGCAAAGATGGAGGTAAAAGGACTTTCACTGGCCAGGCGGCTCTACACATCACGCGCCCTGGGTCTGATACTGGGGTTGTTGTGCGTGGGCGCGGCGATGTACCCGTTGCGTCCGGCGCCCTGGGTCTGGGGCTTGATGCTGTTCAACGGCCTGCTCTGGCCGCACCTGGCCTACCAATGGGCCCGACGCTCCCCGACGCCTTATCACGCCGAACATCGCAACCTGATGGTGGACGCCTTCATGGGCGGTTTCTGGGTGGCCGCCATGCATTTCAATCCGCTGCCCAGCGCCACCACTGTTTCCATGATGGCCATGAACAATGTGGCCATCGGTGGCCTGCGCTTTCTGCTGGTGGGGACGGTGGCGCAGGTACTCGGGCTGGGTGTTGGCTGGCTGATCTTCCGTCCGCTGTTCATCCCCGACACCAGTCAGTTGCAGCTGTACGCCTGCTTGCCGCTGATGTGCTTCTATCCGCTGGCGCTAGGGCTGATCTGCTTTCGCCAGGCCCATACCCTCGGCCAGCAAAAGCGCGAGCTGCTGGCCCTGAGCCGTACCGACAGCCTGACGGGTCTGCTCAATCATGGGGCCTGGAAGGATCGGCTGGAAGTCGAGTTCCAGCGCTGCCTGCACCAACAGCCCCAGGGCGGCGCCATCGCCCTGATTGATATCGATCATTTCAAAAGCATCAATGACACCTACGGTCATGTCGCCGGGGACATTGTCTTGCGGCAACTGAGCAAGATGCTCAAGCAGAATCTGCGGGCCACCGATGTCACGGGACGGTATGGCGGAGATGAGTTTTGCGTGATTTTACCGGACTTGCCCCTGAGCAGCGCCGCAGCGGCCATGGAGGCGTTGCGTGAGCGTTTTTCGACTTTGGGTTACGAGCAGAGTCCTGCGCTGAAAGTCAGCCTGAGCATCGGCCTGGCCGCCTTCAACCCAGGCCACACCGAGGCCACGCTATGGCTCAATGATGCGGATCAGGCGTTGTATGAGGCCAAGTCCAACGGGCGTAATCGGGTGATCTGCTGTGGGGATGGGCGGTCGCGGCATGAATTGCTTGATTCGGTTTGACGTCGGTGAGTGTCCGCAATACCTGTGGGAGCGGGCTTGCTCGCGAAGGCGGCCTGATAGCCGACCTTGCTCTGGCTGACCGGGTACATATCCATTTCTTCGGTAACGGCCGCTTAGGGTTTCGCCTGACGGCGACTCACTTTTTTTTCAAACGCCAAAAAAAGTAAGCAAAAAAAGGCTCGCCCTATTGAGTGAACGAAGTTCCCCTGTAGGAGCGAGCTTGCTCGCGATGGTGGTCAACGATAACGCTGGGCATCTGATGCCACGCGGTGTTTTCAGCTTCTTCGCGAGCAAGTTCGCTCCTACAGGGGGTGGTGTTGTCCATGCAATCTGGGCACACCACAAAACCCGTGGGAGGCTTATTCCTTGACGCTCATGAACTCCTCCGCCCAACGGATGTATTCCTCCGGCTGGGTGTAGGTATGCGTCAGTTCAGTCGCGTTCAGGTCCGAGGCCTGGGTGAAAATTTGACGTTGTTCGCGCAGGCTGTCGTAGGTGGCCTTGATGGCGGCGAAGTAGGCGCCGTGGCCGTCGATGACCACGCGCACGCCCAGTTCGGCCAGGCGTTTGTCGTCGCGCAGCAGCGGGTTGCCGTAGGTCACCAGCATCAGCGGCACGCTCAGGTGTTCGGCGATCTGTTCCAGATGGTCGAAATCCTTGACGCCGACCATGCAGATGCCATCGGCACCGGCGGCCTGGTATTGCTTGGTGCGGCTGATGATTTCCTGGACCGGCAGGATCCCCGCGTGGGTGCGGGCGATGATGGCCATTTCCGAATCGCAGCGGGCTTCCAGGGCTGCGCGGATTTTGCCGACACCTTCAGCGACGGTGATCAGGTCGGTGGATTTGCGGCCGAATTGCGCGGGCAGCAGGGTGTCTTCGATGGTCAGGGCGGCGATGCCGGCGCGTTCCAGTTCGACGATGGTGCGCATGACGTTGAGGGCGTTGCCGTAGCCATGGTCGGCGTCGGCAATCACCGGCAACTGGGCGACACGACCAATGCGGGTGGCCTGCTCGGCGAACTCGCTGAGGGTGATCAGGGCAAAGTCAGGCGCCGCCAGGACCTGCAACGACGCGACCGATCCACCGAGAATCCCTACTTCGAAGCCCAGGTCAGACGCGATGCGCGCCGACATCGGATCGAACACCGAAGCGGTGTGATAGCAGGTGTTGGACGCGAACAGTTGACGGAAGTTACGGCGTAAATCTTGATGAGACAGCCTGGACATATGGGTTCCACCAATGGAAATGGAAGGGCTTGAGCAAAAGTGTCAACGCCGAAAGTGTTAAAGGCTATCACGGGTACGAGCGGAGAATGATGACGAATTTAACGTGTTTGCAGCCATTTTGTTCGGGATCAGGGGCGGTGGCGGCGTGGATCAGGCCGCCACCGCCTGGCGCTGTTGATTGCGCAACAGCACGCAACGCACGGAATCACCGGGCTGCAGTTGCAAACGTTTGGCGGTCAGACGGTCGATAGTCAGGCAATCACCCACTCGTCGCCCGGGGGCCGTGGTGATCCGGCAGTTTTCCAGGCGCCGGTTGTGGATCAGCCACAGCGGTGCCTGATCGTCCGGGGTGCCGATGGACAAATCCAGCAACAGGCTCTCGCGCACGGTACGGATATTCGACACCGGGGCCTCGATCACCGGGCCGGCGTCGAAGATATCGATGTAGCCCTGATGGGCGAAACCCTCGGCGCTGAGAATTTTCAGGGCCGGTTCGCTGTTGCCGTGGGGTTTGCCGATCACGGCCCGGGCCTGCTCGGTCAGCAGGCAGGTGTAGAGCGGCTGGCGCGGCATCAATTCGGCGATGAACGCCTTGTTGCCCAGCCACGACATATGATCGGCATGGCTGAAGTCCATCTTGAAGAAGTGCCGGCCGACGCTGTCCCAGAACGGCGAGCAACCGCGTTCGTCGGCGCTGCCGCGCAATTCGGCGATCAGCTTGTCACCGAACAGGTGCGGGAACTCCGCGACGAACAACAGGCGCCCCACGGACAACAGTCGACCGTGCCCCTCCAGGCGTTGATCGGGGCGCAGGAACAACGAGCAAAGTTCCGATTGGCCGGTCATTTCATTATTCAGGAACAGGGTCGGGATGTGCCGGCTGATCCCCAACTCCTTCGAAGCGCTGACCGTCAGCCCCACCCGATAGTTGTACCAGGGTTCGCGCAGGCCGACGGCGCCCGTCATGGCACTGACGCCGATCACTTGCTGATCGTCGTCCTCGAGCACGAACAGGTAGTCGGCATCGGCGCGCTCGACCTGTTCGGCGAAGGTGCGCATCGCCCAGCGCAGACGATGGTTAAGGCGCTCTTCGTTGGCCGGCAGGCTGTTCAAACCCCGGCCCGCCTGGCGGACCAGCGCGCGCAGGGCGGGCAGGTCGGTGACCTGAACGGGGCGCAAAATCATCCTGTTGCTCCTTCCTGGCACGGGCTCACAGGGCGATCAGCCGGATGAGACTGCCTTCGCGGACCTTCAGCGCTGCGCACATGCGCTCGTCCAGGGTCACCGCTTGTCCGGGGATGTAATCGAGTTCGGCGACGATGGCCCGATAATTTTCCAGCGAATCATTGCTCACCAGGTAGCGGCCACGGGCGTCGATCGCCGAGCCGGGACGGGCCACGGCGATGTGGCTATGGACAATGGAGCGAATGCCGGCGGTTCGGGCAAACAGGGTCGGGCCGCCATCGAACAGGTCGATGTAGTTGTTGGTTTCGAAACCCTCGCGGGTCAGGATATCGAAGGCTTCCTGGCCCTCGGGGTGGATGCGGCCGATGCAGTCCTGCGCGGCCTGGGGCAGCATCGGCACGTAGATCGGGTATTGCGGCATCAATTCAGCCAGAAACCCTCGGCTTTCCAGGCCGCACAACCGTTCGGCCTCGGCATAAGGCAGGTCGAAGAAATGCTTGCCCACCGCATCCCAGAAGGGTGAGTCACCGTTTTCGGTGCTGTAGCCGACGATTTCGGTGATCACCGCCTCGGCAAAGCGCCGGGGATGGGCCGCGATGAACAGCAGTCGCGCCCTCGACAGCAGTTCGGCGCAGGCCGTGCGCTGCAGGGCAGTATCAATATGAAAGCCACGCAGCAGGGTATGGCTGCTGAGGTCCTGGCACACCGAAAGCGCGGGCACCTCATGTTCGATGTTCAACTCCCGCGAGGCGCTGTTGAAATGCCGGTTGCGCAGGCTGTAGAACGGCTCGCCGAGACCCGCGGTGGCGAGGATTTCAGAGCAGCCCACCACGTTTCGCGTCGGCTGGTCTTCCAGCACGAAGCAATAGCTTTCCGGTCCCGGGTTCTGCACCTGATGCTCGAACGAAGTGCAGGAATCGAGAATCTTATCGCGCAGGCGTTCGCCGTCGTCAGGCAGGGAGGTGACGCCCACCAGGCTTTCCCGGGCAAGTCGCTGTAAATGGGGCAGGTCGCTTAACTGCACTGGGCGCAAGACCAGCATGGATATACTCCTGTATCAAAGGGCTCGGTGACGGGCACCGGGCCTGACTATCACTGTCGGTTTCCACGCAATGAAACGGCGGTCGCCCTGGCAGGCGCCGCTCTTTTTGGTGTTGGTTATGGATTCATGGCCACAGGCGATGACGGATTCGACCCCTGTACTCGGGGCGGGCTCATCGAGGCGCGTTTGGCTTTGCGTTCGGACCTGTCCTGGTCCAGACCGGGATCGATGATCGGGTCTTTGAATGAAGGCATCCGGGCTCCTGGCTGGATGAGGTTTCGGTAATCCGTTGAAATCAGTATTTAGTTAAGGGGTGTTGCGTGTCTAGTTAATTTTGGCGTCGTTCCCGGTGCCGATCCTGTTCGCGAAGGCATAGGGGCGCAGGGCTACACAGAGGTCGATTGAGCTTGTAGTCCATTGCCTAAACAGTTGTCGGATATGGCTGTTGTTGTGCGATGAAATGCCTGAGGGTTCGCGCGGCAGCGGATCAAACAAAACGTCCCCCGATCCCGCCTGTTGCGGCACAATTGCCTATTATTGCGCGGCCAAACGCCGTTTATCCGTTCCATCGACCGCGAGATTTCCTGTGCACGCGACCCGTTTGACCCTGATCTGTCACGCTCGAACCGTCGCACAAAAATTGGCGCGTTTTCCTACAAACGAGCCATTGGAGATGGATTGGCAGTCGGCCAGGGGGTCGCGCAGTGCTTTATTGGGCGAGGTGTCCCGTCTGATCTGCGCGCCGGAATTGCGAACCCGGCAAACCGCCGAACTGTTTGGCGACCGTGTTGAAATCGTCGAGGCCCTCAGGGATTGCGATTTCGGCCGTTGGCGCGGCGCTCGCATCAAGGACCTGCAAAAGACCGATCCTGGACGACTTCAACACTGGATCGTCGACCCGGATGCTGCGCCTCACGGTGGCGAGTCCGTCACACAGGTCATCGAGCGGTTAGCCGCCTGGCTTTCGACCCTGGAGTCGACACCCGGGCATGTCATTGCCGTGACCCATCCGTTTATCATCCGCGCCGCGCTGGCCCATGTGCTGCAGAGCCCGGCATTCAATCAGATAGATGTGCAGCCGCTGTCGACCATCGAACTGAGGTTCAGTGGTCATTGGCGGCTGCACCTTGGCGACAACCTCGAAGGAACACGTTGATGAAAAAAATCCTGGTCATTGGCATTGGTGCCGGCAACCCCGACTACATCACGATGCAGGCGGTGAAGGCGCTCAATCAGGCCGATGTGTTCTTCCTGATGGACAAGGGCCAGAGCAAGGACAAGCTGATCGACCTGCGCCGGGAAATCTGCGAGCGCTACATCACCGATCGCGACTACCGCTTTGTCGAGGCTCAGAGCCCGGAGCGCGAGCGCGGCGATGTGGACTACACGTCCAGCGTCGATGACCTGAACCTGGCCAAGCAGCGCACCTTCGAGCGCCTGATCAATGAGTTGGCGGACGATCAGTGCGGCGGGTTCCTGGTGTGGGGCGACCCGGCGTTGTACGACAGCACCATCCGCATCCTGCAGGCGATTCTCGCCGCCGGCACCTGTGCCTTCGAGTTCGAGGTGATCCCCGGCATCACCAGCGTCCAGGCCTTGGCGGCCCAGCACAAGGTGCCGCTCAACCAGATCGGCCGTTCGGTGGAAATCACCACCGGCCGGCGATTGGCGGCGGGGCAGGTGAGTGATGCCGACTGTCTGGTGGTGATGCTCGATGCTCAGGATGCCTACCATCAGGTGGCGGATCAGGACACCGAGATTTACTGGGGCGCGTACCTGGGCACGCCGGATGAGATCCTGATCAGCGGCAGGCTCGGGGATGTGGCGGATGAGATCGAGCGGGTGCGCAAGGCGGCTCGGGAGACCAATGGGTGGATTATGGATACCTACCTTTTGCGTAAGCCTTGAATGAATCGTTGCCCGGGGTGACGCCTTCGCGAGCAAGCCCGCTCCCACATTTTGACCGCATTTCAACTGTGGGAGCGGGCTTGCTCGCGAAGAGGCCCTTGAATCCACCTCAGGACATGGCCCTGACCCCACGCCCGAATCGCTCCCGATACACCGACGGTGGCACCCCGACGACGCTGCGAAACGCCACCCGAAAACTCTCCACCGACCGGTAACCGCAGCGCTCGGCAATCTGCTCGGTGCTGTGATTCGTGCTTTCGAGCAATTCCCGTGCGCGGCCCAGGCGTTCGTGTTGCAACCACGTCTTGGGCGACTGGCCGCTGGCCTCGGTGAAGCGGCGCAGGAAAGTGCGCTCGCTCATCGCCGCTTCACTGGCCAGATCGCGCACTTCCAGCGGCTGATGCAAGCGTTCGCGAGCCCACTGCATGACGCGGGAAAGATCGCTGCGTGGCGTAGGACTGACCGGTGTCGGAATGAATTGCGCCTGGCCACCGGTGCGTTGCGGCGACATCACCAGTCGCCGCGCCACCGAGTTGGCTACCTGGGTGCCGAAATCCCGGGCCACCAGATGCAGGCAGGCGTCAATGCCGGCCGCGCTGCCGGCCGAGGTGATCAATTGGCCTGAGTCGACGTACAGCACGTCGGGGTCCACGAGGATATTCGTAAAGCGCTCGGCCAGTTCCGTGGTGTAGCGCCAGTGGGTCGTGGCGCTGTGGCCATCGAGCAGGCCGGTGGCGGCCAGCACGAAGACCCCCGAGCAGATCGACAGTAACCGTGCGCCACGGGCATGGGCCTGACGCAGGGCGGTCAGCAAGGGCTCGGGCACCGCCGCGTTGCGGTCGCGCCAGCCGGGAATGACGATGGTGCGGGCCTGTTCCAGCAGTTCCAGGCCACCATCGGCCAATACCTGGATACCGCCCATGGCACGCATCGGGCCTTGGTCCACGGCGACGATCTGGTGCTCATACCAGGGGAAATCGAACTCAGGCCGTGCCAGCCCGAAGATCTCCACGGCAATGCCGAATTCAAAGGTGCAGAGGCCGTCGTAGGCCAGGATCGCGACCAGTCCAGGGTTAGGTTGCATTTGGCGGAAAGTTCCCGGTGAGTGTCTTGTGCGCCACTGTAGCGGCAAGTGGCGGGGGGATAAAGTCTGTTCACACCCCCTGACGCCTGGAGCACTGCCCATGACCAGCCTGGTCCGCCAAATCCCTGCCGCACCCTCGGCCATCGCCCTGATGCACTTCAGCAACCGCCTGACCTTTGAAACCGACTGCTCCGACGTTTATGGCAGCCAACAGGCTGGCGAGATCGACTTTGTCCTGGTCGACGTACGCGGGCCGCTGGCGTTCGAACGCGGGCATGTGCCAGGGGCGATCAATATTCCGGGACGGTTGCTGACCGCCGAGGGAGTGGCGGGTTACCCGAAAAACAGTCTGTTCGTGGTCTATTGTGCGGGGCCGCACTGCAACGGCGCGAACAAGGCCGCAGTGAAACTGGCAGCGCTGGGTTACCCGGTCAAGGAGATGATCGGCGGCGTAACCGGTTGGCTCGATGAAGGGTTTGAATTGAGCGTCCCGGCGCTACGCCCGATCAACACAGCGCTCAGCTGCGAATGCTGACCCACCCCCTATAGGCGCGAGCATGCTCGCGATGTTCGATAACGATAACGCGGGGAACCGGACACCCCGCAGCATTCCCGAGCGCATCGCGAGCCTGCATCCAACATTCAAACCGCCGCCCACCACGCATCCAGCGTCCCCAGCAGCCATTCAAAAACGGCGGCATGGGCGACGCTGTCCTGCGTCCCCCGTGGCAAGGGTGACTCATCGGCGAAATGCTGGTTCAGCACCGCCACCGAGTCCGCGTTCCACTCCGGATGAAACTGCAATCCAATCCGCCTCGGCCCCACGCGGTACATCTGCTGCCTGCACTGCTCGCTGCTGGCCAATAACAGCGCATCCGGCGGCAGGTCGATGGCGTCTTCATGCCATTCCAATACCTTCAATGTCTGGCCATCGGTGAACGTCACCGCGGTCCAACCGGTTTCAGGCCGCTCCATACGCCGCACATGGCCGCCCAGGCTCAGGGCCAGCAACTGAGCGCCCAGGCAAATGGCGAATACCGCCGCGTCCTGAGCCAGGCAACCTGCCATCCATTGCCGTTCGGCTTCCAGCCAGATCGGCCCGGCGTTGGATTCATAGGGCCCGCCCAGCACAATCAGTGGTGCCGCGCCCACCGGAGGCAACTGCCCGAGGTCGGCGCGAAAAACATTCAGCGTCAGCCCACGGGAGGCGGCCCACAGGGCAATGGCGCCCGGCCCTTCGGCGGGGTGGTGCTGGATCAGGTTCAACGCAGGCATCGGGCTTCTCTCGGTGGTGCAGACTGACGATCAATGTGCCGCAAAAAAGCGCCCGTCACCAGCGTTCGTGCATTCGGCCAATTTCTATAAGTATTTGTCGCGTCGAAACAATTTGCCCCGCACCAGCCACTCTAGACTGCCGGCCTCTTCGGTCTTTACCCGCCATGAGCACACGACCGAAAGCTGCCAATAAAAACCTCCGCACACAGGAGTCATGAATGAAGAAGCTAGTGATGTTCGGTGCCCTGGCACTGTCGATGTTGTCCCTCACCGCCGTGGCCGACGATGCCAAACCGGTCCGTATCGGTATCGAAGCCGGCTACCCGCCGTTCTCGATGAAAACCCCTGACGGCAAGCTCACCGGTTTCGACGTGGATATCGGCGACGCGCTGTGCGAGCAGGCGAAAATGAAGTGCGTCTGGGTGGAGCAAGAGTTCGACGGCCTGATCCCGGCGCTGAAGGTCAAGAAAATCGACGCCATCCTGTCGTCCATGACCATCACCGACGATCGCAAGAAGAACGTCGATTTCACCATCAAGTACTACCACACTCCGGCGCGCTTCGTGATGAAGGCCGGCACCGACATCAAGGACCCGCTGACCGAGCTCAAGGGCAAGAAGGTCGGTGTGCTGCGCGCCAGTACCCACGACCGTTTCGCCACCGAGGTGCTGGTACCGGCAGGTATCGAACTGGTGCGTTACGGCTCCCAGCAGGAAGCCAACCTGGACATGGTGTCCGGTCGCGTCGACGCGCTGCTGGCCGACTCGGTCAACCTGGACGACGGTTTCCTGAAGACTGACGCCGGCAAGGGTTTCGCGTTCGTCGGCCCGGTGTATGAAGACGCCAAGTACTTCGGCGGCGGCGCTGGCATCGCGGTGCGCAAGGGTGACAAGGAGCTGGCGGACAAATTCAACACCGCCATCACCGAAATCCGCGCCAACGGCAAGTACAAGCAAGTGCAGGACAAGTACTTCGCTTTTGACGTGTATGGTCAGTAACAGGCTGTAGAAAGAAGTGGCCCCGTTGACGCGGTGGCCACTTTTTTTATGCTCATGAATATTTTCTGGTTACCCGTTTTTCAGGAGTCATGCCCATGCAACGCATCGACCACCCACTGCCCTGGAGCCATCTGGGCACCGAGCGCACCCTCAGTGTGTTTCGTTACGGCGCCGGCACACGCAAGGTTTACATCCAGGCCAGCCTGCACGCCGATGAGCTGCCAGGCATGCGCACCGCCTGGGAGCTGAAAAAGCGCCTGGCCGAGCTGGAAAGCCTGGGCCAGTTGCAGGGCGTGATCGAGCTGGTGCCGGTGGCCAACCCCATCGGGCTGGACCAGCATCTGCAAAGCGCCCACATGGGCCGTTTCGAACTGGGCAGTGGCAAGAATTTCAACCGTTCGTTCGTCGAACTCAGCGCGCCGGTGGCGCACTTGGTCGGCGATCGCCTGGGCAGCGATGCCGAGGCCAACATCGCGCTGATCCGCCAGGCCATGGGCCAGGTGCTCGACGGCTTGCCGGCGCCGGCTTCACAACTGCAAGCCATGCATCGCCTGTTGCTGCGTCACGCGTGCGATGCCGATATCACCCTCGATCTGCATTGCGATTTCGAAGCGGCGATTCATCTGTACGCCTTGCCGCAGCACTGGCCGCAGTGGCAATCCCTGGCGGCGCGACTGAAGGCGGGCGTGGCGTTGCTGTGTGAAGACTCCGGCGGCAGTTCGTTTGACGAATCCTGTTCTTCACCTTGGTTGCGTCTGGCGCGGGCATTCCCCGAGGCGGCCATTCCACCGGCCAATCTGGCGACCACGCTGGAACTGGGCAGCATGGGCGATACCCGGGTCGATCAGGCGCAAGCCAATTGCGAGGCGATTCTGGGGTTTCTTGCCGAGCAGGGATTCATCGCGGGCACCTGGCCGGCGGCGCCTGGCGAATGCTGCGAAGGCATGCCGTTCGAAGGCACTCAATATCTGTTCGCACCCCATCACGGCGTGGTCAGTTTCCTGCGCGAGGCCGGTGAGTGGGTGGAGAAGGGCGATGCATTGTTTGAAGTGGTCGACCCGCTGAACGACAAGGTCACCACCGTGCGCGCGGGAACCAGCGGCGTATTGTTCGCCCTGGATCGTGGGCGCTATACCCAGCCGGGGACCTGGCAGGCGAAGGTGGCGGGGCGTGAGCCGATTCGGGTGGGCAAACTGGTCAACGACTGAATTGTGAAGTTTCGATGCCCCTACAGGCCTCTTCGCGAGCAAGCCCGCTCCCACCTTCGACCGAGCCTATTCAGGTAGATCGCCGTCGGGTGTGGGAGCGGGCTTGCTCGCGAAAGCGTCGATGGCCGCACCAGAAATATCCTGCCATGGCTCACAGTGTTAGGCTCTGCCCCGAATCCTGCGCACTGTGAAGGAAGGCTCATGTTGAAGTTTCTCGCTCTGCTCACGCTGCTGGCATCCGCCGCTGTCCACGCTCAAACCCCGCTGCAAACCGATCTGCCGCTCAAATACCTGGAGCAGGCCACCCCCGATTCCCGCGACCAACCCCTGGTGATTTTCCTCCACGGTTATGGCAGTAACGAGCAGGACCTGTTCGGCATGAAGGACGAATTGCCCAAGCAGTACACCTACCTGTCGGTGCGGGCGCCGGTGGTATTGGAAGAGGGCAGTTATCAATGGTTTCGCAAGAAGGGCGAAGGTGCCTACAACGGCGAGACCGATGATCTGAAGTCAAGCGGGCAGGTGCTGATCGATTTCATCGCGAAGGCGACCCGCAAATATCACACCGAGCCCGGCAAGGTGTTTCTGGTGGGATTCAGCCAGGGCGCGATCATGTCCTACGAAGTGGGCTTGCGCCATCCCGAGGTGCTGGGCGGGATTGCCGCATTGAGCGGGCGGATTCTACCGGTGCTCAAGTCCGAGTTGAAACCGGATGAAAAACGCCAGTCGCTGGCGATCTTCATCGGTCATGGCACGGCAGACAAACGCCTGCCGTATAGCGACGGCACCGAGGCCAACAGCCTGTTGCAAAGCGTTTCACTGGAACCCGAGTTTCACGCTTACCAGGGTGTCGGCCATAACATCAGCGCCGAAGAACTGCAGGACTTGAACGCTTGGCTGCAGCGCCTCAACCCCTGAGGCTTACTTGCCGCTGACGATCTGCTTGATCAGCGTTTCATGGGCTGCCATATCGCCGGGGCGGGAAATGACCTGAATCACCGTCATGCGGCTGCCCGAAGCGGCCATCAGGGTGGTGTTGAGCGTCAGCCCGCCACCTTGGGTGGCGGTGCTGTCGACCTGACGCACGCCCAGTCCGGTACTTTTCAGCGTCAGGCTTTTCTCGCTGAGCTTGTTGTAATCCTTCAATGCCTTGCGTTGCGCCGCGTCGAAGTCGGCCACGGTGCCGTCGAGAAATGCACCGTCGTTGTCCTTGACCGTGGTGCCTTCCGGCAGACTGTTCTGCGCGGCGATGACCACGGTCTTGGTGGCCTCGTTGGCGTACATCGTGCCGCTTGCACTGTTATTGCTCGGCAACTGGCTGGCAACGAAGCCCTTGGGCAGGGTGAAGGTGAACTTGCCGTCGAGCATCGACACTTTCTGCGGCGGCGCCTCCTTGACCGTGGCCGCCTGCACATTCAGCACCCCGACGGTGGCAGCCGCGGCCAGCAGCAGGACAACGGCTTTTTTACTCAACAGTGACATTCGGAATCTCCAGGGATGGGCGCGCAGTGGTGGGCGATCATCCCATGGAGGTCGTGGAGCGTTCCAGTGCGGGCTAACGGACGGTCATGGAGGCTGGGGGGACGGGTACTCCTGTCTTGCATGTACAACACTCAATATCTCAATTCGATCCGTTACCTGGTAGATCACCAGATAGTTCGGATGAACAACTATCTCCCTGGTGCCGATGACTCGGCCGGATCGATAGAGATAGGGGTGTTCCGGAAGGGCTGAAGTGGCAACCTCTACGGATTGGGACAGCTCATTTGCCGCTCCGAGATTGCGATCACTGACATAAATGAGGATTTGTCTCAGTTCGGCCCGTGCTTCGGGCCGCCACTCAACCAGCATCGCGCTGATTGCGCTTTGCCTCCAAAAGGGCTCGCATTTCTGCCATGACTTGGTCATGCGGGATGCTCGGACGCGGATCGTCCAGCGAAGCCTGCACCTTGGCGCGGAACCAGCGATCATAGCTGGCGGCTAGTTCTTCAGTTTCAAACTCTGAAACGAGGGGAGAAAGTTCGGTGATCATCGTGACCTCCAGGATCAGCGTGTAACAGTCTATTCGGAATGTGGCTCATTGTCGTCTTCGCCTCGATGCAGTCCGGACCAAGCGACGGTTCGAATCGTAAACACCACGCTTCCGACGGCCAACCCGAAAAACCTGTGGGAGAAATCCTCGAATTTTCAGTTTTTTACCCTCTTTTGTAGGAACGGCCCCCTCGCCACAAGAGGGCCGCTGCAATTACCCCTGCCGCCGCACTGGATAGCTCTTGATCACATCCAGAAACTCGATCCGACGCTCGCTGGCCAGCAACTCCGGCAGCAACCGCTCGTATTCCTGGCGGTAAGGCTTGCTCAGGTGACGCGTGATGAAGTCTTCCTTGCTGCAGTTCCAGGTTTCGTACAGCACCAGGGTGTTCGGTTCGCCCTGGCGTTGGTGCACCCAGGTGTTGACGAAATCCGGTTCGGCCGACATCTGGTGCACGACGTGCAGCAGGCGCTCTTTGGTTTCGGCGAAACGTTCCGGCCTGGAGGGCAGGTAAACGATAAACGCGACGTGATCACTCATTTCATCACCTCTGGATGCGGAAGTTGGCGGGTTACGCCTGGTTCTGCGGAAACAGGTTGCGACGAGTTTCCTCGTCGAACTCGGCCTTCAGCACCAGTTTCTCTTTCAGGCCCAGGGCACGTTGCGCGGCAGGGCGAGCGCTGATTTCGTCGAACAGGCGCTTGACGTTCGGGTACGCGGCCAGGCCGGATTCACCGAGGATGTACGGCGCGTAGTTGGCCCAGCCCCACAGGGCCATGTCGGCGATGCTGTAAGTGTCGCCGGCCAGGTAGGGATGATCGGCCAGGCGTTGGTCGAGCACGCGATAGTGGCGTTCGACTTCCTTGAAATAGCGGTTTTTTGCGTAGGGCAGATCTTCCGGCGCGTGGTGCAGGAAGTGCACGGCCTGGCCGGAAAATGGCGACAGACCGGTGGCGATGAACATCAGCCACGACAGCATGTCGGCGTTGCCGGCAGCGCTGGTCGGCAGGAAGCGCTGATGCTTTTGCGCCAGGTGCAGCAGGATGGCCTGGGAGTCGAAGACCGTGGCGTCGCCATCGACCAGCGCTGGCACCTTGGCGTTGGGGTTGATCGCCAGGAAGGCCGGCTGGTGTTGTTCACCCTTGAAGGTATCGACACCAATCAATTCATACGGTGTTTGCAGTTCTTCGAGCAGCAGAGCAACTTTCATCGGATTGGGCGAAGGGTGGAAAAAGAATTTCATGGTAAAGGCCTCAGTCGGGTTGGGTTGTGAACTGAGGCTGATGTTGAGCTAAACCCATTCGATTGACGTACGAGGTTATTGCGCTAGTCGTTCGAAAGAGTTGAATGAGTTGCAGGCGTTACCGCCGGTTTAGCCAGCAGACGTTTGGTGACCCCCAGCATTGCCACGGACACGGCGACGCCAAGCGCGAACCCGCCCAGGCCCAAGGGAGGCAGCGCCAATGCCAGGACCAGGCAAAACGCGGCGAACGAGTACATGCCGGTGGCCGTGGCCCGCAACAATGCCGCGGTGAACGCAGGCCCGCGGGTTTGTTGGGAAAACACTGCCATCACGCTGCCCAGCACCGGGAACACCGCGAGCAGGCCGCTCCAGCGTTCGCCGACGGTGCTCGCCAGCAGGGTGACGGCGAGGGTGAGCAGGGCGCCGGCGATCATGCGCAGCAGCAACTTATCGGACTTCGGTGCCGGGCCTGGCACGACAGGCTGCACGCTTGGGAACAGGTACGGTGCCGCCAGCAGCGCAGTTGCGGCGGCGATCACCGAGAAGCTCAGCGACGGCGGGATTGCCGACAGCACAACCGCAATGGTTGCCCAGACCAGCAGCGAAACGGCCAGCGCCCATGGCCAACTTGCCCGTTGGGCCACTTGGGCATAGCTGACGCAGAATGCAATCATGGCGAACATCGCGGATAGCGCCGCGGTCGCCGATTGCGCGGCAAAGGCCTCGCCTTGTTCGATGGCCAGAAAGAACAGGATGGGCCCGACCACCACCGGCAACCCCGACAGCCAGCCGGCAACACTCGGTCCCCAGCGTTTACCGGCAAGGGATATCAGCAGCAGAAATCCGGGAATGACCAGCAGTTTGAGCAGTAGCACGCGCACCTCCGACCTGGGCGAAGTGTCAACGTTAGCATCGCTGTCGAGTGATTGCTGCAAATAATTAAGCTTTTTGTATACAGTTTTTGAGGGTTGTACGGTAACGCATTACGGGTATAAGTATCAGCAACACCCTGGGATGAATCGAGCCGATGATGACCCCACCACGCTCCCCCCTGCGTCATTTTCTGTGGCTGCTGGCATTGATTGGCAGCCAGGCCCTGGCCAGTTGGCAAGAAACCCTGCCCGGCGCCCGAATCATTGGCACCGGTGAATTTCGCATGTTCGGTTTTGACATCTATAACGCTCGGCTCTGGAGCGCCGCGCGACCGTTGGCGAGCGATCAGCCGTTTGCATTGGAATTGATCTATCAACGCAGGATTTCCCGGGACGATCTGGTTCGGGCGAGCGTCGATGAAATAAAACGGCTGTCGGATGGGTCGATCAGTGCCGGGCAACTGGCCGTATGGCAGGCCCAGATGCAGCAGTCTTTTGTTGACGTCGAAGCCGGCACGCGGCTCACCGGCGTGTATTTGCCGGGGCAGGGTGCGCGTTTCTATGTCGGTCAGCAGTTGCGGTATGAAGTGAACGATCCGCAATTTGCCCAGGCCTTCTTCGGGATCTGGCTTGATCCGCGCACGAACAATCCCGAGTTGCGCGAACAATTGCTGGGCACCGCCAAACCCTGAAGCGCTCCTACAGATTTTTGCCCGAACCGTCTAAGCTGGCTCCTCCCGCCCGTTTTTTGGAATGCCTGCGTGAAATTCAGTTTGCCCAAACTAGCCACAGCACCTTTTTGCCCACCCGAAGTGGCAGGCAGCGTCTCTGTTGATCCGCGTGCCTCATTCTTCAAGCGCGTCCTGCGTTTCGCCGGGCCGGGTTTGCTGGTGTCCATCGGCTACATGGACCCGGGCAACTGGGCGACGGCCATCGAGGCAGGGTCGCGGTTTGGCTATAGCCTGTTGTTCGTGGTGCTGCTGGCGAGTCTGGCGGGGATGGTGGTGCAGTGTCTGTGCTCACGGCTGGGGATTGCGACCGGGCGCGACCTGGCACAACTGTGCCGAGAGCGCTACAGCCAACGCACCGCACGCACGCAGTGGGTGCTGGCGGAAATCTCGATTATCGCCACCGATCTTGCCGAAGTGCTCGGCTGTGCCCTGGCTTTTCATCTATTGCTGGGTTGTTCCCTGACCTTCGGCATTGCCCTCACAGCCTTCGACACCTTGCTGGTGCTGGCCCTGCAAAACCGCGGCTTCCGTCGTCTGGAAGCGATCATGCTGGTGCTGGTGGCCACCATCGGCGTGTGTTTCTTTGTCGAGCTGATGCTGATCAAACCTTACTGGCCGGAAGTTGCCCAGGGCTTCAAACCATCGTTGTCAGCCCTCAGCGATGCCGCGCCGCTGTACCTGGCCATCGGCATTCTCGGGGCGACGGTGATGCCGCATAACCTTTACCTGCACACCTCGATCGTGCAGACGCGGCTGATTGGCAGGGACCAGGCCAGCAAGGAGGACGCAGTGAAACTGGCGCGCATCGACACCATCGGCTCCCTGGCCCTGGCGTTGCTGGTCAACGCAGCGATCCTGATTCTCGCGGCCGCGGCTTTCCACAAGACCGGGCACACCGACGTGGTCGACATTCAGGACGCCTATCATCTGCTCGATCCACTGGTGGGCGGGGCATTGGCCAGTGTGCTGTTCGGTGTCGCGTTGCTGGCGTCGGGGCAAAGCTCGACCTTTACCGGCACCATCGCCGGCCAAGTGATCATGGAGGGCTTTCTCAACCTGCGCATACCCTGCTGGCAGCGACGCCTGATCACTCGCGGCCTGGCGCTGATCCCGGCGTTCATAGGCGTGTGGCTGATGGGCGACGACGCGGTAGGCAAGTTACTGGTGTTGAGTCAGGTGGTGTTGAGTCTGCAGCTGCCGTTTGCGCTGTACCCGCTGATTCGCATGACCAACGATCACAGGTTGATGGGACCGTTTGTGAATCGTTTGCCGACGCGGGTGTTGGCCTGGGGGTTGTTCGTGGTGATCAGCGGGGCGAACAGTTGGTTGATCCTGCAGCTTTTGGGGTGAATGGCCCGACCTCTTCGCGAGCAAGCCCGCTCCCACAGTTGACCGAGTGGTTCTGACGAGCGCGGCCCAATGTGGGAGCGGGCTTGCTCGCGAAGAACAATAACGCGGTCTATCGCTCAAAGGCCTGCACCACAAAATCAATGAACACCCGGGTCTTGGCCGGCATCAGCGTGCGGCTCGGGTAGTACAGCGAAATCGGCCCCGCATCCGCGTGCCAGTCCGGCAGCACCCGCACCAGTTCTCCGCGTTCGATATTCGCCGCCACATCCGGCAGCACCAGTAGCGTCACCCCCAGGCCGAGTATCGCCGCTTCCCGCATGGCTGCCGGATCATTCAGGACGACGTTTTCGTTCAGGTTCGCCAGCGCCTCATGCCCTGATCCGTCCTGCATGACCCACTGGCGAATGCGCCCGGTGCGGCTGCCGCGCATCACGATCCCTGTAAACCGCTGCAAGTCCACCGGGCTCTCGGGCAGCGTGCGTCCAGCCAGATCCGCCGGGGACGCCACGGCTACCACATGGGCCGCCGCCCGCGCCGGTACTCGCGAAGAAGCTGCTGCGCAGCCGATCGTGCTGGTGGCGGTGAACTGGTCGAAGTTGCCGATTGCCTTGGCTGGCTTACCGGATTTCGCCGGGCGAATCGTGATCGACGCCAACAATCCGATTGAAGCGCCGTCGTTCAAAGCCGTGGATTTGCAGGGCAGGGTATCCAGCGAGGTGTTCGCCGAATGGGTGCCGGGGGCGCGGGTGGTGAAGGCGTTCAATCACCTTCAGGCCCACCTGGTCGACGGTGATCCGGCGGCGGAAGGCGGTCGGCGGGTGTTGTTTTTCTCGGGGGATTCAGCACAGGCCAAGGTTGAAGTGGGCGCGCTGATCGAGCGCCTGGGGTTCTTCGGCGTCGATTTGGGAGCGTTGAGTGTCGGCGGGCGATTGGTGCAGTTTCCGGGCGGGCCTTTGCCGGCGTTGAATCTGGTGAAATTTGGCTGAGGGAAGTCCAGACAGATGGGCCTGCGGCGAGAGAGCCTTTCGTGGTGAGGGGATTTATCCCCGCTGGGTTGCGCAGCAATCCCCAAAATCTCGGCAATAGTCGAAAATTTTCCGGGAGCGCTACGCACTCCAGCGGGGATCAATCCCCTCACTACGTGGACCCTCAGCCGCAGGGATGTTGCCAGACCGCGCGGATCTTCGTGGGCCACCGCGCAGTCTGTAGAACGCTTTACGCCCGCTCGAGCGCCAGGGCCACGCCTTGACCGCCACCGATGCACAGGGTGGCGAGGCCTTTTTTGGCGTCGCGCTTGATCATTTCATGCAGCAGGGTCACCAGCACGCGGCAGCCCGAGGCTCCGATCGGGTGGCCGAGGGCGATGGCGCCGCCGTTGACGTTGACCTTGTCCAGGTCCCATTCCAGGTCCTTGGCCACGGCCAGCGATTGCGCGGCGAAGGCTTCGTTGGCTTCGATCAGGTCCAGTTGATCCAGGGTCCATCCGGCCTTGTCCAGGCAGCGGCGGGTGGCCGATACCGGGCCGATACCCATGATCGCCGGGTCCACGCCAGCATTGGCGTAACCGGCGATTTTCGCCAGCACCGGCAGGCCCAGGGCCTCGGCTTTTTCCGCACTCATCAGGATCACCGCGGCAGCGCCGTCGTTGAGCGACGAGGCGTTGCCGGCGGTCACCGAACCGTCCTTCTTGAAGGCCGGCTTGAGCTTGGCCAGGGATTCGGCGGTGGTGCCGGCCCGTGGCTGCTCGTCGGTGGCGAACGACAACGGGTCGCCCTTGCGCTGCGGGATCAGGATCGGCGTGATCTCATCGACGAAACGCCCGGCTTCGATGGCGGCCACGGCTTTCTGCTGCGAAGCCGCAGCAAAGGCGTCCTGCTGCTCGCGGCTGATGCCGTACTTCTCCACCAGGTTCTCGGCAGTGATGCCCATGTGGTAATCGTTGAACGCATCCCACAGGCCATCGGTGATCATGGTGTCGACGATCTGCGCGTGGCCCATGCGCAGGCCGGTGCGGGCGCCGGGCAGCACGTAATTGGCCAGGCTCATGCTTTCCTGGCCACCGGCGATGATCACCTCGGCATCGCCGCAACGGATGGCCTGGGTGGCCAGGTGCAGGGCCTTGAGGCCCGAACCGCAGACCTTGTTCAAGGTCATGGCAGGCACGGCAAACGGCAGGCCGGCCTTGATCGAGGCCTGGCGCGCAGGGTTCTGTCCGGCGCCGGCGGTCAGCACCTGGCCCATGATCACTTCATCGACTTCAGCCGGGTCCAGGCCGGTTTGTGCGAGCAACTGACGGATGACCGCCGCGCCCAGGTCCACCGCGGACACACTGGCCAGCGATCCTTGGAAACTGCCGATCGCGGTACGCGTGGCGGCAACAATGACGACTTCTTGCATGGAATGATTCCTCACTGGGCAGCGAACTGCATTTCCGGCACGTGGTCCGGAACGATCAGTTTGCCGGCGGTTTTGGCGACGATCTCTTCAACGCTGACGCCCGGTGCACGTTCCTTGAGAATGAACGCGCCGTTTTCGATTTCCAGGTAGGCCAGGTCGGTCAGTACGCGCTTGATGCAACCGGCGCCGGTCAGCGGCAGGCTGCATTGCGCCAGCAACTTGGACTCACCGTCCTTGGACGCGTGGGTCATGATGACAATGATGTTGTCGGCGCCGGCCACCAGGTCCATGGCGCCGCCCATGCCTTTGACCAGTTTGCCGGGGATCATCCACGAGGCGATGTTGCCCTGCACATCAACCTCAAAGGCGCCCAGCACGGTCAGGTCGACATGACCGCCGCGGATCATCGCAAAGGATTCGGCGGACGAGAAAATCGACGCGCCGATGCGCGCGGTCACGGTTTGCTTGCCGGCGTTGATCATGTCGGCATCGATGGTTTCTTCGGTCGGAAACGGGCCCATGCCCAGCAAGCCGTTTTCCGACTGCAGCATGACTTCCATGCCTTCGGGGATGTAGTTGGCCACCAGGGTCGGAATGCCGATGCCCAGGTTCACGTAGTAGCCGTCCTGCATTTCGCGGGCGACGCGTTGAGCCATTTGTTCGCGGGAAAGTGCCATTGTTGTTATTCCTTCATTCGGTCCGGGGGGCAGGGGATCACTTACGCACGGTGCGCTGTTCGATGCGCTTTTCGAACGTGCCGCAGATGATCCGGTCGACGTAGATGCCAGGGGTGTGGATCTGCGCCGGGTCCAGCTCGCCGGGTTCGACGATTTCTTCGACTTCGACCACGGTGATCTTGCCGGCGGTGGCGGCCAGCGGGTTGAAGTTCTGGGCGGTGTGGCGGTAGATGACGTTACCGAAATGGTCGGCTTTCCAGCCTTTGACGATGGCGAAGTCACCGGTGATGGACTCTTCCATCAGGTACTTGCGGCCCTTGAATTCACGCACTTCCTTGCCTTCGGCGACCGGGGTGCCGACGCCGGTGGCGGTAAAGAAGGCCGGGATGCCGGCGCCGCCCGCGCGCATTTTTTCAGCAAGGGTGCCTTGGGGGGTCAGGATGACTTCGATTTCGCCTTTGAGCAGTTGCTCTTCGAACAGCTTGTTTTCACCGACGTAGGAGGCCACCACCTTGCTGATCTGGCGATCGGTGAGCAGTACGCCCAGGCCAAAACCGTCGACGCCGCAGTTGTTGGAAACCACGGTCAGATCACGAGTGCCCTTGCGCTTGATCTCGGCGATCAGATTTTCCGGGATCCCGCACAGGCCAAAGCCGCCGGCGATCACGGTCATGCCGTCTTCAAGACCTGCCAGTGCTTCCTCGTAGGAACTCACGCGCTTGTCGAAACCTGCCATATGCACCTCTTTTATTCTTTGTGGGCGGCTGGCTAGCCGTATGGGATGAGTGTCTCGTCGCTGAATTAATTTGTTAAGTTGTTTTTTTGGCTTGATTGATTGATAAAGCTCAACAAACCGCTGCTTCTACTCTTGCAGCTTAACCCTTGTAGCTTGCAGCCGGGAGCGAAGCGACGATGACCATCAAACAGATCCGCGCCTTCCTGGCCGTGGCCCAGAGCCTGAGTTTCGCCGTGGCCTGCGAGCGCCTGCACCTGTCGCAGTCGGCCTTGAGCCTGACCATCAAGGCGCTGGAGGACGGCCTGGGCGGGCGGCTGTTTACCCGCAATACCCGCAACGTCGCCCTGACCGCCGAGGGTGAAGCCCTGGTGCCGTTGGCCCGCCGCCTGATCGCCGACTGGGACAACGCCGAAGATGAACTGCGCCAGCGCTTCACCCTGCAACGCGGGCGCGTGACGCTGGCGGCGATGCCGTCGTTCGCCGGCAACCTGCTGCCGCCGATGCTCAAGACTTTTCGCGCGCGTTATCCAAAGGTCAATGTCACCGTCAACGACGTGATCAACGAGCAGGTGCTGGAAATGGTCCGTGACCGCCAGGTGGAACTGGGGGTGGCGTTCGAGCCGACCATGAATTCGTCGCTGCAATTCACGCCTCTATATATCGACCGCTTCGTCGCGGTGGTGCCCCATGACTCGGCGCTGGCGGAGCTGCAGGAGATCGACTGGCAGACCTTGCTCAAGGAACCGTTCATCACTCTGCAACGGCCGTCGACGGTGCGGGTGATGCTCGAAGAACACCTGCACGCCCGGGGTATGAAACTCCCGGTGGAATTTGAAAGCCATCAACTGGCGACGGTCGGGCGCATGGTCGCCAGCGGACTGGGCGTGAGCGCGGTACCGGCCCTGTGCGCCGGGCAAATGCGCGAACTGGGGGCGCGGTGTATTACCTTGCGCGATCCGGTGGTGGAACGAGCGATCGGCGTGCTGACCTTGCCCGGCGGCGAGCTGTCGGCGGCGGCGCAGGCGTTGTTTGATGTGCTCAAGGCAGAAAACCTTGGAACGCGTCTACCTGGCTAAAAGCCAAGCAAAATGTGGGAGCGGGCTTGCTCGCGAATGCGGTGGGTCATCCAGCAATAGTGTCGACTGACCCACCGCATTCGCGAGCAAGCCCGCTCCCACATTGAGGCTAAGTGGACAACCTTTGAGCCAGCAACGGCAACAGTTGCTCGCAAGAGGCTTCTATTTTCAGGTCGAGGAGGTCATCGGCGCGGGTCTTGCCCAGGTTGATCGCCAGCAACGGCTTGCCCTGATCCACCACCGCCCGGCACAGGCGGAACGCCGAATACGCCATCAGCGACGAGCCGACCACCAGCAGCCCCGCAGCCTTTTCCACCGCGGCCATGGCTTTGGCGGCGGTGTCCTGGGCGACGTTCTCGCCGAAGAACACCACGTCCGGTTTCATCCGCTGGCCCGTGCAATGCGGGCAGTGCGGCACCTGGAAGCGCGCTTCGAAGGCCGCATCGAGCAGCGTATCGCCGTCCGGCGCCTGCACGGCGTCCACGCCAGCCAGGTACGGGTTTTGCGCTTCCATCAAGCGCTGGATCGAGTCGCGCTGGCTGCGCCGGCCGCAGTCCAGGCACAACACCCGGTGCAGGCTGCCGTGCAGTTCGATCACGTCATGGCTGCCGGCCTGGTCGTGCAAGGTGTCGACATTCTGCGTGATCAGGCCGCTGATCTGCCGAGTGCTCTGCAAGCGGGCGAGGGTGTCGTGGGCCACATTCGGCAGCGCCTGGCGCACCCGCGGCCAGCCGAGCATCGCCCGGGCCCAGTAGCGGCGGCGGGATTCCGGTGCCGAGAGAAACTCCTGATACATCATCGGCTGCCGGCCGCGGCGCACGCCCTGGTTGTCGCGATAGTCGGGAATGCCCGAGGGCGTGCTGATCCCGGCACCGGTCAGGACCACGAACGGCTCATCGGCCATCAGTTGCTGGAGGCGGTCGAGTTGTTCGTGGGTCTGGCTGTCGAGCATGTTCAATACTCCGGTCACCTGAATACACACTGTAGGAGCGAGCATGCTCGCGATGGACGTTAACGATAACACTGGCTGCCTGATGCCCCGCGGTGTTTTGTCTGCCATCGCGAGCAAGCTCGCTCCTACTGGGAGCGTATTACTTGCGGGCCTCCAGAATCAGGTTGAACGGTGTCTCGGTAGCCCGCCGGAAACTCGAGAATCCTGCCTCGGTAAACACCTTGCGCAAGCGCGCCTCGCCCGCCTGGGCACCCAGCCCCAATCCAACCTCCTGGGACAGTGAGTTGGGCGTGCAGATAAAAGTCGACGCGGCATAGAACAGCCGGCCTACCGGCGTGATGTTGTCGTCCAGCGAATCATTGGCGAACGGTTCCACCAGCAACACTGTGCCGTCCGGCTTCAACGACGCGTAGGCGTGTTTCGCCGCGCCCACCGGGTCGCCCATGTCGTGCAGGCAGTCGAAATAGCAGATCAGGTCATAGTCATTGCCTGGGTAGCTTTTTGCCGTGCCCTGGAAAAACGTCGCCCGGCCGGACACGCCACCTTCCTCGGCACGCTGGGTAGCGACTGTGATTGAAGGTGCGTGGTAGTCGAAACCGACGAACCGCGATTCGGGAAAGGCCTGGGCCATGATCACGGTGGAGGCACCGTGGCCGCAGCCAATGTCCGCCACCTTGGCGCCGGCCTCCAGTTTGGCCACCACGCCATCGAGGGCCGGCAGCCATTCGGCGATCAGGTGCGCCTTGTACCCGGGGCGGAAGAAGCGTTCGGTGCCGCTGAACATGCACGGGTGGTGATCGCCCCAGGGCAGGGCGCCGTCGCCGCGCATGGCGTTGACCAGTTTGTCCTTGTCATGGAAAAACGACGCGACCACGCCGACACCGCCAGCTACGTATACCGGCGAGTCCTCGATGGCCAGGGCCAGGGCCTGTTCTTCGGGCAGGCGAAACTGGCCGTCACGGTGTTCCATGTAGCCGGCGGCGGCATGGGCGCTGAGCCATTCGCGCACCAGTCGGGGGTTGCAGCCGGTTCTGGCCGCGATTGCTTCGGGGCTGGTCAACTGGCTGTCGGCCATGGCCCGGTACAGGCCAAGCTCTTCGCCGAGAATGACATTGGCCAGCATCGCCGCGCCGCCCATGTCGTTGACCAACTTGCCCATGAAATCATTGAGTCTGGCCTCGTCCATCACGTGTGCTCCTGTTGCAGGATCAGGGTCCAGAGGCAGTGTGGGTCGAGGCATGCGCCCCTGGGCGGTGGTCGTGGGGAATGAACAGGACGGCGTCCTGAGTGAAATAAGTTTAGATCGTCGTCTGTGCGCAGTTACCCGAGTCGACGAAAGCCCCGTGTCTGACACCGGCCCCCTTGTGGGAGCGGGCTTGCTCGCGAAGACGGCGGCACATTCAGCAGGGGTGTCGCCTGCCCCGGCGCTTTCGCGAGCAAGCCCGCTCCCACAGGTGTGTATCTCAATGTATACAGACCCCGTGCGGATACAGTCCCCCACAACTCCCGCCCACCCCCGAACACAGCCCAGATACAAACCTGCGGTGAACTGTGAAGGCCGTCTGGCACCCTACACACCGTCAAGGGGACAACAATGAGCACGCTCCAGCCTGAAACCGCCCTGCCTTCCGAACCCGTCAATCGCCTGCGCGTCGAGCAGTACACCCACGGCATCATCGGCCCGAGCCAGCCGATGCTTGGCCCGCTGGCCGATGGCGGCACCCTGATCACCGGCACGCCGCCCGGTTGCTGGGGGCCAATGATCACCCCGGCGTTCGAGGGCGGCCATGAAGTGACGCAACCGGTGCACGTTGTCGGCGCCGAGATCGGCGATGCCGTCGCGATCAAGATCAAGCGCATGCGCGTGACCTCGCTGGCGACTTCGTCCGGGGTCATGGCCTTCGTCGAGGGCCGCTACAACGGCGATCCGTTCGTCTCCAAGTTCTGCTCCAAGTGCGGCACCGAACACCCGGCCAGCCATGTCGAAGGGATCGGCGAAGACTCGATTCGCTGCAATACCTGCAACGCCGAAGTCAGCGCGTTCCGCTTCAGCCATGGCTACGTGATCGTGTTCGATGCACAGAACCAGGTCAGCCTGACGGTCAATCAGGCCATCGCCAACCAACTGGCCGGCAAGGCGTCCGAGATGTCGGCCCTGCCGGAATTCGCCGCCCAGCATTCGATCCTGTCCCTGGCCCGCGCCGACATTCCCGGCGTCGCCGCGCACATGCGCCCGTTCCTCGGCAACATCGGCACCATGCCGTCCCGGGACATACCCGATTCGCACAACTGCGCCGACTTCGGCCAATACCTGATCAACGCCCCGCACCGTTTCGGCATGAGCCGCGAAGAGCTGCATGCAGCCAAGACCGACGGCCACATGGACACCAACTCGATCCGCGAAGGCTGCGTGCTGATCTGCCCGGTGAAGGTGCCGGGGGCCGGGGTGTACATGGGTGATATGCACGCCCAGCAGGGCAACGGTGAAATCGCCGGCCACGCCACCGACTGCTCCGGGGAAACCGAAGTGGTGGTGGAGGTGGTGAAAAACCTGACCCTCGAAGGCCCGATCCTCCTGCAAAACCTCGACGACCTGCCGCCGATGGCACGGCCCATGAACGCCGAACAGCGGGCCAGCGTCCGTGCCCTGGGCGAGCGCTGGGGCCAGCACGAGATCGAGCAGAGCGGCCCGATCACCTTCATCGGCAGTGGCGAAAACCTCAACCTGGCGGTGGAGAACGGCCTGCAGCGCGCCGCCAGTGTCACCGGCCTGCCGTACGACGAAGTGCTCAACCGCGCCACCATCACCGGCTCCATCGACATCAGCCGCCTGCCCGGCACCGTGCGCGTGACCTTCCTGTGCCCGATGAACGTGCTCGATCGCATGGGCATCGGCCATCTGGTGCGTGAGAAGTACGACCTGGCATAAGCCTGACCCGCGGGTCTGTACCACAGTGTGTACAGGCCCGCTTCCGATACAACGCCTGCCGTTTTCCGTCGAAGCACCACACAGACCCGATACACCGCCGGAGTTAACTGTGGCTGTGTTCCGACAACCCCGAGATCGACACCATGCAAACTCCCATCACATCCGCCAAGGCCAGCGCCGGGCTCGGCTTGCGTCGCGGTTTAATGAAAGACCTTCTGGCCGCCCCGGCCGGCCATTTCGATTTTCTAGAAGTCGCGCCGGAGAACTGGATCGGCATCGGCGGTGCCCATGGCGCGGCGTTGCGGTCACTGGCCGAACGTTATCCGTTGTCCTGCCACGGCCTGTCGTTGTCTCTGGGCGGGCCGTCGCCGCTGGACGTCGGCTTTCTGCAGGAGGTGCGGCTGTTCCTCGATCACTACCAGGTGCCGTTGTACAGCGAGCACCTGAGTTACTGCAGCGACGACGGGCATCTGTACGACCTGTTGCCATTGCCCTTTACCGAAGAGGCGGTGCGCCACGTCGCCGCGCGCATCCGTCAGGCCCAGGACATTCTGGGCCGGCGCCTGGCGGTGGAAAACGTCTCTTACTACGCCGCGCCGCAACAGGACATGGACGAAGTGACCTTCACCAACGCCGTGCTGCGCGAAGCCGATTGCGACCTGTTGCTGGACGTCAACAACGTCTACGTCAACTCGATCAACCATGGCTTCGACCCACGGACTTTCCTGGCCGGCATCGATGCCGACCGGGTGGTGGCGATGCACATCGCCGGGCACTTCGATGAGTCCGACACCTTGAAAATCGACACCCATGGCGCTTCGGTGAAACCCGCGGTGTGGTCGTTGCTGGCCGATGCCTACGACCGGTTCGGCGCGCAACCGACCTTGCTGGAGCGTGACTTCAACTTCCCGGCGTTTTCCGAACTGGTCGCAGAGTTGCAGACCATTCGCCGCCTGCAGACCCTGGAGGTGAGCCATGGCTAAGCGTTCGCTGTTGGATCAGCAAAGCAGCATGGGCCTGTACCTGCGCGACCCCGAACATTGCCCGCCGCCGCCGGAAATGGACCCCCAGCGTGCCCAGGTGTATCGCGACCTGGTGTTTGCCAACCTGTCGAGCCTGATCAGCGGCACCTTTCCGGTGCTGGTGAATATTCTCGGTGACCAGCGCTGGCGGTCACTGGTGCGGATCTTCCTGCGGGACTACCGCGCGCAGACGCCGAAATTCGGCGAGATCGCTGAGGAATTCGTCGAGTTTCTCGCCTCTGAACCTGCGGCGCTGGCCGACGGATCATGGCCGCCGTTCATGATTGAGCTGGCGCACTACGAATGGGTGGAAATGGCCCTGCAACAATCCGAGGCCGAGCCGTTGGCGCCCGGGGATGCGCAGTCGTTGATGGAGCGACCGCTGCAGGTGTCGCCTCTGGCCTGGCCACTGGCCTATGCGTGGCCGGTGCAACTGGTCGGGCCGGATCACCAGCCCGATGTGGTCCCGGCCGAACCGACTTTGTTACTGGTACGCCGGGATAAAGACTGGAGCGTGAAGTTTTCCTCGTTAACCCCGCTGGCCTGGCGCTTGTTGCAGCGCATTGAAGCGTTTCCCGAGTTGAGCGGGCGTGAGCAGCTGGAAGGGTTGGCGCAAGAGGCGGGCAGCGCCGGGTCAGCGGCGTTCATGGTCAACGGAGCAGCGTTGTTGCAACAGTTGCAGGAGGAAGGGGTGGTGGGTGTAGCCACGCACAGCAAATGAACGACGCCAATCCTGTAGGAGCGAGCATGCTCGCGATGGGCGTCCAGACGACGCGGGCAGTCAGACAGCCCACGTCATCGTTCACCACCATCGCGAGCAAGCTCGCTCCTACAGGGTTATGGTTTGAGCTTCAACTCGGCGCACAACCCGCCACCCTCGCGGTTGCTCAACGTCAACGTTCCCCCGATCGCCAACGCCAGTTGCTGGGCAATCGCCAGGCCCAGGCCTGTGCCGCCGGTGCTGCGATTGCGTGAATTTTCCACGCGGTAGAACGGCTCCATGACCTGGGCCAGTTCCGCTTCGGCAATGCCCGGGCCCCGGTCCATGACTTTCACCGAAACGCTGCCGTCAGCCTTTTTCTCCACCAGCAACTCCGCTGCGCCGGCGAATTTCACGGCGTTGTCCGTCAGGTTCACCAGCACCCGGCGCAAAGCGTGGGGGCGGGTGTCGATCACGGTCAGGCTTTTGCCGCTCAACTGCACGTCCTTGCCCACGTCCTGATAATCGAACACCAGGCTGTCGAGGAACGAATCCAGGTCGGTGCGGCGGCTCTCTTCGGTGGCGCCATGGACGCTGCGGGCATAGGCGACGCCTTCGCGTACCAGGTGCTCCATCTCGCCCAAGTCATTCCACAGCTTTTCTTTCTCCACGCAGTCGTCCATGAACTCAGCGCGCAGTTTCATCCGGGTGATCGGTGTTTGCAGGTCGTGGGAGATCGCCGCCAGCAATTGCATGCGTTCCTTGAGGTAGGCGGCGATGCGTGCCTGCATGGCATTGAAGGCCTTGGCCGCGTGAGCCACTTCGGTGGGGCCTTCTTCGTCCAGCAGCACCGGATGGGTGTTGGGGTCCAGGGTGTCCACGGCTTCGGCGAGGCGGGTGAGGGGGCGGATGGCGATGCGCACGGCGAGCCAGCTACAAGCGAGCATCAGCGCCAGTTGCCCGATCAACACAATGGGTAGCCAGGGCGACAGCGGCACCATCGCCGGTCGCACGTCGATGGTCAACGGGTTGCCATCGGACAGTTTCAGATGGGCCTGAAAGTGTTTCCTCGGCCCTGGAATGTCGGTGAAGGTCATGGGGTATTGCTTGCCGACCGCGTCCACGATCGATGCCATTGCGATGGGCGCGTCAGGCATTTCCATGTCCATCGGCGTGCCTTTTTCGCCTTCATTCAACAGGTAGCCGTAATTTTTGCGCTGCAACTGTTGCAACCAGTTCGGGCGCTCATTGGCCGGCAATCGATCGAGAATGGCAATGGAGGTCGAGACGTCGGTTTCCAGATTGCCCAACATGGTGTTTTTCGCGCTTTCGTAGCGCTCGTAGTACTGCGCACCGAAGGACAAGGCCTGGGCCAGGATCAGGCCGATCAGGAAAATCAGCGACAGCCGTGACGCCAGGGTACGAGGCCAACGCAGCGAGAGGTTCATGCGGGTGCTCCAACGATTTCCACTGGCAGGGAGAACACGTAGCCCTCGCTGCGCACGGTCTTGATGTAGGCCGGTTCCCGGGCGTCGTCCAGCAGGCGCTGGCGCAGACGGCTGACCAGCAGGTCCACGGAGCGGTCGAACAGGTCGGCGTCGCGGCCCTGGGTCAGGTTGAGCAGTTGATCGCGGTTGAGCACTCGCTGCGGATGATCGAGGAATACCCGCAGCAGGCGGTATTCGGCGCCGCTGAGGGCGACCATGGTGCCGTCGCCGTCGAGCAGGTGCCGGGCCGAGGTGTCCAGCTTCCAGCGCCCGAAGGCCAGCATCCGACTGGTTTCGGTCACCACCAGGTTCGGCGGCAGCATCCGCGTGCGGCGCAGCACGGCATTGATGCGCGCCAGCAGCTCGCGGGCGGCGAATGGCTTGACCAGGTAATCGTCGGCGCCCATTTCCAGGCCGATGATGCGGTCGGTCTCATCGTTGCGGGCGGTCAGCATCAGGATCGGCGTGGTCTTGTGTTTGCCCGCGCGCAGTTCGCGGCAGAGCATCAGGCCATCGTCGCCCGGCATCATGATGTCCATCACGATCAGGTCCACGGGGGTGGATTCGAGGAAGGTGCGCATCTGCCGGCCATCGGCCACCACCGTGGTGCGCAGGCCGTTCTTCTTCAGGTAGTTGCCCACCAGTTCGCGGATCTCTCGGTCATCGTCAACGATGAGAATGTGATCGACGTGTTCCATGGAGCTTGCCTCGTGCAAAGGGGGATGTCGCACAGTCTATCGAGCCTTGGCCGGCTCGCCCGCCGCGGTTTGTATTGCAGTGTATCTGGCTTGTGAAGGGATACACACGGACAAGAAAACGCCGATTTTGCGCCTGTTTGTATCGCTCTGTATCCCGGCCGGACTCTGATACGTACCGATTTATACCGGCCTTTTCCCGACACATGCCGGATACCTCGCGAGCTTTAAATAGGTTCCATCGAGGCAAGCCCAACCGCCTCGAACCCACTGACGATCGAACCTGTTTTCAACCTTGAGGAATCCGCCATGAACACCAGAGCCATCTACGCCGCTTGCCTGTTTGCCGCCCTGAACATCTGCACCCTGTCAGCTCGCGCCGAGTCTGTGGTCAACGAAAAAACCTACACCTACGGCACGCAACTGGACATCAAGAAAGTGGTGTCGCTCAAGCAGGGTGATTCGCCGTCCTGCGGCATCGTCGATGCGCAACTGACCTACCTGGACTCGCACAACAAAACCCAGGTCCTGGACTACCGCAAGATCGCCGACAACTGCGCCTCGGACAATTGAGTCCGGCGATCAACGACTGCCCATCCCATTTGAAGCGAGGAACACCATCATGATCAATGTCAGCCGATTCCTGACCGCCATTGCCTTCACCGTCGCCGGCGCCGCGGCCCACGCTAACGCTGCGGTCGAGCAAGGCGCCTGTGGCAGCAGCACCTGTTTTCAACTGACGCCGGTGGCCAAGCAGGGCGGCGAGGCCATCCTCGCGGAGGACGGTTACAGCCGCACGCCTCAGGGGCAGGTGGTTGCCGAGAATGGTTCGAGCCATACGCCGCAGGGCAAGTGGCTGGATGAACAGAACGCGTAACGCTTGGCCCCGCCGGACTCTGTAGGTGCGAGCCTTGTGGTGAGGGGATTTATCCCCGCCAGGGCGCGGTCAATGCCACCCAAATTTTTCAAGGTGATCCCATGTTCCTCATCGCTTTTCTGGGCGGCATTTTGACCGTCCTCAGCCCCTGCATCCTGCCGGTGGTGCCGTTCCTGTTCGCCGGTGCCGATCGCACGCGCTCCTCGATCCTGCTGACCCTCGGTGGCATGGCCCTGACCTTTGCCGCCGTCGCCAGCCTGGCGGTGGTCAGCAGCGAGTGGGTGATACAGGCCAGTAATGTCGGGCGCCATGTGGCCCTGATCGTGATGGTGCTGTTCGCCCTGTCGCTGATCTCCGCCCGGGTCGGCGACTGGCTGGCGCGGCCGTTCGTGTTGCTGGGCAATCGTCTGGACCCCAACAGCCGCAAGGTATCCGGCCCGCTGGGTTCGCTGATGATCGGCGTCGCCACCGGTCTGCTCTGGGCACCGTGTGCAGGGCCCATCCTCGGGGTGATCCTCACCGGCGCCATGCTGCAGGGCGCGAATGCCGGCACCAGCCTTTTGCTGGTGGCCTACGGTATGGGCAGTGCGTTGTCCCTGGGCGTGCTGATCTTTGCTGGTCGCGGTTTGGTCAATCGCCTGAAACCATCGATTCCGGTCACTGGCTGGTTGCGTCGTGGGGCCGGTGTTGCGGTGTTGGCCGGTGCGGCGGTGATTGCTACCGGTAGCGCCAACGTCCTGCTGGCGGGCACCTCGTCGCAGGGGGTCAGCAGCGTTGAAAAAGGCGTGCTGGAAACGGTACCGAAGGTCGTCGATTACCTGGTCAGCAAGGTCAAGGCCGATTCCATGGACAGCTCACAGGGCGCCATGCCTTCGCTGTCCGGTGCGGTGCAATGGATCAACTCGCCGGCGCTGACCAATGAATCGCTCAAGGGCAAAGTGGTGCTGGTGGATTTCTGGACCTTCGACTGCATCAACTGCAAGCACACCCTGCCGTATGTGAAGGACTGGGCGAAGAAGTATGAGAAGGATGGCCTGGTGGTGATTGGCGTGCATACGCCGGAGTATGGGTTTGAGCGGATCATCGATAACGTCAGGGACAAGGTGAAGGAGTACGGCATCACCTACCCGGTGGCGATCGACAACAATTATGCGATCTGGCGGAATTTCGATAACCAGTACTGGCCGGCGCATTACCTGATCGATGCCAAGGGGCAGGTGAGGTATACCCACTTTGGTGAAGGGAGCTATGACACGCAGGAGGAAATGATTCAGCAGTTGTTGAAAGAGGCCAGGGCGGGGGCTCCGGCGGCCTGAGGGTGGATGTTTCGTGGGGACTGCTGCCCGCGATGATGGCCTGGCAGCCGGCCGCTCTCTCTCTTTCGGATGTACCCGAGTCACCTGTGGGAGCTAGCCTGCTAGCGATGGCCGCCTGACAGCCGACCAATCTCTCGCGAATGTACCCCGATCACCTGTGGGAGCGGGCTTGCTCGCGACGGCTGACTGGCAGACGACCTTGTTTTTGCAGATGTTTTCAATTCCTGTGGGAGCTGGCCTGCCAGCGAAGGCGGCCTGATAGCCGACCTGGCTCTGGCTGATTGAGTACATATCCGTTGTTGCGGTAATGGCCGCTGGCGGTTTCGCCCTGACGGCGACTCACTTTTTTTTCAAACGCCAAAAAAAAGTAAGCAAAAAAAGGCTCGCCCCAAGCGTCCGGCCCCTCGCTAGGGCTCGGGGTTCCTTCGCTGCGGCATTCATCCGGGGGCATTGCCCTCCGGTTTGCTTCGCTGCACCTACATGCAATGTGTGCGGCTTCGCCGCACGGCGCTGCGCGCCAATCCCCGGATAAACGCCTCCACTCAGCCTCCCGAAGGGGCGGGTGGATCAAGATCAAGAGCTGCAGGCGAGCTAACGCTCGGCCTGATGAATGGTGGGGGCGGGTGTATGGCTTGCCTTTGTAGGAGCTGCCGGAGGCTGCGATCTTTTGATCTTTTGATCTTTCAATCTTCTGATTTTCTAATGATGTATCGCCGAGGGTTTTTCCTGGCTGCGCCGCCACGCTGCCGGTGGGGCGCCGTATTCTCTGCGAAACGCTCGACTGAATGCGGTATCCGTCTGATAACCCACCTCTTCAGCAATCCGTATCAACGAGCTGTTGCTGCTGCGTAACAGGTTGGCGGCCAGCAACATCCTCCATTGCGTGAGGTACTGCATCGGTGAAACCCCGACCAGTTGTTGAAAGCGCTCAGCGAGCACTGATCTGGATGTGCCGGCGGTGCGGGCCAGTTCTTCCAGGGTCCAGCAGTGGCAGGGTTTGTCGTGCAGGGCGTTGAGGGCGGCGCCGACGATGCGGTCGTTGACGCCAGCCAGCCATCCGGTGCGGCCTTTGCCGTGTTCGTGCATGTACAGGCGCAGGACTTCGATGAACAGCACTTCGGCCAGTTTCGCCAGCACGCCTTCGCCGCCGGGTCGTGGGGAGCGGGCTTCGGCCAGGGCGTAGCGCACTGACGATTCCAGCCAGATCCCGGCAGGCGAGCCGCGTACGTTGACCCGCACCACTGACGGCAACCCCGTCAACAACATCCCCGCCAACCGTGTATCGCAGGCCAGGTAACCGCACACCAGTCGCGTCACCGCGCCGCCACCGCCGTAGCTCAACTGCCGCGGCCGCCGGGCCAGGACCCTGTCCAGTCGTCCGCCGGTGGCGGGGGGCAGGCCGGGTTGGGAGCTCATGCGGTGGGCGTCGCCCTGGGGAAACAGCACCACGTCGCCGGCGCTCAGCAGCAGAGGCGGGGCATTGTCCAGTTCGACGTAGCACTCGCCTTCGGTGATCAGGTGAAAGATCACCACCCGTTCGGCGTTCGGCTCCAGGAACGGCGCGGCGGTGTCGGCCCTTGGCGATTGATAGCACCAGGGCGCGGTGAACCGTGCATTGATGAAGATGGCGCCGACCAGGCGGACGACGCGAAGGGTCTGTGACAAGGCGTCCATGGTGACTTCCGGTGCAGAGACACAGGTTGAAGTACCTGATTGTGAACGCCTCTGCGCATCCGGTGAAATCTCCGGACGATCGGGCAGGCCTGGCCGACGATCGGGCAGGACGCCGGTGGCGCGCCAGAGTGATAGTTTGGCTACAGGGCCGTTACCGACTCTGTAGTCCATAACAAGAATGAGAGGTTGCCATGCCGAAGTTCGTTATTGAGCGCGAAATACCGGGTGCTGGAACACTGTCAGAAAGGGATTTGAAAGCCGCGTCGCAAAAGTCCTGCCGGACCCTGCGCGAGCTGCCTGAGGTGCAGTGGCTGCAAAGTTACGTGACCGGTGACAGGTTGTACTGCGTGTACATCGCACCGAGCGAGGCGCAGATACAGGAGCACGCCAGGCTGAGCGGTTTCCCGGCTACCCGCGTGTCCCGGGTCACGTCCATCATCGATCCGACCACGGCAGAATAAGCCCGGCGGCGTTCCATCCCGCAACGGAGCGGAATCATGAGTACACCCATTGATCTGAATGCCTTGAAAAATCGCCAGATGGCCGCCTGGGCCAGCGGCGACTACGCCGTGATCGGCACCACGTTGCAGATCGTCGGCGAGCAACTGGCCGAGGCCTGTGACCTGCTGTGCGATGAGCAAGTACTGGACGTCGCCGCCGGCAACGGCAATGCCACCCTGGCCGCTGCCCGCCGCGGCTGTCTGGTGACCTCCACCGACTATGTGGCCGCACTGCTCGAACGCGGCGAGGACCGGGCCAGGGCCGAGCGCCTCAATGTTACCTTCCAGGTCGCCGACGCCGAAGCGCTGCCCTTTGCCGATGCCAGCTTCGATGCAGTGCTGTCGACCTTCGGCGTGATGTTCACCCCGGACCAGCCCAAGGCCGCCGCAGAACTGGCGCGGGTCTGTCGGCCGGGGGGGCGGATCGGTTTGGCCAATTGGACCCCGGAAGGGTTCGTCGGACAGATGTTCAAGATCCTCGGCAAGCACATGCCGCCACCCCCCGGCGCGCAGTCGCCGTCACAGTGGGGCACCGAAGCCTGGCTGCACTCGCATTTCGACGATCGCCAGTTCCTGGTGCAGGTCACGCGCAAGCACTTCAACTTCCGCTATCGCGACGCCGGGCATTTCATCGACACTTTCCGCAGCTGGTACGGCCCGATGCACAAGGCTTTCGCCGCGTTGCCGGCCGATGGCGCCAAGGCATTGGAGAAGGACATGACCGACTTGCTCAACCATTTGAACCGGGCAGGGGAGAAGTCGCTGGTGGTGCCCAGTGAGTACCTGGAAGTGGTCATCACAAGGCGCTGACTTCACACAGGCCCCATGTGGGAGCGGGCTTGCTCGCGAAGGCGGTGGACCAGTCGATGTTAAGGGTGACTGACACATTGCCTTCGCGAGCAAGCGCGCTCCCACAGGGGATTTGCGTTGTCAGGGGAATTCAAATCACCTGCGCGCCTCGAGCCATTCACGCATCACCGGCCTGCTATTTAACGTCGAACCATTCCAGCGCCGTGCGCCAGAAGCAGATCCCCAGGAAGTACGCCGACATCAGCAACCAGAGCCCCATGACCAGCGGGTTGATCACCGGATGGTTGATCACCAGCGACAGGCTGCACAGCAACCAGATGGCTGTCACGGCGATGTTGATCGGCATGAAACGGCGGACCCGGAACGGGTGGAGGAATTTCATTCGGGTCAGGGTCAGCAAGGCCAGGCCGATCACCGTCAGGAAGGTGATCCACGGCGACGGCGCAATGATGTACAGGCACAGCGCGACCACGTTCCACGCGGCGGGGAAGCCCTGGAAGTAGTTGTCCTTGCTTTTCATATTGACGTTGCAGAAACAGAACAGCGACGACACCAGAATCAGCGACACCGTCAGCAGCAGGGTGTAGTCCGGCAGCGGCACGTAGCGATAGATGAACAGTGCCGGAATGAACACATAGGTCAGGTAATCGATCACCAGGTCGAGGATCGAACCGTCGAAGCTCGGCAGCACCGACTGCACATTGACCTTGCGCGCCAGGGCGCCATCCAGACCGTCGACGATCAGCGCCACCCCCAGCCACAGCAGGCAATTGGTCGGCTGGTTGTCGAGCAGGGCCAGGGTCGCGAGGAACGCGGTGACCACGCCGGTGGCAGTAAAACCATGGGCTCCCCACGCTTTGAGCCGGGCAATGTGCAGAGTCGTTATCACGGGGGCGTTCTCCAGAAAAAGAAACAAGCCAGTCAGCGCCTTGAATTAAAGAAGGCGGCGGCAAACCGGGTCGGGTGCAGGTATCGACCGGGTATCCGGGAATAAGGTTCACCACCTGAGTAATGCTGTTCACTTAAGATGAAGTAAAACCTGTGGCCCAACGGGAGCAAGCTCCCTCGCCACGGATAAAGTATTCGTCCTCAAGTGAACAGCATTACACCACCTATGAATCTTAGCTGGGCCGTAAAAAAAGGCTCTGGATAAATCCACCGGGCCAGTACGAAGTGATGTCAGCCAAACGGTGTTAGCACATTTTGCGGCGGGGGCTATCTTTGTTGGTCTGGATCCATTCCTTGGAAGAGGACGTCGCCATGAACACCACCGATCTGCTCGAACAACTGCTGCGCGGCGGCCAGGGCGTGGTGCCGCGACAGGGCGGCGGGGCGGCGCAAGGCGGGCTCGGGGATCTGGGTGGGTTGCTCGGTGGCTTGCTCGGCGGTGGCTCGGGGAGCGGGGCTGGTGCCGGTGGCATGGGCGGCCTGGGCGGCTTGCTCGGTGGCCTGCTGGGAGGCGGTTCGCCGATGGGTGGTTCGACCCAGGGTCGCTCCGGTGGCGGCTCCAACTACGCCGCGCTGGCGTCCCTCGGGATGATGGCCTTCCAGGCGTACCAGGCCTGGCAACGTAGCCAGGCCGCGCAGCAGCAACCGGCACCGCAACAGGCGGTGCGTACCGTGGACATGCTGGCGGGGCCCGAAGTGGAAGAACACAGCCATGCCGTCCTGCGTGCATTGATCGCTGCCGCGAAGGCCGATGGCCGGTTCGACGATGCGGAAAAACAGATGATCAATGCCGAAATCGCCCGCCACACCGACGACCCGCAATTGCAGCAGTGGCTCGATGATGAGGTGGCCAAACCCCTGAACCCTGCCGAAGTGGCTCAATCGGCCAGCGACCCCGGCATGGCCGCCGAAATGTACCTGGCCAGTGTGATGCTGGTGGACGATCAGCAGGATGCCGAGCGTAACTATCTGGATGAGCTGGCGGCGGCGCTGAACATCGATCCGGATTTGCAGGTGCACCTGGAGCAGCAGGCCAAGGGCACTGCTTGAATTCAAGTCGTCTGTGAGCACGCTTTCGCAAGCAGGTCGCTCCCACAGTTGAATGTGATTGACGGTGGGGGCGACTTCGAAAATCTGCGGTAAAAAACTCCCCGCTACGTGCCTCCGTCTGTCCGGGGGTTTTCAACGCCAATGGAATTTTTCTGCGCCCGGCTCGCTCTGCTGATGGACAGACGCGACGTTCAGCAGGGTGCACCATGAACAAGGACCTGGATGACTACAACCGCATGCGTGACTTTTCGGCGACCTCAGAGCCGGCAGCCGTCACGCGCAAGGGCCGGAAAACTGCCAAGGATCACGCCCTGCAGTTCTGCATTCAGAAACACGACGCCTCGCGCCTGCATTACGACTTCCGCCTGGAGCTCGATGGCGCGCTGAAAAGCTGGGCGGTGCCCAAGGGTCCGTCCCTGGACCCCAGCGTCAAGCGCCTGGCCGTGCATGTCGAAGACCATCCGATCGATTACGCCACCTTCGAGGGCAGCATCCCTGAAGGCCATTACGGCGCCGGCGATGTGATTGTCTGGGACCGTGGCGTGTGGATTCCCCAGGAAGACCCGGCCAAGGCCTATGCCAAAGGCAAACTGAAATTCGAATTGCAGGGCGAGAAGCTCGCCGGTCTGTGGAACCTGGTACGCACTCACATGCCGGGCAAGCAGGAACAATGGTTTCTGATCAAGCATCAGGACGGTGCTGCCCGCCCGGAGAAAGATTACGACGTGGTCGCCGCCGAGCCGGACAGCGTGCTCAGCGATCGCACCCTCATCGCCAAGGCACCGAAAACCGCCAAAGCGGCTAAACCCAAAGCGGTCAAAAAACCTGCTGTGGCGACCAAGGAAAGGTCCGGACAACTGACCGGCGCGCACAAGGCCAAACTGCCCGATCAACTCAAGCCAGAACTAGCGACCCTGGTCGCGCGCGCGCCGGACGGCCAGTGGAGCTATGAGGTCAAGTTCGACGGCTACCGGATCATGGCCCGCATTGACCACGAGGACGTCAAACTCTTCACCCGCAACGGCCACGACTGGACCCACAAGCTGCCCGGTCAGGCCAAGGCGCTGGCGGCGCTGGGCCTGGAGTCGGCCTGGCTCGACGGCGAAATGGTGGTGACGGACGAGCAGGGCATCCCGGATTTCCAGGCGCTGCAAAACGCTTTCGAAGCCAACCGCAGCACTAACATTCTTTACTACCTGTTCGACCTGCCGTACCTCAATGGGGTGGACCTGCGCGAAGTGCCGGTGGAGGAACGCCGGGCCGCGCTGGCCACCGTGCTCAATACTTCGAAAGACCCGCTGTTGCGGTTTTCCGACGCCTTCGGCGAAGACCCCGAAGCTTTGCTCAACAGCGCCTGCCAGATGCGCATGGAGGGGCTGATCGGCAAGCGTCTGGGCTCGCCCTACGTGTCCCGGCGCAGCAGCGACTGGATCAAGCTCAAGTGCAAGCATCGGCAGGAATTCGTCGTTGTCGGTTTCACCGATCCCAAGGGCTCGCGCAGCAAGTTCGGTGCGTTGCTGCTGGGGCTGCATGACCGCGACAGCGGCCAATTGCGCTACGCCGGCAAGGTCGGCACCGGTTTCAACGAAGCCACGCTGGGCAGCATCCACGAGCAACTCAAACCCTTGCAGACGAAAAAACCGGCGGTGGTCAATCCTCCCAGCGGCGTGGAATTGAAAGGGGTGCATTGGCTCAAACCGCGCCTGTTGGCGGAAGTGGCCTTCGCTGAAATCACCAAGGACGGGTCGGTCCGGCATGCGGTGTTCCATGGCCTGCGTGACGACAAGCCTGCCAAAGACATTACTGAGGAGCGTCCGAGCGCCGTGAAAACTGCTTCCGCCAAAACTGCCGCTGCCAAAACTGCCCCTGCAAAAAAAGCCGCGTCCACGAAGAAACCGGCGGCTGCCAAGGCCCAGACAACGCCAAAGAAAGCCGACCCGGCGCCGTCCCAGCTTGGCCTCGCTGAAGGCAAGGTACGCATCACTCACCCCGACCGGGTGATCGACGCCACCAGCGGCACCACAAAGATGCAACTGGCGCAGTACTACGCCAGTGTCGCCGAGTGGATTCTGCCCGAGCTCAAGGACCGCCCCGTGGCACTGGTGCGAGCCCCGGACGGTATTGCCGGCGAACTGTTCTTCCAGAAAAACGCCGAACGCCTGGCGATCCCCGGCATCACCACCCTGGACCAGAAGCTCACCGGCCAGCCGATGATGGTCATCAACAGCGCCGAAGCCCTGGTCGGCGCGGTGCAGATGAGTACCGTGGAGTTGCACACCTGGAACGCCACCTCGGACAACCTCGACAAGCCCGACCGCTTTGTCCTCGACCTCGACCCGGACCCGGCACTGCCCTGGAAACGCATGGTCGAAGCGACGCAATTGACCCTGACGGTGCTCGATGAACTGGGACTCAAGGCGTTTCTCAAGACCAGCGGCGGTAAGGGCATCCACCTGGTGGTGCCGCTGACACGCAAACTGGGCTGGGACGAGGTCAAGGATTTCAGCCACGGCATCGTCAGCCACATGGCGAAGATGCTGCCGGAGCGCTTTTCCGCCGTGTCGGGGCCGAAAAACCGGGTCGGGCGGATCTTCATCGATTACCTGCGCAACGGCCTGGGCGCCACGACCATCTGCGCCTACGCCGCGCGCACCCGGGAAGGGTTGCCGGTTTCAGTGCCGATCTTTCGCGAAGAGGTGGAAGCGCTCAAGGGGGGCAATCAGTGGAACATCCACAACGTGCATGAACGTCTGGCTGAAGTGGGCGACGAACCCTGGGCTGACCTGAAGAAAACCCGCCAGACCATCACCGCCGACATGCGCCGGCGCGTGGGCATGAAAAAAACCTGACACAACCCCCTGTAGGAGCGAGCTCGCTCGCGATGGACGTCAACGATAACGCGGGGCACCAGGCAGGCCGTGTCGTCATTGCGTTCTTCGCGAGCAAGCTCGCTCCTACAAAGGACCTGCTTACCGCATGAAGGCCTGGAAGTCGCTACCCAACTTGTCGATCGCCGCCTTGAAATCCTGGGCAGTGATCTTCTGGCTTTCGTTGGACAGCTGTTTACCGAACACCTTGCGCACTACCTTGGCCACGGTCTGGTTGTTTTTCGCGTCGATGAACTCGGCCTCGATGAACAGTTCGGTGTCCTGGTCGCGGTGACCGGTAGCTGCCTGCGTTGCCCCGACGACCGCCGCGACGGGCACCACTTCATACCATTTCATGCCTTCGTTGGCAGCGCTCACCCCGGTGATCGCGGCGCGCATGATCAGGGTTTTCGAACCGGCCGGTGCGGCGTTCGGGCTGGAAACCACCCGGTATTTCTGCCCCAGGGTCGCCTTGGCCTTATTGGTCATGTAGTTCTGAATCTCATTGAGCGTCTGCTGGTTGACCCGCTCATTGGGCTTGGGCGCGGGGTACAGTTCCAGCTTGTTGAAGGCCACCGTGTCATAGGCATTGGCGTTCCACGACGGGCTGACCCAGCGCATCGCCGTGCCGCCGCTGGGCGTGGTGACTTCCTGCAGGTTGTTGTAGTTGGACAGGTAGCCGGAGTACTGCTCCTTGTCAGTGACTTTGGAGGTGCAACCGCCGAGCAGCAGCCCGGTCAATGCAACGCCGACGAGCAGGTTTCGAGACAGGTTCATAGTGCGGTGTGCTCCTTGGGTAAGTGGTCTAAGCGTAGCCAGATAATCAGAAACGCCAAGTCATGTTCCCGGTCACCGCTTGAATCCAGGCACTGTCGAATTGACCGGAAATTCGATTGCCCGACAACGATTTGTTCTGGTCCACCTCCATGTCGCCCATCCAGATCATGGCCCAGCTGAGGTTGACGTCGGTGTCCTTGTCCAGTGCATAGGTGGCCCCCGTGGCAATACGCCAGGATTCGGCCATGGGCACGATCACCGAGCGCTTGCTGTCGGAAACGGCACTGCTGTCGTACGCCACGCCGAAGTTCCACAGCAGTTGCCGGGTGGCCTGGTATTGCCCGCCCAGCGACAGATGCCAGGTGTCTTTGAAACCGGCGTCGATGTTGGTCGATCGGGCATCGTTGGCCGAGGTGTCGACCTGCACGCCAATGTCACCGAATTGCGACCAGTCCTGCCAGTTGACGGATGCGAGCAGGGCCCATTGCTTGTCCAGTTGCTGGTACAGGCTCAGGGTGACAGTTTGCGGCACGGTCATGTCCAGTCTGGTTTTGGCGCCGTCCAGGCGATTGAGTAAAGGGCCGTTGCCCTTGATGTCCAGGCCGTCCTCGAACTTCAGGTCGACCTTGCTGGTATAGGCCAGGCCGATGCGTGTGCCGGGTTGCGGGGCGTAGATCACCCCGACGTTGGCGCCGAAACCCCAGTCCTTGTCCTTGTACTTGAACTGGCCGTCTGCACGATCGGTGAGGCCGAACGGCGAGCGGTCGATGGCGGTCTGGGCTTGCAACATGCCGTACATGGCTTTGACGCCCACGCCCACCGACCATTGCTCGTTGAAGCGGTAGGCCACGCTGGGCACCAGCGAAAGACCGAGCAGGCTGGAGTTCTGCGAGAAGTAGCGCCCTGACCAGTCGTTGTCGTAATTGACCGCCAGGCCGAAATCACCGTATTGGCCGAAGCCGACGCTCCAGTGGTCATCCAGTTCATGGCTGATGAAAAAACTTCCGCCGGCCATCGGGTCCAGCGCATTGCCGCTACCACTGCCGGACACGTTGGTGTCGTCGTCACGGTTGAACTTGATATCCCCGTAAAGCATCTGCAAACCAGCCGTGATCTGCGTACCCGGCAGGTAACTCATGCCCGCCGGGTTGCTGGCGATGGTGGAGGGGCCCTGTGCCCGGGCAGCGGCGCCGGCGTTGGCCAGCCCGACGTTATCGGTGGCGATTTCGTAGAGCATGATGCCGCCGGCATGGGCTTGCTGGCAGCAGAGGGCGATCAGCGTGAGGGCGGGCAGGGTGGCTGTTCTGGTCGGCATGGGAATACCTCAACGCAGGTCCTGGTCGAAAGCGGGTGGCCTGGCCGGCCACCCTTGCCGTGGGGGTTTACTTGGCCATCTCGGCGCGCGCCGCGGCGATCTTTGCCTTGACCGAATCGAGGTTGAAGCTCGCGCCTTTTTGCATCGGCGGGAACTCGACCGCGGTTTCAGCCAGTTTGGTCACCTGTTGCTGGACGAACACGAAGCGCCAGAACTGGAACTTGAACCAGTCAAAATACTGTTGCGAACCCTGGGCCGCCTGGTTTTCCGGCCAACCGGTGCGCTCGAACGGATCGAGCCTGAGGTTGGTCAGGATCGGCACATCGACCGCCAGTTTGGCGCCCATCCAGCCGCCGGGCTGGTCGATGAAGCGATATTTGTAATCGTCGATCCGTACCGCGCCCAGGCTGCTTTCACCGAAGTAGAAGATTTCATGGCGATTGGACGGCCCCTTGCCGGTGATCATGGGTGTCTGGTCATAGCCATCGAGGTGGACCTTGTAGGTCCGGTCGCCCAGTTGTTTGCCCTTGAGCAGTTCCTGGGTGATGTTCGGGTTGCCGGCCGCGGCGACCAGCGTCGGAAACCAGTCCATGCCCGACATGATGCCGTTGGCAATCTGGTTGGCCGGTACCTTGCCTGGCCAGCGAATGATCGCCGGGACCCGGAAGCCCCCCTCCATGACCGTGCCTTTGCCCATGGCGAAGGGGGTCTGTCCGCCATCGGGCCAGGTGAAGTTTTCCGCGCCGTTGTCGGTGGTGAAAATCACGATGGTGTTGCCGTCCATGCCATCTTTTTTCAGCTTGGCCATCACATCGCCGACGATGTCATCGAGCTGGGCCATGCCGGCTTCCTGCTCCGACCAGCCGTTTTGTGCATTGCGCATCGCCTCGTACTTGTCCGACAGGTGGGTGACGATATGCATGCGGGTCGGGTTGAGCCACAGGAAGAACGGCTTGTTGTCCTGCTTGGCCTTGTCGACGAAGGCAAAGGCCTTGTCGCGAATCTCTTCGTCGACGGTTTTCATCCGCTCGGGGTAGAGCGTGCCGGCGTCTTCGATTTTCTGTTTGCCCACCTTGCCCCACCGCGGCATGACGGTGGCATCGTCGGTAGTGGTGGCCCAGCTGTGGACCATGTTGCGCGGCCCGACACTGTCCAATAGCTCTTTCGGATAGTTGGGGTGCGCCGGGTCTTCCATGGCGTCCAGGTGATAGAGGTAGCCGAAGAACTCGTCGAAACCGTGAACGGTGGGCAGGAATTCGTTGAGGTCACCCAGGTGGTTCTTGCCGAACTGCCCGGTGGCATAGCCCATGGACTTGAGTGTGGTGGCAATGGTGACCGCTTCGGCGGGAATGCCGATGGGGGAGCCGGCCTGACCGACGGTGGTCATGCCGGTACGGATCGGCAGTTCGCCGGTAATGAAATTGGCGCGCCCGGCGGTGCAGCTGGCTTCGGCGTAATAGTCGGTGAAGCGCATGCCCTCGTTGGCGAGCTGGTCCAGGTTGGGGGTGCGGCCGGCCATCATGCCCTGGTTGTAGACGCCGATATTGGACCAGCCAACGTCGTCACCCATGATCACTACGATGTTTGGGGGGGCATCGGCACCGTGTGCGGTGGCGGGAAGAAGCATTGCAGACAGCAATAGGGGTATTGCGAATAGGGAGGCCAAGTGTGTCCGGTACATGTCGAACTCCTCGTACTAGCGCTAGTACTGTGAAATGAGCCCCCCATCACCGCTTAAAGTTGGATCCCCCGCGGATAGCGTAGGTTTGAATTGAGAAATAGCCAGTAATCATCAGGCATCGCGCAACAGGTCGTTGGCGTTGAGCAGGTCGTAGGCGATTTCCGGGTTTTTTTCCATGGCGCGACGGATCGCGGCAGGGATCGAGGCGCGGGTCTTGCGGCACAGCCCCGGTTGTTCGCCGACGTGTATGCCGATACCGCGCATGGTGCGCACTTCGTTCAAGCCTGGAGCGATGTCAACGCGAATGCCCAGTTGCTCGTACATCCGTCGTTGCAGGTGCTCCAGGTCCTTGAGGCTTTGCAGGTTTTCCAAGCGCTCGATCAGGCGTTTTTCTTCGTTACGGGTCAGAAACAGGATGCGTACGTCCGCCCCCGGTGTTTCCAGCAGCGGATCACGCCCGCAATCGCAGGCGCCGGGCGGGCAGGGTTGGCGGATCGGAGCAGAAGGGGTCATGGGGATCAATCATAGAGCGCGGTGATCGAGTTTGCCCATAGGGGGTTCGGGCTGATTGCGGACGCCATTGTGGGAGCGGGCTTGCTCGCGAATGCGCTGTGTCAATCGACATGAACGTGTCTGACACACCGCATTCGCGAGCAAGCCCGCTCCCACAAGGTTTTCATGGCCTTGCCTGCCTCATTTCAGCACCAGCATCCGGTAAACCCCATCCTCGACCTCGATCCCGTGGGTGTCATGGGTGAACCCGGGGAAAGAGCGGTCGAAGGCTTCCAGAGCCTTGAGGTAGGCCAGCACCGGGCCGTCGGCGGGGCCGGCGTTTTCCCCCGGCATCAGCAGCGGGATGCCCGGTGGATAGGGCACGATGCCGGTGGCGGCCAGGCGCCCGGCGGCTTCTTCCAGGGTCACCCGTTCGATGTCGTTGCGCACCAGTTTCTCGTAGGCCTCCACCGGGCTGAATTCGGCCTTGGGCAGTGTGCCGAACGCTTGGGCCATGTTGGCGGTGGTCTTGTGTTGTTTCATGGCGGCGAAGATTTCGTCGGCCAGGTCCTTCAGGCCCATGCCGCCATAACGCTGCTGGTTGGCGCTGTGCAGGTCGGGCAGGCACAGATCCAGGTCGGCGTTTTCGTCGTAGTCGCGCTTGAAGTCGAGCAGGGCGTTGAGCAGCGTGCCCCACTTGCCTTTGGTGATGCCGATAGAAAACAGGAACAGGATGGTGAAGTCGGTGGTCTTCTCCACCACGATGCCCTGGCGCCCCAGATACGCGGTGAGCACGCAGGCCGGGATGCCGTTGGCGAGCAGGTTGCCGTCGTCGCCCATGCCGGGGCTGAGCACCGACACCTTGATCGGGTCGAGCATGCAGTAGCCGTCTTCGATGTCGCCGAACCCGTGCCACACCGCATTGGGGTGCAGGACCCAGCAGTTCGGATCGGTTTTCAGGGTGGCCGGGTCGACCTCGTGGAACGGCACCGTCGCCGCGCCCACCTGAACGGTCGGCGGCTGCCAGCAGTTGAAGAACCAGTCGTCCTTGCTCAGCATCTCGGTGTTCATGCGCGACAGCACCTGGCGGAAACTGATCGCTTCTTCGATCGACTCGGTGGTGAGGATCTGCCCGCTGGGCGCTTCCATCATCGCCGAGCTGACGTCGCAGGAGGCCATGATCGCGTAATTGGGCGACGTCGAGGCGTGCATCATGTACGACTCGTTGAACCGCGCATGTTCGATCGGGTTACGGCCGTCGCGCACGTGGATCATTGAGGCCTGGGACAGCGCGGCCAGCAGCTTGTGGGTCGACTGGGTGGCGAACACGGTCGGCCCGGACTTGTCGTGATCTTCGGGGTTGCCGTGCATGGCATGGCGCCCGGTGTACAGCGGGTTGAAACGCGCATAGCCGTACCAGGCTTCGTCGAAATGCAAACGGTCGACGCTGGCGCCCAGCAGTTCCTCGACGCGGGTGACGTTATAGGTCAGGCCGTCATAGGTGGAGTTGGTGATGATCGCGTGCACAGGCGTCGGGTCGATGCCTTTTTTCACCAGCGGGTTGCTGGCGATGGCGGCCTTGACGCCTTCGGCGCTCAGGGTCTGCGGCAGGATCGGACCGATGATGCCGTAGCGGTTGCGGGTGGGCACCAGGTAGGTCGGAATCGCCCCGGACAGAGTCATCGCATGTTCAGCGGACTTGTGGCAATTGCGATCGCACAGGGCGATCTGATTGCGCGTGACGCTGGCCATGAGGATGACGCGGTTGGACATCGACGAGCCGTTGGTCACGTAGTAGGTGCGGTGGGCGCCGAAGACCTTGGCGGCATAGCGCTCGCCCTGGCCGATGGGGCCGCTGTGATCGAGCAGCGAACCCAGTTCGCCGACGGAAATCGACAGGTCGGAGCGCAGCAGGTTTTCGCCGAAGAACTCGTAGAACGCGCGGCCGGCAGTGCTCTTGAGGAACGCGGTGCCGCCTGCGTGGCCAGGTGTGTGCCAGGAGTATTCGTAGGTGCGGGCAAATTTCACCAGGGCGCCGAACATCGGCGGCAGTGCCGCCTGGCGATAGCGCTCGATGGCCGCCAGGATTCGCCCGCTGAGGAAGCGGCTGGTGTCTTCGGGCAGCCAGATGAAGTCATCGGCGTGTTGCATGACCAGCAATGGAATGCTCGAGGCCGTGGTGCGGTCGCTGATCAGGAACACCGGTACCCGGGTGTTGCGCTCGCGCAGTTTGACCAACAGCTTGATGCAGTCGGCGTGGCCTTCGCTGGTGTCCATCTCCCAACTGATGAGCACGCATTGCACCGCCGGATCGGAACGCAGGATCGACCCGGCATCACTGAGGCTTTCCGAGGCCAGGATGCTGACACCACGGCCCTCGACGTCGTGGATCAACTGATCCAGTGCGCGGCCGAACACCGTGCGCTTGTCCGCCGGGCTGCTGACCAGCAGCGCCAGCATCCCCAGCGAGTGTCTATATTCCGTCATGATTGAAACTCCACAGTGGCTTTATTCAGGTTGTTCACCGGTACCGGCTCGGCAGTGAGGTGCTGCGCGCTGACGGTCTGCGTCGGTACGCTGTTGTTGAGCGCTTCGAGACGGATCAGGCGGTTGTTGACGAAGCCGAACAGGGTGTAGCCGAAGATGGTCGCCACACCGCCGAGCATCAGCGCCTGCTCGCCGGAGCTGTACAGCGCCAGATAGCTGTAGGCCGCGGCAATCCAGGCAATGATGTTGGTGGCCAGTGCCTTGCCCGGCGCTACGTTGGAAACTTTCTGCAGGGTCATCAGCGATGCCATGGACAGGATGTACGGCACCAGGTTGGTGACCACGGCCAGGTTGACCAGGGTGTCGAACTGCTTGCTCAGGTTCGGGCTGATGGTGAGGAACCCCAGGGCCGTCTGTGCCGCCAGCAGCACCAGCATGCCGACGATGGGCGTGCCGGCCTTGTTGGCCTTGGCGAAGATCGACAGGAAGTACCCGGTGTCCGCCGAGCTCTTGTAGACCTGGGCGATGGTGAACTGCCAGCCCAGCAACGAGCCGACACAGGCCAGCACCATCAGGCCCATTACGATATCGCCCACCAGGGGGGTGAACATCTTAGCGAATACCAGGCCGAAGGGCGCGGTGGAGGCGGCCAGTTCAGGGTTGTCGACGATGCCGGCGATGACGTTGGTGGAGACGATGTAGATCACCGCCGCACCCAAGGTGCCGCCGAGCACCGCGATTGGTACGTTCTTCTCGGGGTTTTCCACGGCGTCGGTGTTGGCACACGCCGATTCCAGGCCGAGGAACGCCCACAGGGTAATGGCCACCGAAGCCCCTGCGGCTTCGAACCAGCTCTTGTCGTGGGGGTTCCAGCCAGCGGCGTAAACGCTGCTGTCGAACCAGAACCAGCCGATGGTCGACACCAGCACCACTGGCGCAATCACGCCCCACACAGTGATGGCGCCGATCCGGCCAGTGATCCGCGCACCGCCGAAGTTGGCGAAGGTGGTGATCCACAACAGCGCGATGGTCGCCAGGCCCACCTGCAGTGAGTCGAGCTTGAGGTGGAACAATTCCTGGATATAGCCGACCGCCGTGATGCTGATCGCCACGTTGGCGATCAGCAATGACAGGCCATAGGTGTAGTTGGTGATGTAGTTTCCGGCCTTGCCGAAGGTGTACTCGGCGTAGCCGCCCATGCCGCCGGTCTTTCGACTGAGCATCCCGCACCGGGCAAAGGCGTAGGCCAGTGCCAGTGAGCCCGTGGCTGTGACCAGCCAGGAAAGAATCGAAATCGCCCCGACTTCCGCCAGTTTCGAAGGAAGTAGCACGATGCCTGAGCCCAACATGTTGACTGCGGTCAACATTGTCAGTTGCCCCACCGTCATTTTCTTTGCGACTGACATTCCGTTGCCTCAATTAGTTGGCAGAAGAGACTGATAGCTATAGCAAAGGAATGAAATGTCGCAAGAAAATGACTCTCGTTTACTGATCTGAATCAGAGTAATGCGAATAAGGCATTTTGCTGGCCCCCGAGGTGTTCGTATGCCGCCAGAATTGCCGCATTTTCAGGCGGTTAGGGGGCAAAGCTAATGCGCAAAATAGGGATGGCGCTGGTCTCGATGGGTATTGCCGGGCTTGCCCTGACGGCTCAGGCCAGGGAGTTGATGCCCAATGATCGTTATATGTGCAGTTGGGGCGCGGGAACGGCGGCAAGAGCACAGGAGTTGAAATTATCCGGGGTGTCGTTATATGCGGCGCGGCAGAAAATTCATTCTTATAAGTTCGATAAGTCGTGGATGCGCATGATGGCCATGGGCATTACCGAACAAACTTATGACAGCCCGACCCGGATCAAGCCGGCGGCGGTTCGGGAGAGTTTTTACAGTGATTGTGTGAGGTACAAGTTGGCTCGCAAATGAACGCATTCCCCCTGTCGGATCGAACGTCGGTGTCGCCTGCGCCGTCTATATTGAGTGACCGGGCCGCGGCAACAGATCGCCTCACGGCCCGGTGCATGAATTCGGCAGGCCGTTTTTCTGATTCACCTGACATTGCATGAACCTCATATCAATCAGGAGATCATCATGACCCAACTCGACAAAGTACTGTACACCGCCAAGACCCACACCACGGGCGGGCGGGACGGCGCGTCCAAAAGCTCGGACGGCGTCCTCGATGTCAAACTGTCGTCCCCTGGCGCGGGCGGTGGTGGCACCAACCCGGAGCAATTGTTCGCCGCGGGCTGGTCAGCCTGCTTTATCGGCGCGATGGGTGTTGCCGCCAAGGAATTGAAAGTCGCCCTGCCCAAGGACGTGGCCGTCGACACCGAAGTCGACCTGGGCACCAACGAAGGCGGCTACCTGCTGCAGGCGCGTCTCAATGTCAGCCTGCCGGGGCTGGACCGCGAAACCGCACAGAAACTGGTCGATACCGGGCACAAGTACTGCCCGTACTCCAAAGCCACGCGCAACAACATCAATGTCGAGGTCAAGCTTGTTTGAGTTGAACTGAAAAGAGCCTTGGCGACTTGAATAACCCCAGTCGCCAGGGCTTGGCTTTTTCCGATTTCAACTATCCTTCTCATTTCCTGATCACGAAGTTTGAATCTTTGTTATGGCAGGTTATGCATTTGCCTTGAAATGATCCCCTATTAGGGTTTCTATTTTCCTCAAAAATAGTCTGACTGTTTCAGTAGCGTTTGCGCAAATGAAAGTTACTCTCTATTGCGCGAGGGGTTAGCTCGGCTCACAACTAGTGGATCCAATAGGCAATGTCGATTGTCATGTAACTTAAACCAGCCCGGTTGTAATGGGCATCGACGAGAAAGTCGACAGGAAAATCCTGTTGCCATTGGCTCCATGCTCATCTACCGCTGGTCGGTGGCATGCTCGGAAACTGAACATTTCCCGGCTGGGGCCCTCAGATCCTGCAGCATGTCCTCTCATGGCCTGCTGCTGGAATCGCAAAAAGAAGTGGAATAAGAACCTCATGTGCAGTTGATGCAAATGGGGATTTTTTTACTGAAAAACAAGAGGTGCGAACTAAGCCGATATCGGTGTATTGGCTGGAGTAATGCAGTTTTGATAACCGGTCTGTTGTCTGGTTTTCTTTTATGAGCAAGGTCATTCAGGGTATATAAATAAAAACTCTGGTGATTGGCCTGTCTGTACTATCGAATAAGGTGGAGATAATAACCGTGGCGATAAATACAATTATGAGCCTGATCGAACATAAGGACTTCATGGAGTTTTTGCGGCTGGGCGTTGTTTATGTTCATTTGCTCGCCTGCTGCGTGGCCATTGGTCTGGTACTGACCAGTGATATTGCAATGGTCAGGGACATGTTGAAACGCAAGACACTGAGTGGACATGACCATGCGCACATGGAGAGCCTTCAGCGTTCTGTAGTCTGGGCATTGATCGGTCTGTGGGTGACCGGCACCGCCATCATCGGAATCGATTATCTGGACAAAGGCATGGAGTACTTCTTGAATCCCAAACTGCAGGCCAAGGTGATCATTGTGCTGCTGCTGACGTACAACGGCATTGTGCTGCATCGCCTGGTATTGCCCGCCCTGCAAAAAGCAGGCTCGCTGCTGAACCTTGGGTTCAGTGCGAGGATGCTGGCGCTGTTTTGTGGCGCGTTGTCGGCAGTGTCCTGGATGTACGCTGCCTTGCTTGGAGTCGGGCGTCCACTGGCCTGGAAATACTCCCTGAGCGAACTGTTGATGGCGTATCCCGTGCTGATCGTGCTGGGCTGGCTGACGATGCTGGCGCTGACTCAACGCGCCAAGCGGCAGAGCACCTTCATCGCGCCGCAGTGGGTTCATGCACTCGCCAGGACCTGAAAACGGCACAGCGTAAATGGCTGGCGGGTGCCATTTGCACCCACCGCCCCCCGGTAGGAGCGGGCATGCTCGCTCCTACCGGGGATCACTTATTTCCCAGCCGCCGTCACCTCTTGATAAATCTCCTGCAAATTCGCTTCAGCCAAGGAGCTGCCTGGTGTTTCAAGGCGCTGGAGCTGAAGCGCGGGGAGACATAGCTGCGCCGGACCACTCAATCAGGCCGCCCATCAGCAGACCCAGTGCACTATCCAGACAGCAAGCCAGCGGCTCGTTTTTATCCGTTGGATGCAGCAACGACATGAATGCAGCCGCGTGCACTTCGATCCATTTCTATCTATTTGTTTCATCATTGATCCGGCATCACCCGCCTGCAGAAGCCCCAGGTTCTGGAAGCGGCCTTCAGATTTTTTCCCCATGTTTCAAGAAAGCGCTTTTTCTCCTAAATGGTTTCCAGATGCTTCCCACGTAACATCACGAAGCATCTGATATCGCGCCCCATTCGTTCTATCGAACACTTCCAGTCCCGCGGACCAGGTCGGGGCACAACCCCTTCCTGAGCGTCCCAAAACAGACCAGGAAGGCCTGCCCATGTCCCATGTTTTCGACCACAGCCACCACAAACTTCGGGTCCAGGACCTGGACATCGACCTGGACGTCCTCGCATTCCGGGGCGAAGAACAGCTCAGCCAACCCTTCACCTATTGGATCGAGTTCACCTCCAGCGAACTCGACATCGCCGCCGATCAACTGCTCAACCACGACGCCCGTTTTTGCCTGTACGCCGCCCACCAACCACCTGTGATGCGGGGCCTGCCCAAGCCCGAGATCGAACCGCTGCGCACCCTGCATGGCGTCATCACCGGTTTCAAGCGCCTGTCCGACTCCGTCGACGAAGCCCGCTACGAAATCACCCTGCAACCGCGCCTGGCGCTGCTGGGGCGTGGCCAGCAATTTCGTATCTATCAGCACCAGTCGGTGCCGGAAATCGTCGAGCACATTTTGCGCAGCCGACACCATTTTGAAGGCCATCATTTTCGCTTCACGCTGGCCCGTGAGTACCCCCGCCGCGAGCAGGTGATGCAATACGGCGAAAGCGACCTGACCTTCATCGCCCGGCTCCTGGCCGAGGTCGGCATCTGGTATCGCTTCACCAGCGACGACCGTCTGGCGGTCGGCGTCGTGGCGTTTCACGACGATCAGCGCCATTACCAGTTCAACGTCCAGTTGCCGTATCGCCCACCCGCGGGCCTGAGCAGCGATCAGGACGGCGTGTGGGCCTTGCAGACGAGCCATCAGGTGGTGGAACAGCACGTCAATGTCCGCGCCTACCATCACCGTGACATCTACGCCTACCTGGACGGTGACATCGACCAGACCCGGGGTGCCGCCACCACCTACGGCGAGGCCTATCACTACGCCGAGCCCTACACCGACCTCGGCGATCGCTATGCCCTGGATGAAGACCTGCAAAGCGAAAGCGGTCATTTCTTCGCGCGCCTGCGCCACGAGCGTTACCTCAACGACCAGACCCGACTCAGCGGCACCACCAGCAGCGCGACCCTCGCCACGGGCCAGGTGCTCAAAATCACCGATGGCGCACCCCAGGCCTTCGCCCTCGGCACCGTGATCACCCACCTGAGAACCAGCGCTGCGCGGGATCGAAGCTTCGAGTGCAGCTTTGAGGCGATCCTCTATTCGGAAACCGTGTGCTTTCGACCGCCACTGCGCCCCAAGCCGAAAATGGCCGGCACCATCCCGGCCCGACTGACCAGCCCGGTCGCCCATTACCCCTATGCCGAGCTCGACAGCGAAGGGCGCTACCGGGTCAGCTTCATGTTCGACCGGGACAACTGGGCACCGGGCGAGGAAAGCCTCTGGCTGCGCCTGGCCCGGCCCTACGCCGGCGATACCTACGGCCTGCACCTGCCCTTGATTCCCGGCACCGAAGTGGCAGTGGCCTTTGAACAGGGCGATCCGGACCGCCCCTACATCGCCCATGCGCTGCACGACAACGAACATCCCGACCCTGTGACCCTGGAAAACTACCGACGCAACGTCCTGCGCACGCCTGCCAACAACAAGCTGCGGATGGAAGATGACCGCGGCCGGGAGCACGTCAAGCTCAGCACCGAACACAGCGGCAAAAGTCAGCTCAACCTCGGGCACCTGGTGGATGCTCAGAACAAGCGTCGCGGCGAAGGCTTTGAACTGCGCACCGATGGTTGGGGTGCGATCCGTGGTGGCAAGGGGTTGTTCATCAGTGCCGATGAACAGGCCAAAGCCATGGGTGAAGTGCTGGACATGGGCCCGGCCACGCGCCAGATCGAAAGCGCCCGGCAGCGCATGGACCGGTGGCAGGAAATTGCCCAGGCTCACCACAGCCGGCCACCCGCTACCGAGGCCCTGCACCAACTGCAAGCGGACGCCAAAGACCTGTCCGCCCCGGCCATCCTCCTCAGCGCCCCCGCTGGCATCGGCACGGTCACCCCGTCAGGCCTCCTGCTCGATAGCGGCGACGGGATGAACCTGCAAAGCCAGGACGACATCAACCTGGCGGCCGAACAGCGCCTGTCGGCTCACGCCAAAAAAGGCATTTCGCTACTGGCCCAGCGAGAAGGCATGCGTCTGGTTTCCGGCGAGGGCCCCCTGGATATCGAATCCCAGGGGGGGCCGATGAACCTGATCGCGCAGCAGGACCTTTCGGTGCAATCGGTACAGGGGCGCCTGCAGTTATTGGCCGAAAAAGGCATCACGCTCGGTACCGGAAATGTGGCGATCCACCTCGACCCGAACGAAGGGCTCCTTTTCGACAGTGACAGCAAGATTCGCTACCGGGGGCAACACATCTGGGAGGGGCCGGGTGGCCAGCGTTTCCCGTTGATGGTGTTACCCAAATCGGTGTGTGAAGAGTGCCTGGAAAAGGCCCGGAACAACGCCCTCGGTTTGCTGATGCGCCAAGGTTGATTGAGGAGGCATGCACATGAAAACGCCTACCGAGTGGCTGGAACATATCGAACAGGTGTGCGCTTCGTTTGAAGTGCAGGAAGTAAATCTTTTGCTTGATCAGACAGGTTGGGCCCATTGCGCGGTTCCGGGATTGCAGGCGCTGAGCCCGAAGGTGCCCTGGTTCTCATTGTTCACCGGCATGCCGGAGGAAAAGCTGCTCGACCAGGCACCGCTGCTGATGCGCCTGGACCTGACCATTTGGCAACACAAGACCTGGCTGGAAGAACTGGTCGAACACGGCGCATTCGATGCTCGGCTTCTGGTCCTGGTTTCGTCCCTGCCATTTGAAGAACTGAGCCACGCCTTGCAAGCGCTGTTTCGAATGCGGTGGGGCGGACAGGCCGGGTTGTTGCGTTTTTACGATCCACGAATCTTCCCCCTGCTGCTGAACACCATCCTCACCAGCGAACAGCGCGCTGAGTTTCTGCGCGTCGGTTGCTGCTGGGGGTGGCTTGATCGCGCTAACCGGCCGCAGTGGCTGCCGGGTATGAGCTTGAAGAAGCTCGCGGGCATTGAAGTCAGTTCTTTCGTGGAACTCAGTGATGAGCAATGCGCGCGGATTGGTTGCATCGGTGATGCGCAGCGAATGCTCGACGGTGGGAAGTTCGATCTCATGGAAGGGACTAAGGAACAGCGTTTCAACTTGCTGTACTCACTGGTCTTGCAGGCCGAACAAGAAAATTATTTTGGTGATTTGAGCGAGTACGTTCGGCGGATCCTGGCTGGGTCGAGTGTGCAGGTTTAGTGGCGGTTAAAGTTCGCTCTAAGTTGAGTGCATTTGGATAAAAGGGGTTGAGCGTGCTGAAGCGCATGATGGTTATACCAATGTTGGCTGTTGTTTTTTCTATTGTCGGTTGCGGTACTTTGATCGAGCGAGACGGGTCCTCAAAGAGGCGCTCTAGTTCGAATTATTATTATCCTGCCATTCAATATGATTGGGATATGCTCACGCTAAAAGGCCGGGGCAGTTACGACTATACGCCTGTCGCTTGTTATCTAAGTATTGCATGTCCCTTTGTGGTTGTGCTCGGCATGCCTGTTGATTTTCTGGTCGATACGATGTTTTTGCATTCTGACCACAAGCGAAAGCTAATCGCTGATCGGGAGTTTGAGGGCTACTTGCTGGATAAATTTTGTCAAGCCGATAACGGGCGACCCGATAAGGAAAATTTGGAGTTCTATGATCTCGATGCTAGCGCTTGCCCGGCCAGTGTCATGTATTAGATGTATCGGGTCCAATTCGGATTTGGTTCAGGTAAGGAAATGTGCGCTGATGGAGAAGGGTATGAAAGGAATTATCGTGCGGTGGTTGTTGGGTATGTCTGGGGTGACGTTGGTTGGATGTTCTACCGCAGATAATGAAATGGCGGGGGGTAATCTGCAGGCGGTTAATCATACTCTTCATGCGATTAATTGGTTCTCGGTGAATGGTTACAGAGCGCACGGAGGTGGTGGAAGTTCGTGCTGTATTATGCTGCCAACTAAATGGCGTCCTGGGTTAAAGGTATATATTGAGTGGGAGGTCGATACAGATCCCTATGCTTATTCTAACTGGCCACCGCTAGGAACTGATGGGTATAGAGCCGCTCAAGCCAAGCATAAAGAAAATTATCAGCATTACAGCACTACTATGGAAATTCCAGAGTGGCAAGGCACGGATTCGTGTGGTTTAAGCGTGCATTTTTTAACTTGTAATAAAGTAAAAGTTACGACTTCGTGTTGGGGGTATGGGTCGCCCAATAATCCAATTAAAGAACCCAAGCAGATGAAGGAACCCGCTCTATGTCCGAAGTAAAGAAAAATAAAATGCCAAAGTCTGAGTGCCGCCGATTTTCCCTTGCAGCCTGAAAGAAATGAGGGGGCGAACGGTGAAGGAGATAACTATGAAAAAAATAAGTGTGCGATGGTTGTTGGGTTTTTTTGGATTGGCATTAATTGGATGCTCCACGGCCGATAATGAAATGGCTGGGGGTAATCTGCAGGCGGTTAATCATACGTTGCATGTGATTAATTGGTTCTCCGTTAACGGCTACAGAGCTCACGGTGGTGGAGGAAGTTCATGCTGCATTATGTTGCCGACTAAATGGCGTCCTGGTTTGAAAGCCGATATTGAATGGGAGGTCGATCCTGAACCGTATGCAAAAATAAAAAGAAAAACTACTGGATATGGATTTGACAAAGATGCGTGGGCTGCGCATCAAGCGAAGTTTCAACGCTACAGCACCATTGTGGATATTCCTGAGTGGTCGGGGACGGATTCATGCGGTTTAAGCGTGCATTTTTTAACGTGCAACAAAATAAAAGTTACGACTTCGTGTTGGGGGTATGGGTCGCCCAACAATCCAATTAAAGATCCACAGGATATGGAGGAGCCAGCAGTATGTCCGAAGTAAATAAAAATACAAAATCAAAAGTATGGGGGGCGCCGGTTTTTTCCGTGGAGGGGCGTTTGCCCGGTGAAGTTATGGCCGTGACAGCCAATTACCAAAAGCAAATTGCCGAAGAAGTTTTTCACCGGCGAGGCGTCGATTCAAAAGAGCACCCCCAAGCGTTTGAGTGCGTCCACAGCCTGCACATAAATCTGTTTTTCGACGGCACTAACAATAACGAGTTCAACGATACGAAGAATAACCACCCAAGTAATATTGCCAAGCTCTTCCATGCGTCAATTCAAGGAAACAAGGCCAAGGCTGAAGGTTACTTTTCTTATTATATGCCCGGAGTCGGCACACCGTTTCCTGAAATTGGCGAACTGGATTACAGCGAAAATGGGTTGAGGTTCGCGACGGGAGGTGAAGATCGGATCAACTGGGCGTTGGTACAGGTTGCCAGTGCACTGTCCTATTCAGTGAACAACAAAGTGGAAATTAATCGTATAGACGCCGGGCGCGCGGTCACAGAAATGCGCACCTGGCAGGCACCGCTGATGAGCGTGCTGGGAGAGGGCAAGCGGCGGCGAGTGATGGATGGATTGCTAGGTCCCTTGGAAGCTTGCAGAGAAAAGTCCCGGCAACCCAAGGTGCTTGGAATCAAACTTTACGTATACGGCTTCTCCCGCGGCGCTGCAGAAGCTCGTACCTTCGTGACATGGCTGAGCCAGCTATTCGATACACCCGCCGGCGCCGAGCTTCCTAAACAGCAACTGATCGGTTTGCCAGTCAGCGTCGAGTTTCTCGGTGTGCTGGACACCGTGGCCTCGGTGGGCATAGCCCATGCGGCACCTTTTTTCGCCGGACACATGGACTGGGCCGATGACAGTCAGTTGTTGCCTGACGCCGCGAAATTTCCGAACTTCGTTAAATGCTGCCGGCACTTCGTCGCGGCCTTCGAGCAACGCTCGTGTTTTCCCTTGGACTCGATCCGCAACGAGGACGGGCAATACCCGCTCAACACCATTGAAGTGGTATATCCCGGTGTGCATTCGGATGTCGGGGGCGGCTATCCGCAGAATGATCAAGGAAAAGCCCGAGGCAGCACCAATGAACTGGTCTCGCAGATCGTCCTGCATGACATGTACGCTGAAGCTTTCGCAGCAGGCGCGCCGTTGCAGGTGCCGGAAACGGTGTTGCCCGACTCCCTGCTGCCATATAGACAATGGCGCGTCATGAGTCCTACAACCGAAACTGAGTTCGGGCTTAATGCGACGCTAGTCGAACGCTTCAACGCCTGGCGCCAAACCCTCCCAGGCATCACCACCGACACCCCCACCAATACAAAACCCTGGGAGTACCAACCCCAACTGCTCACCACCACTTTGGAAGAAACCCTCGCTGATCAACTGGGCTGGATCACCGGTTGGCGCATCGGTCGTTATGCCAATGATCCGTTGCAGAACGACGACAGCTACAAGCATCAACCGTTTTTCACCCAAGCCAACGAAATCACTGGCTACGAGACCGAGCAACAGCGCGAGGCCTACGAAAAGCAGAAAAAAATCATCTTGGCCAATCGGTTGAAAGCACCCGAGGCGGCCACGAATTACCCCGGTCCGCCCATCTACGAGCCGCAGATCGACAAGACTCAGCTCAGCGAGGCGGCGGCAGAATTCAAGCGCGATTACAGAGGCTTCGACCGCAATCAAACCAGTGCGGCCGGCAGGATCACCGATGTGGTGCTGCGCGATGCGATTTATCTGCTCAACGAAAACGATGAACTGCAAGACCACGCTGCGATAAGGGCCGCAGGCGATCTGCGCACCAAACAGTTGTTCCGCGACGACCGAGGCACGCCCAGCGCCGACCCGCGCATGGCGCTGGTGGTCGCGTTGTTCGATGACCAGATACACGACTCACGCGCCTGGTTCATGCATGACGCGTTGAAATCCCGTGAGTTGTGGGCCGGTTATTTCTTCTATCGCATGACGTATTTCGGCAATGCCAACAGCCGTGAACTGTCACCGGTGGTGGTGGCGGGACGAATAATGGGTGTCGCCATGGTGGCCGGCGCAACCGTTTACGGCATCAAGCGCGGCGGTGCGCTGGGCGGAATTGGCGGGTTGGCCGCAGGCATCGGCGGCGCCACCGTTGGCTATCAGGTGATCGACAAGGCGCGCGGTGTGGCGCTGCCGTTCCTGCCGGAGGCCGCGCAGTTGCTCAAACCGACGGCGCATATCGGTCAGATTGCGGCGCAACTGAAGCAGCAGATTGCCGAAGAAAACTATGCGCAGATGATCGATCGAACCACCGCCATGCTGCGTGAGGCGGGCACTTTGTTCGAGCTCACCGGGGAGGGCATCTGATGCTGCCTCTCGTACGTAAGGGCGACTCGCTGATCCCTTTCGGTGGTGAAGTTCTCGAAGGTCATTACGAAGCTTTCGGTATGCCGGTGGCCTGTGTGGGGGATCAAGTCCGCTGCGATTTTCACGGCCTCACACGCATCAAGGAAGGCACCTCGATAGCGATCATGGACGGCAGTCCCGTGGCGCTGCATGGGTACCGGTGTGAGTGCGGCTGCGAACTGGTCAGCTCCCTTGCCTCTTCGTCAATGGAGTCGGCGCCATGAGTCGACCGCCCCAATTCCCGGACATTTTCGAGGCTGGCGAACCCCATTGGCGCCGCTGGTGGCTGGCCTTGCTGTTGCTGTGGGGGGTGCAGTCGGCGGTGTTGTTGTCGCTGTGGCCAGAGGATCGGCCACGGATAGACCTGTGGATGTGGAGTGCGGTCTTGCCGTTGTCCTGGGCGTTGGTTTTGGCGGTGCGAGTGCTGGGGTGGCAAATCGGACTGTTTAACCGCGATGTGTATTGCCGCACGGTGGATGCGGCCGTTCAGCGTTGGTGGGGGCATCGTCGCTTGGGCTTGCCGGTGGGACGGGTGCTGCTCCTGGGGCCTGTGGGTGATGAGCAAGTTCACTATCAAGGCCTGATGGCTGGCGCTCCAACGCCAAAACCTTCGCTGCCCGAAGGCGCCACGCAACCGGTTCTACGGTGCCCGTTGTCGCTGACCGCAACCGCCGATCGCGCGTCGGCGCTGGCCCGGCATCTTGCCCGGTTGCTCCTGGCACAACCCGAGTTGACTGAACGCTGGCCATTGTTGCGAGGCATCGCCTGGATGGGTGATGAAAGCAGTCAGGCGGTTTTTGTCGAGGCATTGACCAACGCCGCAGTGGTGCTGCCTGACGCCCGCGTGCCTTTGCAGGAGCTTGGCGATCTGGATCGCCTTATCGATGCCTATCACAAGCATTGCCGGGGCGAGGACGATTGGCTGGTGTGTGCCGGCGTGGCGTCGGTGGTGAGCTCGGCGGATGAGAGGCCGCCGGGTGAGGGTGGTTTTCTCTGGCTGGTGAACCGACAGGGGCGCCAGCTGTTGCACAGGGGCGAATACCTGATGAGCGAATCCGGCGAGTCACCCGCTGAACTTTGCGCGCAGGTCCAGGGATACGCCGGGATGGACAAGGCACCACCCGATTGCCTGGCGCTGGATAAAACCAGCCAGGACGTTTTCGTGAAAGGCGGCTGGTCGGCCGTCGAACATCAATTGTCAGGACATTGGGGCGTGCTGGCGCAACTGGGGCCATTCATCGGCATGTCCCTGGCGTTGTTGCAGGCAGGGGAGGCCGGACAGCCTTGTGGCTGGCTGAGTCAGGATGGGAACAATCGTATGGCTATAGGAATGGCGGTGCCTCATGGCAGAGATTAAGCAGACGGGCGAAGGCTCTTTGAAGAAAGTGGGATTGGGTTACCTGCTGGTCGTGACGGTACTGGTGGTGTTCGGTTGTCTGCTGTACGACTTGAGCGGCGAATACTTCGGCTGGCCTCGAATACCCCTCAAGTCGTTGATGCTGTGGGGGGCCGGGGCCTGGTTTGCCTTGTGCTGGTTTTGCCCGGCGATATTGCTGGCCTGGGACCGAATTGCGGTGGTTTTGGCGAACCGCATGACGCAAGTGCCTGCCGAGTCACTGGATTCACCATTAAGCAATGTGCCCAAACCGCCAGACCACGCCTGGATGCCCAGGCTGAAGACGCACCTGCGTGAAAACCACAGTCACTTCTGGCGCCACAAAGTCCGTTTGCTGCTGGTGGTCGGCGAGCCCGATCAGATCAGCGCAATCGCCCCTGGCTTGAAGGAGAAAAAATGGCTCGCAGGGCATGACACCATTCTGCTGTGGGGCGGCAGCACCCGGAGCAAGTTTGATGATGGCCGCATCTCCCCATGGCAAGGCCTGAGCCGCTGGCGTGCGCTCGATGGCGTGGTCTGGGCGCTGACCTTAGAGCAAAGCGCCGAGACCCGGGCCATGGACGAAGGCGTGCGTCATCTGAAAGACCTCGCCCGCCAGTTGCACTGGCACTTGCCGCTGCACTTGTGGCAGGTGTGCGACAGCCCATGGGAACAGGATAAGCGTCAAACCCAGCCAGTCGGTTGTCTGCTGCCGTCCGCCGTCACGCCGCTGGAGGTGGAAAGTGGTCTGGAAAGTCTGGTGCAGCCGCTGCGCAAGGGCGGCTGGGCGCAGATTGGCAAGGTCAAGGGGCATGACTTTCTGCTGCGTCTGTCCCGGGATTTGCAGGCCGAAGGCATTGCCCGTTGGCGGCAGGCGCTCGCGCCGTTGTTCCGGGTATTTGCCCGAGGCATACCGTTGCGCGGCTTGTGGTTCAGCCTGCCGTTGCAGGGCGAAAAAGAGAAAACGGACAACCTCTGGCACGCCACGCCACCCTGGGAAGGCGTGCTCGGTGACAAGAAAATCCGCCATCGCCGCTTGGGCTGGGGTGTGCCGAGCATCGTCTATGCGTTCTCCCTGGGCCTGATGCT
>Ga0079301_1000027_pt1 | contig 73808 bp, 69 predicted proteins | sample Wag4_2014_7_11_3_FD_74797 | JGI IMG/M metagenome (GOLD analysis project Ga0079301, IMG submission 74797) | Fresh water mixed with fracking chemicals microbial communities from Ohio, USA - Utica-2 Time Series FC 2014_7_11 | ecosystem: Engineered > Industrial production > Chemical products > Input... | reverse complement strand
TGATATGGCTGCCCAGAGTTTAAACGCCGAGTCGACCGGGCAACGTATCTTGAACGCTGCGGGGACACTGATGGCGGGTGTTACAGCGGCTAGCGGTTCACGGGTTCGTCTCAGTCCACCCCATCCGAATTTTGGTTATATTGGCAATGATCCGCCAAGTCAAGATGCGTTGAACTACAGGGGGGAGTGGACGGGCGTCGGGTTTGGGCCGGCAAGGGCGATCACGGATGTGGTACTCGCACGCTACGTTGACCCTGATAGTGTCGGTGGGACGTGTGTTCGTCTTGCCAATGGCAATCGTGCCTTGGGTATTCCGGCTGTCGTGCCGGGCAGCGATCGCAATTATGTCAACGCATACGCAGGGCCTCAGCGTTGGCGGCCAGGGTTGCAGTTGCCCAAGAAAGCCCTTGTGAGCGTGGTGACACGTTATCGGACAGCGCGGCGAATTCCATTCTCGTTTGGGTCGGAGAGTATCGAGGTTGAGTTGACGGCGATGAATCGTTATCACGTGGTCGATCGGTTGCGGCGCAATTAGGCAGGAGGCTGACAAATGATGCAAAGGCGGGGGTCGATTCTCATCTCGTCGATGGGCATGATCGGTCTGTTTATGGCAGCGATTATGGGCGCTATGGCCTATGTGGGTAATCGTAACGCTGGTGCCGATAACGACAAATTCAGGTTACTCGCCGAACAGGCCGCCAAGACAGGCATGGAGTTCGTTTTGGGATGGGCTGAGGCTTCCATTGACAAAGAAACGCGGCTACCTCGGTCGTGGGATAATATGAACGATGGTCAGGTCCTTGATCCCGTGGCTCAGCATGCAGCGGCAGGTGTAACCACCTTTGAACGGGTGCGGGGTGTAACCACTGCCGGCGTCGGAGGCATTTTGGGACCAAACAGCGTGAGTGAATATGTTTTGGGCTCGGTGCGTGATTCGAATGGCAACGCCGCTTACGTGGTGTCTTTTAAAGCGCGTGTTCAGCAGTTTCGTGTTTCGGAGGATATGCCCAGACAATTCAAGGTGGGCGTGGTTGGTCGGGTGCGCAAGGCAGGTCAAAATGATCCGGCCGTGGATGGCAATGAACAGGGGACTATCGTTGCCGAACGTGTGGTGTTGAGTTACGTCGGGAAAGAACCGGTGACGCGGTATGCGGCGTTGATTGATACGGACCAGGTGCGTAATTGGGTTCCCGGGGAGGTGATCGACGGCCCCGTTCATATTAACCGGGGTTATGTGGATTTGCAGGCACCGTCTCAGGGTTCTGGTTATCGCAACCAGAATGTCGCAATCGGGAACGGCACGTTCATAGATTCGCAGGTGTCAACCAAGATGCGCAGTGCGATGATGCTCTATGTGTCAGGCAGCAGTTATAAAGCGGGCAATCCGGGCTTCACGCTGACAGACAAAGCCACTGGCAATGCGCAGAGTATCAACGTGACGGGATATCCGGTGTTTAAAGACGTCGTGTCCGTCACCGAAATGGGTGACGGCTCTGGTCCGCTGAACGATGATCCTGATTTAAATAGTCCGCCGTGGGCAGTGATGATTAACGGTCAACAATATTTCGATGGTGAGCATCCCGCTATGGCGGTTGCCAATTCGATTTTCACGGCACCTGAGAATCAGAACGTCACGCGTTATGGGGCTGCAGGCATCGCTGGTCCGGTTGTGCGTCGGCAGCCGGTAGAATTGCCGCGCTCGGTGCGTAATCGTCTGTTGTCGGCGATGGGGGCACCCATGGGCGCCAATCCGAACATTTCGTTTTTGCTCGACGAGCGTGCCTCAACCGCTCATCCCTATGTTGATGCTGCTGGGGGTTTGAGAGACGGTGTGTATGTACCCACGGAGCGTTTCTGGATGAGTGGTCAGACGGGTGCTTACCAGAACGCGACGGCGCCCCAGAATATTTCGGGCAACAATACGAATTTTGCGGCTGGGGGGATTTACATTCGCGGCACGGTGGAGCTGATGCGCTTTGGCCTCGAAGGAAAGTACGCCATTTACTTGTTCCGCTTGGGCCGTGGCGTTGGTGGTGGTACCGGGGCAGGGCAGCCACGCAGTTTTTGCTGCGACTATGCGTTGGTGGTGAATCGTTCCGTGGATGTCACTGATCCTACGGCCGGCTTTGTATGGTTGCGTAATTTGGGACCGGATGGTTTGGATACGGCTGGGCCGGGTCAGACGGGTGCAGCATTGTTGCCGACCGGCAAAGGGACCAAAGGTGGCCCTAAAAATAATTCCAAGACTAATCTTGTGACCAATCTGTTGGGTGGTTCGATTCCCGTCAACTCAAACACTGCTGGTCAGAATATGGAGTCATTCAGGCAAAAAGGCGGCGTTCCGGGAGCGATTGCGGTTTTGGGCCCGGGGCCGGGACGGCGATTCCCATTCAATGGCGTCATTTTTGTCGATGCTTCATTTAATGATTCCACGCGTTGGCAGCCGGGCACCTTGCCGTTGACAGGGCATATCTTGGCCTTGGGTGATACGGGCACGGAGAAGGGTCGGAATCGCAAGGCGGCTATCAACGGGTGTGATGACGAGTTGTATAGCACGTGTCAGTTTGAAGATGCGTCCAAGGTGAATGTTAACGATCTGCCCGGGGGCATCGGGCAGATGTCTGTTTCGACGCCGGCCAGTCGTTTGTCCATTCAATGTGTGGGTAATGTTTTCATTCAGAATGATTTGATAGCGGCGTCCATTCGGCATTTTCAACCATACGTGAAGGAGGACCCCATCAAGCCAGCGCTTCCTCAGACCAAGGATCTGTTGGGCATCGTGTCGGATCGGCAGATATTGGTGGGTTTAATGGCGGGGCGAAATCAAAACAAGCGGGCGGAGGTTGATTTGGAGATTCATGGTTCGTTGGCTGCCTTGGGTGACCCTTCGCAGCCTTACGATGCGACCACGACCTGGCCAGCGAGTGTGAAGGTTGATCACCAAGCCTATTCAGGCTCGGTTGGTACCGAAGGTTTGATGATGTATTACAACGTGGTCGAGAACTATAACATTTTTTATGACGCGCCAGGCGGCGGTGCGCCGACCAACGATCCGGATATCACACCAGACGTGGCCGGGGTCTATGCAGAGCAGACAGACCAAAAGTCACAATTTGGCTATCCGGCGAATCCCATTTATGAGGCGTACGGTCTGACTGATGTGACACCCGTGAACAAGAATCCGAACGGAAAGGTGCGGGGCAATTTCCGGGTGTTTGGTTCGGTGACGCAGAAGCGACGGGGTATTGTTGGGCGCGGTGATTTATCTTATGACAAGGATTTCGTGTTTGATCGCCGCTTGCTGACTTTGGCGCCGCCCATTTTCCCGGCGTCGACGAATATGGTTGTGCGTTCTCAGAGTCCCTTTGCGCCGGATCCCCTTGACCCCAACAAGCGGCTGTATTATCGCGGGGGGATGGCACCGGCTGCAAATACCACCGATTCGCTCGCATTTTTGTTTCAGGTGGGTATTAACTGATTCGGGTTTGACGCTTGGAGTCGATGCACACGGGCTATGATTGTTGGCCTGTGTGTTTCGTTTGTTTGGGTGGCGCATCCAATGGCTGGCATGTCGTGGATGAGCGGAGTCAGCGTTGATATCGGGAACCGGTGAGTGGCCCTTGGCGTGATGCGTGTTCTTCAGAAGCGTTATGTTTGACACTGCGCTTGCGCACAGCCTATAGTAATGGCTCTGGTAGCGATTGATGCGGGTCGATGTTGAATGGGAATCAAGCAAGATGAGTGACGCGGTTGCGGAGACGGTACAACTCACGCGGATGCTGCCTGATGGGATGGCGGGGCGTGCATTTCGCTTGTCGGCGGCCAAGACGGGCGAGGCGGTTCGTTCTGAATCGGTTGATTATCGCGGGCATGATAGCGTGACACCGGTTTTGGGTGATTCTGCGCGAAAGGTTGTGGCCGGGTCCGAACCGTGTCAGGTCGGGATTGATCTTGGCCGTTCTGAGACCCGCGTTTATGATGGCACGACGTTGGTGACTTTTCCGAGTCTTGTTGGCGGTCCGGTTGCGACGATTCGTCGTGGCTCCGTTCGGATCATTGATGACAATTTGGAGCAAAACTTGCAGGTCAAGGTGGAAGGTCAGATTTACTCGCTCGGACGCTTTGCCTTGGAGCAGCCTTTTTTGTTTCCGGTCAACGATGAAAATATTTTTGAGAGCGACTTGAACAGGGCGTTGTTTCTCGGTGCGTTGGGATTGTTAACCAGGCGGCGGCAGGTACAGGGTGTTCCGCGTTATAAGGTTTGTCTGGGGGTGCCGGTTTATTTGAGCCGTCGTCCAGATTATATTGAGCGTGCGCTGCATGCGTGGTTGGGGCGTCAGGAGTTTGAGTTTTGTGGCGAGCCGATGGTTTTTGAGATCGCGCAAATCGACGCAATCCCGCAGCCGGTTGGTGCGGTCTATGCTGGTATTTTGAGTGGTCAGATTGATTATAATCCTGAAAAGGCGATCGGCGTGATTGACCCCGGTCATTTGACAACGGATTGGGTGGTCGTGCGATTACCCAATGAGTTGACGCAGTATTCGGGGCATACGACAGCGGTTGGTGGTTTTCGTCTATATGAGGCGGTGGCTGCGTATTTGTCTGAGCAGATGGTGTCGCGCATCGATCCGAGTGCGTTGCAGGAGAGCATGGTGACGGGTGTTTACGAAGCCAACGGCAGTGACGCGATCAAGATTCCGGATGCTTTACAGGATCAACTCAAGGAAATCATGGCCCAGCAGGTCGCGTTGACCGTCAAGCAGAGTTGGCGCGATTTGCGCATCCACCAGATGGTCTTGGTGGGTGGCTTTGGTCAGATGTTGTACCCGTTGTTGCGCAAGTATCCGTATTTTCGGGATCTTGAACTGGCAACGGATCCCCGTTATGTTAATGTCAAGGGTTTTTATGAGTACGCATTGGCGTCACCCGTGACAGTACATGCCTGAGTGAGTGCGCTGGGATGAGGGCAGTTTGACGCCTTGGGACTGTCTATGTTGGCTTGAACGAGTGGGTGCAAGGGTCGCCCTTGGGGTGTGAGTGGTGTTTGATTCGTTGCAGTCTCAGTTTGGAAAGTTGCTGGGCAAGGGTGTTGATGACGCGGGTAGTCCGATTACCGCGGAGCAACTCAGAGTGGTGTTGCAGTCAATTGAGTCGAAGTACAATAACGTCAAGACCGAGAACACTCAGTACAAGTCGACAATTGATGAGCAGAGGCAGGTCATTGCCGAGTTGGAGCAGTCTTTGACTGTTGCCCGCACGACAGCCGAGCGGCAGGAGGGGGTGGCGTTGATACCCCAATTGCAGGCTGATCTGGATGAGGCGCGGCGTTATTTTGATGAGCAACAGGCGAAGATGTCTGCGCTTGAGTCGGATCGTTTGCAGTTGCAAAGCAAGTTGACTGTTCAGGACACGTTGATTGGGACCTTGCGTCAAGAGGTTGCCGAGTTGCGGGAGCGGCAGGCAGGGGGTGCGGCGCTGGATGAGTTGGCGCGGGTCAATGCCGAGTTATCGATTGTGCGTCAGGCTTTGCAGGCGAGTGAGTTGCGTTGTTTGGGGTTCAGTGAGCGAGCGGCGGAGGCCGATCTCCTCAACGAACGGGCAGAACGCCTTGAGGCTCAGTTGCAGACGGTTCAGGCAGAGCTTCTCGAACTTGGTGGACGCCTTGAATCAGCGGAGCAAGCGTGTTTGGCTGCGGAGGCCGAACGGGATGGGTTGCGCGTCAGGGTTGTGCCATTGATGGAGGAACTGGATGTTTTGAAAGGCGATCGCCAATGTCTGTTGGATGACCGGGAGTCTTTGTCTGAGCAACTGGATGCGGTGCGTGCCGAGGCGGATGCGCAGCGGACGGAGTTAACGGCATTGCGGGATGAGCTGAGTACGCTTGCGATGGACCGGGAAGAATTGTTGCATCAGGTCGGCCGTCAAGCTTCTGAGATTGAGCGCTTGCAGCTTCAGCAGACGGATGCAGGCCCGCAGGTGTTGGTGATTGCCGAGCTTGAATCACGTTTATTGGCATCGCGTGAGGACTGTGAGCGTCTTGAGTCGGATAATCAGGCTTTGCGCGCGCGTTTGGAGGCTTTGGCGCAAGAGCCTGCGACGTTGAGCGCACGGGAGCGCACGGAATGGGAATTCAAGCTTAAAAAACTGACGCTGGAGTGTCAGGCTGCGCATGCGACGATTGCGGAGCTTCGTGTACATCGGGCGACGATTGAGCAACAGCAGACGGATTCAACCATGGCTGTTTCAGTGTTGCGACAGCAGGTGGAGGACGTGCGTCGGGACCGCAATATTTTGCGGGAGCGCTTGGCGCAGACGCGGCAGGAACAGGTGGTTCAGGAGCAGGTCAAAACGGAGCGCAGGGCGGCATTGAAGGGGTTGGCGCGCCTGCGTGAGGTTGGTGGAATACCCAAAAAAGTGAATGCCGAAAAGTTGGCGGCCGAGGCGCAGCGGCGTGAAACGCTTGGTCAGTTGATCGGTCGTGGTGGCAATCCGGGTGAAAAAGGCTGAGCCACTTCAGTTTTTGTGTGACTGAACCGATAAGGTGCTAGGGGCCGTCGATGAGAAGGACGTTGAATTGACCGGTTTATGTGAGGCATTGGCGTCAGTTGCACGGATTCAGGATCGTGTCGGTGCGATCGCTGCTGGTTTCGCGCGCGTTGGTCACGCCGATAGGGTTTTTGCGGAGGAATTGACCGCGCATGGGCAGGGTGCCTTTCCGGTCTTGCCGCAGGTTGCAGCATTGACGAACGGGAATGGTAGTACTGCAGTCACTGTCGGACCACGTGCGGCGCAGTGGCAGGGCGAGTTGGACAATGTCGCCCGACGCCACGATTTGGAACCTGGTTTGTTGCGAGCGGTTGTGATGGCTGAATCGGGCGGCAATCCGCGGGCACGCAGCCCGGTTGGTGCGTTGGGGTTGATGCAGTTGATGCCTGATACGGCGCGATCGTTAGGGGTGAAAAATCCGCTTGAACCCGCTGAAAATTTGGAGGGCGGTGCGCGGTATTTGTCAGGTTTGGTGGAGCGTTTTGGGTTAAAGCAAGGAATTGCGGCTTACAACGCTGGTCCGGGTGCAGTCGAACGGTATGGTGGTGTTCCGCCTTATCCGGAGACGCAGGCTTATGTCAAACGGGTGTTGACGCTGTACGAGCAGGGACGTGATGGTGGGCCAGAGGAGTAAGTCGTGATCAGGGGTTTGTATACGTCCAGTGCGGGGATGCAGGTTGAAGCGTTGCGCCAGGAGGCGATCGCTAACAATTTGGCGAATGTGAATACGGTCGGCTTCAAGCGGGATATGGCAGTGATTGAGGCTCGGGCTAACTTTGCGGTATCGCGGTTGAACGATCCGGTGGGGCCGGAGATTGATGGTTTGCGGTCTGGCGCGCCCATCGGCGAGCTGGGGACTGGTGTCGTGTTGGATCGGGTGGTTAAGCGCTTCGAGGAAGGCAGTCTCATTCAAACGGACGCACCATTGGATTTTGCGCTTGCGGGCGAGGGTTTTTTCAGTTTGTCGACCCCAGGTGGCGAAACCCTCTTTACGCGTGCCGGGGATTTTACGCGTGATGCCCAGGGTGTTTTGGTCGATAAACTGGGACGTGGTGTGATGGGACAAGGGGGGCCGATTACGCTTCCACCCGGCGAAGTGACGGTTGGAACCGATGGCGGGGTGTTCGTCAATGGACAGCTGTTAGACCGCTTGGCCATTGTGCGCTTTGCCAATCCGGATGACGATTTGGAGAAGCTGGGCGATGCCGCATTCCGTTATCGCGGGGAGGATGCGCCACAACCTGCGACCGCACAGGTGTTGCAGGGGAAGTTGGAAGGTTCAAACGTGAATGGGGTCCGCGAGATGGTGGAGATGATCGCCGTGGTGCGGCAGTACGAAGCGAATCAAAAGGCCATCAGCCATCAGGATGAAACCTTGGCCAAGGCTGTCAATGAAGTTGCGCGTGGGTGATCCGTGATCAAGTGTTTGGCGTTATTGTTTTTCGGATTTTTTTTGTTCGCGACGTCCGCGGCGTAGGTTCAGGTCCGGATGGCGATAACGATGGCCCTTTATTGCAACAGTTTTAAAATGCAATTAAAGTTTGGTCCCTGGTGTGTCGAATCATGAAGTGAGTAATGTGTCTCCTGTTATGTTGGTTTTGTGATTGGTTTGGGTTCACGGTTGGCGCCTGATGGGGCGTGAAAGGGAACATTCGTTATGATGGGAGCGTTGTGGACGGCTGCATCCGGCATGAAGGCGCAGCAGACCAATCTTGATATCATTTCGAATAACTTGGCCAACGCGAACACGTACGGGTTTAAAAAGATGCGGGCTGAGTTCAAGGATTTGATGTATCGCACGGCGCGGGCGGCGGGTACGCCTTTGCAGTCTGGAACGCAGTTGCCGGTGGGGATTCAGTTTGGTATGGGTGTCCATAATTCCGCGACTGCACGCGCATTTGGTCAAGGTGAGTTTCAATTGACCGAGAATCCGTTGGATTTGGTGATTGAAGGCGATGGTTTTTTTCAGGTGCAACGGCCTGATGGTACGGTGGCTTTTTCGCGTGATGGGACCTTTAAGTCGGATGGTAATGGTCAGCTGGTTACGTCTGAGGGTTTATTGATTTTGCCGCAGATTACGGTTCCTCAGGGTGCCAGTAATTTTTCGGTGACGCCGGAGGGGGTTGTCACAGCGACAGTCGGAAATAACATTCAGACCTTGGGACAGATTCAAATCGCGCGTTTCGTAAACCCTGCCGGGTTGATGGCGGCGGGACGCAACCTGTTTGTCCAGACGACGGCGTCGGGTGAACCGGTTTTGCTGAATCCGGGTACCGATGGGATTGGTACACTTGCTCAGGGTTATATTGAAATGTCCAACGTGAAGGTCGTTGAGGAGATGGTGAACCTGATTTTGGCGCAACGTGCTTATGAAGCCAATTCGAAGTCGGTTCAGACGTCGGATGAGATGCTTGGAATGGCTAATAATCTGAGAAGGTAGTAGCATGTTGGATCCGCTAGAGAATCAGAGTTTGTCGCGGTCTCGAGATACGAGGCGCGCGCAGCGCGGTTCCCTTGCGCCAACCACCCAGAAACAGAAGGCCTTGTGGAAGGCTTGCCAGGAGTTTGAGTCTGTTTTGATGGGGCAAATGCTGAAGCAGATGCGTACGGCCGTGCAGACGACGGATCCCCTGAATCAGGGCATGGCCAATGATACGTGGCGGGATATGCTGGATGATGAGAGGGCCCGCGCGATGGCTCAGGCGGGGGGAATCGGTCTGGCCGATCAAATGTACCGACAATTGGTCAACAATGTCAGTGCAACCGAGACGGCCAAACGGAACCCCGAATGAGAATTTGAATGACGAATCTTGCCAACTGCCCACGATGTCAGCGGGTTTTTCAGCGGTCCTCGGAACGGAAGGTTTGTCAAGCCTGTGTGATGGCCGAGGAAGAAGCATTGGCAGTCATCAGATCCTATGTTGAAACCCATCCGGGGTGCGGTAAAGCCGAGTTGCTCCAGTCGCTCGATCTGAATGAGGCGTTCCTTCAGCGGTTGTTGCGTGATGGTCGTTTGGCGGTTTTGGGTGAGGCTGCGGTCGGGTTGTCGGCTGGTTGTCGTAAATGTGGTGCGCCAATGGTGTCAGGTGGTGACTTTTGCAAGTCTTGCGCAGAGGATCTTGGCCGGGCGTTGCAGGCTTCGGCGCTCAATGTGGGCGCATTCGGTCGTCCGAATGGTGGGAACGCTGGAGAAGACAAGAGTCTGGCCTTGGTTAAGAGTTTTTTGAGGCGCCATCCCGGTGCCAGTGCCTTGGCCGTTGAAAAGGCGACGGGGGTAGCGTCGGCTGCTGTGCTGTTATTTTTTGGTGAAGGGCGCTTGAGTGATCTGGGATCGGCAACCAGTGGTCTGCGCGGACGTTGAACGCTTGGCGCCGGGGTGTTGGGGCACGGGCACTGCTCGTATTGGAAGCCTGAAGGCGTGACGCTTTTCACGGTGCCTGAAGTCCTATCTTGCGAGTCACCCGAAGCGTCGTCGTTGTAGGTCTCTTCGCCTGACCTTGGGGTTGATGTGCTTTTGATGAAGCACAAGTGGCTTGGCCAGGTTCGAAAAAAGTTTTGAATTTCTTTTAAGTTAAAGGCGTGAGCCGTCGATAAGAAGATTGGGGTTGGGTAAGGTCATTTCCGCGGTGCGTGCTCGGAAGGTGACTTGGCTTCTTGAATGAGGTGAGCAAGGTGCGGATCTCAAATGAGCAAGCGCAGCAAATTGCTGCGGCACAAAAGATCAAACGCAGCCAAGGTGCGCGAGAAGTTGACGATGTCAAAGGCGTAACAGGCACAGATGCTGTGGCAGTCTCCAGTCAGGGATTGGCCTTGCAAAAGGCCTTACAGGTGTTGTCCTCGGTACCTGACATTCGCTCTGACATGGTTGCTGCGTTGAAAGCGCGCGTTGATGCCGGGACTTACGCAGTCAGTGGTCGTGATACGGCACAGAGCATGTTAAAGCACGCGTCTGAGCGGTATCTGTCGTGAGTGGCTCAGACCTGGTGCAGTGGTCTCCAGACGGGCTGAAACACTTGGATGAACTGGAGACGGTTTTGCAGGCGCAACTGGCTGCCATCACGGCGTTGAATCTGTGGCAGCCAAGAAAACTGGGTTTCCTGAAGCTGCATCAATTGGCCGACATTGAAGCGTTCAATCGACAGGAAGAAGAACAGGTGGGGCGCATCTTGCAATTGGAATCCAGGCGTCAGGTCTTGATGACGTTGTTGCAACACGAAATGGGATTGTTGGACCGCGAGACGGTTGATCTCAGCGCGTTGTTGGCTGTGCTTTCCGATACTCGGGCGGCACGTTTGGAACAGTTAAGGGAACGTATCTTGTCAGTTGGCGCCCAATTGAGAGAAGCTCAATCGGTGGTTGCTGACCTGCTCAAGGTATCCTTGGCCTTTGTTCACCACACGATGGATGTGTTTGCGCAGTTGGCACAAGTGGCCCCCAGCACCGGATACGGCGAGAGTGGTGGCGTGACATCGCATGCGATGGGTAGTTTCTTGCTGGATCAGCGGGCGTGATCGTTTTGATACGCAAAGGCAGGTGAGCCGATGAATCTCGGATATATTACTTCGTTGAAGGGTTTGAGAGCGGCACAGCGACAGCTTGATGTGGCGGGGCATAACGTTGCCAACGCCGAGACTGAAGGCTATTCGCGTCAGAGAGCGGAACTGATCGGCGGAACACCAATCCCGATGGCCCCGGTGGGGTTTCTGGGTACTGGCGTTGAGGTGGCAGCAATCCGTCGTGTTCGCGACCAATGGGTTGATTTTCAGTTGCGTGCTGAGTCAGCGAACTTGGGTGAGGCGAATGTCAGACAGTCTATGCTTACGCAAATGGAAGAGGTGCTTGGTGAACCATCGGATCACGGCCTCGGCGCTCAGTTGAAAATGTTTTGGGAATCTTGGCAAAATTTGAGTGCGCGTCCCGAGGACCCAGGTTTGCGTTCCAGTGTGCGGCAAAGTGGTTTGGCGCTTGCGCAGAAGTTTAACGATCTGACGGCTCATTTCGGTGAAATGAGACGGGAAACGCTGGGGCGAATTCGTTCAACGGTCGAGGAAATCAACGGCTTGGCAAAGCGTATCGCTGAGTTAAACAATCAGATTGGCCGGGCCAGCGCGGCAACGCCAAACCCGAATGATCTGAAAGATGAGCAGGATCGCTTGCTGACACGACTTGCAAGCAAAGCGGACATCAGTGTTTTCGAATCACCGTTGAACGGTATGCAAGGTGTCTTCATCGGGGGGCATCCATTGGTGTCTGCGGATCGCGCCTACGATCTGTCGACAAAGTTAAAGTTTGACGGAGATGTTTTGTCGGTGCCGTTTGTGGAGTCAGGTATTGTTGCCGCGGTGAAAGGTGGCGAACTTGGCGCGTTGTTGGCTGGTTACAATCAAAATTTGTCTGAAACCGATTCCTCTGGCGTGCCCGCCCAAATACACGAACTGGCAAAGGGCGTCATGATGGCGGTCAATACGGTTCATTCCGCCGGTTACGGTTTGAACGGTTCAACTGGCGTCAATTTTTTCGTTGGGACGAATGCACAGGACATTGCTGTCAACCCTGCGATCGGTAGCACGCCCGCTGGTTTGGCGTTGGTTGCGGCTGCCGGGCAGAATCCACTCGGTGGTTCAAGTGGTCCCGCCGATAACAGCAGTGCGCGGGCGCTCGCGGCGTTGCGTCGTTCGCTGAGTTTTGGTTCCGGTACGTTAACACCTGAGGGGTTTTATCAAGAAACCCTGACGCAGCTTGGATTTGAAACATTGGCGGCCAAGCGTCGTGTGCAGACACAAGATGTTTTGGTCGAATCAATCAAAGAACGGCAGGCAATGGTTTCGCAGGTGTCGGTGGATGAGGAAATGGCCAATGTCGTCAGGTTTCAGAAAGCCTATGCGGCATCTGCACGTATATTTAGCACGGTCGAAGACATGTTGGATGTATTGGTGAACCTGGGTCGTTGATTTTTGAAGAAAATAGGGGTGCTCAATGCGAATCACGAGTCAAATGATGGTTTCACGGAGTCTTCGTGATGTGGCTCAAAACCTCAATCGTTTGGGCTCCGTGCAGCGCGATTTGTCGACAGGTCGGCGCATTCACCGTCCCTCTGATGACCCTGCCAGCGCGGCGCGTGCGGAAACAATCAAGACAAATCTGGCCCAGCAAGCGCAGTACGCGAAGAATATCCAAGCGGCCGGCGAGACACTGGCCTTGACGGACACGACGCTTGGGAGTGTCACCGACACGATGATGCGTTTGCGGCAGTTGGCAGTTCAGGGTTCCAATGGCGGCCTGTTGCAGGCGGATCGCGAGGCATTGAAGCGCGAGGTTTTAGAAGTAAAGGAATCCTTGCGCAATCTTGGTAATACCCAAGCCAACGGACGTTACCTTTTCGGCGGCGTCAAGACTCAAACTGAACCATATCCAAGTGATGTGACGTTGAGTCCTGCCGATACCGGCCGTTTGACACTTGAAATCGGTCCTGAACTGGTGCTGGATTACAACGTCACCGGTGAGGCAGTATTTGGTTCCACTGCCGCACCCCTGAGTGCTACCAACAGTTTGTTTGGTGTGATTGACGAGTTCGTGGGTTTTTTAGAGACTGGCACCAGTTCGCAAGTCGTGTCGAATGTCAGCTTGAAGAAGATTTCTGATTGGATGGATCGTATCGGCGCGGTTCGTGCGGAGGTGGGTAGCAAACAGAACCGACTTTCGTTTGCACAAGCGCGTCTTGAGGATTTACAGGCGAATTTGGAAACCACTTTGGATGAGATTCAAAATACCGATATCGCGCAGGCGTCGGTGCGGCTTAATCAATATGAGGCAGCGTTTCGCGCATCGTTGGCGGTGGGTGGACGTGCGATTCCGATGTCATTGGTTGACTTTTTACGTTGAGTGTAGAGGATGAAGGCAATGTTGTTTGAAAGCACGCGATTCGGTCAACTGGATATCGCCGATGACAAGGTGATTCACTTTCCTGCTGGCCTTTTTGGATTTGAGTTGTCGCGAGCCTTTGTGATCATTGATGCGGATGATGTCGCCCCGATGCGTTGGATGCAGTCGGTGACACAGCCGGAGGTTGCCTTTCTGATCGTGGAGCCGTTGTTGTTTTTTCCCGATTATCGGGTTAGATTGGCGGAGGAGGATCGTGTCGCGTTGCAATTGGGGGATGCCGAGCCGGTTTGTGCTTGTCTTGTCTCGATTCCAGCGGATCCACAGATGATGACGGTCAATTTGATGGGACCTTTGGTCTTTTCGGTTGAACATCGCATTGGCAAACAGTTGGTGCTTCATGACAGTCATTATTCAGTACGACAAAGGCTGATTCCCGATGAGGCGTTGGGGGGGCTTGCCCAGCCCGTCTCGGCTGTATAAGGGTTGAGTATGCTGGTTTTAACGCGCAAGGCCAATCAGAGCGTCATCATTGGCGATGACATTGAAGTGATTGTGCTGGAAACCAAGGGTGATACAGCCAAAATTGGAATTATCGCGCCCAAGCGAGTCAAGGTGTATCGCCAGGAGGTCTATGCGGCAATCAAAGCGGAAAATCAGCGCGCAGCCGAATTGACAGCGCCCGAGACCGCTTCAACACTTTTGAAAAAGATTTTGCATGCCCGTGGTCAAGACGGATAGCCCTTTTCGTCCAGGGTACAAACAGCGTATGATGCTCTTGCGCGATGCAGTTATCATTCGGAATAGATTGCACGGTTTGGATGGGCGCGGGCCGTTCGTTTGCGCCTGATGCAAGGATTTGCTGGGTAGGGGAAGGGAGCAAATTTGAAACTCCGACATTATACGGCTTCGACGATGCAAGAGGCTGTCATGAAGGTCAAGGAGGATTTGGGCCCTGATGCGATCATCTTGCAGACGCGCACCTTCAAAAAGGGTGGCTTCTTTGGCTTTTTTGCGAAGGAATATGTTGAAGTCTGGGCGTCTTTGGATGCAACCTCGACGCGTCCAGGTTCAACAACTGGACGCCAGACATTTTCACAAAAGGCTGCGGACCCCCGCGACGACAAGACTGTCGGGATAGAGCTCGGGCCTTTGGCGCCGTCAATTGAGCACGTGAATGACGCGAAAGACATCGTCTTACCAAAGTCCTCGTTGGCTGCGTACGGGGATGCCAACGGTTTTTTTGATGAGAATGCGTTTCAAAAGGCTGCTGCGAACCGTGCGACGGTGGTACCGGCAACGGTGTCGCTAAATGGAAATGGCTCGGAGAAAGTGTCTGTCAAAGGTGAGATGCCGGTCGTTGCGGGTGATGCTGTTAGGGTTGAGGCTGGGGCAGAGGGGATTGAAGAGGCGATCGCTTCGGCTGTTCTGGTAGACGAAGTGGCGGAACTGAAGGGTACGGTCGGGGACTTGAAACTGATGTTGGAGACGGTTGTCTCCAAACTGGATACACAGCCACGAACGATCCCGGAGTTTCCGACTCTGTTACAGGGCATTTATGAGCGTTTGTTGGCGTGTGATGTATCAGTGGACATCGCGAAGCGTTTGACCGCTTATTTGCAGAAGGAGCACCCTCACCTCAAGGCGCTTGATGCAATGGCGGATGCGTTGGAGGCACCGGTCGCGGACATGATTCGAGTCGCGGGCCCGTTGTGCTCCGGGGAGGGGCGCCAGCGGGTGGTTGCGTTGGTTGGCCCGACCGGTGTGGGCAAGACGACCACCATTGCGAAGCTTGCTGCCAATTTTGCCTTGACAAAAGATGTCAAGATGGCGATGTTAACCATCGATACTTATCGTGTGGCAGCGATTGAACAATTGAAGATCTACGGCGATATCATCGGCTTGCCCGTTGAGGTCATTTTGACGCCGCAAAATTTGAAAGAAGCATTGAAGCGGCATGCTGACAAGGAGTTAATCCTGATTGATACTGCCGGGAGAAGTCCCCAGAATCGACTGCATATCAATGAACTTCGCAGTTTTCTGGATGTTGAGCCTGCTTGTGAGTGTCATCTGGTTTTGTCGGCCAGTACCCGGTTGTCTGATTTGCGGCAAATCCTCAAGAGTTTTTCTTCAACTGGAATCGACCGCATCATTGTGTCGAAGACAGATGAAACGGAAGCGATTGGCGGGGTAATCTCGATTGCCAATGAGGCGAATCTGCCAATTTCTTATATCACGACCGGACAGAGTGTACCCGATGATATCCAGGTGGCGGAGGCGTCTTTGCTGACGCGAATGTTGATACAGGAATTGAAGGGTTAGATGCGCGGGCGGATCACAATGACGTGGGGAGACCCCGAATGACGGATCAAGCGGATCGCCTTCGCGAGTTGATGCGATTGAATCGTAGAGAGCCTGTCCCTGCCCCTGTCGCAAGCGACACTCAGCCAGAAGATCACCAACAAAGTGTGGGCGTGGAGGCGTTGGTGCCCGAGACACCTGTGACCTTTGCTGATTTTCAGTCTCGGGTACTGGTTGTCACCAGCGGCAAAGGTGGCGTCGGCAAGACCAATGTAACCGTGAATCTCGCGTTGGCCTTGTCAAAACAGAACAAGCGCACCATTCTGTTTGATGCGGATCTGGGCATGGCAAACGTTGATGTCATCTTGGGAGTCTCTCCCAAGGCGAGTCTTGTTGATGTCATGGAAGGCAAAAAAACGTTGACTGACATCCTTGTCAAAGTGAACGATTACCTCGAAATCGTGCCGGGCGGTTCCGGTATGCAAGAACTTGCCAATCTGGATCAGAAAGCTTTGGATGGTTTTTTGATCGGGTTGAGGGAACTGGAGCATCGCGCTGATTTCATTCTGGTGGACACTGGCGCCGGGATCAGTCGAGCGGTTTTGAACTTCGTGTTGGCGGCGACTGAGGTACTTGTGGTTACCACGCCTGAGCCGACGGCTATCACCGATGCCTATGGGTTAATCAAGGTGATTGATCAGCATAACCCGTCCGCGTGCGTGCATCTGCTGGTTAATATGGCCGAAACTGAGCATGAAGCACGCAGTGTGGCGCAAAAACTGATCATGATCGTGGATCGCTTCCTCGAAATTGAGGTGCGCTATCTGGCGTGCCTCGAACGGGACCCCCATGTCGTTCGCGCCGTTTTGCAACAGCAACCGTTTTACCTGGCGTTTCCGAACGGTCCGGCTACCCGGCGTATCAATTCGTTGGCGAACCTGTTGATCAACGATGGCGCAATCCAAGCCCCGGAGTCGCAATCCGGAGGATTTTTTCAGCGCTTGGCACGCCTGTTTCGTTGACGTACAAATTTCGCACCGCAACCGGGGTGAGCGGGCGCCGTGTGGTTTCAGGCCTTCAATCCGACCACTTGACAGTTTAACTTACCAGTCGGCACCGACTGTTCAACCTGCCAACAACCGTTCGCTGTTTGAAGTCTCGAACGCGGGTTGGCAGTTTTCTCAATCCCAGACAGCGAGCTATCAGACTAAACGTTTCCGCTGCCTCTTGACGCACACTTAAACGGCCTTTCGACAGCACGCGGCAAAAAATCCTGAAAACCAAGTTGTAGCTTGAACAATAAGAAATCTTTGACCCATGAATCGACCTGAAGCAGTTTGCAAGCAAGGTGCACTGAAACAGGCTGCCAAAGGTTGTTTCAAGAACTTTTTGATTTTATGACGTGTCAAGCAAGCACCATCACCGTGGCTCAATTACGTGTCGCTTTGGTGACGAGTTTAGTCTGCGTCAATCCTCGTTGACGCGTAAACGGGCCAGAATGCTGTAATCCTCCAAAGAAGTGGTATCGCCGACAGTTTCTTTACCCGCCGCAATATCGCGCAACAAACGCCGCATGATTTTTCCGCTGCGGGTTTTGGGCAAGGCGTCCGTAAAACGGATGTCGTCTGGTCGTGCGAGGGCCCCAATTTCGTGGGTCACGTGTGCTTTTAGCTCATGTTTTAGCGCGTGGGACGCCTCGTAGCCGGGACCTAGTGTGACGAAGGCTGCGATCGCCTGACCTTTGATCGCATCAGGGCGGCCAACAACGGCAGCTTCCACCACGGCAGGGTGGCTGACCAGCGCGCTCTCGATTTCCATCGTGCCAAGACGGTGGCCGGATACGTTTATCACATCATCCACACGGCCCATAATCCAAAAATTGCCCGCCGCGTCCTGGTAAGCACCGTCGCCTGTGAAATACATTCCGTCAATTTCTTTCCAGTAGGTGTTAACGTAGCGCTCAGGGTCGCGGTACAGTGTCCGCAGCATGCCTGGCCACGGCTGACGCACGACCAAAAAACCACCTTGTCCCCGAGGCAGTTCGTCACCGTGCTTGTTCACCACCGCGACATCAATGCCTGGTAACGGTTGGGTCGCCGTACCCGGTTTGGTGGGTGTCGCGCCTGGAAACGGTGCAATCATGATGCCCCCGGTTTCGGTTTGCCACCACGTATCAACGATCGGACAAACCGATTGACCGATAATTGTGTGATACCACATCCACGCTTCCGGATTGATGGGTTCTCCCACTGTCCCCAGTAAACGCAGGCTGCTGCGGTCATGCTTTGTGACCCAATCATCGCCCCACTTCATGAAACTGCGGATCGCCGTGGGCGCCGTGTAGAAAATAGTGACACCGTATTTTTCGATGATGCGCCAGAATCGGTCCGGCTGCGGATGGTTGGGAGCGCCTTCGTACATGACCGTAGTTGCGCCATTGGATAACGGGCCGTAGATGACATAGCTGTGCCCGGTCACCCAACCGGCGTCAGCGGTGCACCAATAGGTGTCAGTATCCTTGATGTCAAAAATCCACTGAACAGTCTGTGTGGCGTGCAGGAGGTATCCGCCCGTGGTGTGCAAAATGCCTTTGGGTTTGCCGGTTGAGCCGGATGTGTAGAGAATGAACAAGGGATGTTCGGCGTCAAGCGGTATCGCATCGCAGTGTGCCGGTACGGTTGCCGTGAGGTCATGCCAGTAGTGGTCACGACCACCTTGCATGGGGACCGCGCAGCCGGTCCGCCGCAAAACGACCACGTGATCGACGCGCGGGGTGCCTTTCAGCGCCTCGTCCACGGTTGCTTTGAGCGGTACGATCGCACCTTTGCGGTATCCTCCATCGGCGGTAACAATGACGCGCGCTTCCGCATCATTCACGCGATCTTTGATCGCTTCGGCTGAAAATCCCCCAAAAATCACGCTATGGGTGGCGCCGATTCGTGCACAGGCCAACATGGCGATAGCCAGTTCGGGCACCATGGGCATATAAATGACCACGCGATCACCACTGTTGACACCCAGGCTTTTTAACACGTTCGCAAAGCGCATCACGTCACGATGCAAATCCTGGTACGTCAATGTTCGGGTATCACCCGGTTCACCCTCCCAAATGATGGCCGCTTTGTTTTTGCGCCAGCTTTTTACGTGGCGATCCAGACAATTGGTGCTGACGTTGAGCTTGCCATTCAAAAACCACTTGGCGAAGGGTGCGTTCGACCAGTCCAGTACCTTCTCCCAAGGCGCGTCCCACTGAAGCAACGCCTCAGCCCGTTGTGCCCAGAATGCTTCCGGGTCGCGGCTGGCAGCGTCTCGCAACGCGTCGTAAGATGCCATATCCTGAATGTGCGCTTGCGCACGGAAGGCGGGCGGTGGCTCGAACGAACGGGTTTCGGTCAACAGGCTTTGAATGTCAGTGCTGTTCATCAGGCCTCCACCGCCAGCGCGGCACGCTTTTGTTCCGCTTCCTCGACCGGTTCCAGCCAGATTTCAGACAAGGTCGGATGCAGGTGCGGAATTCCCAAAAAGTCTTTCAAGGTGGCTTTAAAATGCATGGCAACAATCATTTCATGAATGAGATCAGCCCCTTCCGCACCCACCACCGTGGCTCCCAGTATCTCACCCGTCGCGGCGTGCGCCACGACTTTGACAAACCCCTTGGTGAGGTTTGCAACCAGTGCTTTCCCCTGATCGTTAAACGGATAATGTCCGACGACATGCGGTATGCCCTGTTCTTGGCAACTTCGTTCGTTGAGTCCCACACGAGCGATGTTGGGGTCACAGAAGATGGCCCAAGCTAACGTGCGCGTTTCAGGGGGCGTCCCGGGCAGCCCAAGTGCGTGACGCGCGGCGTGGATGCCTTCTTGGATGGCAACGTGCACGATGTTATGCCGACCTGCGGCATCGCCTGCGGCATAGATATGGGATTGGTGCGTTTGACCGTGTTGGTTTGTAGCGAGACGGCCATCCGACGTGCTCAGATTCGCTGCGGACAGGTTGAGTTCGTCCAGATTTGGTGCTCGGCCCGTCGCGACCAAAATCTCACTGGCTTCAAGGATTTGCTCACCGGTGTCGGTCATAACTCGCAGCTGTTTTTGTGTTCCGTTCAGGCGTGCATCCTGAATCCGGGCATTGGGCACAAAACGGATGCCCTCCGCTTGCAAGTAACCTTGTATCGCCTCCGATACGTCAGGGTCTTCCTGGCCCAAGGGGCGATCGCACCGCAACACCATGGTCACGCTCGTACCGAGTCGTGCATAAAACTGACCCAACTCCAGCGCAATCACGCCGCCACCAATCACCACCATCGACTCTGGAACGGCCCCAAGACTGAGGGCCTGATCACTCGTGATAAATCCCGCTTCCTTAAGACCTGTAATCGGCGGGATGCTGGGTTTTGAACCGGTTGCAACCAGGAATTTTTCCGCGCGCAGGGTCTCCTCGCCCACTTTCACCGTGTGCGGGTCGATAAAATGACCGGCTCCTTCAATGTATCGAAAGCCCTCTTGCTTCAGTATCGCGTCACGGCGATAGCCAGCGAAATCGTCCACCCAGTGTGACTTGCGCGCCATAATTTGCTTGAAATCATAACGAATGTTATCCGCATACACCCCCACCTCGGGCGCGTGACGAAGCGTGTGCAAAACGTCTCCAGAGCGCAGCAATGCCTTGCTTGGCATACAACCTTTGAGAATACAGAGGCCCCCGAGAGGACCCGGGTCGACCAATGCAACCCGAGCACCCGCTTGCGCAGCGGTTCTAGCCGCCCAAAACCCTGCACTGCCTGCCCCCAGGATGAGTAAATCGTAATCCGGTCGCTGCATGGTGGTGAGATTCCTTACCTTTAAAACGTTTCTTGCTCGGTATCCCCGGGTCGACGGAGCTGCCCCCAGTTGAGCTTGGTGTGCAGCCGCGCGAAAAAGTCGATTCCTGACAATTTGACCATATATGTGATCGTGTCCGCACGCGTGAAGTGGAGGCGATCGCCCTTGCGCACGTGAAAGTCAATTTGCCCATCCGCAGCCAGTAACAGGTCATGATCAGCCGGCCCTTTGACATCGACAACGATTTCGGCGTTATGGTCAACCACGATGGGACGAGCTGCCAGCGTATGCGGACAAATAGGCGCGATAATCGAAACAGGTAAATCGGGTGTCAACAAAGGACCTCCTGCTGACAGAGCGTAGGCGGTTGATCCGGTCGGCGTCGCGATAATAAGACCGTCAGCATCATAGGTTGTTACATAATGATCATTCACATACGTCGCCAATTCAACCAGTCGTGCGAAGGCGCCCTTGGACAGCACACCGTCGTTCAATGCGGTCGTGTCCCCGAGCAACTCTGAACCACGGTATGCCCTGATGCGCATCCGATTGCGGGGTTCCATGCTAAAAGCGCCCGTTGCGATGCGCGCAAAAGCCTCGGGAAGGTCCCCAAAAGCCACTTCCGACAGAAATCCCAAACGTCCCATGTCGACACCCAACAACGGTATGCTGCGGAGGCAGTGGCTGGCAAGACGCGCAGCCGCCAAAAACGTGCCATCTCCACCCAGTACGACAATCAGGTCACTTTGAGGATTCAAAGGTTCGTTCATCCCGCGTGCGTTGATGAAGTCCGCCTGCCACCCCATCATCGCGATCCAGCCACGCAACGTGTCGAGGCGACTCGGCATATCTGGTTTGTTCGGTGCGTAAACTACGGTCAACCAACGCAGTGGACGCTCAAGCATCGCACACACTCACACAGCGATTCAAGCACCGATGGGCATCATCCACCACGTCTGAAATCAATGCCTCCGAGTCACCTGTCATCGCCAGGGGACACCAGTGCGCCAGAAACTCGATGTTGCCCTCTGGACCCTTGATTGGCGAATAGGTGAGGTTTTTGAGAGACCATCCGAGCGCTTGCGCCGATTCCACAACTTGTCGAATCGCTTGTGCGTGCAGGCCGCGATCTCGAACAATCCCACGATCGGTTGCGCTTTTTCCCACCTCAAATTGCGGTTTGATGAGCGTAATGGCTTCTCCGTGAGGCGCAAGACAAGCCACGAGGGCTGGCAGAACTTTTGACAGTGAAATGAACGAAAGGTCGGCCACAATCAAGTCAGGAAGATAGGGCAGCACACCAGGCGTCAGGTGGCGAATGTTGGTTCTTTCCTGGACCGTGACCCGCTCATCCGTTCGCAATGCCCACGCGAGTTGCCCGTAGCCAACATCCACCGCAACAACGTGCGTCGCGCCGCCACGCAGCAATACATCCGTAAAACCGCCTGTTGACGCGCCGGCATCCAATGCCAGGCGCTGCTGCGGGCTGACTTGAAAGCATGTCAGGGCCTTTTCAAGCTTGAGGCCGCCTCGACTCACGTAAGGGTGCAATTCCCCAGCCACGCTCAGCAACGCATCATGGCGCACCAAGGTACCGGCCTTCAGCATAATATCGCCGTTCACACGTACCAAGCCTGCCATGATGGCGCGTTGCGCACGCTCTCTGGAAGGAAACTCACCGCGCGTGACCAGCAACTGGTCGAGTCGTTGTTTCAAAGATTGTTCACTGCCCATCGCTACCATCCGTAATGGGTCAACCAGGCCACCATCACCCCGTAGAGTGCACCGCCCACCACTTCCAGGCGGGTGTGCCCCAACAGTTCTTTCAAACGTTCTTCACGGAAACGCAAGGTTGTGGTCAGTTCATCCACAATCTTGTTCAAAACGGCGGCTTGGCGACCCGCTGCTTGCCGCAACCCGGTGGCGTCATACATCACGATGACGGCGTAAACCAGTGAGACGTCAAATAAAGGTGAGTGTAAACCTTCGGTGAGTGCGATACTGGTGGTGACGCTGACCACCAGTGCCGTGTGACTGCTTGGCATTCCCCCTGTGTTTATAGCAACCTTAAAGTTGATTTTGCGTTCGCGGGCCAGATTGGTCAGGGTTTTGAGCCCTTGGGCCGTGAAGAGCGCGAGCGCGCCCGCAAGCAACGGTTCATGGCCGATGCCAAGCAAATTAGGCAAATAACCGGTCACTGGGCGACCTGTTGGTGGATGAAGCGGGCGATCGCACGCAGTGGCTCGGCATCCACGCCAAAAGATATAAGGGCTTTATCCGCCTGATCGGTGGCGTCTGCCAATGCCGTGCGCGCCCCTTCAATGCCGTACGCACTCACAAAAGTGGCTTTGTTCGCGTTCTGGTCCTTCCCCGGGGTTTTTCCCAAAGTGCCAGCGGTTGCGACGGTATCGAGAATGTCATCGGCGACCTGAAACGCGAGGCCGATGCTGTCTGCGTAGTTATCCAAGGCTGCGCGCTGGGCAGCGTCTGCAGAACCTAACAAGGCACCAATCCGTACCGCCGCTTTGATCAATGCCCCAGTCTTGTGCGTGTGAATGTAACGGACCAAGTCGGGTGTGGGGGCCAGTCCCTCGGATGCCATATCCACGACTTGGCCAGGAACCATGCCAAGCGCCGTCGCTTGTGCCAACTCTTCCACCACGGCCAGTCCGCAGGCCGGATTTGCCCGCAATTGGCCGTCACGCGCCAGCACCACAAAGGCATATGCCAGCATGGCGTCACCTGCCAAAATGGCTTGGGCTTCACCAAAAACCTTATGATTCGTCGGCTTCCCGCGTCTGAGATCATCATTGTCCATCGCAGGTAAATCATCGTGAATCAGCGACTGGGTGTGGATCAGTTCAACCGCACAACCGCCAATCAAACCCCGGTGCGGGTCTTTGCCAAGCGCTTCCAAAGTGGCCAGCGTCAGCAGTGGACGAAGCCGCTTGCCGCCTGCGTTGAGGCTGTACCGCACGCTCTCCCACAAGCGTTCCGGTGCCTGCACAGGGGTTAGGTCAAGTAGGGTCTTGTCAATCACCGAGCGCCACTGCTGCCAGTAGGTCTCCAGATCAAAGGTTTTGACGCTTTGGCGCATGACAACTCCTGTCAATGTCACTTCCTGATGACATATTATGGCCTCAGCAGGCTGTAAAATCCAGCGTGCACGGTTATGCTCCCAAGGCTGTGATGGTGATCACGGCGAGTCTTGGGTCCTGCTGTTAGAACGACCACGGTAAATGGGTCAATTGATAGTCAGACCAAGGCATTGATTCGGTGACGTGTGGGTGCGATCGCAATCGGCCCGCGACAGTCGTCCGGATTAGGTGCCAAATGATGAGAATGAGAATTGGAGGTAACCGTGCGTTTTTTTAAACAATCCGCAACAGTGCTGGCCGTGACGGCCATGTGGATGGGAGCGGGCAGTGCGTGGGCTCAGATGGCGCCGAATGCACCTGTCTCGGATGGGGTTCGCGGCTTGAGTGATGTGCCCGCTAAGCACTGGGCTGCTCAATCTATCCGGACCTTGCAGGAAAAGTACGATGTGATGTTGGGGTTTTCTGATCGTACGTTCCGGGGATCGAAAACGATGACGCGGTACGAACTGGCAGCAGCCTTGGCCAAACTGTTGACACGCATCGAAGAACGGATAGCGATCGCAACGGGTGCGCCAGTCGATGTGAGCGGTGATGTCAGTGTTGATGACTTGCGCACGATCGCCAAGTTGCAACGAGAATTTCGCGAAGAACTCGATGCCTTGAAAATTCGGACGGATGGCATCGACGCGCGGATCGCTACCCTTGAAAAACGGGTGCGCATTTCAGGCGTTCACCGCGTTGATTACCGCGACTTTTTGGCGGATCCTCCTGGCAACACCTTGACCAACGCTTTGACGGGCGACGTCCGATGGCGCAATTCGCTTAACTTTGACGCGGAACTTGGCGATGACCTCAGCGCCACCGGTACGCTCAACATTGACATTTACAGCCCGCAATCGTCGGCCAACGCCTTTTTGAGAGGCGTGAACCCGGCAGCGCCTGTAACCGATGTCTATGCCGTGAAGTCTTTGCTGACCTACAACCCCGGTTGGATGCAATATGCCGTGGGTATGGGCGCCATGCGGCAACATCTGGACTTGGGCTCGGGCGTGACGGATCCCTTCAAACGCCAGTTGTGGCAAAACGGCAGTGGCGGCTATGGCTTTGTTGGTACGCCGGCACTCAGGCGCGACGGTTCATTCGCCCTGAGTGGCGGTAATGCCGGTGCACCGTTGTGGTTGCCCGGTACCAACGTGATTGAAGACGTGCTGGATCCCAACAATTCGTCGTTGCTCGCACCGCATGGCAACTGGCTGACAGCGTCACGTTTCGCGCTCGGGCCAATCAATGTGGGCCTTGGTTATCATCGGGGCGCCTTGGCCGGCTTCGGTCTCTTTGGCGGTATCGCGGGGCTTGGTGATTCCTTGCCAGCGATGCAGATGTGGAACACCGATGGTCAGGCGATCGCAACCCTCGGCTTCAACCTTGCCGGTGCGCGCTTCAATGTCCTCGCCAACTCGCCGGGCGCAAGCGTTGGGGACACGCAGCGCAACGACAAAACCTTTGGTGCCTCGCTGGATCTTGGCAACGACGCACTGAATCTCTCGGCCGAGGTGCTGGGCACCGGAAGCTGGGGCGCACGGGACTTCGCGGCGTCCAAGGGATCATTGCGTTTGGGATCATCGGACATCTTTGGCACCGGAATCGGTCTCTCAGCCGGTATGGTATCCGGTAGCCTGAATGGCAGTCGCAACAACTTGTTGATTGGCGGCGCGGATTACACATCACTTGGTCTGGTCATGAAAACACCTGCCTTGATGATGCTCCCATCCGTTACGGTTGCGGCCCAGAACACCGGTCGCGGCTTGGCATTGGCCGGTGTCAACGGCGCCATCAGTTCCGGTATCAGCGTCAGCACGGATGTGCGGCTCTTTGGTTTGCCTGCGATCAACCTGGAATACTCGCGTGCCAAGTTTGGCGCCACCGGTGACCAGAGCCTCTGGGGACCGGCTGGCTTCAGCCACGATCAATTGGCACTTGGCAGCACCGTCAAGTTCTGATGAGTCAATAACACCACCAAATGAGGCCGCCCCGGATAAGGGGCGGCCTTTTGTCTTGCGCTCGCGTTCAGCCAGCGCATTGAATAACTGGCGTGTGCTTGTTTCCAGTCACTGATTGCCAGAGTTAATCTTAATTTAATTTAGAACGTGACTAAATGTAACTTGTTTGTAATCTTTGAACACGATGAGTTGGTTAGTGAGTCGAGTGTTGTCCAAAACCGCCTGAAAGGAATCGTGATGATGACGCAACCAGGAACTTTGCTTGCAAAACCCTTGTCTGGTCAGCCGGCCGAAAGACTTCGAGCCAACTCGTTGCCGGCAAAAAATGTTGAGGCTGCGTCGACACCTGTCAGTACATCCAAGGATCAGTTGAGGGTCAGTCATTCATCTGCGAACGACGGCGCACCGAAGCGTGAGTCAACGACCAATTCGTTGTCAGTGCTGGGGACACGGTCGTTGTTTTCGGGCTTTGGGGCATTCATTGGCGCATTCATACTTGCTAAACTGGGTCCTGGAACCGGCATCGCGGCGACTGTCGGTGCGATTCTTGGTTGGACAAGCGCGGATTGGGGTCGCTTACCGAGCGCAAAAAGTACAACGAACTAGATGTCACCAGGTTCGCACGGTGATGGGTGCAACCATATAGCGGGGAGCCACTGCAACGCCCAACCGCCTTTTTTAATGCGGAAACGCGTTGAGTTCTGATCGAATTTTGGCTGTGATTCGATCACAACGAGTCATTGCTTCACGTTTCAATCTTGCTGCTCAAGTTTTGAACAAAAACCGACGCATCACTGTGCAGTGATGCGTCGGCTCACTTTATCCCCATTCATTAACCAGAAGCAACCACCATCATTGGGACGAGTGCATTACCAGCCCTCGTCTCTGATCCATTTCCCGGTGCCGGTCCGTGCGTGAAACGAAGACACCGTCTCTCGGCACGGTGTGCGCGCGACGGAACATCAGCGGTGCCGCTCTTTCAGGGTTCGTTGCACATCCCGTGCGACGTCTTTTTTCGCGATGGCGTCCCGCTTGTCATGTAACTGTTTGCCTTTGGCCAGTCCGATTTCGATCTTGGCCCAGTCACCCTTCCAAAACAGCTTCAAGGGAATCAAAGTCAACCCTTTTTCTTTTGTTTTTCCCAACAAACGTGAAATTTCCTGCTTTTTAAGCAACACTTTCCGCTTGCGCATGGGGTCCACATTGTAAATGTTGCCGTGCGAATAAGGGGCAATGTGCATCTTGTGCACATAAACCTCGCCATCTTCAATGCGAATGAAAGCGTCAGCCATCTGAACGCCACCGCTACGCAATGACTTGACTTCGGTACCCGTCAAGACCAAGCCGCCATCAAAGCGTTCAAGAATGAAATACTCGTGGAAGGCTCGCCGATTGTCCGCGATGTGGCGAACGCGTTGCCCGCCAGCCTGTTGTTGCGGTTTGGACTTTGATTGGGCCATCACGCCTCCGCAGCGTTGCACGCTTAGCAAAAAAGCCTTCTTCTACAGAAGGCTTTTGCGACTAGCTGGGGCGCTAGGATTCGAACCTAGGAATGCCGATACCAAAAACCGGTGCCTTACCACTTGGCGACGCCCCAAAACCTGAATAGATTTCTAACACGCGTCGAATTCAGATGTCAAGGACGGTTGGTGTCGTGGGTGAATGCAACTGAAGGCGCTCGTTTCCGCAACCAGCCAAGGATTGTTTGATTGGCCATTAACGTGTTCGTTAACGAACGGCGAGACTTGAAATGCCCCACTGGTTCCGGCACCATGGTCTTAGCGGGTCTGGAGCGCTTCAGACGCCTGATCGGGGTTCGGGAAAGGACCGGAATCGTGACAACATCCGTGTCGGTTTTGAATGAAACTGAGGGTCGTGCCGAGGTCCTCGTTGTCGGCGCAGGACTTGCGGGTTTGGTTGCGGCGCGTGAATTGCAGGCGGCTGGTTACACGGTCAGGCTCATTGAGAAAACCTCACGTGTGGGTGGGCGCGTCGGCAGTTTCAGGCATCCAGAGGGTTTTACGCTAGATGATGGGTTTCAGGTGTTGTTTGATGCGTACCCGAGCGTCGGGCAGTGCCTGAATTTTCAGGAATTGGACCTTCAGCCCTTTGATGCCGGTGCGATGGTGTATCATCGGGGTGCTTGGCATACGGTGGCAGCACCTTGGCGCCATCCATTGGACTTGCCGGGTGCGTGGTTGAGCGGTATTTTCGCCTGGTATGACGGTATGGCGCTTGCGCGTGTCAGTGCGGATGCTTTGGCGCTCACAGGCGCCGCAAGTCTGGAATCGGCGCGTCAGATGCGTACGGATGCTTATCTTGCGGAAATGGGGTTGTCTGAAACGCTGATGAACCGATTCGTTCGGCCGTTCTTCGCCGGGATTGCATTGGGCCGCGAACTCGATTTGGTGGCATCGCAATTTCTTTTTTATTGGCGCATGCTGCTTTGGGGACGGGCTGTTGTGCCGGCTTCTGGAATGCAAGCCATCCCTGACCGGTTACTTGCTGGATTGCCGCCCCAGTCATTGACCTTGGGGCAGGATGTACAGGAACTCCTGTTTGCGGATGGACGGGTGTGTGGGGTGCGTACGCAAGAAGGCCGCGAATGGCTCGCCAATCGTGTGGTGTTGGCCACGCCGCATCCCCAGACAGCCCAGTTGTTGCGCAAACCGATGCGTTTGCGTCCGAAGCGTGCCTTGACGCTCTATTTTGCGGCGGAATCGGTACCCACCCAGCGTCCCATCATTTATCTGTCGCCGGATGCGACGTCGCCGATCGGCACCATGACAATCGTCTCCAATGCGGCACCGGCCTATGCCCCAATGGGGCAGCACCTGGTTGCGCTTCAGGTGCTGCCTGGCCCCAACGGTGAATCCGGATTGGAGCCTGATGCGGCGCTTGCAATCCTTGCTGGCTGGTTTCCCGGCCTCGCAGTTAAGGGTTGGCGCTTTTTGCATGCCAGTGAGCAGGTGTTCGCGCAGTTTGCCCAAGACCCCGCCACGGTGCTGGATGACCCGTGGGTCACGGACGGCTTGTTTTTGGCGAGTGAGACGTTGGTACATTCGAGCATTGAAGGGGCGATGCAAGGTGGCCAGATGGCGGCACGCGCCGTGATTGATGAGGATTGTTTGCGCAGATGAAGCTTTGGTTTGCGGGGTTGATCACGCTCTTGTTATGTTTGTTCGGGTCCCTTCCTGCGTCTGCGCGGGTGACCGAGACAGCCGTGTTGGGCGGCGGTTGCTTCTGGTGTCTGGAAGCTGCGCTTGAGGTGGTGGACGGTGTCACGGATGTGGTGAGCGGGTATGCTGGTGGTCACGTCATCAACCCGAGTTACGAAGCCGTGTGTACAGGGCGGACGGGTCACGCCGAGGTGGTACGGGTACGTTTTGACTCCCAACGTCTGTCGTTTGCCGAATTGTTGAATGTTTTTTTTGAATTGCACGATCCCACCACACCCAACCGACAAGGACCTGACATCGGCACACAATACCGTTCGGTCATTTTTACGCAGGATGCTCATCAAGCCTTTACCGCACGCGCGGTTTTGCGGAATCTGCAGGGTCGATGGGGCGCTGATCGGCCAATCTCCACGCAAGTGCAACCCCTGTCGGCGTTTTACGTGGCTGAGGCGTATCATCAGGATTATTTTCGGCAAAACCCCGATGCACCGTATTGTCAACGCGTCGTCGCACCCAAAGTGAAACGTGCCCGCGACCTGCAGCGCGGACACGTTCAGCGCTTGTCAGGCAAGCACCAATAGGGAGTGCGATCAAACCCGTTTATTTACGCAGGTAATGTACCTCGTAACGCAGTGGCTGTGGCAATTTGGAACTGGTCACGACAACTCCCATGGTCATGCCTTTACCGTTTGAATCCAGCGTGAAGGTGTTGACGCGCTTGCCATCTTCAGCAAGGAAACTCTCTTCGAGGCGCTGCGGACTTGCCAGCTTGAAGCTGACTTTCATCGCTTCGCGGTCCTCAGGGCGCACCCAAGGCGTGGGTGTGCCGTTGTCAGGCGCAACAATCGGCTCACGTTCATCCGTTTTCAAGGACACCTTGCCGGACGGGAATGCGATCGTGATTACCTGATAGGGTTTGTTGGTGGCCAACAAACGCCCGCGCGCGACAAACTTGATAAAAGGGTTCATCTCGGAAATGGCGGTGTCAACCGCTTTTTCAATGTCATCTGACTTGTCGAAGTTAAAAACGCCTTCAAGTGATTTGCTTTGCGCCTGTGCCTGGGTGACGGGCCAAGCCAAGACGGCCAAGGTCAGTAACAAATTGGCAAGTTTTCTGGTCACAATGGACTCCTCATTTGGGCAAATAGTGGGATGACGACAGCGATGGAAAACCGCTCACCCTCGCTGGCTCGGTCATCTTAACATGACTGAAGGCGCTTGCCAGAGGCATTGCAGTTCGGTTACATGATGCTGTTGGGAAAAGTGTCGGGTGCGGGAGTGACGTGAACGACAGCAGCGAACGTCTTTATCGAAAACAATTGATTTCAGCCAGTATGGTTGCGGCACACCAACGGGGAGCCTGGCTGGGGGTCGATCTGGTTGCGCTTGCGGAGAACCTCCGCACACTGAAGCGTGCCTTGCGTGACGGCTGTCAGCTCATGGCGGTCGTTAAAGCCGATGCCTATGGACACGGTTCTGTTGCGATCGCCCAGGCAGCCTTGAACGGGGGCGCGACCCAACTTGGTGTCGCTACCGTTGAAGAGGGTATGCGTCTGCGGCGCAGTGGCGTCACGGCACCCACACTGGTGTTGGGCCTCATTGCCGATGCCGCGGTCCCGGCCGCCATTGATGCCGGCTTGCAACTCACGCTGAGTTCGGGACGTCAGGTGCAACTGGTCGATGCGATCGCCCGAGGTGCCGGCCGGGTCGTGGATGTCCACATTAAAGTCAACACAGGCATGACCCGCGTTGGCTGTGAACTCCATGAGGCGGTTGGATTGACTGATTATGTCCAGTCGGTTTCCGGCCTGAAACTGGTTGGTGTGAGCTCCCATTTCGCGACTGCCGAGGCGCCGGTTGCGTCGGATGCGCAACAGCAATTGCAGCGCTTCAAGTCGTTAACCGACCGGCTGCTGTTGGTTCATCGCGGCATTGTGCGGCACATCGCCAACAGTGCCGGGATGATTTACCTTCCGGAATCCCATCTGGATATGTGTCGAATCGGACTGGCGATGTATGGGCATTCGCCTCGTGGTGAGGAACCAACACCCTTGCGCTTAACGCCTGTGATTTCGTTGCGGGCCCGCGTGGCGCAAGTTAAGGATGTCCCAGCAGGCGCAACGGTGGGGTATGGTGGCACATGGGTGGCGCCGCGTGCGACGCGCCTCGCCTTGTTGCCGGTGGGTTACGCGGATGGGTTGCCGCGTTCTTTGTCGAATAAGGGCCACGTGTTGGTTCGGGGGCAGCTTTGTCCGATTGTGGGTCGGGTGTCAATGGACCAAACGGTGGTGGATGTGGGGGATGGTCCGACCATGCCGGGTGAAGAGGTCCTGGTTCTGGGTGGGCAATCGCAAACTGCGGTTTCGGTTGAGCGATGGGCAGCGCTCGACGGCACGATCAATTATGAGATTCTGTGTGGTTTGGGACAACGTTTGCCCAAGGTTTACTACCGTTGATCGTCAGGTTTGCCTTCCGCTGTTCCTTCGTCATTGACGCGCATGGTCAATCCATCTAAAATTCAGGTGCCAAGCGTGACGACCTTGGGCCAAACGTCGTTAGGTACCTTGTTTCATCGCCGTCAAAAAAAGGAGTGAGCCCAATGGTGGCAAGAGTCTTTGAGTGGCTGGATAAGCGGGTTGGTGTTCGAGAAATCGACGCTGTGCTTATCTCGCGGAATGTGCCGAAAACAGACTGGTGGTATACCTTGGGCTTTGCGGCCCTGTTTACCTTTGTGCTGATGGCGACTTCCGGTATGTTCCTGGCTGTGTATTACGCGCCGACGCCTGATCACGCATACGACAGCGTCAAGTATTTGACCGAGGAAGTCGCGTTTGGTCGATGGGTGCGAGGTATCCATCACTACGGCGCCAGTGTGATGGTCGTGTTGGTCGTCATGCACATGTTGCAGGTGTTCTTCTACGGTGCTTACAAGTACCCGCGCGAATTGACCTGGATGACAGGGGTTGTCTTGCTTGGATTGGTGCTGGGTTTGGGTTTCACGGGGTATTTGTTGCCGTGGGATCAAAAAGCGTACTGGGCGACTGAGGTTGGCACCAAGATTCCTGAAACACTGCCTGTCTTCGGTGAGATGAGCAAGGTCATCATGCGTGGCGGGCAAACGCTTGGCGCTTTGACTTTGACTCGATTTTACGCGATTCACATGTTGATGATTCCGGCGCTTATGATGGTATTTTTGGGTATTCACCTGTATCTCGTTGTCAAAATCGGCATCACGCCGTTACCCGCTGAATTGGATGCTGCTTACGATCGCGTGAAGGAGGGCAAATAGTTATGAGCCTGATCGACGATCCGATCGAAAAACAGGTATATGACGTCGAATACAAGAAAATGAAGGAGAAAGGCAAACCCTTTCACCCCTTCACAACTTGGAAAGACATTGTTGTTGCGCTTGGCGTGCTGGTGTTGTTAATCACCTTGACTGCCACGCTTGGCGTTCATCTTGATGCACCTGCCGATCCGACTTCCGAGTACTTGCCACGGCCTGAGTGGTACTTCATGTTTCTGTTTCAACTCCTCAAAATGTTTCCACCCTGGGCCATCATCGTGCCTGCGGCCATCATACCTGGCCTTGCTGGTGCCGCTTTGTTGTTGTTGCCTTTTTATGACATAAACCCTTATCGGCAATGGCACAAGCGCAAACTGGCCGTCACGGTGATGGGCTTGGGTGTGTTTGCGGTGGTTTTCCTGACTGGTCAGGCATACTGGGATGATGCGCACGATCCTCATGCGCAGGCGCTTCTCAAAGGTGGTGGCGAGACGCATCAGACTGCCGCAGCTCCCAAGACTGAAGGAGCAGATGGTGAAAAAATCTTCGCAGCCAACTGTGTGATGTGTCATGGCGCCTCTGGTTCGCAGATCCCCAACGTTGCACTGCTTAGCAAGTCATTTATCGCAAACCGTGACGTGGTCGCAGTGTTGAACAATGGCAAGGGCGGCATGCCCTCGTTCAAAGGTCGGTTGTCTGATGATGAAATGCAATCTGTTTCCAAGTGGTTGAAAACGACTGCCAAGTAGTTAATCGCGAAAACCGATCAAAACTCCGAATGAAGGGCCCCCGCATGTCGCTGGGGCCTCTTTAAGTAAGTGCGCACGGCATGGGCACGAACCGCGCCATCTAGGTTGCCTTGATGCAAGTTATGTTGATACAAGTTATACGGAAGCACGTTGCTTGTTGATTAAACGTTGGCTGTTATTCAACAACAACGAGTCAGTGCCTGATGTTTTGACGTTGCCAACTACGTTGTAAACATAACTCACACGTCACCGCCTGGGCGGCCATAACGCCTTCAAAGGCACGTCTATCGCTTGCAAGGCAGGATGACCGCTGGTTTAAACCACGCCGATGCTGACTTCCTGATTTTCTTCCGCGTATTCCACGTCACCTGACGCCATCATCGCGCGAATCGTCTCAGCGACCGATTGACCAACAGACACTTCCTCGACCCACACGTCTAGCCCCTCGATCCGACCCACATTGCGGGTTCCGAACCTGGCCCGAAATTGCTCAATCTGCGCCGCCTGCATACGTGGTTTGAATTTGACCAGGATTTGACGCCGATAACTGGGCGATGTGATGGGCATTTTTGATGCATTGTCAGGCGTCGCCGCGCCAACGCGATTCGTTCCCGCTGCCTCAGCCACCACGGGCGAGCTGGTACGTCCCTGAACCTGACAGCCGGCCAGGGCGACGTATCCCACGAGAGCCGCGATACCACAACACGTTGTCAATCGGTGCTTCATTGCCGTGTCCTTCCTGGTTTTCCAAAAGACTGCCTGACTGAATTTTAAATTTATGTTAAAATTATCCTCCAGCGTGGTGTTTTGTCAACAGGGTGAGGCGAGCGTGTTGCGAACCGGTGTTGTTGGGGTTTGTTGTGTCGTGGGCCTTTTGGCTTGTGGGCGCGTGCCTGATGCGCGATCCGTGATCGGTACCGGCGTTTCGGCTTTGACGAATTACGCGTTGGCGGATTTGTATCCTTTGCGGTCCAAGATGCGTGCGACGTACGCGCTGGAGCAGACCCGTTCGGATGGGCGGGTGGTGTATCGCACGATGTTGATGGATGTCGTTGATGTGGTGCGAGAGGCGTCGGGGGATACATTGGCGACGACGGTGCGAACCTATGGTGATTTTCGTTTACCGGCCACACGTGTTCGGGTGTCCAATGGCACGGTTCGCGTCAGTCGTGCCCAGGATCCGGAACCGGGGCCATCTTTGGTGCTGTTGCAGTCACCGTTGGTCGTTGGTCGCACGTGGCAGGGACGTCAGTTTGCCGATGGCAGTACCGAGTCGGTTCAATATATGGGAGTGGAACGTGTTGATGGGCCTGAGGGGGTAGTCAGGGCGCATCGTGTTGATCACCTGATCGATTATGCCCAAGGTGGCTCGGATCGCCTGGAGTACTGGTACGCGCCCGGATGGGGGGCGGTGCGGATGGTCGAGCGTACGACCTTATTCACCAATAAGGGCCGCATTCATTTGACGGTCGTTGGCGTTCTCAATGGTTTGACGACCCACGACGGGAGCCGCAAGGCGCAACCCGTGGCACATCCGTCGCCATCGTGGTTGCCTGGTGGCTGGTTTACCGACCGTTGACAGGGTAATTTGCATGGATGATGTCCTCCAATCCGATTGGCGCACGGTGGTTGAAACCCGTGTGGCGGGTATCAGCTTTGAGAACCGCGATGGCTCATCGCGGCAAGCGTTGGCTGCAGCGGTTGCCGTGGGCACGCGTTTGGTTATGTGCCGGGAGCCCCTTAATCCTTTTGATGAGTGGGCGATCGCATTGGTGGTGTCAACGCCTGAACTGTCGGGCCAATTGGGTTATGTTCCAAAGGCTTTTGCCGCTGTGCTGGCGCCCCTGATGGATCAAGGGACTCCGTTTGAAGCTTGTGTCTTAAGAAAAGGCCGGGTGCGTCGTTACGACAGCCTGCCTTCCACCCGACGTCGACCGTTTGAGATTATCGGGGTGCGGATGGCGATTTTGAGTACGGCAACGGGGTTACCGTTCACCGTTTATTCGGGGATGGAGCCAGCATTGCGTGATGCGATCGCAAACGACGACCCCGAAGGTGATCCAGGCGATGCACCCGTGCTCGGAGGATGGCGCGCCATGGACGAATTGAGTCACGAATGCCCCAAGCCGTTATAACCATTGGGATTCCGGCCAGTGGCAAGTCGACGTATGCCGAGGCGTTAGAGCGGCAGGGCTTTCAAAACATCAATTTGGATGATTGCCGGGCACTTGTAAACGGTGATCCAGCTGATCAGACAGTCACCGATTTGGCGTTAAAAATCCACCGTCAACGCCTACGCGATGCCCTTGCTGCTGGGGCTTTGATTGTGATCAGTGATACCAGTCTACAGATACCATTTTTAACGGAAAAATTGACCTTGTTCAAAGACAATGGGTATCACGTGACAGCCGCGATATTTATGACACCCCTCGCTGTGTGTGAAAAACGGAATCAACAGCGAGGCAGACGCGTTCCCCAAACGGTCTTGTGTGACATGCATGCCCAGTTGCTGCGCTTGCTGTCCGGTATCGAAGGGCTCGGGTTCGATGATGTTCAGTATTTCTCCGGTGAGTAAACATGGCTGCGCCCGGGTCTCACGAAAGCGTTTTGATGGCGTCTGCTGGCCTGTGCGGCTAGTTGGGAGACCGTTCGGTCATTGCCAGCGTCGCACCGTCAGTTTGATGCCTTGGTCGGGTGTGGCCGTTTCGTTTACCACGTGAAATCCCTGCCGTTGCACTTCGTGTAGCACTTTGTGATAAGCATAGCGTTGGGTAACAGTTTTGATAAAATCAGCTTGCCGCCACGGTGAGTGTCGTTCAACGCCCCACCAGTCGGCAACAATAGCAAATGCCGTGTCCCCCGATTTTCGAACGAATCCGATATCGTAGTCGCCTCCGGGCTGGGCTACGAGCTCGGCCCGCGTTGTTTGGCCGCGATATCCTCGCACCACCGCGTCACGCGCGTGGGGTAGTTTCAACGATTCAAGGGCTGCCTCCAATGCCTGCTGATCTTTAATCTGTGTTTCAATACGGGTAAAGTGTGACATCACAGGTCCTTTTGATGTTGGGTTTTCGAGAAACGCTGCTTTGCGTCCGGTGTGGACTCAAGCGGCATCATCTCAACATCGGGTTCCGGTTGGAGTTGGTCTTCGTTCAGCAAGGATGGGCTTACAGGCGGTGCAAAAATTGGCATTAAGCTTGCCTGAGGCTTTGGCGTTGATTCGGCGTGATAATGGTCATCTGAGGACGCCTTGAGGCTTGCCAAGCTAATGTACAGGTGTTGTGGGTCTTGTTGGATTGCCAGGGTGACGTCAGATTTTTGCGTGCATTCCAAAACGATTCTTACCACCGGCGGAAAAATGCCGAATTGCGCCACCCTGACTGAATGGAAGTAAGGGTCCTGATAGCGCCAAGTACCGTTTGCGTGGCGCCAGTGGGCGTCAGGGATGTCAATGACGTAGCGGTGTGGCTGGCGCAACTCGCGGCTTGAGATGGCAACCGGTCCGGTGATACGAAACACGATTGCGTGGCGCTCGGCTTCGTAACGCAGGTCGCTGATGAGGGTGATTGGTGCGGCGACCGTAGGTGAAGCCCAGGTGATCGCCAGGCCAGCTATCCAGATCTGACTCCGAATGCAACGCGTCATAGCGCTCCTATACCCGGAACGTTCCCCGGCGGAACCCAACCATCAATTTCACCGCTCGGACGCTCACCATCAGAACAAGACGCAAGGGTAAGCAGTCCGATTTGTGGTATTACGTGCGGCGCGGTTACAACGAATAGTTAACGAACAATCAGCCAATCTGATGGTTGGCGGCGGAACCAATGGATTGACAAGTCAAACTATCGGCTTCGCCACTTGATGCGCGATGGCTTCGCGTCATGTCGATGAAAATGTGATCAATATAACGGCGCGTTAGCGCATTTGCAGTCTCAGAAAGGGCTGATTTTTGACTGTATCGTTGCCAACGTGCTAGCATCGGATTCGATTTGCGCGGAAATTGTTGAATTCGCAGCAGTTTAATAGCTTTGGATTGCGGCGAATGTTGACATTTTTGATTTCTCGCTCGCGCGAAAGGAGCGTTACGGCCATGTTGGCTCGTCAAATGTTGATGTCTGCTTCGTGTATCGGTTTAGTTTTGGCGGTGGCCTTGCCTGCTATTGCGCTCGATATTTATGAGCCTGATTCCAATTATGCGGTTGCTCCCAATATGTCGATGAGTCGCGCAACTGGAGGAACTGAAACCAAAGCCAAAGTGAGTGCTTCCGGTGCGGTTCTGCTGTCTGATCGGCCACAGTTTGCCAATGTTGTGATGACTGGGGACGGTGCGGGACGTGTTCGGTCTGAAGTTTATCTCAATTTGCAGCGTGTATTGACTTTTGACGGCGATGATGGAACTCAGGCCAATGCGGTGGCGGATGTCTTGAATCGTTTGAATCGTGAAGGCCGTTTGCGTGCTGATCAGATTAAGCCCAGTCGTCGGGGCAACCATTACGTGGTTGTCGTCGGCCGCGAACCGGTCATCACCTTGGATTCGAATGCCGTTTCGTCTCAAGGACTCGCACCGGCGACACTTGTCTTGCGATGGGTGAACAAGATGCGGGTCGCCATGGGCGGTTTGCCGTTTGAGCGAACAGCCAGCCGTGGCGGTGCGTTGCTTGGTTCAATGACGGGTCGTGCATCCTGGTACGGTCCAGGGTTTCACGGCCGCCGGTCGGCCAGTGGTGAGCGCTTCGATCAAAACATGATGACGGCTGCCCATAAGTCGCTGCCCTTTGGCACCGTGTTGTTGGTGACGAATCTCCACAATCGACGTGCTTGTCTTGTGCGTATTAACGATCGGGGTCCCTACAGTCCCGGACGAGAACTGGATCTATCCTACGCCGCTGCGCGTTCGATTGGCGTCTCAGGTGTGTCCGATGTTCGTATTGATGTGTTGAAGCAGTAGCGCAATGCAGTGATGCGTGGGTTTCTGTTCAAGCAGACAATACGTCAGGCACTCGCGGGCTGTTATTCAATAGCAGCCAAATTTGGTCGCCGCGCAACCCTGGTTTTGGACAGCTGTCAAAAACTTGCGCAGGCTCAAAAAATCTAGAAATCACCTACCGAGAGTCAACGCCAGCCAGCGATGCGAGCAACCACTCGTCAGTTTCTGCGTGATTATGGCTCACTCAACCATCAACTCATAGCGATTTTCCTGTTGGCGCTCCCCTCTCATCCCGAATGTCAAAGTTAGATGATGCGTGCCGCTCTTTTGAGGGCGGAAGCTCATCTTTGTTGCGAATTGACTCGTGCAGTCCGCATCCAAGTTCAGTCCAACGATCTCCTCATTGATAAGGTTTTCGTCCGGATCTGCCAGCACGATCCGTATCTCGACCGGGATGGCGTGATGTTGGTCGTTAACTGCAAAAATCGGCAGACGGTAGCGACTTCCGACGCGATAGTGATCCGTGGGTGTCAAACAAAAAGCGTATAGCGGCGCCAGGCAGGCGGCATAGGTGTGGTACGAGGATTTGGGCTCGCGCCAGTAGTCGATCAGCGACCAACTCACACACGGATGGGAATCTGTAAACATAAAGTTCAGAAAGCCACCATTGGGGCGATACTTGTAGAATCGCAACCGATCCACGTAATACCGCAGAATTTCGCTTTGATAATTCTGAGAACGGGTCACGAGATCGGACAGTTGTCTTGATCGCGTATCGATCCACAACGACATCAGATCCCACTGCAGGAGGTAATGCTCTTTCAGGGTTTGCCAGTTGGCCTCGTTCAGGTCGTCGGGCAGGAATTGGCGCGAATTTTCATAATTCGGAAAACTTTGGGTCCCAAATTCCGTGACAAATCGCAAATTGCGTGGGAACAGACGGCGCCAGAGATCAAACCACCGCTTGGGACCATATGACATGTACCATCCAAAATAATAATGACCGTCTGTCCCAGATAGCCAAAACGGCACCCATAACTCACCGGATGATCGGATGACCGTTCTATAAGGATCCATGTTTCGGGTTTGCCTGGCCAACTGATGCGCCATGACATCCCGGTTCCAACTGAACAACATACTCCAGTACGTTTTCAGTTTGCGTAACCAAGGCTCCACCGACGTATCATCAACATGCAAAGGCTCATTGTGCATGCACCAGATCACGATGCTCGGATGATGTCCCAGCGAGCGCACCATCTCCCGACACTGGCGCAGCGCCTCCGGCAACACGTGTCGGGCATAGAGCCACTGCATCGGAAAATCTTGCCACAACAAAACCCCTGCTTCATTCGCCGCCTGATAAATCGCTGGGTGATCGACGTGCGCGTGAATACGCAACATGTTCATGTGCGCAGCTTTTGCTAACGCCATGTCACACCGCGCACGATCCAGATTCATCATCGCCAACCGCACATCACCCGGCGCATAATTACTGCCTTTAAGGTAAAGACGCTTTCCATTCAGCCACGCCACGTAATCGTCCATGCGCCATAACCGGAAACCGGTTATCTGCTCAGCCTCAGCGACTTGACCATCAGGTCCCGTGAGTGCCAGGTGGACCTCGTACAAGTGCGGGAACCCGAGATCGTGCGTCCACCACAGTTCGAGTGAAGACACATTCACCACGAAGCTGCCGTTGTCTTGATCCGGCTCCAGCTCAACGTGCCCGGCAGCCCGAACGGCCGCACCCTCAAAATTTGTGGGCGTGAGTGTCAACACCCACTCTGCCTGGAACGCCGCCGCCAGCGTACGGTTAAAACGCACTGATATGCGGCTGTGGTCGCGATTTTGCTCCAGCAGATCGCTCTGCAAGGCACCGATGTGAAAGGCTGCGCGCTCGATTAACTCAACATCTTGCCACAGACCACCGGCATTGTAATGATAGGAAGACATCGCGTCCCAGTGTGCAAAAACACCCGTGATCGTTTCTTTCTCAAGACACGCTCGCTCAATGGGACTATCAACTTCAATCAGCAACTCGTTTTCTGGACCCAGCAGATGCGAGACCAGATAATCGTGCGCAAAAAAATAACCGGCACCCGAACCAATCCATTGACCATTCAGACAGATGCGATGACGGTAAAAAACGCCTGATAGCCGTAAGTAAACGTCTCGTTCAGTTACCGCGGATTCCCAATTGAAAAACCGACGATACAGCAGTTTGCCACTATGATGACGAAGTTCCGGGTGATTTTGCCAGTGGTCCGGCACCACGTGAGTGACCCAAGGTGCCTCATCTGCTTGCCCCTCGCGCACGGGACGCAACTCCCACACGCCAGAGAGGCTCTGTCGTTTCAACGGGTGCACCACGGGCTACAGGGCCCTGAGTGACGTCGTGACTACCAAATCCTTAAACTTTTCGTTCTGCACAATGTTATCTTCGTCATCGCGGAATTTGATGAGCACATTGATCAAAGCCGGTTGATCCTTCGGGTCCGGTGCGTTAAAGAAGGACTTCAGTGTCGACGAACCAATCGGCACCAGAATTTCCTCAGGCGGCCCGAATGAGTTTTGCTGCGCCGCAGGAATCTGTTTCGGCGGAATGCCATATCTGACCGGGCCGTACTGCACAACCGGCAAGCCACCGAGACTGCGCGCCAAGGTCGTAAACTCATAGGTCAGTTCAACTGCACTAACCATCACCCCTTGTGACCCAGGGGGCGCTTTCAGGGTTACTTGGATATCCGGCGGATCCGGCTCGTAGGCAAGACTGGTTTCGATTCGCGATACCCCGCCTTCCGAGTTCTCCTTGACGGTGGCCCTGACCACGATGCCGGTCGTTGGTCGGGTGTTGGTCCACTGCACGACACGCGGTAACGGCAGCGAAGGGTCCGCAGCCGCCACGGACTCAGGAATCAGCACATTCAGCGCAATGCCGGTCAAAATGTTGTTCGCAAACACGATCGTTCGGTTCTCCGCAGACACCGCGCCGCCGTAAGTTGCTGTGAGCGTCACGTTCCCTGCGGGTATATTCTCAAGGAAAAACTCACCCTTTCGCAGATACATGTAACGTTTCTGCCAACCTTGCTCGTCCGCAGGATCGATTGCAGGCGGAAACTTACGCGCTCGGCGCTCAGCCGGCACTTCCTTCTTGCCGTCATCATAATCATGAAGCACAAAGATCGTCTTGCTGTCATCTTGAAACTTATCCGCTTCATCCTGCGTGGTGATGCATTCTTCAGCACCAGGCGGATTGCCGGTCAATGTCGATGAGCCACCGGATGTCACAAAGGCCAGCGGGATGGGAACTTCAACCCCCTTCGCCCCATAGACGAACCCCTGCACGCTCCCTCGCCGGATCACAGGCGGTGATGGCTTTGCCCGTCCACCCAAAATCGGACCAAGGGCCGGATATTGTAAGACGAGAGCATCGCGTTGTTCAGTGCAACTGATGACCGATGACAAAACCAGGATGCCCATTATCAACTTCGATCGTGACAATGACCGTTTCACACGCATTCTCCTCACTTATTGGGTAACATTGCCGATGAAACGAATTGGTATGCTCACAGGAATCTCGATTTGATTGTAGTTGTCGTCTTGTCCCGACAGCAATACACGACAACTGATGCTGTGCACCAACTCTTCACGCAGGCGTGGAGACGGCGCAAACGCAAAATTCTGATTCCGACCGTAGCGCCTCACCTCTTGGTGATCAATGGGAAGCCGCACAGTTACCGTTGAAACCTGACCATTCGAGGCAGGTGGAATGTAGACACCCACAGCAAGATTCGATTTCGAAATATCCAAACTATCAATGGGATTACCAGAGTTGTCATAGTACTCCGCAAGATAATTGTTGATGTAACAACCCGGCGTCCCGTCGTTGGGAAACGATGAAATCTGAATGTCCACGTCTCTCACTTCAACAAGAAACAGTCTCTGTTCAGTTTGGTAGGTTGTAGTGACCTCCATCAGTGACGGCACCGGCACGGCATAAAGGCGGGACGCAGGCAGCAACGGATTGGAGATGTCAAAAAACTTGCACCCGGTGATCAATGCGGCCGCAAGACCCATGATGCCGAAACCCAACCCCGTTCTTAGAGCGATGACGCGCATGGCAGCGTAAGACTCCTGTTTCCTCATGATGTCCACTCGTGGCAATATCTAGTGTACCCGCACCAAGGGTGCTTAAACCGAGCGACTGAGCGCTTTTTCCTCCGCACCTCATCCGCCTGGGCCCCATCATAGACGCTGCCCCCCCGGTTGACTGTGACCGATGGCCCAATCTTGGATCTTTGCTTTGCGACCTGTACCGTTCCTGAGCGTGTTTGACTGTTTCTCGTCGTTCAGAAATTTGCATTCACAGGCCAGCAGCCTGTGATGTCACCAATGCCTGCTTCTGCGCGCTGAGCCGATAATACCTTTCCCGTGTGACTTTGAAGTAACCGGCAAGGCTTCGGGGCAATCCTATTTTTGACCATAGCCGCTGATACCAAACCGGTTGGTCGCCAGCCTGTCGATAATTGGAAAAAGAAACGATGGTTTCGGTACGTACTTTCAACAATCGCAACTTCAAAAGACCGGAACAGTGTGGGTGGCGGCTCAACAACAGCCGCAACATTCCGAGTGCCAGCAAACGAAGTTGCTGCCGGGTTGTCACATTTTTCGACAGCGTGAGCGTGAACCGCAATCGTCGACGGTCAAGCCGTTTTAACTCGACGATTAAACAATGCCTAGACCAGTCGTTCGCACAGGGTTTCGTGTCGATCACCGCCATCGTGTGATCAACTTGTTCAACCCAGTAGTGCCAATTGGGGACGTCTGAAGCAAACGGCAAAATGGGACCTTTGAAACGGCTTTCGGTACTGGCTTGATGCAAGGTGAATCTCCTCCCTGATACGAACCACACAGCGGTGTGGAACACATGTTCTAATTGAAAGGATATTCGAAAGTTTGTTCCAAGTCCAGTGTTCAAGCGCACAACAGTGAACGGACTGTGTCGAAGGTGTGGCGGTTGCGACAAAACAAGCCCTGCGACATGGCGCTGCGCGCCCCCTGTCTTCTCATTGCATTGGTGTGGCTAACGCGTGAAGCTGCAAGACAACACGCGCGGCTATGACGCATTCGTGACTGTCCAAAACTTGTTCAGCCAATGCGAAAACAGCCGTCAGTCACTAATCGGTGTTCAATGCCAACTAAAAATCGGATCGACCGTTACTGCGGCTTTGTATCAATCAATTCGTACGCAAACTGTCGTCAAACGGATTTGATAGCTCTGTCTCAAGCGCTTTTCGCCTGGCTGTCACAAGCGAGGATCTCGTGTGAGCGGTGATACAGCGCTTGGCGGGGCTGATCGAAGCACGTGCGTCCGATTGTGGATATCGCCTTGATACCACTCAACTGGACTTGTTGGGGTGTCGGCCGGCACTCATCCCGCCGTCAATAGCCATCACGGTGCCGGTCATCCAGGCGGATTCGAGCAGAAAGCGAATGGCCTGAGCGATTTCGACGGCATCACCGATACGACCCAGTGGGTGAAGGGCCAGCGATGCTTTTAGTGCCGTTTCACTGGTGGTGAGTGCCGCTGAAAGTGGCGTTTTGACCAAAGCGGGTGCGACCGCATTGATACGGATGCCGGAGGCTGCATAGGTCATCGCTGCTGCGCGCACCAAGCCTTCGATACCGGCTTTGGCTGATGCGATCGCCTCATGATTCGCCAAGCCCGTAGCAGCAGCTACCGACGAACAACACACAACCGCACCGTGACCTTGTTTCAAGAAAACCGGCATGACGGCCTTCATCGCCAGAAAGGCACCCAGGGTATTTAGGCGCCAGGCGTGTTCAAAGTCTTCTGGGCTTGTCAGATGCAAGGGACGCAGTTTGATTGTGCCAACTGCGTGTACCAGTTGATCCACCCGTCCAAAGCGTTCCAGTGTCTGCTGAACCGCTTGCACCATGTCCGCCTGCACGGTGGTGTCGCCAACGATGCTCAGGGTCTCTCCACCCAACTCGGAGGCCAGCTGCGACAGGCGATCGCCCTGACGCGCAACAAGCGTCAACCGCCCCCCCGCCTGAGCCAGCAATCGCGCCGTCTCACTCCCGATCCCCCCAGTGGCACCAATAATCACGGTGACACGCCCTGCTTGTGTTTGCTCCACGGTTTACACCTTTCTCGTTGCCAAAAAACTACCTAACCGTCGTCACCCGTTACCACATACGCTGCGTGTCAACCAACCGCCCTTTGCCTCTTCCGTCGCCAATCAGCCGCGGTGGCTTCCGTTGCCATAACGGTTCAGCCTCACTGCCGGCCGATGTTCGACACGGCCGTTAGGTACTGTGATGGGCATTGGGACACAGGATAATAGCTGGCCCGCCATGCCGCGCGCGGTGCAGTTGTGCCCGGTCGTAAACAACCCGCCCGGTTGCTGTACCGCGCCCTGCAGGATCATGCACAATGACATCACCAGTCTTGGTAAACCCGCTAACCATGACAATATGTCCGTTAGATGCAGCCACCGGCGCACCTGCCAACTCACCCGCCTGGTAATGGATGCTGAGCAGACACGGGTGGCCGTGAAGAATCTCGTTTTCGACACTGTTCCAATCGGATGCCCAGTCAACCCGCCCCGCATGGCTTCCTGGTTGAGGCGGCCTTTGACCTGGCAGGCGCTGCCAGTGTTCCGCCAGCAGACTGCTGCCTGCCGCCGCCAGAAAGGCCCAATTTCCATAGATCTCATTCCGGGCATCCCAACAACGCGCGATCACCTCTTCAAGCGGTACATTCACGCCACACGCGGCAAGTGCCATCGTCAGGGAAGTCGGCCCACACACCCGCCAGGACTGATCAGGCGGCGCCTCGCCTTGAGACCGGTGTCGAACAAACAATTCCTTGCCCCACGCCTTGGAAGGATGGCGGCTCATTGCACGCCCGCTTTCGCCAGTACCCCGTACGGCCAAGGACAACATGCGCAGGGTAGGCGTGCGGTCGGGTCGCTCACTGTAAAGCATTATGTTCACCTTCAAGCGATCGCCCTCCCGGTTGAGGAACAACGTATCCGCATCTACCTTGACCCATTCATCCGCACCATCCAACCCTCCGGAACTCACCCCTTTTTGGCTGACAGGTACCGAACCCCAACGAGCCAACTCACGCCACCGCGACCAATGGGCCCCGCCATCCGCACTGACCGCCACCGCAACGGTCACACCCGTTCCCGATGGCGTCAAGGCATTCCACGACGGAATCACCTCATTGAAGCCCCCACTGTAATGCAGGTGCGCAAACGTGACGCCGCCCTCACGATGAAAACCTCCGGCGGTATCATCGCTGAGGCGAATGCCACCGTACTGCGCGTCGTAGCGCACACGATCGAGACTTGCGTGACGGATCGCCTGCAAACCGAAAAATCGATCCGTCCGTTCAGTGGCCGCAGCAACAGGTGCGGCTTGCTGCCACACAACAATGAAACACGCCCATAACCAACACCAACGTAACACCGCTAGAAAACCCCTGTAAAGAAATCCCCAGCCCTACTTGAAACAGGGCCGGGGAAACCAACTTTTTTTAGCTTGCGCGATCAAGCCTCTTCTTCGCTCATCGCTTCAATGTGAGCGACAACTGCCTGAAACTCTTCATCGTTGTCAATCATCTCGAACTGATCATCCGCCACGCGAAGCACAAGCACTTCTTCATCTTCTTCAGATTCTTCATCGCCCTCGGCTGGGTATAACAGCGCATATTCTTTACCATTTACCTCGACGAAATCGACGACCTGAAACTCGTGGCTTTTACCTTCCTCATCCACGAGGGTGATAACTTGTTCGTCGTCATTGGCGGTTTCAAATTCGTTGACCATTGTTCACTCCTTGCCTGATTTGGACTGGCGATCGAGATACCCCTGAAGAATGACTGCTGCTGCTTGCTGATCAATGATCGCCTGGCGTTTGCGCGCACGTAGACCACTTTCAATCATCGCCCGTTGCGCCTGACGCGTACTCAATCGTTCATCCACCCGATGGATCGGCAAGGTGGTCATCGTGGACAGTTCATCAATGAAATCATCAACAAAACGGGCCTGCTCCCCCACAGTGCCATTCATATTACGAGGGTAGCCTACCACAATGCATGTCGGCTTGTATAGTTCGAGGATCGCCGCCAACGCCGCAAAGTCCTTGTCGCGATTTTGTCGGCGAATGGTGGTGGTTCCAGACGCAATGATCCCCAACGGGTCGCTGTGAGCGACCCCGATGGTCTTTGTGCCGACATCCAGTCCAATGACGCAACTCACGATCAGGCACCTCCTTGGCTCGTGTCGGCATCGCGGCTCACGATCCGTAAAATGGCGTCCGCTTGAGCGCGTATCGCGCTCAGATGGGTAAGCGCGAGGTGTCGGGCTCCTGCTGAACCATCCAGAATGACGCTCGACCACTCCTGCGCGGTCAGTTGGTGCAGCCAACCATGCGCCTCCCCGAGCGATTGCAAGGGTAATGTTTCAGCCGATACGATGGGCCCTTCCGGATCCCACGGCAAAGCCTCAGCCTCTGCACGTACCGGAATGCCAACTGGCACATAACGCATATCTGCATCCATCTCTCGCGGTTCCTCGTTAAATGCCGGCTCCCGCGGCGGAGCGAAAAGTTTGCGAATACTGGCAACAGGTGCACGCTCCAAGGGAATCAGGGTTTCATCCTCCGTTTTAAGGCCGCCTTGATCCAGAATGTCCTGAAACATGTCCGGTCTTTGTGCCTGTAACTGCCCCAATGCGCGGGCTTGTCCCTTTTTCAGACCTTTTTCAACGGCCATGGCGATGATTTCGTCCGGTAGTTGCAGCAAGCTGACATCGGCGTTCAGAAAGCTTCGTGGCTCTTTACCTGCCATTTCCTGAAGGATCTGACGGACGGTCATTTCGTGCTTGATCGCAAACTGCCTCGCCGGATGCACGTCGTGTGGATCTTGGGGCACATTCGTCAACAATGTGAGGATCGTATGAATACGCCACACGGCCGTGTCCCCATTGATGCAGTCATACTGCGGGTCGTGACTGAGCGTCGCATCGAGAAACCGGCAGATGGCGTCAGTGTGTTCAATTGGATGTAAACGACTGCTTTTGATGTTTTCATGCAGGGTCATCCGTCTGGCAACCCAGTCATCACAGGCAATGACATCGACCATCATCGTTGTCCAGCCCAGGCGACGACAAGCTTCTACCCGTTGGTGACCAAAAACGACTTCGTAGTTGGGACCCATTTCGCGTACGCGTGGTCGTTGCAGGATTCCAACCGCCAAAATACTCGCCTGCAAACTCTCCAGAACCAGTGGGTCGAGAGCGCGTCGCGGTTGGTGGGGGCTGGGTCTGATGGTGTCCAATGACACCGTTTCAGTACGCAAAAAGGTGACCTGGTGATTGTCCGGATCGATCAGGGGACTGAGCAACATTCACGCTCCTTGTCTTATTTGGCTGAGGCGGCTTCGGGCACACCGGCTTTGAATTGCTCGTGATACAGGCGGGCATACAGGCCATTGATTTGCAGCAATTGGTCATGCGTGCCACGTTCAACGACGCAGCCGCCATCCAGCACCAAGATGAGATCTGCGTGGATCACGGTGGACAGACGGTGGGCGATCGCAACAGTGGTCCGATTGGCCATTAACGGCTGAAGTGCCTGTTGGATCAGGGTTTCTGATTGTGAATCGAGGCTTGACGTCGCTTCATCCAGTATCAGGATCCGGGGTGACTTCAAGATGACGCGCGCCAGCGCCAAACGCTGTTTTTCGCCCCCGGACAGCCGGTAACCCCGTTCGCCCACCACCGTGTCGTACCCCTCGGGCAGACGGGTGATCGCGTCATGAATCGACGCCGCCCGACAGGCTGCCTCCAATTCCGTCATCGTTGCACCGGGTTTGGCCAATAACAGGTTTTCACGCAATGTGGTGTGAAACAGGAATGGCTCTTGCGTCACGGTCGCCATCTGGGCCTGCAATGAGTCCAAGGTGACGGCGCGCAAGTCGTGTCCATCCAAGGTGATGCGGCCCTGCGTCGGGTCGTAAAATCGCGACAGCAAATAGGTCAGCGTCGTTTTTCCAGCACCGGACGGACCCACGAGCGCGACCAACTGACCTGGATGCGCCTCAAAACTGATTCCGTCGAGTAACCGCTGATCCGCACGATATTGAAAACCAACCTGCTCAAACACGATGTGCCCTTCCACGGATGACAAGGTTTTTGCATCGGGTTGATCCTGCACGGCGGGCGGAGCGTCAAGCATCACGAACAATCGGTTCCACACCGCAAAGGCTGACAAAACCTGTACATGAATCGTCGCCAATGCCGCGACCGGACCATAGAGGCGACTAAGGTAAGCAACGAAAGCAACAATCGTTCCAACTGAAAGCGTTCCCAACATGGCCAAATGTCCGCCGTACCAGTAGACCAACGCGGGCCCAATGAACCCGAACAGCCCCAGTGCCAGCATAAACCACCGCCATACCAGCATCCGCTGCATCGACAAACGGCCATTTTCACGCGCCACCGCGCGGTACTGCTCAAGTTCGAGGTGACGATGACCAAACACGCGCCGGATCAAGAACCCATTGATGCTCATCGCATCTTGCACCATGGCGTGAAGATCAGCCCGGTTGTTGTTCAGCGCCGTCATGATTCGTTGACGAATCTTGCCAACCTGCCACGCGGGCGGAATGAAACAGGGCACAACCAGCAAGGCAAGGAGCGCCAGCTGCCAGTTCAGTGCCACAATCACCACCGCCGTTGAACACAAAATCACCACGTTGCTGGTCAGTGCAACCACCGTATCGGAAAATATGTCGGAAAGCTCGTTCACATCATTGTTCAGGCGTGAACTGATTTCACCCGGGCGAGTATTGGTGAAATAATCCATCGATTGCCCCTGCAGGCGGCCAAACAACTCCTGTCGCAAATCAAGAATCACGCCTTGGCTCAGGCGTTCATCCAACCAGGTTTCAAGTACACTCAGTAACCCCGTTACCAACGGTATCATGATCATCCCGGCACAGTACCAATGCAGACGCGTCACGTCGCGCGCCGGAATGACATCATCGAGCAGGGCGCGTAACAAAAGCGGCGGAAACAGCCCCAGAAAGGCTGACAGCAAGATGACGATCAAAACGCCAAAAGCTTCACGCCTGTAGGGCTTGAAATAGCCGACAATTCGACGCAAGGCTGCCCAGGTGACCGGTGTTGTCTCGGCCTTGGCACCGTAACTGAGCACGTGCCAACCAAGCCCCCCCATCATGTTTTACATCCTCTCTTGGCTGGCTTTGATTACCTTGTCCCCGTCTCATTATGAACCACGTGACCCCATTTGGTCACGACACAATACGGGTCAACAGTGGCAGCCAGACGACGTGCCACTGAAGGGTCACGGTCAGCGCGCCATAATGATGGGGAAGGAACGCGCCACTCAATCGAATGTCGGTTGGCCGCCAACCAGTCCCGACCATTGCAAAACGCCAAGGGCATTCGTGTTGGTAGCCGGAACACGGTAACGCTTATTCAGTGCGTCTGTGACCCCGCCCGCACGAATGATGCTACGATAGGCGTTCACGCCATCGGTCGGGATCCGGGTGAATTCCCCGTCGCGACATTCGACGCGATATAAACCGAAACGTGGCGAAAAAGAACCCCATTCATAGTTGTCGGTGATCGACCAGTGAACATAGCCAAACACCGGGATTCCCTCCTGAATGGCACGCTGCATTTCACGGATGTGGGCCAACAGATACGTGGCGCGGGTCCAACGATCCCCGCGCTGCACGTGGTCACGGGTTGCCATGCCATTTTCGGCGATCAAGACAGGCAGGCGGTAGTTGCGGTACAAACGTTTGATCGCTTTGTAAAAGCCTGTCGGGTAAACCTGCCATTTTTCCGGTGAAGGCAAATTGACGACTTCACCGAGGCTGAGTCGCGTGTAGTAGTCCATGGCGACAAAGTCCATGGTTTTGCCACCTTGCACCCCTGCCTCGGATGACGGGTTGACCAGTTGATCCATCATCCATCGATCCGAGTGAATGGCTTGTGCTTCAGGTGGTTCGGCTGGCGGTTTCGGCGTGAGTACCCACTCTGCGGTGTACCAATTCGTTGACACCAAGGCGTCTGGGTCATCGCGATGCAACGCCGCATAGGCGAGTTTGTGTGCGCGAATCATCGCGTAAGCGACTTTCAGCGCGACCACCGGATCACGTTTGCCGGGTGGCGTGACGCCGGCCAGATACCCACCTGCCACGTAGACATTGGGTTCATTGAAGGTCAGATAGTAACGAAGCTCCGCACCAAATTCAGAGGCGATGAATGCCGCGTGACGCGCAAACATCTGATCCGCCTCCGGATGCTCCCAGCCGCCTTTGCGCTCAAACCACGCAGGATGTGAAAAGTGATGCAACGTGACGATTGGCGTCATGCCCCGCTTGCGTATCGCGTCCAGCATCTTGTGGTAATAGGCGATCGCGCGCGGATCAAGCTTGCCTTCCTCAGGCTCGATACGTGCCCACTCGAAACTGGTTCTAAATGTGTTGCACCCCATTGATTCCGTCAGCGCAATGTCTTCTTCAAAACGATTAAGACCATCGGCACCTCGTGGGTTGCGCTCCTTTGTCTTTTCAGCCCGATCCCATTGTGCCCACTGTGAATCGCTGTCGTACCCTTCCCACTGATACCCCGCCGTCGACACACCCCATAAAAAACCGGGCGGAAACGCCGATTGCTGTTGCACACTCAAGCCTCCACCCACTTTGGGCGTGGCACCCAGTTGGGCACAACCAGCCAGCACACCAACCAGACCAGCGACAATACCCCGGATATACCGATTCGATGATTCAAACATAGCGTTCAGACACTCCCTCGTTTACACCGAATTCCCACTTCAATACTAAATTCAGAACAATTTAATCAATCCTTAGTTTTATTGTGACAATTTATGCACAGTGAACTGTAAAAGAAAAATTAAAGGCTCAACAAAAACATGCTAAATTTTCGGTTAAAGGCATGCCTCTTGATTGAACCGCGTCGCGGCGAGATGTGAAAATGATGCTTCGATATAATGTGACGGTTGCCAAGCGGCTCAATTGTCTCAGGATGAACATTGTTCTTGGGCTGTTTGTGGATTTGCCAGCGATCGCCAAACGACGTCCCGGAAGCACGGGTGGTTGTCACGTCGCCTGCACGTGTTGCATTGACGCCGGGTGAGTGCGCGCTTATACTGCAGCAGACGGCGCAGGCTAGATCGGTCGTTTTGTGTGATGTATGAGACTCGCGTGATGGTTGGATGAGTCAGCAGGAATTGGCGCGTAGTAGCGTCGAAGCGTTTTTAGCCGATGTGGCGACGGCGTCTCCGGCACCTGCTGGAATGGGTGTTTCGGCTCTGTCTGGCGCATTGGCTGCCGCATTGGTGCGTTTGGTCGCAAATTTGACGGCCGGGCGCTCCGGATATGAACCGTTGACTGAAGAAATGGAGCGTATCATTGAGCGCGTCAAGGCGCTTGAACTGCAACTGTTGACGTGTATGGACCAAGAGTTGGCGGCCATCAACAAGTTGACGGAAGCCTTGTCGTTGCCGAAGGGCACGGGCGATGAACGGGATGAACAATCGGTGATTCGTCGCGATTTGGTGCGAATCTCTGCCCGTAGCTACGCGCTGATTCCGCTACAGATTGGTCAGGTTGGCATGGAAGTGGCACAATTGGCGGAGTCGGTTGTTCGCTATGGTAACCAGGAGCTTTTGGCGGATGCCGGCACCGCAGCGATGCTCGCCTGTGCCATGGTCAAATCTGCGGCGTTGCACGTGCAAGTTAACGCCAAAGGTTTCGATGATGAGTGGGCGATAGAGGCGCGTCAGCGCGTCGCTGCCTGGCTGACGCGATTGCCAGGCATCGAAAATGAACTTTGGCGCTACCTGCTGGCTCAGGTTGGCTGTAACCACTTGGAGCTGCGATCATCAGATGTTGGAAATGCAGGGTATGACGCCTGAGTCAATCCTTGGAGAACTTTCCGAAATCGCCCGGTTTGACGTTTTCTAAAAATTCTCGGAATTTGGCATTTTCGTCTTCTTCGTGAGGCGCCTCAAGCGGTATGGCGTGTTTTTGCAAGACATTGTCGTCCACAAAAATGGGTGCATCCGTCCGCAGTGCCAATGCAATGGCGTCGCTGGGACGGGCGTCGAGCGTGAAGGATGCCTTGTTACGGACGAGGTGCAGTTCGGCGTAAAAGGTCTGCTCGCGCATATCGGCGATAAAGATGCGCTTCACGGTGGCATCCAGTGTCTGTATGGTTTTTGCGAGCAGGTCATGGGTCATGGGACGCGGTGGTGTAACGTTTTCGAGCGCCATCAAGATGGAATTGGCTTCCGCTTCGCCAATCCAAATCAACAGTGCCCGTTTTTGTTCGCTATCGCGGAGCAACACGATTGGATGGCGGGACTGGGCGTCCAGAATCACGCCAGAGACCTTCATCTCGATCATGACGATTCGCTCCTTGCTGAAATTCTCTCCGCGACAGTATAGCACGAGGGCTTTGCGCATCAAGCAATGGGCCGCCATTTTTTGGCGGAATCGCCGACAGGACAATCTGGCAGGGTCACAAGCGATCGGTTTGTTGTCGTCGACTGATTTTTTTAAAGTACCCCTCGATGGCGATATAGCCGCCAAAGATACCGCCGCCCATTACGAGAAGTGCCAGGTCGCCAATCACCTCCGCACCAGTGCGAGGAATCCAGGCCAGTTCCGTGAACACCATGACCAACGTTCTAACGGCTAACGCGCCGGATGCCACCAGAAACGCCGTGACCATCCGTGAAAGCATTCCGCGCCCCAGCGCAGTTTTCACACGATTGGCCATATACAAACCAACCGAGAATGAGGCAAAACTGAAAAAGAACGTGATCAAATTGATGAGAACGGCTACAGTGTGCCATGCTTCCAGGTTCACGGCGTTTTCCTCGTGTTTGGCGATGGCTCGCAGAATGACAACACGGGTTGAGGGTGGTTTGGTCTGATCATAAAACGCGACCATCAACAATTTGAATGACTTTTTGGGCCTGCGCAGCAATGTCAGGATTGTGTGTAACCAGAATGACCGTTTGCCCGGATTGTCTGTGATTGGCCAATAACCATGCGATGACCTGCTCTCCCGTGCGAGTGTCAAGGTTGCCAGTCAGTTCATCGCCCAGTAAAACCTCAGGTTGATTGGCCAGTCCTCGGGCGATCGCTACCCGCTGCTGTTGGCCGCCTGACAGTTGATGCGGGCGATGGGAGGCGCGATGGCTCACCGCCAGGGTCTCCAACAACTCCGCGGCCCGTTGCCGCGCTTTTTGCGGGGCCAAGCCCCGAACCAACATCGGCAGGGCCACGTTGTCCAAAGCGCTGAGATCAGGCAGCAAAAAGTGAAACTGAAACACAAAACCCACCATTCGATTTCGCAGGCTTGATAACCGGTTGTCATCCAACAGATGCGTAGCCACCCCATCAATGAGAATTTGACCCGCAGTGGGGCGATCCAACGCACCCAGCAGGTACAGCAACGTGCTCTTGCCACTGCCGCTAGGACCCGTGATGGCCACGAACTCACCCCGTGAAATCGACAGGTTCACCTGTTGTAACGCGGTCACAGGCTCTTCACTACCCGGCAGCGTCTTGGACACCGCGATGGCTTCCAGAATGGTATCGGTGCGCTTCGGTTGAGCCACAGTCATCTGAATGCCTGCTTGCCGAGCCTGAGGCTGTACTGCGCTCCGTAAGCACCCGCTACCTCGTGACCCACGACAACACGTGGCGCCGTGCCCAAGGCCTCGGTTACAATCGCCAAAATTTTCGCTGAGCGCTGTTTCAACTGCGGATTCTCGATCAACTGCAAATCATTTTGGTTGACCGGTTCGCGCGCCGTTCGAATCACTTGACAACCCCGCGCAGTGAGTGCGTTTGCCAGCAACAACACCTTTTCATCGGCAGGGTCATCATACGTTATGGCGATACTCGCCCGGGTACTATCGGGTGCGTCTTCATCAAAATGAGCGACCAACCGTGATTTTAGCGAGTACCACCGAGCACTGTTAAACAGCCATTCACCGCGTTGGTTCACACGACCAGGCAAAGTCGCGTAGGCAACCCCTTCAGGCGGCGTCCGAATCAAGTCATCCAACAAACGGTCAAGGTCCGCATTCTGAAAATCGGTGGCCACCGTGTCACGTACAACACCTTTGAAGCGCCACAAGGACCAGGCCCACTGACTGCGCAATCGTCGATGCCACTCGTGGAACAGCGCCTGGAGCCGCTCGGTGCGTTCGTCGGGTTCCCGAGCGCTGGCAAAAACGTACGCAAGGCTTTTGTCAGCATCCAAACGTTGCCAACCGCCTCCCACCTCAATGCCAAGTTTGTAATCCATCGAGCGGTATCGCAACGGCTTTGCAAAAAAAATGTCGTTTGGGCCGACCGCAGCGAGCAAGGCGCGCGCACCGTTTGGATCGATGGTGACCCGATGATGGATGGTTAACCCTGTCAATTCTTCAACTGTGTTGCTCACCAAGCGTAAGTCACCAATCGCCATCCCATCTCCCAGGGTGCCTGTGCCGACCTCACCCAAGGTCGCCCTCGTTTCACGCGGAATTGCCACGATGTAGGCCTGTCTCAAACGACGTGAGTGACCCAACACAAAAATGCTGTCCGCCAGGCGACGAGTGATTTTATCGAGTGGCTGAAGGGGCAATTGACGTGGGTCAATACCCACCACTAACGTGTTGCTCCAGTCGCTGTTGTCAGCCTGCGTCACGCGGCTTGCCGGCCAAATGAGGGCGATGGCACCCTTTGCGAGTCGGATGGCCCCCCAAGTTAACAGCCCCAAGACTATCAGGGACACAACAAGTCTCAACCACCTGGGCGGACCCCGGCGCCTACGCCTGCGGCGACGCAGGATGGCACCCAATGTTGGCGTTTGTTCAGTCGATGGCATCATATTTTCACATAACGTTACGGATGACAAAATACCATACCATTGCCAGAACTGACACGCTACACATGGTGTTGGCGTGTCAACTCGCCTGTGACGTCGCAGTTAAAGGGCGTTTTGTGGTGAGTCAAGCAGGTATCTTTGAGATGGGGTATAACTTGCTCGGATGGTTAAGTCTTTGGCGCTACGAGGAAAACATATGTCACAGGAACACGCTCAATTCAATGAATATGCGAAGTTTTTGATGGGTAAGCATCTGGATGTGGTCTGTCAGGAAATATTGCTCGGCTTGCGGCAGTTTGATACGCCATTGTTGCAATTGCTTTTCAAGAAACCGGAGGCGGAGGCGTTGGCGTGGTTGAAAGCGCGTGAGCAGAGTTTTTTGGAAGCGGCTGCACAAGGAGCGGCACTTGAGTATGATCGGGAACGGTTGAAAATGTGGGAGACAGAGGGTGTCGCGGGAATTCCCCAAGCGGCGCAAGATGCGACGGACATGTTTTTGTTTCACCTCGCCCATCGTCGTGCGCTGCAAAAGTTTGTCGCGCGTTATGCGCGTTCATCTTCGATGAAGATTGCAACGCTGGAGGCGATTGAGGCGCATTACGAGATTCTGTTGCCTTTTGCAAGGCAAGCCATGGCACGCTTTGCTGAATCAAGCCGTCGGGGGTGAGGCGGTCGGTTCGGTTGCTTGTGCGGGCTCATGAATGACAACAGATCGCTTTTTCGCGGTCAGTTGTCGCTTTCGGGCTTTTTTTGCCTTGCCCTTTGCGATTGACCGTTTGGTTGGTGTCCGTTTTTTTGTCTTTGACGTTTTGGGACTGGATGGTGATGGCTCCGCGGTTACCGGCTCGTCGTCGCGTTGCTTGGCATGGCGTGCCTTGGCAAGCGCGATGCGGTGGTCAGCATCGGTTGCTTCTCGAACGACCCCCTCGCGGTAAATGGGATACTCGAACGTGATACCCAGTGATTTCTCCAGCTTGTTAAGCAAGAACCGCTCCGATTCGGCGAACAGCGTGATGGCCAGCCCATTTTTGCCCATTCTGGCGGTTCGTCCCACGCGATTGACGTATTGATGCGGTGAACTCGGAAAATCAAGATTAAAAACGAGTGATACGCGCGACAAATCCAGTCCCCGCGCAGCGAGTTCAGTGGCAAGCAACAGGTCCAATGCGCCGGCGCGGAAGGCGCGCATGGTCGTCTGGCGTTCCAGTTTGCCAATCCCGCCGTGGATGATGCCGACACGAACCTGATGATGCTTCAGTTTTCGGGCCAAAAAGTCGAGGTCAGCTGCACGATTGTGAAAGGCGATCGCACCCGTATTTGCCTCGTTTCGCAAAATGCGCCGCATGACGTCCAGCTTTTCTCGTGCATCCGTCGCGATGGCAAGATGTCTGAGTGTGGTTGGTAATTTGGGCGAATCCGCTTCAGGCGGACACAGCCGCACGGGATGCTTCAGATGTTGATCCGCCCATTGTTGAAGGTGAGGCGGGAAGGTCGCAGAACATAAAATGGTCTGACGAGACGGTGACAAGGCCTTCAGCAAGGTTTCACATTCGGCCCGGTTGCCGTCATCCAGCAGTTGATCCGCTTCATCCAACACCAGATACCGAAGGTGGGTCCCCTTCAGACGACCTTGACGTATCAGGTCGAGCACCCGCCCCAAACTGCCGATGACCACATGGGTCTCGCGTTTGAGTGCTTCAACCTGTCGGCTCGGATTGGCGCCGCCAAGCAGTGGCACGATTCCCCAGTCAGGAACCAGTTGCTTGAGTACATCGCGAATCTGCAAGCCGAGTTCAGCGGAGGGTACCAGCACCATCCCCCACGGTGCCGCGCGACGATCAGCTACCGTCTGGGTGGCATCTTGTGCCTCGAGTTCCAGACGCATAATCAAAGGCAGTGCATAAGCCAGTGTCTTGCCGCTACCTGTATGGGACTCAATGCACGCATCAAGCCCATCGGGTAACTTTTGCAGACAAAGCGTCTGAATGGCTGTCGGCAGCTCAATGCCAGCTTTGCTCAGACGTTCACAAATCGCTGCAGATACGCCAAGCGATCCAAATGTTGACATGGGTTCCTCAATCCGTTTAATGATTTTCCGACAACGCCTGCTCACTGTAAAAGTCGGCAGCAACACGCATCGTGTTCCATTATATCCACGCGGTTCCATCGTCACTGTTCGGCCAGGTTGGGTTAAAAATGCCGACGACGCACCCACGGTTTTCGGTTGAGCTTTTGTGCCATTGGAAACCCATGCCGATTCAGTTGAAACCGACAACAAAAAAGGCCGCCTCACCACCGGCGAGGCAGCCCTCGTTCAAATTAACTACCGCTTGCTTTGGACAGCGGCCAAGGCGTTGATGCGACCCGCACCAAAGTTCTTGTCGAAACCGGCCGTACCCAGATCATCAGCCGTTGCTTCAATCTGCTTGCGGATTTGGTCTGCGTTCATTTCCGGGAACTTGCTCTTGACCATCGCCGCCAAACCAGCCACGTGAGGCGTCGCCATCGACGTGCCGGACAATGCGCGGAACTTGCCATTCGGCATTGTGGACATAATGTTAGTACCAGGCGCGCTCACACTGATGTGCTTGCCGAAGTTGGAGAACGATGACCGCTCATCTTTAATGGTCGTCGCACCAACTGCCATGACACCAGGCGCTGACGCCGGGTAAGAAGGACGCTCGGAATTGTCATTGCCCATCGCGGCAACCACCAACGAACCCTTGCCAATCGCATACTTCACAGCGTCTTCGATCACCTTGGAACCGGCAGGGCCACCCAAGCTCATACTGATGATTGGCGAGCCTTGATCAGCAGCATACGTGATGCCGGCCGCAACGCCTGAGTAAGATCCGGAGCCATTGGCTGCCAGGACCTTGACTGCCAACAATTCGACGTTAGGGGCAACACCGACGACGCCTCCATTGCCCAGCCCGGCGCCGACCGTACCAGCACAGTGGGTACCGTGGGACTGGTCATCCATCGCATCCGCGTCATTGTTGATGAAGTCATAACCCTTCGCCACACGCCCACCGAAGTCCGGATGGTTGTAATCGATTCCTGTGTCAACAACAGCCACTTTGACGCGAGACCCGTCTGCAATCGCCCACGCTTCCGGCGCCTTGATCTTGGCCATGCCCCAGAGCTCGCCCAGCAACTCGTCCGACTGCGCACGCAACCCAAGGCTCAACATCGGTGACTGACCACCGGTAACCGCCTTCGCAATGTAATTAGGCTCGGCATACAAAACGTTCGGATCCGCCTGCAAACCTTTCACAGTCGCCTTGACGTCGGAACACTTCACCACAACCGCATCCAGCGCCCCAACTTTCGAAATGGTACGAAGACCCATCTTCTGCAACAACGACTGGCGAGCGGCCGCATTCTTGAATTTCACGACAGCTTCACCAGGAGCCGCTTGCGCAGCGAGCACACCGGAGCCAACCCCGGTCACGTTGTAAGATTGACTGCCACAGCCCGTTGCGACCAGCACGGTGAGTGCAGCCGAACTTGCCAGCAATGACTTGTTGATACCGTTCGCCATGTGGTTGTTTACTCCTCATCCTTGTAGTAGTGTGTCGCCGAGTCTCGTTTAAGCTCAGGTTAAACTTGCTGAAAATAATTTAACAACAACGATAACGAAAATACAAGAGGTAAAGTAAACATTAAGGGAAATTATTTTAAGCTTTATCACAGGGTCATTTGAAAATGGGGCATTGATCACCGCCCATCGATCAAGAACCAGTGTTTTGCATTGAGTCTGTGCTGTTTCCCGTTAGGAAACGGCACTTGCAGTCATTTTTGCTCTGTCTGCAAGACCGTATGCGGATGGCGTCGCAGGAATGGCGATTTATCCGTTATGTCCACTTATGTTAAAATAGGAAACGTTTGGGGTCTCGCAGAGCGAGTCCCGCGGTATTGGGTGTCATCAGGCTTTGAGGCAGCCAGACAGCTTGGACGGGATGGTTGGGAGCACGATGCGATTCATGCGTGGAGACAGGCCGATACAGCGTTTAGCGTCGGCTTGTTTGGTTGTCGCAATGTGTGGTGGGTGGGGACGGACGGAGGCTGCGCCGACCGTTGCGTCGGGATTGGCGACGCTTGAATGGTGGGCCCATCTCGATCGCCTGATCGAGCGCCAGGCTTACCCGGCCGCCATCGTTGAGTTGCAGCGACTGCGCGATCGTGCGACATCAATTGATGAACAACCGGATCGCGTGGCGTATTACCTGGGTATCGCACAGCGACGCAGTGGATTGTTAAACGAAGCAATGCAGTCATTGTCTCAGGTACCTGGCACGAGCCGATGGCATGTACCGGCCTTGATGGAGACGGCGTTGCTCGCGAGAGAATCGGGTGAAGACGTTAAGTCCATCGAAATCTACGAACGTTTGCGGACGTTGACTGGCCTTGGGCAACAGCAGGCCATTCTTGCGAATCTGGCCGACCTCTATTTCGTGACGGGTCAATTTTCGAAGGCGTTGACGCACTACCGCGATTTGTCCGATGAGGGTGGGCCTTATCAGGAACGTGCGCTGTTTGCCTGGGGCTGGACCCTGTTGCGGATGGGGCAGGAAGAGGCTGCCATCAATGTCTGGAAGCAGGCGTTGGAGCGTTTTACCCGCAGTCGCCATGCGCAGGGGGTACGTTTGGGGCTTGGCAATCTGATGCTTGCACGTGGCGAGCATCTTGCTGCGAGCACTTATTATAACGAGGCCGCACGCGGTGGTGGTGTGGAAGGCAGCAAGCCGGATCTTGGTTTGATGTCACGTGCCGAATTGTTGGCGGGCGAAGCATATGCCGATTCACGTGATTATCGACTGGCGATCAGTCACTATCGGGCGGTTCCGGATGATGATGCACTGGCTGAGCCTGCCGGCTATGGAGAAGCTTTCAGCACTTGGCAACTCGGGGACCTGAAACAGGCCCAGAAGCTTTTTGCTGCTTGGATTGAACGCTTTCCACAGAGTCAGTATCGGGGCGCTGCTTATTATGCGATGGGAGCGATCGCGCGGGATCTCGGTCAGGCTGAGCGCGCCGTTACGGATTGGCAAATGGTGACGTCGGTGGCGCCTGCTTCGCGTTACGCGGAGGACGCGAGGTATCAGTTGATCCTGCATGCCTTCCGGAATGGTCATCACGCCGACGCGATCTCATTGGGCCGGCAACTTGAGTTTAACCACCCCCAAGGTCGATGGCTGGGGCCTGTGCTGTGGGTGCGGGGTGAATCGTATGTCGCTTTGGGATTGTTTGAAGAAGCCGTTCAGGCTTACTCGCAACTTGCCAATATGGGCCGGCAGGCATTTGTGGCTGAACAACGGGATGACATTGAATTCAGGATCGGCATGGCTTATTTCTATGGCGGCAACTATGGTCAAGCCGCCCGTCGCTTGGCGGTGGTTGAGCGCGGCGCATTGGCGGCGCAGGCCCTGTTTTGGCAAGCTGAGGCACGTTACCGCCTTGGAGAGCTTGACACGGCACGCGCGCTGTATGCGGATCTGATCGCGAAACACGGCAATTTTGCGCGCATTCCCGAGGCTTATTATGGCTTGGGTTGGGCGGCTTATCGGCTCAATGACCTGGAAGGGGCGCGGTCGGCCTTTGGCGAAGCGGCGCGACGCTTGAGTGATGGGCGCACCCGACAGGATGCCAGTTTCCGGTTGGGGCTGGTGCTCTCTGATATGCGCGATTGGAGCGGTGCCCGGGAAGTATTCAATACGCTCCTGAAAAGTGCCCTGCCGCCGGATCTTGCGACGGAAGCGCGGTTTCAGGTTTGTTGGGGGCTTTATCGACAGGGACGTCTTGAAGAGGCGGCTAGCAGCTTTGCCGCTTTTGCTGCCAATCATCCGGCCGATCGTTTGGCGCCCCAGGCCCTGATTTGGCAAGGGCGTTCACTCTTTCGTCTGAATCGCTATGCGGAATGCGTCGCGTCATTGCGGCAGGCTGTCGCGCACCCGCTCGTCACTGCTCCGCAGATCAACGAAGCCAAGGAGCAGTTGGCAGCCGCCCACTTCAATAACGGCCAATTTGAAGAGGCCAGGCGGGTGTATGAGCAGCTGCTTGAGATCGCGGACCTCCCCACTGAACGAACAGAGGCCTTGCACCAGGGGATTGTCAACACCCACCTGAAATCAGGCAATTATCGGGCAGCCCGCCAAGCGCTCGTCAGACGGGAGACGTTGAGTCAGGAAGACGTTCAAACCCTGCTTGCCATTACGGATCATTTTGTCAACCGGGCGCAATGGGACGATGTCGTTGAGACCTGTCGACTCTTCAAATTGCCCCCGCCGACCCTGAAACTGGCTGCCGGGCGCGCACTGAACGAGAAGCGTGCCTATGCTGATGCCGTTCGTATTTTGGGTGACATGCGCGATGTTTCGGATCAGGAATTGCGGCCGAAAGTTTGGCATGAGTTATCACGGGCCTATCGCGGAGCCGGCGATGTCGTGCGCGCGCGCGCACTGCTTCTTCAACTGGCCGAGGTTTACCCGACACAACCGCTCGCTTGGCAGGCGTTGCTGGAAGCGGCTGAGCTGTCAATGGCGCAAGGGGATCATTCCGCGGCTCAAGGCTATTACCGACGCGTGGCGGAAAATCGTGCGGTTGCGTTGGATACGCGGCGATTGGCTTGGATGGGACTGGGTGATTCGCAACGTCAGATCAAACAGTGGGGCCAAGCGCTTTTGGCCTATCGGGCTGCCAAGGGCCTTGGTGGCGCCGAATTACTGGGGCAGGCGATGGCTGGTTACTCTGCGGGCTGTGTACTGATTGAGTTGAAACAGTATAAAGAAGCGATCAATGAGTTGAGAGGCCTTCGTTTTCCGCCTCAAGCGGAACCCTTGCCTTCTTTGGCGTTGCTTAAATTGGGTGAATGCTACGAGCAAATGAATCGCTGGCGCGAGGCGGTTCCCATTTACACCCGCCTCACACGCGTTGCACCGGAGCGCGAGCGTGGCGAGGCGCGTGAGCGGCTCAACTGGATCGAGCAGAACATTCCAAAGGAGATGCGGTCTTGATGTGGTTGCGCGATGGCTGCTTCTGTCTGGCCTGGTGTGCGGCGATCGCCGCACAGCCCGTTTTTGCGCAGACAAAACAAACGGAAAGCCAGGATGGTTCCGCGGCGGTTTCACCGGACGACAAATTGCCGGCTCAGTTACCTTCCATCACGGTCCAAGGCAGAGATTTAAGTGGCTCGGACCCCCATGGCAACGCCAAGATTTTGCCATCAGCCAGTGGCCAAGGCATCCCGATTCGCTTGCCAGAACCTGCTCAGATTCGCGCGACCAGCGATGATAATCGTCGTTTGGTCGTGAATGTCACGCCTTCCACCGTTGAAGCCTTGCCAAACCGGGGAGGGCCCCGCTTGCCTTACACCTTGCTTGAAGGCGGGTTAGGTGTATCAGGCGGGCAGTCCATCGGAAGATTGTACGATGCGCGATACCTTGGTGCCGGTGTGCTGGGCACCGAATTGAACGCGATGTCTGGTTTGGGATGGGCGAGGTGGCGCGCAAAGGAATGGTTTGAGTGGCCAAAGTTGGGTCGGGTTGATTTGCAAGCGGAGTCTCTGGCTTGGGCGCAGCCTTCCGTGCGTGGTAATCAGTCTGTGTACCACGCTGCCTATGATTATGGCGAAACCGATGATTGGCTGGCAGGTATCAGCCTGCAGCGAGCCTTTAATCGCTCTTTTGTGGGTGGTGGATCCGACCCCTTGCCCATGCCGATCTTGAATGAAGCAGGCCATCTGGAGGCCAGTGTTCTGCAGGCGCGTTTTCAATTTCGGGGCCAGCGTGCCGAGGCGCCCGCACCGCTTCTCAAAGGACAATTGCAGCATCGGATTTGGGGTGTGCAGTCAGGCTTCGAAGGATATTTTTCGGCATCCGACTCTTGGTCACTGGCTGAACCATGGCGTCTGGAGGGGCGATTGGGCGGTGGTTTTTGGGGTCGGGAATGGATCGTTGACCCTGGACTGATGGTTCATTACCGACCGAACCCAAGCGCTCACGCATTTCTCGGGATGAAGGCGCAGAGTGTGCTTCCGGATTTTCGTGATCTTTACATGCTGCGTCTTGCCGCTGCATCGAACCTTGATTTGCAGGCTGAGCGCATTTTGGGCTGGGCGGAATTGGGTGGTTCCCAGCGTTTGTCGGAACGGGTGTGGCTCAGCGCCGCACTCGATATGAAGCCGACCTGGCGGCGTGTGTATTGGGCTGACCCTGACCAGGATGGCTTGTGGATGCCAGTGAACGCTGACCAACAGCAGTGGTGTCCGGCCGGTCGCGTGCGTGCTCAACTTCAATGGGCGCCTATGCTACAGCATGATCTTCATTATCAGTGGGAAGCGTCTTATCCACTGGGGTGGAGTGAACACAAACTCGGTACGACGTTGGAAGCCAGTTTGGCAAACACGTTGCTGGGTGTGAGTGTTGGTGCCGACTGGCGTCTCGCGACGCTTTCCAGTCTGCAAACCCCTAGAGGTGGCATTGGTAGCGGTTTTTTTGCCTCAACCGCACTGCGCTACCGTTGGACGCCGGATTTGAGCCTCATCCTCATGGCCTCAGAGTTGCCCTTGGCGGTGACTCAACCCGCGTTGAACTATTTTATGCCCTTGCCTGTCTTGACCTTGAATGCGCAGTACCAGTTCTGAAGAGGCTTGGGCGGAAGGCGACGCTTTATGACATACTCCGACTTTTTTCAAGGTGATCAGCGTGGACGCCTGTGGGGCGATCTCGGTTCCGTCGCATCCAAACGAATGCCTGTCCGAACACTACGGAACGATGTCAGTCGACGAGCAGGCTTGTGGTGGTCCAGTGGCCTTCATTTGCTCTTTATCACCGGCCTTTTGTTGTTTGCGCCCACCATCACACAGCCGATTAAACCCGAAATCCTGCCCATTGAGGTGGCATTTGTTGATGACACGACAAATACGGGGCTTAATCCCGCGCCCCCACAACCCAATAAAACGTTGCGAGCGGCATCGCCAGTCAAGGCACCGACAGAGACATCCGTGCGGCCGCGTCCCCAAAGGGCTCAGGCCGTTTCGCGCCTGGTTGATCGCAAGCAGAGTCCGACGCGCCGCATGGCGGCCGTGACCCGCCAGAAGTCTGTTGAGGCGCCAAAGTCTGCGGATCTCAATGCCTTGTTGCAAGCGCGGCTGCAGTCGAGCCAGGCACGGGATGATGCGCAATTACGTGCGGTCAAAGAACGCTGGCGGCAAGGAACCCCCATCACCGAGACGCAACCCGGTAGCGGCACATTCGTGGCGAACGCCAGGATTGGCGGCTCCGGCCTGTCAGGCGCACTTGCCGCGCGCGCCTCTGTTCGTTCTTTGTACCCGGTTTATCCCGCGGAAGCCCAACGGATGGGCGAAGAAGGGGAGGTTTGCGTGCGGCTTTGGGTTACCGCTAGCGGTGACGTGCAGCGCGCAGAAGTTGTCCGCAGTTCTGGACGCCCCTATTTTGATGCAGCAGCAACGCAAGCGATACGACAATGGCGTTTCACCGCACTTCCTGGAACCGGCGAGCAATGGGGCGAAATCACGCTGTCTTTTCGCCTGGAGTGAATTGTCCTGCACACGCGACGCCTACGCAAACAGCCATCACAGCAGTGCTGCAAGCATCCTTTCAATGGCACGACGTCTCGGTGATGGAAACGCATTAATTGAGGATCGGAATTTTAGCTGGCTTGGAATGGCAGCAGTTGATTTCCTGTTGTTGTGCATTGACTTCACGGGTTGTGAACAGAAAACTGTACGAGACTGAACAATAGGCATTTGATAGTTCCCGGGAAAAATCCTGGATACCAAGGCATTGCCTGATTGACCATAAAGATTCGATCCATAAGACGATATGAGGCCGTTTGAAAGCAAGGTGTATTGAAACAGGCGTCCCAAGCTTGTTTAAAGCCGTATCTGACTTTATGAAGTGTCGAGCAGTCCGATACGCTATGTACTCATTGCTCCAAACATCAGAATGATCGATTGTTTGTTAAATGGTTTTAGCATTCGGCGGGCGTTGGCACCATTGCGTGGTCTTTTTGCGCCATGATGGTGCCGGAATCCGGGAGCCCGATCGGTCAATCTGATGGTTCCCTCATTGCTCTGAAACCAGGTGATTAAAATTCCCCTTCCTCTGCGGCTTTCTTCGCGGCTGCATCAGCTTCCGCCTTCTTTTTGGCACGATCTTTCGCGTAAGCAAGGTAAATCGCCATGCCTTCACGGTACGTTTTTTGGGACCAAGCCCAAGCTGCCTTGAAGGGTCTAGGATCATGCTGATAGGCAACCCAGCCAGGAATGGCAAGAAACGGCAGACTGAAAATCCACAGAATAAAGACACTTTTCCAGCTTAAAACCGGCTTGGGGGCTTGATTGGCATTCGGTGCGCGACGAGCCATTTTCGAAAACGTCCTGTCAAGATTGTGGTGGTGTTATCAACTCACCAGGCGCCTGAGGCGGGCACTTGCGTAGTCAACGATCATGACCAGTAAAATGAGCACGGTGACGGTCATCGCGGCTTGCTGATATTGAAACATTCGAAAATCGGAATTCATAATAAAGCCAATGCCGCCGGCTCCAATCAACCCCAATACCGCTGCAGCACGGATGTTCGTTTCGAAACGATAGAGCAAAAATGAAACAAAAGCGGGCATCACCTGTGGCACGACCGCGAAACTGACAATTTGTATGTAACGTGCACCCGTCGCACGGAGGGCTTCAACCACGCCTTCATCGATGCCCTCGATATTTTCAGCGAAGAGCTTGATCAATACAGTCGTCGTATGAAAGGCCAATGCCAAGGTGCCAGCAAAGGGACCGAGGCCAATGGCTGCAATCAGGATCAAACCCACCGCAAAATCCGGTATGGTGCGTAAAAAGTTGGTAATCAACTTTAGCGAATGGTAGATCACAGGATGCGGACTGGTGTTTTGCGCAGCCAAAAAGGCTAAGGGGAAAGCGACCATCGCTGCCAAAAAGGTTCCAGCCAGAGCCATCTGGATTGTTTGGACAGTCGCGCCAATAATGGTTTGTGGAAAGGTGTTGACCCACCAGTAATCCTTGGCTGACATTTTTTCGGGGGAAAGTGGCATCGGGAGCATTAACTCCACGAACCCCAGTTCCTCTGGAACGTCGTAGACTTTAGGGTCGGTCACCCGCGTGTGGTCTGGCGGCAACATTCGCGACAAAGTGTCGACCATATTCGGTACACCCTTGGCGAGTTCTGTCAAATTCACTTGTACGCCTGAAAAAGACCAGACCAAGCTCCAAAGGATGATAGCGGCCAGTGCGATACGGCGTGCCCAGTCAATTCGAGGTGGTCTGGGCGGCGTTATTGCACGCGATTGGAGCGAATCGGTTGATGTTTGTGGCATGGTGATTGAGTTGACTCCTGATCACGTCGCGCGTGCTGGTGCATCACCTTCACGTTGATAAATGGTTGCAAGGTTGTCATCGGTGAGGGCACCGGGAGGCCCGTCAAAAACGACGCGACCACCCTGAAAACCGACAATACGATCAGCAAAACGTTTTGCCAGTTCAACCACATGAAGGCTGACCAAGACTGTGATGCCATCTTCTTTGGCAATTCGCTGCAGTGTTTCCAAAATGGTATTGGATAAACGCGGATCCAGTGAGGCCACCGGCTCATCCGCCAATATCAGCGCGGGACGTTGCATCAGCGCGCGCGCAATTGCCACCCGCTGTTGCTGACCACCTGAGAGGGTATCTGCGCGCTGATAGGCGTGTTCAAGCAAGGCGACACGATCCAGGTTTCGCATCGCTTCCATTCGAACATCAGCGGGAAACCATCGACAAGTTGTTGTTAACCATGCTTGCGATCCCAAACAGCCACTCAAAACATTGTCTAAAACACTCAAACGACGCACCAAATTGAATTGCTGAAAGATCATGCCAACCCGTTGACGCCACCGACGCAATTCCGAATTGCGTAGTTGACAAACATCCATCGCTGCGACGCTTTCGTGACCGAGTACGTGCCCCGGAACGTTGATTTGTCCGGACGATGGTTCGACCAGCCGATTCAAACAGCGTAAAAAGGTCGATTTGCCAGCACCGGATAGCCCGAGGATGACGACAAACTCGCCCGGATAAAACCTGAGGTCAATGCCATCCAAAATGATGGGGCCCATGCCGTAAGACTTGCGTAGACCCTGAATGGTCAGCAAAGGACTGTGGGGATCGATCAAATGATTCACGGATGCGGGTGCTCCAAAGGCGATACTCAATTGACGTGTAGTCCAACTTTGTCGAACGCTTCGCGCACCGGTTCGAAGTCCTCAGGCGATGCATCGACAAAAGCATCGATCTTATAAAGATCCATCAACTGCTTCCGCCCTTCCGGAGACTGCCCCATGCCAATGAAAACTTTCCTGATTTTTGCTTTCAGCTTTGCATCCAACTGCCGATGAACTGCTATGTTATCACTTGGAATCGGCTTGGAAAATGCCAAAGGTATAATTTGGCCAGACTCTCCTCGCCGCGTCAAAAACTGTGTCCACGCTGAATCCTCCCCACGCGTGTCGTTAGTGAACGTCGCAGCGGCATCCACTTTCTTGTTCAAAACCGCCAGAACCGCCGCATCGTGCCCACCAGCGTAAATCACGCGTGAGAAATCACGCTCCGGATTGATGCCGATATTCATAAACATCACTTTGGGATAGATGCCACCGGAGGTCGATGCAGGATCGACATAGGCAAACGTCTTGCCTTTCAGATCCTGTAATCGCCTCAAACCGGAATCCCGATGCGTGATGATGGCGGAATAAAAATAGGCCCGTCCCTTGCGCGACGCTTTTAAAATCACCTGCGCGTTCGCTTTTGTTTCCGCGATGACATAGGCGCCTGGCGCAAAAAACGCCACATCCAGTTTGTTCGCCCGCATCGCTTCGATCACACCCGTATAATCGGTCGCAACAAAAGGTACCACCTGTAGACGCAGTTCCGCCTTCAACGCATCGATCACAGGCCGCGTTTTATGTAGAATGGCCTGCAGATTCTCTGATGGCACAAACCCGACCCGCAGCACCTTCGGTGCGTAGGCTTCGGCAGTGACCACCGGAATGAATACCGACAGAAGCAAACAAGCGGTGCAGACAATACCTTGAACGCCAGCAATCAAAGAAACCTCCCGCAACCCTATCCCGATACGCCAATTCGACTTCGTGCAGTCAATTCAGCCATAAAGTGAACTGAACTGCTCTTACCCAAGCACGTGACATTTTTACCAAACTGGCAGTCAGGGAATCACCAGTTTCGCTGTTCAGACAACCGCCACCAGACCCTGACACCACGGTAACGAGACCGATTTCCACTGCTAAAACCCGCTTTACTGAAACAAACATTTAACGAACAAGCCGCGAGCTTGCTGAATGGGCTGTCAGGCGACGTCAAAAATGGCTTAACCGCAGCAATGGAGTCGTCTGATCTTCGCGTCTGCACCCGGAAACCTGGTTGGTTCATACCCTCAAGAACAGCACCTTGGACGTGCCGGTTTGCCCACCTTGCACACTGGACCCACTTTGAAGTCAAAGTGGGTCCAGTGTGCAAGGTGGTTTAAAAACGTAATGACGATAACCGTTGCCACCGCAATAATCTGGTGAGCGCGCCTAAGAAGCGATCGCGTGATCCAGGTGACTTGCGATTTCATCGATCAGTGCCGCCATACCAGCATCACCATAGGCGAATTTGCGCGCACGTTCCAGTGCCGCCATTGCCTCCTCGTCGTAAGCTTCCGAATGGCACGCCAGAGCGACCTTGATCATGCTGGCCGGGTCGATCGCACTCGCGACCGCCCGCTTGAATGCCAGCAAGGTCTGCTTCGGCTTGTCATCCAGCAAATGCAAAAGTGCTTTTTCCAAATGCCGACACGTCAGCGTCGGCATCGGCGTGTCCACCACCACCGATGGCAACAAATACTGCCTCCGCCTGAAAAATATGGGCTTCAAGTCAGCATCGCAACCCGCAAACCCGAATGACAAAACATCATTCGCCTGATGGACCTCAATCGTTACTGTTCCGGTTGCTACCGTGTTCAGTGCCTTGATCTGCATAAACGACGCCCCCAATCTCACATTCGCTGTGTTTCAAGTTTTGATTTTGAATATTTCCACGCTCGCTTAATCTGTCTTATACCAAAGGCGTCAGGAATGTTTCGTGATTTGATAATGATTTTTCAACCAATTAATACTCTATTAACAAAATAGCCTGGGACTTGACCGGGGTGGGCGCTGGGGCGGAACATGCGCCTTGATGGGTGTGATGCGAAGTTGTCAAGAACTGTCTTCATTTGCGATGTCTGACCCACTGTGTGTGGCGTTGGCCGATGTGGCCAAGGCCAGTGGGGTGCGTGTCGCTTTGGTTGGCGGGTTTGTTCGCGACTGGTTGTTGGGGCGCGATGCCTTGGATTGGGATTTGGTCGTGAGTGGAGATTCCGAGACCTTTGCGCGCGCGTGGTCGAGGCGTCACGGTGGTGGCTGGGTGACGCTGGATGCAGATTTTGGGGTGGTACGCCTGCGTCTGGATGGGGGTTTGACGCTGGATATTTCGCGCACGCAAGGGGACAGTCTGGCAAGTGATCTTTCAAGGCGCGATGTCACCCTCAATGCGATTGCCTGTTCGCTGGAAGATGGCGGCATTCATGATCCATTGAATGGCTTGCGCGACCTCGGTGCGGGTGTTGTCCGGGCAGTTTCCCGGAGCAACCTGGTGTCTGACCCGGTGCGATTGTTACGGGTGTATCGCTTCGCGGCCGTACTCGATTTTGCGATCGCGGATTCAAGCCGCGTCTGGGTGCGAGAATTAGCGGATCAACTTGACACGGTTGCGGGGGAGCGCTTGTGGACCGAACTATGCAAACTCGTTGCAGGTCCAGGCGCGTGTCGGGTGCTGAAGGACTTGCAACTCGACGGCTTGCTTGAACCTTTGCTGATGCAGCCACAGGATGCCTGCCGTGCAGGCCTTGCGCTGCACGCGTCATTGATCATGTGTCTTGCACGTGATTCCCGGACGGCTGGCTGGTTGTCGGGCGATGTTGGCGGTGCCTGCAGCCGCTCGGTGGTCTTGAGCGTGATGGCATTGCTTGGAGGCGCAGGGGTCGCATCCCCCGGGATCGCACGATTTGCCGCGCGCATGCGTCTGAGTCGACGGGAACAACGCCTGCTTTTGGGTTTGGCTGGTGGATTGAGGGAAAACTGGCCAGACGCGCTGAGCGAGCCGGTGGCCGCCTATCGGATGGTGCGTCTGATGAATGAGGCGTGTGTGGGTGTCGGGTTGTTGGCGTTGGCCTGCGGCATGGCCGAGGGCGAACGCTTGATCACCGAATGTTTGCGTTGGGAGCGTGCGCCGTTGCCGCGGGTCGTAACGGGTGATGTCTTGCGCAGGGTGTTTTCATTGCCTCCTGGACCATTGGTTGGACATTTGTTGGCACTGGTTGAGGCTGGCCAAGTGGAAGGCGTGGTGGTTGATGAGACAACGGCCTTGGCGTACTTGCGTGCACACCGGGGTGAGTGGGGTGTAACCGTTGGCTGACGAGGACAAGAAACACGACCCGACGCCGCACAAACTGGATGAGGAGCGAAAGAAGGGCAACACGCTCAAGGTTCAGGACCTTTTGAGTGCGGCGGTATTGTTCGTGTCGGCCTATGCGTTGGTGTGGAGTGGCCAGCTGGTTTATGAGTACGTCTTGAAGTTCGTGATTGAGACTTTGGAGACAATACCGACTTATCGAACGCTGACGTACATTCAGTCTCTGCAATTGCTGGCGCGCTTGATAATTACGGTTGTTATTGCTTCAGTGCCGTTTATCTTGATTATCACCCTGACCATTTTGGTGGTGTTGTACGCACAGGTTGGTTTTTTGCTGACATTCAAGCCGTTAGAACCGAAATTTGAAAAGATTGACCCCATCAAGGGTTTCAAGAACAAGATTAACCCGTTCAAGCTGAAACAGCTTTTTAATCTGCTCAAGACGGGTGTTTTGGTCAGCGTCATTGGCTACCTGGTTTATACGACCCTGCGCGATCAAATGGGCACCATTTTGCAAAGTCTGAGCTTTACTCCGGCGGCGGGAATGGTTTTGATTGGCGGCTTGATGATTCAGCTGGCCAAAAAGGTGGCGCTGTTCATGATCGCGGTCGCCTTCATTTCGTACCTGTTCGAGCGATGGCAGTGGTACAAGGGTTTGAAGATGTCGGACAAGGAGATCAAAGACGAATACAAACAACTGGAAGGCGACCCCCACATCAAGGCGAAACAAAAACAGAAAATGTATCAAATGGCACGCGGTGCCGTTGCGGAGGCGATGCCCAATGCAGATGTGGTGGTGACCAACCCCACGCACTTTGCCGTCGCATTGGAATACAAGCCCCAGCGTGGGATGAAGGCGCCGGTTGTGATTGCGAAAGGTCGCGGCGAATTGGCGCTGTACATTCGCCGGTTGGCGGAAGACCAGTTTATTCCGACCGTTGAGGACCCACCAACAGCCAGGGCTTTATATGACCAGGTCAAGGTTGGGCAACAGATTCCAGCAGAATTGTTCGAAGCGGTTGCCAAAATTATTGCCACGATCATGCGACGTCGGCGCCGTTTGGCACCGGATTTGACGCAGTTGTCAGGTGTACCAGGTGCCATGCCAGGACCCGAAACGGGGGGTGACACCCTATCGGATTCATCGGGGCAAACGGCACCATAACGCGCTTCTTGCCGTTCAGTGCGCGAGAAAAGGGACAAGACAGGCTTACCGTTTCACAATGTTTTATCCAGAAAACGGGCCGCCCGGGTCTCCATTTGAAGCACACTCAATTCATTCGTTGAAACATTTTTTTGGGGTACTTTTTGAATTCGATGGAAATTGACCCGCCTATCGCCGCCAAGGAGTGGTCGGTAACACTCCTTGCGCGCTCACCGGGCCTTGTGGCGCCCGTTCGGTGTGCGTGCTATTCTGCTTGGCCGACGTCTGTCGCGTTGTGTGGAGGTTTGAATGCGCTACACTGCTTGGATGACCCTGGTGTTGACTGGTTGTTGCCTGGTTGGCATCACACCCGACGAAGCGGCAGCCGCTGTGAACGGGTCTGCCTCAGAGTCCCTGTTTCGTGATGTCCCGACGGATCACTGGGCTGCAGCTGCGGTTCAGGCACTGGCAGCGCGTTACCGGGTGATGGAGGGGCAAAACGACGGCACGTTTCGCGGCGCCCGAACGGTGACCCGATATGAATTGGCTGCCGTGCTGGCCAAGGTCATGGTCCGTGTCGAAGAATCGTTGAATTCCGGAAGCTTGTCCTCCCGTGCCCTGGATAGCGGCATTTTGCCCGAGGATTTGCGCACCATCGCCCGCTTGCAGCGCGAGTTTCGTGATGAACTGGAGGTTTTGACAGGCCGCTGTGACACACTTGAAACCCGGGTGACGAGCTTGGAAAAGCGCGTGCGGGTTGGTGGTGAAACAGAGACGACCTGGCGTGATTTTAGCGGTTCGGCGCCTCAGGCGCGTGCGCCCTTGACCGAGTTTCGGGTGCGAAATCGGGTCAATCTTGAAGCTTCCGGTGCTGATAACCTGCTGATTCGTGCAAGCGCCTTTTGGGACCTTTATGGCCCGCGCGCCCAAGGAAACGCTTTTGCGCTGAACCCGTCCGGCTCCGAAGAATTATCTGAGTTTTACTTGCAGCGGGCATATGCCACCTATAGTCCGGATGGCATGACCCTAAGCGGGGGTATCGTCAATTTGAGTGAGGTCTTGACCTTGGGAAGCACCTTGCCGCACGCCTTTGGTACGAACCTGTGGCGAGAGGGTGTGGGTGGTTACGGGTTTGTTGGAACCCCGGGTTTGGTTCGGGGTGATGCCGGGTTGTCGATGGCACGCCTGGGCGGTGCGGAGTCAGCGGCCACGGCGCCTGTATGGTGGTTGCCGGGTACGGATGTGGTGAATCAGGCACTGGATCCCAACGCGGCCCAGTGGTTGTACCCACGCGGTAATTTGACCGTGTGTGCGAAAGGCGATGCAGGTCCTTTCACGTTTGCCTTGGGGTGGTACCAGCCGGGCTTGACGGGACGAGACGTGAAGCGTCTGTTGGGTTTGGGTGCGCCGGGTAATTTTCATGGTCCTGAGCTTTATGTTGCCGGCCCTCAGATGGTCGGTCGTGTTGGAGCAGATTTCGGTTGGTTTCGCGCGCAGGTGGCTGCGAAGTCGCCGGGACATTTGTTGGATCAGCCCGGGCGTGCGGACAAAACCTTGAGCGCTTCGGTCGATCTGGGGAGTGACGCGTTCGGTTTAAATGTTCAGTCGGTGGCAAATTCAGCGTTTACAGGTCAATTTCAGTTGACGCAGACTGCGATGACCTTTGGCAGCACGGATTTGTGGGGTACGGGAATTGGACTTGCGTTGGCTGCCAATACCGGGGTGACGGTGTCCGGTGCCTCGGAGGTGCGCAACCTGTTTGAGGGTGGTTTGGCCGGCACGGATTATACATCCTACGGGTTATATTCGCGTTGGCCTGGGTTTAGCGGGTTGCCCTGGTTTGCGGTGGCTTTGCAGCAAACGGCCGGCGCGCAGTTTGGAAGCACGATCGGTTCGGGCGTGACCATTCAGACGGCCCTCCAGTTGTGGCGTTTGCCACAGCTACAGTTGGAGTACTCGCTGGGTAAATTCACGCCAGGTTTGGACAATGGTTTGATGAATAATGCTTCGGTGCAATCGCACGAGCAGTTGAGTGCGCAGATGGTGTTTCCGTTTTAGGTGTTGTGGCTGCCGTAGGATGCGCACGGGATCGGGTGTCTGTTGAACGGGTGTACTGTTGCGGATGGGGCGACGTTTGGCTGTTTGGTTGGTTGGAGGAATGAAGCGGATGTCAGACGATTCGATTTATCTGGTTGCGGGAGCGCGGACGCCGTTTGGAAGTTTCATGGGTGATTTGCGGCATTTTTCGGCGGCGGAGCTTGCGATCGTGTGCGGGCAGGCAGTGTTGGAGCGGGCGCGGGTGGATGCTTCGGCGATCGATTCGATTATTTTGGGCCACGTGATGGGGTTGGAGCGGGAGAGTTACTAC
>Ga0079301_1000017_pt1 | contig 90662 bp, 87 predicted proteins | sample Wag4_2014_7_11_3_FD_74797 | JGI IMG/M metagenome (GOLD analysis project Ga0079301, IMG submission 74797) | Fresh water mixed with fracking chemicals microbial communities from Ohio, USA - Utica-2 Time Series FC 2014_7_11 | ecosystem: Engineered > Industrial production > Chemical products > Input... | reverse complement strand
CATGAGCAGTTCCCCGATGCACCGGGTCCGGGCCGAACTGGCCCACGCCCTGGGTCAGATCCGTTCGCGCGAGGCTCTGGTGGGCCTCATCCAGCACAGCAAGCTCGAGACCAGCTACATGGTGCTGCGGGAAGTGATGGCTAGCCTGACCCACATCCAGTGCCTCGAGAGCAGGTCGGCATTGCGAGAGCTCGAAGGCCGGTATCCGGATTCGGTCGTGGCCAGGCTCGTCCGCGAAGAACTGTCCCGGTGGACCTTCCGGTGAACCGTCCCGGGTGTCAGCGGCGCTGGCGCAGCATTTCGTAGAGACAGATCGTCGTCGCCATCGCGGCATTGAGCGATTCCGGGCCGGGCCGCATCGGGATGTGAACCCGGCGCGTGGCGCGCTCGATGGTCGCATCCGACAGTCCCGCCCCCTCGTTGCCCACGAGCCACACGACCGGTCCGCAGAGATCCACCTCGGGCAGAGCTTCCGAGCCATCGAGGGTCGTCGCCACCCGATCGGCCGAGCGCCCCAGTTCGTCCAGGTCGGCGAGCCAGTCCCCCGCGACCCGGACGGGCACGCGGAAGCAAGCCCCCATGGTGGCCCGGACGACCTTGGGACTCCAGGGATCGACCGTACCGGGTCCGAGCAACAGGCCATCGACACCGGCCGCGTCTGCAGACCGCCAGATCGTCCCGAGATTCCCGGGATCCTGGATACCCTCGAGGGCCACCCAGGCCCGGGAAGGTCCCATCCGCAGGGCGGGCGGTGCGGCCGGGATGCGGGCGATCGCCAGGAGACCCTCGGGAGTCTCGACCGTGGACATCGCCGCCAGGACACGCTCGTGAACGGGAGTCACGACCACCGTCCGGGGGAACTCGTGGCGCTCGAAAAAGGCAGCAGTCGCGAAGACCCGCTCGAGCGGCCAGTCGGCCGCGCACGCATCTTCGAACAGCCTCCGGGTCTCGATCAGGAAAGCTCCCGCCTCGAGGCGTCCCTTGCGGCGGTGCAAGTTCCGGACCTGCCGGACGACCGGGTTCTGTGTGCTCTCGATGACCGTCATGACTTGCCCTCCCGGAGCTGAGACCGGGCCTCGTCCACGGTGGCCCCGACCGGAAAAAGAGGCCTGAAGCCGAGCAGATCGAAAACCCTCACGACCCCGGGTGGCATCGCAGCGAGTCCGAGGCCCCCGCCTGCTTCCAGAAAGGCTCCGAGGGCACCGAGGAAGACCCCGAAGCCTGCCGAGGTGACCATCCCGACCCGTGCAAGGTCCAGCACCACGTGTTGCTGCCCCCGGGCTCGGAGCCCGTCAAGGAGTGCCTCGAGTTCGGGCGAGGTCTGCGCATCGAGTGCCCCCGAAAGCCGGACGACGGCGATATCTTCCTGCTGCTCGATCGAGGGTGGCTGCCAGTCGCTCACACGTGTTCCTTTCGCGATCGCCTACCCATGGTACGGGATGGGGGCCCGATCCGGCATCCCTCGTCCGTCCCGGGAACCAGGGCCCGCCGCACGACGGCCCGGGTCAGGTCAAGCGCCGCGTGACAGGCCGGACCGTCCGTCACCCAGGCGGGCTCAGACACGAGCCCCTTCCGGAGCGAATCGAGCAAGGCCCGTCGACCGGCGGCCTCGAGGGCGAGCACCGCCCGGGTCGCAGGTGCCCGGGACAGGCATCCGAGGACCCAGGCCGTCTCGTGGACGCTGGGACGGTCGCATGGCCATCCGCCCGGCTCACCATACCGGGCGAGCACCCCGGGTGCCGGCCCGGCCAGCCAGAGCCCCCCCCTCCGGGGGAGGCGCGCGATGGCGCGAACGGCCCCGAGGGCGACATGCCGGTGTCTGGCAGTCCAGACCCTGTCGCCCCGTGCGAGGCGGCTCGTGAGCTCCAGGAGGCGCCACGTGCCGTATCCCCAGCCAGGGTACCAGGCCGAAGCCAGCAGCCCGTCCTGCAGCCTGGTGATCAGATGCTCGGCCCCTGCTTCGACCTCGCGCCGCGCCTGGACCGGGGCGAAGCACAGCATGGCCTCGAGCAGGTTCGCGACGACCTCGTCATGGTCGGGGCGATCCCCCGAGTATCTGCGCCGGTCCGTCGCCCCCATCTCCTCGCGCGAGGGGACGAGCCAGGTCCGGTACCTACCGGGCTCCAGCCGGTTGAGCGTCAGCAACGCCCGGAGGCGGTCCTCTTCCCCGGGGATGGCCCGCAAGGCCCGTCTGCCGAGCAGGCGCAGGACCATGGCGAGATCGTCCGCATCTTCCCCCAGGTCGGAGTCGAGCGGGTCATAGGTCCAGCCTGCAGCCCGTCCCCAGGCCATCCAGACCTGGCGGGCTCGCTTGCCGAGCCGGACCTCCAGGCGAGTACGCGGGGGATCCAGCGCCTCCAGCACCCAGGCGATCGCGAAGGGTGCGCCGAGACGCGGCGCGGACGGCTGGCCGAGATCCCAGGCCGCAGGAAGCCCCCTGGCCAGTTCGGACCGGAGCCGCCGGCCGAGGGACAGGACCGCATTCCGTTCATGTCTTCGAGCCATGAGCAACCCGTACCCGGCGGGCGTGACGGCACCCTGACACCGGGATGTCGACGGGATGAACGTCCCGTGACGGGACGTTTCTCCGAGACGTGCCGGCAAGACGGGCTTCACGCTCCCGAAAAGCCCGGGGAGCACCATCAGACACCATGTCGAGACGTGTCTCCTCACCGGATGATCGATGGCTCTGTGTCCTGGCAGGCGCATGGGGAACGGGGCTCGCCATCGTGACCCTCTTCCTCGCGCTGGGCTGGTACGGACGGACGTTTCCCGGCTTCGTCGTCCTCGCCAATGCCCACGTCGATTCGCTGGCCTCGTATCGCTGGAGCGGGTTCCAGGGGCAGGACCGGCTGCGACAGCTCGACCGGGTCATCGCCCTCGATGGGCACCCCGTGCACGATGCCCGCGAGATCACCGAACGCGTGAGGTCCGTGCAGCCCGGGATCCCCCTCCGGGTGACGGTCCAACGGACGGGGAAGGCACCAGGGCCCCCGATCACGGTCCGATCCCAGCGATTCGGCACCCTGGACTGGTGCGCGTATTTCCTGGCGTTCTGGTGCGTGGGCGTCGGACACCTGCTGCTGGGGCTCCTCGTCTCGTGGAAGCGACCGGGGGATGCGACGGCGCGGGCCCATCTGGTCTTCTGCACGACGTACGGCACCTTCTTCCTGACCAACTTCGACAGCATCTCGACCTGCGTCTTCAGCCGGTTCCCGCATAACCTGGCCTTCTCCCTGCTGGCGGCGAGCGCCTGGGCACTGGCCGCCCGCGTGCCACGTCGGTGGAACTGGATGCAAGGAGGCCTCGAACGAGGCGTCTGGGGGGGCGCCTTCGCGCTCGCGGTATTCGTGGCCTGGTCGTTCGAGCATCCGGCAGCCTGGCCAGCGGGATTCACCTGGCTCACGCTGACCTCCGAGGTGGCCACGCTGCTCATCCCTCTGACGGCGACCTGCGCGATGGTGAGCCGGACGAGTGCTCCGGGCGAGCGTGCCCAGGGGAAATGGATCGGTATCGGAGCCCTGGCGGCTTACGTCCCCCCGATCGCCGTCAACTCGCTCGCCCTGGCGGGCACCACGGTCCCTTACGGGGAGCTGACCTATCTCGCGTTCATCGTGTTCCCCGCGACCGTGGCAGCCACCATCGTGCGGCATCAGCTGTTCGGGATCCGGAGACTGCTGCGGCGCACGCTCGGTTATGCGCTCGTCACGGCGGCCCTGGCCGCCATCCACGCGATCGTCACGTCGTGGGCGGGGGCACGGTTCGGAACTGCTCGCTCCGGCCTCGTCGCGACGGTCGTCCTGGTCGGCATGTTCGAACCCCTGCGACGCCGCGTGCAAGCCGTGATCGAGCGCTGGTTCGACCGCAGTCCCTATGACCCGGACACCGTGGTTGCCCGGTTCGAGGAGGACACCCGGAGGCTGTGGCAACCCGGGTCCCTGCACGAGGCCCTGCTCCGGAGGCTCGAGGACGTTCTGGCACCGCGGTGGTGCGTGCTATCGGATGCGACCGAGCAGGTCCTGGCCCGGAGGGGAGAGTTCCCTTGCCCCACCCGGGACGGAGTCGGTGCTCGGCTCAAGCCCGGACGGGACGAGGAAACGCTGGAAGTCCGGCTGGCTGCCGGATCCCCGGTCGAGGGAACGGTCCTGCTCGGACCTCGTCGCAGCGACCTTCCCTACGAACCGCGAGAGCAGAGCCTCATCCGGCAGCTGGGATCCCTGTGGAGTTTGCGGGTCCAGAACGCTCGACTCGTGGGCGAACTGGCCGATCAGGCTCGCCTGAGACAGGAACTGGCGATCGCCCGGGACGTGCAGGCGGGGCTCCTACCCCGGGCCCTGCCGGACGTGCCAGGCCTGGAACTGGCAGCCATCACCCGCAGCGCGCTGGAGGTGGGCGGCGATTTTCACGATGCGATCGTCCGGGAAGATGGGACGACGATGGTGATCGTGGGTGACGTGGCAGGGAAGGGCGTCCCCGCCGCCCTGGTCATGGCGATCGCCGTGGTGCTGTTCCGCCGCCTGGCCCGGTCGGGCCACGGGGCTGCCGGAGTGCTCGATGCCATGAACGAGGATCTGTGTCGGCACCGGCCCTCGGCTCGCCTGTTCGTGACGGCGGTGGTGGCTCGCCTGGATCCCGACACGGGTGGCGCGGAAGTGGCCTCGGCAGGACACCCCGCACCGCGCACCCCGGCAGGGCCCATCCCGGCGCGCGGTCCTGCCCTGGGGGTCTTCCCCGGGGCCCGCTATTCGGCGACCCGGGCAAACCTGGCTCCCGGGGAGCCCTTGCTGCTGTTCAGCGATGGGCTGGAGGATGCCCGGGATGGCGAGGATCGCCCCTTCGGAGAAGGGGCGATCGCGGCCATGATGGCCGAACTCCCCCCGGCACCGGCCTCGCTCCTGCTGATGCAGATCCTGAAACGCATCGAGGACTTCCAGGGCTCACGCGAGGCGCCGGACGATCTCACGCTGCTGGTCGTCCGACGCCCCCCCTGAGGCCCGCGACACGACCTCCCACGAGACAGGTTCAGCGCATCGTGCTTCCAGGCCCATCCAGGCCAGCCCCAGAGGAGCGGCCAGCACGGTCAGCCGGGGGTCCAGGCCCGGGACCATCCCGCCTCCGAGGCCCCCGATCGCCCCGAGTCCGATCCACACCTTCTCGCCCGGCTCCCGGAACCACGGGACCGAGGCGATCCGGGCGCGCGCGGCGTCGAGGGTGGCTCGGGCGATCATCTCGAGACCGTCCTCACCCAGGACCTCCGGATCGAGCCCCACGGCCTGCGCCAGTTCGTGGGCAGCCGTCCGGCGCTCCAGAGGTGCTCGCCCCGTCGCCGCCTCGACGAGGCCCGGGTCGAGGCCCTCGAGCCAGGTCATGGCGGATTCGGTCGTGGCCATCCTCGGAAACACGGGCAAGTTCCGGCCCCGGATCGTCACGTACCGCAGCAGGGTGTCGACGGGGGTGGCGAGCGCTCCCACCCAGACGAGCCGCTCGCCGACGAGGCGCTCCCACGCGAAGGCCTCGGCATCCGCGATCGCCGCGGCTTCGATGACACCCCCGGCGATCCGCGTGGCCTCCGTGGAGGTCGACCCGCAATCGACGACCCACCCCGATGGCTCTGGACCCCGGCGGGCCTCGAGCCAGCGCAACCCGACATGCGCACTGGCCCGGGGAGAGGTCGCCACGCATCTCCACCAGGCTCCGGGGCGATCGAGCACCGGATCGTCCGGTCGCAGCAGCGATCCATCGATACCGAGCAACCGCCCTCCGTCACCGCCGCATGCAGCCGCGAGTTGCCTGGCCTGCGCGATGCTCGCGGACAGGGTCGGGTAGGCCATCGAGGCGGTGCTCGCGAGCACGGTCAAGTCAGCACGACCCCAGCCGAGCTCCCCGAGGAAGCCGCCCACCGAGAGGGCCGCTCCCCGGGCGAGGCGTTCGCCCTGATCGCCCCCATCGACGCACGGGACGGCCCGCACGCTCGCAGCCCACCGCAGGCCCGCCCGGCCGAGTTCGAGCGCCACGAGTTTCAGGCGAGCGAGCCCGATCTCCAGGCCGAGGGTTCTCAGCATCCCTCGCGGGGGCCCCGCGAAGCCGAGGTCCAGGCTTGCCGTTCCACGTCGTCGTCGCTGGCAGGCAGGGCGACCAGTTGCCGGAGAGCCAGGATCTCGGCCGGATCGAGCTGGATCCCGCGCTGCAGCAGGGTGGCTTCGAGTTCGGCCTGCAGGCCAGAGTCTCGCACGAGTTCCCGGGCGATCGCCACCAGGACGGATGGCTCGGACATGGTTCACCTCCTGCATCGGGCCGCGCCTCGCTCCGCCCCCCGGAACCGATCACGCCCAGCAGCATCCTGCGCAGATTTCCCGGGCGATGACCACCCGCGAGGTCGAAGCTTCACGGCACCGAAACAGGTCCGGCACCTGCCCGCAAACCTTCTGGAAGACGCTCGAAAGGTGCCTCGGGAGGTGGTGGACATGCGCAGACTCTGGCCAGGAATCCTCGTCCTCGCGGGATGCGTCCCGGGAAACACGATGGCTCCATCTCCCGGGCATCAGGTCGTGGTGGCTCCGCCCGGCGACCTCCGTTCGCTCGTCGGCTCCATCCGGGCCCGGGGAGGGCGTCACGTCCAGGTCCTTCCCGAGATCGGCGCCGTGACCTACACGGGGACTCCGGTGGCCACCGACGATCTGCCCGAGGGGACGCTGACCTGGGTCGACCGCCGCCGGCCGATGTTGCCGCGCATGCGAGCAGCTGGCCCCCTGGACCTCTCGGCGCCCCGGTCCCCCTTGCCCGGACCGGAGGGGGAGTCCCTCGGCGGGTATCAGTGGAACCTCACCACCGGGAGGATCCGCGAGGCGTGGACGCGGGTGCCCGGCCGGGGCGCAGGAGTCACGGTGGCCGTCCTCGATACGGGGATCGACCCGGACAACCCCGACCTCGTCGGGCAAATCGATCTCGCCGGGGCCCGATCGTTCGCGGGGGACCCGGGAGACTGGCTCGACCGGAACGGTCACGGCACGCACGTCAGCGGGATCGTGGGGGCCCGACTCGATGGCCGGGGCGTGGCCGGAGTGGCCCCGGGATGCCAGATCATGCCCGTGAAAGTCCTCGGCGACGATGGATGGGGAACGGATGCGGCCGTGCTCGAAGGGCTCGAATGGGCGGCCCGATCCGGTGCAACGATCGTCAACCTCAGCCTCTCGGGGCTGCACGACCAGGATGGGCAGGCGTTCACGCTCCGGGCCGCCTATGCCCGGGCGATCGCCCGCCTGCACGACCGGGGGATCGTCGTGGTCATGGCCTCCGGAAACGAGGGTATGAACTTGACCTCCGACGGGCCGCTGGTCTTGCCGGCCCGGGCGGGCGAGGGTCTGGTCGTCGGGGCGACCGGTCCGGTCGAGGGTCACCATCCGGAACGATTCGCGCCCTACACGAACCACGGGAGGGATCTGCTGGACCTCGCGGCCCCCGGCGGGGGAATCCGTATCGCGGCCGACGGGACCTGGCAGGTGAGACCGTCCGATCTGATCCTGAGCACCTGGAGCACCCATGCCCTGTCCCGCACGGAACGGGGGGTGGCCTTCGAGCCCGCAGAACACCGCTACCTGGCAGGAACGAGCATGGCATGCGCCCACGTGTCGGGGGTGGCGGCCCTCCTGCGCGCCGCCCGTCCCGACCTGGAGGCGCGATGGCTGGAACGCGCCATCATGGCGGGCGCCCGTCCTCGAGGACCACGAGATCGTTACGGGAACGGGATCCTGGATGCCGTCCGGTCCCTCGCTTGCACGAGCGGTGAGGTTCCCGGGCGGGGGTGGTGATCCACGTCCTAGCGCCCCCCTCTGACGGCACGACATACTGTTCAAGAGTCTTCAGCTTCGCGAGGTGATGCCGTGAAACGGGCAATCTGGACCGGTTTGTGGGCGATGCTCGTGGCGTCCACGGCACCGGCACTGGCTTCCGGGGACCCCTATGCCCCGATCGATGAGCTGGTCGCCCGGGAAGCCTATTCCCTGGCCCGGTTCGCCCTGCTGGATCACGAACTGCCCCGGCGCGGGGAAGAGGCGCACCGGCACCATTACCTCACGGGACTCGTGCTTCGCCGGCTGGGGGAGATCGGCTCGGCCAGTCTCGAACTCCGGGCCATCCCGCCTTCCAGCCTGTGGTATCCGCGCGGGCGGCGCATCCTGGCCGGGTTGTACCGTGCCCAGGGTCAGCATCAGGAAGCCGATGCCTGCATGCGGGAATGGATCGCGCAGACCGAGCCTCCCGAGCGCGATCACGTGCGGATGGAACTGGCCGACCAGCTTTACGCCCGCGGGGAATTCGAACAGGCGCGCAAGCTCTACCAGGAACAGGTAGACCGGGGTATCGACCGCGTGCTGGGCGAACGCGCAGCCTTCAACGTGGGCTGGTGCTACGAGCGCCTCGGCTTGCCGGCCCGGGCGGTCTTCTCCTGGAAGGCGGCGATCGAACGCCATCCGCAGAGCAAGCAGGCCGGGGCGACGTGGGTCACGGTGGCGAACCGCCAGTTGCGGATCGACCGTCCCCTGCTGGCGAGCGATGCCCTGAGCCGAGCGGCTCGCCTCCGGGGAGGAGATCCGGAACTCGAGGCCCGGGCGAGCTTCCTGGCCGCCGAAGGCTATGCGAGCAAGGGAAACTGGGATCAGGCAGCCACCCTGTACCGAGGGATCACCCACCCATCCTGGACGGAACCGGCCCGGTACGGTCTGGCCTATGCCCAGTGGCAACTCGGTCAGGTCCGGGAAGCCCGGACGGGCCTCGAGCACTGGCTGGACGAGTATCCCCGGAGCCGAGCCCGTCCGGCGGCCAGTCTGGCACTCGGAAGGATCTTGCTGGACCTCGACCTGCCGGGTCCGGCGCGCGCCCGGATCGAGGAAGCCCGTGCCTACGGGTCGACCGGCATCCGGGAACAGGCCCTGTTCTTGCTGGCCCAGCTCGATTATCAGGACGGCAAGGCCGACCGTTGCCTCGAACGGGCACGAGAGTTGCTGTCGACCTACCCGAAGAGCAAGCAGCGCGGACGTTACAGGTGGCTGCTCGCAGAATCTCTGCTCGCCCTGCACCGTCCCGACGAGGCCGTCCGGGAGTATCAGGCGCTGGAGCGCGAGAACGACGACCTGAGCTTCCTGGACGGGAAAGGCGATGCCGTCGCCTTTCGCATCGGGCTGGCCCAGTTCCGCAACGGCGATCACGCCGCGGCTGCCCTCACGCTCCGGGATATCGCGCGCCGCAGTGCGTACGAGGCCGAGGCGAGCTACTGGCTGGCAGAGGCCTGTTACCGTTCCGGGGATCTGCTGGGCGCCGCGAACGCCTACGAGAGCCACCTGAACCGGTTCCCGAGCGGTGACAAGGCCGGGGAGGCCGCCTACGGGGCGGGCTACGCCCACCTCGGCCTCAAGCAGCCGGATCTGGCAGCGCGTTCCTTCAAGCGCGCCATCCCCCTGCTCAGGAACGCGTCGTTCCGGCAGGATGCCCAGGTCCAGCTGGCGCGGATCCAGCTCTTCACCCGGGACTGGTCGGGTGCATCGGCCACGTTCGGGAACCTGTTCACGAGCCAGCTGGAAGCCCCCTTGCTCGCGGACGTCCTGTACGGACTCGCCTATGCAGGTTTCCGGGCGGGCGGATCCGCAGAGACCGAATCCCACGCCCGAGATTTCCTCCGGCGCTTTCCGGGGGACGCGAGACGCAACCGGATCCGGGACGTGGCCGCCCAGCTGGCCTTCCGGGCAGGGCGCTACGAGGACGCGATCGACTCGCTCCGGCAGATCATCGGGGATGACGGAGCCACCCCCGACGAGCGGCGTGAGGCGCGATACCGCATCGCGGCTGCCCATTTCAACGCGGGTCATCTCGATGAAGCCAGGACGGGTTACCAGGCTTTGCATGACGAAGCGGCGAGCGGCTCGGTCGAACAGCAGGAGTACGCGCAGTGGCTGACCCAGGCCCTGATCGGTCAGGACCGTCTGGACGAGGCGAGGGCCCTGGCAACGCGCCATGGAGCGGCCAGCTGGAGCACGGCGGTGCTCGAGCGGATCGGTCGGACCCAGCTCAGCCGGGGACAGGGATCCGAGGCCCGCAAGACGCTGATGCTGATCGCGAGTCCCGGCCTGGCCCAGCGATTTCTTCTGGCCGAGGCCGAGTGGAAGGGCGGGGAACCCGAGGCGGCGCTCAGTCAGCTCGACGCCCTCTCGCGTGAGCCTTCCCCGGACCAGGCAGCCTGGACCAGGCTCTATGCGGAGAGGGCGATCGCCCGTAACCTGCCGGGCGCCGCGATGGAAGCCTGGTGGCGCCTGACGCGGTTGAACGTGTCCGAAGAGGAACTCTCGCGCCTGGCCTTCGCGGCCGGCCGTGCCGCGATGCAGGGCGGGCAGGAGGAGCTGGCCCTGCGCACGTTCCGGACCCTGGCAGCCAGGCCGGGCGCTTCCCCGGCCACCGTCATCGCATGCCAGTCGGCCCTCGGAAAGCTGGCCATGCGCCGCGGGGACTGGAACGAGGCGATCGCCGCCCATCGAGTCTGCCTCAAGCTCGGAAAGCCCACCGATCCGAAGATCCTGGAGGCCCGGTACTGGCTCGGGGCCGCCCTGGTCGCCGCGCAACGACAGAAAGAGGCGATTCCGGAACTCGAGAAGGTCGCGAGGACACCCCGAGTGGCCGTGGAGTTGCTCGGTCTGACGTGGTTGAAGCTCGGAGAGGCCTACGAACTCGAGCGTCGGTGGGACGAGGCGAGCAAGCTGTACCGGACCATGGCAGCCAGGCCCGACCTCGGGAAAGAGGATCGCGAGACGGCGAACAGCCGCCTGAAATGGATCGACGACCACGTGACGCGGAGGATGCCCCGATGATGCGAAACCGGTTCCGCTGGGGCCTGATCGCTCTCCTCGTGCTGCTCGGACGGCCTGTCGAAGCGAGCCCGGCCTCTGACCGCAACGAGGCGCCCTCTCCCGACAAGTTGCCCGTCAACCTGCCGCCCGTGATCGTGAAGGGTGAAGAGTCCTACGCGGGGCCCCTGCTGCCCGGCAACAAGCTCTCACCCGAGGACGGCGCCGGCAACCTGCCCTTTCCCCGCCCGCCCAGACCGGGTCTGGTGCTCGACGCCTACCTGGCGCCGGCACCGGAAACGGCCTCCCCGTCCCTCGACCTGGCGATCGAACGGCCCGCGATGCCCCGACAGGATATCGGGGAACTCTCGGCCGGTACCAGCGGCCCCCACAGGTACGCCCTCGATCTCCTGGTTGGCAGGACCGTGTCCGGTGAGCAGTCGGGCCTGAAGCAGGACGGTCTGGTCCTCGGGACGCTCCGGGGGAGGATCGGCGGTAGCTACATCCAGGGTGCCGGCGACTGGTCTCGCTGGGATCTCGACATCCGGGCGGGAGCCGTGCCGGGCAGCAGTGGCTCCCTGACCCCCTACCGCCTGGGGCTGCTGGCGCGCGCGCAGGACACGATCATCCGGGAGGACGGAGCCTCGTCACCGGCCTTCTCGACCCGGCTCGGTCTCCAGGACGAGGCCCTGGCAGGCCTGGCCCGCCTCGATCTGGAAACGGGTCAAGCCCGGGACGTGCTCACGAGCGACGGGTTCGCCAGATGGTGGGAAGGCCGAGTGAGCTGGAACCCCGAGGACGTCTGGCAGGTAGGAGACCATACGTTCACCCTCCAGGGCGAGACCGGAGGCCGCGGCAGCACCGGACAGGGGTGGGGATTCGTGCGCGCCCAGGCGGAGGATCGCTGGCCCGCAGCCCCTGGCTGGACCGTGATCGGGGGGCTAGCCCTCGGCCGGGTGACGGATGAATGGATCGCCGATCCGCGCCTGACCCTCGAGTACGAACCGCGTCCAGACACGCAACTCGCCATCCGGGCGGGGGCCTGGCGCGAGTTCCCCTGGTGGGGGGACCTGGTGGCCTCCCGCCGGTGGTCCGGACTCGAAACCTCGCTGCGCGACGTGCGGATCCGGGCAGGTAGCGAGGTGGAGGGCCGCCAGCGCCTGGACGAGCGGTGGAGCCTCGACGGGAAGCTTTCCTACGCCTGGGCGGACGGCTGGATGGCCTGGCGACGCGACGCGGGCACGGGGCTCTGGAGCCCGTTCCAGGTCGGAACGGCCGGAACCGGCCAGGGCATCCTGCGGGGAGAGGCGCGTGCCACCTACCTCGCATGGGAAGGGGCCCCTCACGTCTTCAGCTATCGTTTCCGCTCGGTCCAGCCGCTCGGAGAACTGTGGCAAGAACTGTCGCTCGGACACGAAAGTCACTGGTGGGATGATAGATTGGATCTGACTCTTGCCGGTCGGGCGGAGCTGGTGGAACTGGGCGCCCTCCAGATCGGTGCCCCCCAGGCGGGCTCACAGGTCAGTCTGGACGCGCGGCTGTCCTGGCATCTCAGGCCGGGCTGGACGGCGTGGTTCGAGCTCGCGGCGTGGCCCGTGCAGCAGCGACAGCTCGCGAGCTCCTACTTCGCGCCCGACACCCTGACCACCCTCGGCCTCGGGCTGGCGTTCTGAGCGACGTGATGCCAGCAGTCCGCGCTCGGCCGATCCCCTCCAGCCAGCGTCTCGCCCGGGCGCGAAAGGCCGCTCCAGCCGTCGGGAGGAGACACATGGTTCCCACGTCCCCGCGACCGTCCTGGCAACCGTGGATGACCTCCCTGGCCATCCATGTTGGTTTGCTGCTGTTGCTGCTCGGGTGGACCTCGCGTTCCGACCGCACCGTGCCACCGACCCCGGACACGCTCCTCATCGATCTGGCGATGTCGGGCCTTCCCGGAGATACCCGGGCCATGCGGAGCGATGCGCCTCGACCGGATGTCGCACGGGACACGGCCCCCCAGCGCGCTCCTCAAAGCCGACCTGTCGATCCGGTCGACAAGACGACCGAGGCCGCGGCCGATCCGGGTGAAGCCCGTTCCGAGGTACGTGCTGATACCGGGACGTTCCCGACGGCTCCCCGGAATCAGGGACGTCAGAAAGGCCGGGAGGCAGAGGGCGATCGCCAGGCCGATCTGGCTCGCGCCTTGCGGGAACGGCAAAGTCTCGAGCGACGGACCGATCGCGAACTCGACCGCTTGCCAGGCGACTTGCTGCCCGAGGGACCATCCGGAGACTCCCCGGATTCGAGTGGTCGAGAGGTAGGCGGCCTGGGCGGAAACGGTGCCGGGATGACGGGAGAGCTCTCCGGTCGCGCCCTCCTCGACCAGCCCGAGCCTGTCTATCCCCCCAGCTACGGCGCAGAGGGACTCGAAGGCACGGTCGTGCTCCGTATCCGGGTGGCTCCGGATGGACACGTCGAGAGTGCCGACGTCGTGCGCTCGTCCACGCGCCGGCAGTTCGACCAGAGTGCCCGGAATGCGGCATTGAACTATCGCTTCGCCCCCCTGCCGCTTCACGTCGTCCAGGCGACGCAGACAGGGGAACTCACGGTCACATTTAAAATTCCGTAGCGTTCATCCGACTGCTGAATGCTCCCCGTGCGGGTAGGATAGGTGTGCGAACGTCGAGCGGGGGATGACTTGAACGAGCAGCAGCACGCGTCCCATCTGTATTTCCCGAGCTCCCTCACGGAGCACCTCGACGCGACGCGGTTCCCCTTGCCTGGCGTCGAATGGGCCATCATGCGCTCGCTGGACGACCTCATGGCCGCTCCGTCCGGCTGCGCCAAGGTTGCCATCCTCGACGAGACCGTTTTCACGGTCGACGACCAGGCCCGTCTCCGCGCCGTGATCGAGTGGTGGGCGAGCGAGGGCCTGATCATCTGGTCATATCCGGAAGGGAAGTCTCCCCCCGACTGGTTGCCCTCGGAATGCTTCTGGGCTTACCTGCGCACGCCTCCCGCTCTGGCGGGCGTCCAGAAACTGCTCGGAAATGCCTTCCAGTTCGTGCGCGGCAGCATGGAAACGGAGACCTCGCGTCAGAGCCTCCAGATGCAGGCCCGGCAGCTGAAACAGCTCAACTCCATCGGCATGGCGCTCAGCTCCGAGCGCGATCCAGACAACCTCCTGGCCATGATCCTCGAAAAGGGACGTGAACTCGTCCAGGCCGACGCCGGGAGCCTGTACCTGGTCGAGAAGGATGAGGTTGGCGGCGTCCGGTTGCGCTTCAAGCTCTCCCAGAACGATTCGGTGAGCTTCCTGTCCCGGGAATTCACGGTCCCGGTCAGCCACGCCAGCATCGCGGGCCACGTGGCCCTGACCGGACGCTGCGTCGACCTTCCGGATGTCTATGACCTTCCGGAAGGGGTCGAGTATGCCTTCGATCCCACCTTCGACCAGATGACGGGGTACCGGACCCGCTCGATGCTGGTGGTCCCGATGCGAAACCGGGACGGGGAACTCCTGGGGATCCTCCAGCTCATCAACCGGAAACGATCGGCTCACCTCAAACTGGTCGGCCACGAGGCGGTGGCCTCATCCGTGATCCCGTTCGACGAGGCCTGCGAGGAGCTCTTGCTCAGCCTGGCCAGCCAGGCGGCCGTCGCTGTCGAGAACAACCTGCTGTACAAGAGCATCGAGGGGCTGTTCGAAGGTTTCGTGAATGCCTCGGTCCAGGCGATCGAAAGCCGTGACCCCACGACTTCCGGGCACTCGGTCCGGGTGGCCGAGCTGACCGTGGGCCTCGCGACGCTGGTCGACGGCCTCGACACGGGTCCATTCGCGGATGTCCGTTTCACGACGGAACAGCTGCGCGAGATCCGCTATGCGTCCCTGCTTCACGACTTCGGGAAGGTGGGCGTACGGGAGGAGGTCCTCGTCAAGGCGAAGAAACTCTACCCGCAGGCGCTCGACCTGCTCCGGTCCCGTTTCTCGATCATCCGGCTCGGCATCGAAAATCGCCACCTGCGCCTGCAGCTCGAGCACTGCCTCACGCACGGCGTGGAGCACTTCCACGGGTGCCGCCACGACCTCGAGGCCGCCTGCACGCGTGAAAAGGACGAACTGGCCCTGGCCCTGGCGACCATCCTGCAGGCCAACGAACCGACGGTCCTCGAGGAAGGCCGCTTCCACCACCTGCTGGAAATCGCGACGCGGACCTACCTCGACGAGGACGGACTCGAACAACCCTGGTTGACTCCCCGGGAGGTCAACCAGCTTTCGATCCGGCGAGGCACGCTCGACGGGGACGAACGGCGGGAGATCGAGAGCCACGTGGTCCATACCTTCCGCTTCCTGCGACAGATCCCGTGGACTCGTGACCTGTCGGGAGTCCCGCAGATCGCGGAGTCGCACCACGAGAAACTCAATGGCAAGGGCTATCCCCACGGGCTGATGGGCGACGCCATTCCCGTCCAGAGCAGGATGATGACGATCGCCGACATCTTCGATGCGCTCACGGCGAGCGATCGTCCTTACAAGAAGGCCGTCCCCCTGGAACGTGCGCTCGACATCCTCGGTCACGAGGCCCGCGACGGTCACGTCGATCGTCGGCTACTCGACCTGTTCATCGAGGGCCGCGTGTACGAGCGGGTCGTGCGCCCGCGAGTCCTGCAGCCGTGACGTCCCCCCGGGTCGATCCGGCCATCTACCAGGCCTGCGAGGCCGTGGGACAGATCGTCGAACTCTGGGGCTTCAAGCGGGTCCTGGGCATGGTCTGGACCTACCTGTACGTCAGTCCCCGGCCGCTGTCGGCCCATGACCTGCGTGAGGGGCTGGGGATCAGTTCGGGCCTGGTCAGCATGGTCCTGCAGGAGCTCGTCCGCTGGGGCGTCGTCCACCGCATCTCGACCCCCGGGGAGCGCCGCGAGTTCTACCAGGCCGAGCGTAACATCTGGAGACCCATCTCCAAGGTGCTCCGAGAGCGCGAGCTGTACCAGATGGGAGCCACCCTGGAGCGTCTGAGGCAGGTCGAGGGTGAGCTCGAGTCCGGCCCCGTGAGTCCCGATGGCGAACAGGAACTCCGCCATGTCGCGGCGGACCGTCTCGCGGAGCTCATCCAGCTCGGGGAACTGGCCTATAACATGCTCGACCAGTTCGTCTCCCTGGGTGTCCTGGACATCCGTGACCTGCGCAGCGTGGCTCTGGGTGTCGGCCTGACCCGCACCATGATCCAGATGAAGCGGCTTGCGGCCGACCATGCAGCGAAGCCGGATCAGGCTCCACCGCTGGATGGAACCTGACGCACCAGGTGTTCCACCGTCGCGAGTTCGTGGTCCTGCCATGCCCCGGGCGAGATGCTGACGCCCCAGAGTTCCCTGGCGGCAATCACCAGTGCCTCCCCCACGGCCGTGAGGCGCTCGTGTCCGGGTCCAGGCAAGCCAGGCGGCAGGCGACTGCCGGAGAGCAGGCTCTCGAGCATGACGGGATCGCTATCGAGCCAGACGGCACCGTGCTGGAGCGTGCCGCCAGGACGTCGCAGCTGGGCACTGGCGACTCGCTTCATCCCGCGCACGACCAGGTCGGCTTCCGTGGCCACGGCCAGGCAGTCGAAGTGGGGCCCGGGAGCCGTGGAGCCCTGCTGGAGGGAGCCCTCCAGGCCCACCCGGGCCAGGGCCCGCGACAGCCAGCGGGCGATCGAGCAGTACATGCCTCGGACATCGGCGGGGAATCCCGCATCGTCGGGAATCGCGACGGCATAGGTGAGATCCCCGGCTCCGTGAAGGAGGGCACGTCCCCCCGTCGGGCGCACGACGACGGGCCACGCCTCCGGCAGAGCAGGGAGATGGCGCCGTCCGGCGCGCTCCACGGCCTGGGTCCTTCCAAGACTCACGGTGGGCCTGTCCCAGCAGTAAAGCCTGAGGGTGGGGGGAGCCAGACCGGCGCGTACCGATTCGAGAAGCGCCTCGTCAGCCGCCATGTGCCGGACGCCTGAAGCCGGAGGGTCGAGAAGGAATCGCCAGTCACGCATGGTGTCACCGTATCGCCGACGTCCTCGGAACGCAAGGATGGTGGCTCCCGACCACCGGGTCGCATAGAATGGCAGGTGAGATGCCCCCCGTCCCGGAGCCAAACCCTCGCATGGAAGCAGCCCCCCCATCATCCCGACGCCGGTCTCCCCGGACGGACCTCGACATGACCCGATGGAAGGACTACCTCGGCGAGGTCGAGACCGATAGCCTGTGGCTGTTCTCGCGTCGCGACCGGGGAGCCTCCCATGCCGGTGACTACCACGGCAACTTCATCCCCCAGATCCCCCAGCAGCTCTTCCACCGTTTCACGCGGCAGGGAGATGTCGTGGTCGATCTCTTCCTGGGCATGGGGACGACCCTGATCGAATGCCGCCGGATGGGACGTCACGGGATCGGCGTCGAGTTGCTGGGCGAGGTGGCCGAACGTGCCCGGGAGCGCATCGAGCAGACCGAGAACGGCCATGGAGTCACGACCCGGGTGCTGGTCGGGAGTTCGGCCCTCCCCGAGACTCGCGACCGCGTGCTCGACGCCCTGCGCGAACTCGGCAAGGAACAGGCCGAGCTGGTGATCCTGCACCCCCCCTACAGCGACATCATCCAGTTCTCGGGAGGCCAGGACGCGCAGGACCTGTCCCACGTCCAGTCCGATGAGGAGTTTCTCGAGCGTTTCGCCTCGGTGATCGACCGGGCCCACGAACTCACCGCCCCCGGTGGCACGATGGCGATCGTCATCGGGGACAAGTATGCCCGGGGACAGTGGGTCCCGCTGGGCTTTCACACCATGCAGCTCGCGATGGAGCGGGGATTCACCCTGAAGAGCATCGTCGTGAAAGACATCCAGGGCAACGAGAAGGGCAAGGGCAAGTCCGGCAATCTCTGGAAGTACCGCTCGCTGGCGCAGGGCTACTACCTCTTCCGGCATGAATACGTGTTCGTCTTCCAGAAGCCGCGGCGCGCGCGCAAGCGCCCGGCGGGGGGCGCCTGATGGCCTACACGATGAAGGACGCAGCGGAGGTCCTGGGCATCTCCGTGCCGCTGATCCGCCGCTACGAGCAGGAGTTCGAGCTGTCCTTCCAGCGCAACGAGCAGGGTCGGTGCATCCTGACCGAGACCGACGTCGAGAACCTGCGCCTCATCCTCGCGAAACGTGCCGACGAGTTGCCCGTCGACGAGATCCGCTCGATGCTCGTGCAGCGATCGGAACCCGAGGTGGAGACTACCACGCTGGTGCCAGCCGATGCCGAGGTCCAGCCGCCGGGGGTCCGCGAGGTCATGCAGGCCATGCTCGACCGACTCGATCAGCTCGAACAGCTGGTGATCGCGCAGGGCTCGGCCATCCAGCGACTCGGCGAGGAAAACCTGAGGCTCCTGGAATCGGGCATCCCGTCTTCATCACCGTCGGGCGCCGTGGATGATCGCATCAAGCAACTCGAGCGTGACGTGGCAGAAGCGCGGCGCGCCCAGGACGAATCGATCCGGGGCAAGGAAGACATGCGCAAGCTCCAGCGGCGCCTGCTCGAACTCGAGGCCACGGTGGCCACTCAGACGGCCTCGGACGAGGACCAGGACGAGCGACTCCTCGACGAGATCGCTCGCGCGCTGCAGGCCCAGTCCCGCCCCCCGCGACCCTGGTGGAAATTCTGGTGATGGCGCACGTGATGATCTGGACTCCCCCCGTGAAGGGGTAGATGATGCTTGTAGACGGCAGGTTCCAGGACAGGAGAAACCGCCCATGACCGACTCCTTGCACCTCGATGCCCACAACCCGCTGGACGAACCCAGCGAGCCGCGTGATGTCACGGCAGCGCTCCAGCTCATGAAGGCGCGGCTGGCAGCCAATCGCCAGAGCCGCGAGGATGAACTCCCCCCCGATCCGGACGATCCCGTCGATCCCCTGACGGGTAAAGCGCCTCCGAGGACCCGGCCGACCAGCAAACCACCCGAGATCTGGAACGTGAAATCTGGCAAGTCGATCTTCCGCGAGGGAGAGATGACCTACGAGCTGTTCCTCCTGATGGAAGGCGCCGTCGACGTGTACATCGGCACGAACCGCGTCGCACACATCGATGCGAAAGAAGGCTCGGGCACCTATCTCGGCGAGATGGGGGCCCTGCTCAAGACTCCCCGCACCGCGACCGTCCGCGCGACCAGGTCGTGCAAGCTGCTGGTGTTCCCCGACGTCTCGCGGCTCTTCGAGGAGGATCCCACCTTCGGCCTCAAGCTGTCGATGATCCTGGCCGAGCGCCTCGCCAACTCGAACCGCAACCAGGGTCTCGTGATGGATGCGCTGTCCAAAGCTCGGGTCAAGGACGAGGTCCTCGATGCCGTCAAGGGAGCTTTCTCGGGCAAGGAGTCGGACTACGTGGGCAAGCGTGGATGGACGATGTTCGGGGGATGAGGGCCACCGTTGACCATCCCTGACGCACAGCCCGTCGCCGCCCCCCTTCCTCCCGTCACCCGACTCGAATCGCTGGGTCGGACCTGGACCATCACCCGGGCCATCGGGGGCTTCACGCTCCGGGAAATCTGGTCGCACGTTCGGAGCCGCCGAGGGTGGCTCCAGGATCGCTCCGAGCGCGATCGCCGGGCTGCGCACCGTTTTCGCCACATGCTCGTGAACCTGGGCCCTTCATTCATCAAGCTGGGCCAGATGATGTCCACCCGTCCCGACCTGGTCCCCCGCGCGTACATCGAGGAACTGGCGGGGTTACAGGACCGCGTGCCGGCCATGTCATGGGACACGGTACGGTCGATCCTCGAAAGCGAACTCGGGGGACCGCTGGCTTCGCGCTTCCGTTCCGTCGAACGGGCTCCGATCTCTGCCGCATCCATCGGGCAGGTCCACCGGGCGGAACTGCACACGGGTGAGCAGGTCGCGATCAAGATCCAGCGCCCGGGCCTCGCGAGGCTCATGGCCCGTGACGTGTCCGTCCTGGACCGCATCGCGTCCTGGTTCGAGGGACGGGACTTCACCCGCTGGGGCATCCCCATCTCACCGGCGATGCCCTACAGGGCCATCCTGCGTCGGTTTGCAGACAGCCTGCGCGACCAGATCGACTTCGAACTTGAACGTCACCACATGGACCGCTTCAGGCGGAACTTCGAACATTTCGACGGCATCACGGCGCCTCGCAGTTTTCCAGAGCATTCCACCACGCGCGTCCTGACCATGGAGTACATCGAGGGCGTCAAGTTCGATGACGATGCGGGTCTGGCCGCCCATGGCGTCGACTTCCTGGAAGTCGCGAACCGGGGGGTCCGGGCATTCATCAAGCAGGTCCTCGAGGACGGCTTCTTTCACGGGGACACCCACCCGGGCAACGTACTGGTCCGCCCCGATGGCGAGGTCGTGTACCTGGATTTCGGCATGGTGGATACCATGCCCCCGGATACCCAGGAGATCCTGGTGGACGCCTTCGTGCATCTGGTTCACGAGGACCTGGGCGGCTTTCTCGAGGACATGATCCGGCTCGGCTTCCTGCCTCCCGAGGTCGATCGGGCTCGCCTGATCCCGCTGGTGGAAGAGGTCTACCGGTCGCAGCTCGGCCTCGGCCAGGATCCGCTCTCGATGCAGGAGATCTTCCAGAAACTGGGCGACCAGTTGCTGGACCTGCCCTTCTGCATGCCGGACCGCTTCACCTTCCTGATGCGATCGGTCGGCTGCATGGAGATGGTCGTCCGACAAAGGGTCCCCGTGTACCGCTTCCTCGAGGTGGGCATTCCCTACGCGGCCAAGCTGATGCTCGCCCCCGAGCGCGCCGCGATGCGGGAACAGTTGCGCAGCCGCCTCGAGGTCGGCAGCCTGGACGACGTGGCCCGCTGGAAGACCCTGCTCACCCAGGCCAGCCTGGAACCCTCGTTCGATCCGTCCGAACTGCGCGCGTACCTCACCTCCGACGAAGGCATCCGCTGGATCGTCGAGACGCTGGTTTCCCTGCCCCTGGAGGCTCTGTCGAGCGAGCAACTCGCAGAAGGTCAGGCCTGGATGGCCCGCGCCTTGCCTGGCGAGGAAAGCTGGAATCTCGACTGGGTGATCCGCATCCTCGAGACGCTCGTCGCGATGCACCCCACCCGGGTGTCGGCGCTGGTCGCCTGGGGCACGCGCTGGCTCGAGACGCCGGCCATCCGGGAGCGGATCGACATCTGGGTGACCTCCCCGGAGGCCACCGATCCGGAATTCCTGGCTCGCTCGTGGCGGGTGGGCAAGATGATCCTGAGCGATCCCCGCATCGACCTCGAACCGTTCGTACGTGCCCTGGTCCGGGCCCTGTCTTCAACGGACCTTGCGATCGTCCGCTGGCTTTCACGCCCGGGATGGCCGATGGCCCTGCTGAGCGGTCCGGGAAAAATCGGACATCCTCAGATCGCCGAGATGGCTCGCTTCCTGTGGTCACGCGAAGGTCGCCTGGCCCGCCGTCGCCTCACGCAGGCCGCCCTGGGCAGCTGGCGGCACTGGCTGACGGCCGGGCCCTGAGTCCAGGCACTTGCGGGCATCATGGCCCAGAAAACACCATCAGGGGGACCTCCGTGGAGGTCCCCCTGATGGTGATTCAGAACCGATTACTTGGTCTCGCGGAACTCGACGTGACGCTTGACCATCGGGTCGTACTTGCGAAGAACCATGCGGTCCGGATTGTTCCGCTTGTTCTTCATGGTCACGTAGGTGAAACCACTCTCGGTGCTCTTGAGCTTGATGATGATACGCGAGCCTTGCGCTGCCACGTGGGCCTCCCGGTGTTCGTAGACGATGAGGATCCGATTCAGACTCGATGGTAATGCGCTTGCGAAGGTTTGTCAAAGGCCTGACCAAGAGCTTTGACAACCCCCCGCACGTCGCGTATGCTGTTTCAGACCCTCTGGTCGCCGGTCTTCCCCGGAAGTCGGCGCCCGTTTTGTTTGCCAAGGAGCACCTCATGGCACAGAAGTGCATGATTTCCGGGAAGCGCCCCGAGCGTTCCAACCTGGTCAGCCACTCGAACCACCGCACCGTCAGCCGCCAGGAGCCGAACCTCCAGTGGAAGCGTTTCTTCCTGGCCGATGAGAACCGCTGGGTGCGCCTCCGGGTGTCGACCAAGGTCATGAAGACCATCAGCCGCTACGGCCTCAAGGACACCATCAAGCGCTACGGCGCTTCGGAAGCGATCCTTCACTAGGCCGCCGTCCCGGTTGCACGAGGCCCTTCCCCTGGTGGGGAGGGCCTCGTCTGCTGGGGAGGCCCTCCCCGGGATCACGATCCGACGGATTCCGTGGCGGCTGGCGGCGGTCCTTCCGGTCCGGTCACGGGGACGCCCGGACTGACCGACGAGGACGCAACCGTCCCGGGAAGGACGGAAGGACCGGATGCCGGCACGGGCTCCGTGCCACTTTCCGGGTCGGAACTCCGTGAGTTCTGCTCGACAGGGCTCCCCTCCGGAACGCGCCCGGATCCGGTCACAGCCACCTGTTCCGAAGCCTGCACGCTCGACCAGATCACGGTTTCGCCCGAACCCGCCCCGTCCAGGACCCGGAGGTCGCCTGAGGCGACCCAGATCAGGGGTCCGAGCCGGGGCCTGACGAGTTCCGGGCCAGCCAGGAAAGGCGACAGGCCCGCATCGATGGACCACGTCGCAACCTCGGTCGAGCGCAGCGGCTCCGAACCGCCAGCCCCCCCCCCGACGATCAACCGACCGTCGTGCGCGACGACCCCGGCCCTCTGCCGAGCCACGTTGAGCCTGACCCCGGGCACGGGCTCGAAGGGCCCGAGCTGCCCGCTGTCATCGATGAGTGCCTGTTCCCATGAATCGAGAACCTGACCCGGACCGGTGAGACCGCCCCCGACCAGCAGGCGCGAGCCGAGGCGAACGGTCACGGCACCGGCCCTGGGAACCACGAGTGACGAACTGGCCACATCCTCGAATCGACCGAGACTGCCCTCCGGAGTGATGGGCGCGCGCTCGATCGAGCGCAGCAGCCCCTCCGGGCCCGCCCCCCCCAGCACATAGACCCAGGATCCGATGGCGATCGCCATGTGGTCCGAGCGGGGCACGTTGAGCCCCGTGCCCGGCTCGATCTGCGAGGGGCCCTCGAGGCGCCCGCGTTCGTCTGCCTGAACCCATTCCACGGAAGCGAGAGGCTGACCATCAGCCGTGCGCCCCCCCACGATGAAGACTCCGCCGGACGTGACGACGGAGGCGGCAGCCGTTCGAGGCAGGCTGAGTTCCAGATCGACCGCGCGGGTGGCGACCTCGGCCGGGAAGACCAGGCGTTCCACGGTGCTCACGGGACGTCCATCGATCTCCCCCCCGACCAGGAACGCCTCCTCGCCGAACAGGAAGAGACAGGCTCCGCGCCGGAACGCGGGATCCTCGGGGGACGGTTTTTCGACGGCGAAGGCAGGGACGCCGCTCAGGACGGCGATCGCCAGGCCACGCGCCAACAGCGCCCTGATCATGCTGCGCGACACGCGACCGGACCTTCCCAGACCTGCAACGAACGCTTCCGGATCCAGCGTATCCGCTCGCGGGGAGACCCGGCCAGGATGACAGTCACAACCCGCTTTGTAGCCATTTTTAAACGGAGCATGGAATGGACTTTACCGGGTCCGCCGGGAACGAGACGATAACGCCCTCGGGGAATCGCAGACGGGGGGAGAACCGCGATGCGGCAGCTGAGCAGATGGGCCGTGGGAGCCACGATCGTCATGAATCTTGCGGCTTGCGGGGCGCGCAGCGTCGCGTCTGCGCCAGATATGGCGCTCCAGAACCGGCCACCCGCCTCGGCGCCTGGCTCGCCCTCGATGGCCGCTGGCACGCAGCAAGCGGGGCGCGGCATCCTGAACCATCCCTTCGTGACCTGGGTGAAGCAGCAGCATCCGGGTGCCGCCGTCGCGATCATCAATGATTACCTGGGAATCGAGAGCACTCCCGGTGCAGATACCGTCGTCGAGAAAGAACGTTCGGAACTGCGTACGCAGGTCATCCAGACCGTGCAGGCAGAGTTCACCCGGTCGCTCGACCGTCGGCTGCCCGACGATCTGCGCGCGGCCAGCGTGGAGGACCGGATCCGGATCTCGGGGCGCGTGAAGTACCAGATCCACGACATCCAGCTCACCTTCGACATGACGGTTCGCCTGGATGGAGACGGCAAGATCTGGGTAGCCCTGGACGAACGGAGCGTCGAGGCGAACGCGATGAACCCGCTGGTGGGCCTGTTCGGGGGCAATCTCGATGCCCGGGCCATCAAGGCAATCAAGGAGGCCTTCGACAAGGAAGGCCCTGCCCAGGTTGGCAAGGTGGCCGGGCTGCATTACGTCCCGGGCGCCACCTTCTACATCGATTGTGGAGAAGCCTTCGTTCACACGAAGAGCCTGCCAAGCGAATCGTCCGAATCCTGAAACGTCAGGTGGCCGCTTCACCCCGCGAGCTTGCCTGACCAGCGCTCCTGGTCCTGACGGATCTCCCGCTCCTGGGTTTCGAGGCGCGCAAGCGCCTGCTCGAGATCGAGCGCGACCCGTTCCTGCTCCTGGATGTGAGCCCGGTATTGCTCGATCACCCGGAACATGCCGTCCATTTCATGGCGGATCGTCTTGAGGCGCGAGGTGAGCCGAGCCTGCTCCTCGTGCAGAGACTTGAGCAGCACCTCATCGAGCTCGGCCTGGCGCTGCGCGTGAATGCGTCGAAAATCCATGGGGACGCCCTCCCCCCTGCGCGGTGAATCGACACGTTATGTATACCCGCATGGCCGGGCCACGAAGCGGGATTCCGGAAAATCAGCATGCCGGGGCCCGGGCGGGGCGACAAGGACGGCCCGCCCGCCTCAGGCAGCCGGGCGTGCAGGCGTCAGCATCGCGACGACGAGATCCTGTCCCACCTGGAGGCTCCGACCGGCGACGTCCCGGAGGGGATCGATCTCGACGAGATCGAGGGCCACCAGATGTCCGGTGCGCGCGATCGCCTCGACGGCGAGTCGCATGTCGGAAACCGTCATGCCCCGGGGAACCGGGGTGCCGACGGCAGGGACCTCGTCCGGGTCGATCGCATCGACATCCAGGCTGACATGCAGTCCCGAGGTGCGAGCGACGAGAGCCGGAAGGACCTCGTCGAGCACGGCCTGCAGACCGCGGGAACGCACCTCGTCCGTGGTGATGACGCGGATCCCCGTGTCCCGGATGAGGGAGGCCTCGTCCTCGTCGAGGTCGCGGGCCCCGATGAGGATCGCGTGTTCGGGGCGCACCTTCGGGCAGATTCCTCCGAGTTCCGTCAGGGACGGCTCCCCGAGACCGAGGGCGATCGCGAAGGGCATGCCATGGATGTTGCCACTCAGGGTGGTGCTGGCCGTGTTGAAGTCGCCATGGGCATCGATCCAGACCAACCCCAGTTCGCCGCCGTTCGCATGACACCAGGCGGCACTCGCGGCGACGCTTCCGATGGCGATGCTGTGATCCCCACCGACGGTGACGAGCGGTCCGTCGGCAAAATTGGCCACCCGAGCACGTTCGAAGGCAGCCACGGACATGGCCGTCACGGCCTCGAGGTTGCGGAGGGACGGGTGACCGGGCGACGGGTGATCGGGAACAGGGACGTCACCGAGGTCGGTGAAGCGAATTCCGAGGGCCTGCAAGCGGTCGGCGAGACCGGCAAGTCGGATGGCGCGCGGTGCGAGGGAGGATCCCCGGGCTGGTCCCCCCAGATCGAAGGGGACCCCCATCAAGGAGCAAGCGGGGGAAGCGGCCTCGCCCCCCTCGGCAGCGCGTCGGTGAGACTGCGTGGGACACATAACCTCTCCTTTGAGGATACGTCGGGCTTTTCCCATGATACCCGAGAATTCCCGCCTGTCGAACGCCGGAGGGCGCAAAAGCGGCCCATGACGCCGTGCGGGGGGAGCAGCGGTGCGATACAATACGCCGGTGGAGGTGCGAGAGATGTCCCCGACGATGGCTGCCCGGATCGACCCCCGCCTGGATCTGTTCCAGGCCATCGAAGAACTCAAGGCCTCGCGCCGGGCCGTGATCCTCGCCCACTATTACCAGGATCCCGACATCCAGGACGTCGCGGACTTCCTGGGGGACAGCCTCGCGCTCGCCCAGGCGGCAGCCACGACGGATGCCGAGGTGATCGTCTTCGCGGGGGTCCATTTCATGGCGGAGACGGCCAAGATCCTGAACCCGACCCGCACCGTCGTGTTACCAGATCTTGCAGCCGGATGCAGCCTTGCAGACAGTTGCCCCCCCGATCGCCTCGCAGCCCTCAAGGACCGTCACCCGGACCACTGGATCGTCTCGTACATCAACTGCTCGGCAGCCGTGAAAGCCATGAGCGACGTCATCGTGACGAGCAGCAATGCGGAACGGATCATCCGGCAGGTTCCGGCCGATCGAGGCATCATCTTCGCACCGGATCGGAACCTCGGCCGATGGCTCACGCGCCGGACGGGTCGGGACATGGTCCTCTATGACGGCAGTTGCATGGTCCACGAGACCTTCTCGGCGCGTCGCCTACAAGCCCTCAAGCATGCCAATCCCGGTGCCGTCGTGCTGGCGCATCCCGAATGCGAAGATCCGGTGCTGGCCCTGGCCGATCACATCGGCAGCACCTCGGCCCTGCTCGAGCACGTGAAGCGTCACCCCGACGGCTCGTTCATCGTGGCCACCGAACCGGGGATCATGCACGAGATGCGCAAGCACGCCCCGGGCGCCACCTTGCTGGCCGCCCCGGGAGAGGATGAGACCTGCGCTTGCAACGCGTGTCCCCACATGCGCCTCAACACGCTCGAGAAGCTTTACCTGGCCCTCCGGGACCGCCAGCCGACCATCGAGATGGACGAGGACCTGCGCGTCCGCGCGCTCGCGCCCATCCGGCGGATGCTCGACTGGAGCGCGCCGGCTCAGTCCATCACGTGATCGAGGAAGGCCGCACAGGCCTCATCCAGCAGGTCGTAGACCGCATCGAACCCATCAGCTCCCCCGAAATACGGGTCAGGCACGTCTTTCGAGGCATGCGACACGATGTCCAGCAACCGGATCACGCGGGCCGGACAGCCGCCCGCCCCCGGCAGGGCGAGGATGTCGCGATGGTTGGTGGTATCCATGGCCACGACCCAGTCGAACGTCTTCAGGTCGTCCGGGACGATCTGGCGCGCCCGCTGGCTCGAGATGTCGAGGCCCCGATCCCGGGCCACGCGCCGGGACTCGATGTGCGGCGGCGAGCCGACGTGCCAGTCCCCCGTCCCGGCCGAATCGATGACGAAGCGATCGGCGAGACCGCGCCTTTCCACGTGATGACGGAAGATACCTTCCGCGAGCGGGGAACGACAGATGTTGCCGAGACAGACGAACAGGACGCTGGGCATGGCACCTCCGGGATCTCGGTATTCCCCGGACGGTGGGAAAGGAAAACGCGATGAGGGAACCGGACGTCCTGGTGGTCGGCGCAGGGGCGGCAGGCATGATGGCCGCGGCGGCCGCCGCGCGAGCAGGGGCATCCGTCCTGCTGCTCGAGAAGACGGCCCGACCGGGTTTCAAGATCGGCATCTCGGGAGGAGGCCGCTGCAACGTCACGACGGCCCTCGACGACCCGGCCGAGATTCTCGGGATGATCCCGGGCAATGGCAGGTTTCTCCGGGATGCCCTCAGGGCTCATCCCCCCGACGAGATCCTGGCCCTGCTTGCGAGGCACGGGGTGAAGACCCGCGTCGAAGTCGAGAGCCGGAAGCGCTTTCCCGCCAGTGACCGCAGTCAGGACGTCATCTCGGCCCTGCTCGCCGAGCTGCGCGAAGCCGGAGTGGTTCTCCGGCTGTCCACTCCCGTATCGGCCTTGCACGTCCGGGCGGGCGCCTGTCGGGGTGTCGTCCTGGCAGATGGCGAGATCATCGAGGCCGGTACCGTGATCCTGTGCGTGGGGGGAAAGTCTCTCCCTCGCTCGGGCTCCACCGGTGACGGGTATGAGATGGTCGAGCAGGTGGGACACACCGTCTCGCCCCTCTTTCCCTCTCTGGTCCCCCTCCGCACGGCTGGAACCCGGGAGCTGGCCGGAGTCGCCCTGCGAGACGTCGAGGGGCGCGCCCGGGTCGCGGGTCAGCCGGCTGGCCGGTCCTTCCGAGGCGACATGCTGTTCACTCACACGGGCCTGTCGGGCCCCATCGTCCTCCAGCTCAGCCGGGCGATCGCCGCCGGCGTCTCCGCCGGGCAGTCCGCGGCGCTGGTGGTGGACCTCATGCCCGACATCCCGCGTGATCGCCTGCTCTCGGAACTGACGGCCCGCGTCGCAGAGGCCGGCAAGTCCCAGGCCCCCTCGTTGCTGAGGAACGAGGTCCCGAAGGCCGTGGGCCCCGTGATCCTTGCTGCAGCCGACATCGACCCGGGTCGCAAAGCCGCCGAGCTCGGCAAGAAAGCCCTGGGAAAGCTCGTGGAGGTCCTCAAGGGCTGGACGTTCCCCGTGACGGGATGGCACTCCTTCGAGGTCGCCGAGGTCACGGCCGGCGGCGTGTCCCTCGGGGAGGTCGATCCCCGCACCTTCGCTTCACGCGTGATCCCGGGCCTGTATTTCGCCGGTGAGATCCTCGACCTCGATGGCTTCGTGGGCGGATTCAACTTCCAGATCGCCTGGTCCAGCGGCGCGATGGCCGGTGAAGCGGCTGCGGCCTATGTCAGGGACGCGACCAGCCCGTAGATTTCCTGGCCGCGAGCGAGGAACTTGCTCTCGAACTCGGAGACGACCCGGTCCAGAGGCACGGTTTGCTCCACGCGGAAGCCTGCCTCCTCGAAACGTCTGACCGAGTAGATGAACAGGGCCTCGTGATCCGTCCTGAAATGGACGCTGCCGCCAGGGGCCAGCCAGCGACGGTAACGCTCCACGAGGGTCGGGTTGGTCAGCCTGAAGCGATCGCCCCTCGCCCGGGGCCATGGATCCGGAAACAGGATCGTGAGCCTGGCGAGGGTGCCGTCTTCCACGGGATCGGGCATCTCGAAGAGGTCCCCGACGAGGAAGCGGACGCCTTCGACGCCGTAACGCTCGGCCCGCCTCACGGCTTGCTCGACCCGGTAATGCTTGGCATCCAGACCGACGTGACACCATCCCGGTTCCCGGAGTGCGGTATCGATCAGGTGGCGACCGTTCCCCATCCCGAGTTCCAGGTGCAGCGGTCCCGGTGCGTCGAAGACCTCTCGCCAGTCCGGACGCCGCCAGTCTTCATCGACGATGGCGACCCACGAGTGGGCCAGATTCTTACCTTCGGCCAGATGCTTGGTTCTCACGATTCGAGCAGGTCTCTGGCCCGGTTGAGGGCCTTGATGTGGGTATCTTCCAGATCCGGATGGTGATCGGGATGGAAGATCCGGGTGAGGCGCCTGTGGCGCTGGCGCACGGCCTCAGCGGTTGCGCCCTCCTGAAGGTGGAGGACTCCGAGGGCCCAGACCCGTTCCCGGGCACTGCCGCGCCATGCACGCAGACCCTCATGATACCCTTCGCGCCGGGCCTCCTGCAGGCGGATGTCCTGACGAGCCTCGACCTCGAGACGTCCGCGCTGCAAGCCCTGGTCATATCCGTTCTGGAAGGCCTGCCGGCGGATGGATTCCAGCCGCTCGGCCTCGAATCCCGGCGCGCCGGATGGTGATACCTCTCGCGTGCCCGGGGAAGTCTCCACGGGGACGGTGCCCGACCGGCCGGTCAGTTTCTGGGCGCCATCCCGGCGCCCGCGCTCGTAGGCGTCCTCGAGGGCCTTCAGGCGCTGCTCGGCCTGGGTAGCGGATTCGGCGAGGATCTCCCGGCGAAGCCGCTCCTCGATCTGGCGCTCGCGATCGGCGACGAGCCTGTCGAACGACCTCACACGCTCGGCGAGCTCGCGCGCCTCACGCTCGGCCCACTCCCGCTTCCGCGCGTCTTCTTGCTGGCGCACATGCTGTTCGAGACGGGCCCGTTCGTGTTGCAGCCGCTCGGCCAGGCGGACCTCGAGCTCGGTCTCGACCTCGGCCAGCCGTTCCTCGAGTGCCCGCTGGTGACGATTCTCGAGATCGGAAGCGGCCACGGCGTACCCTTTCTGGTACCCATCCTGGAGGGCAGCTGCCCGGGCTTCCTCGAGGCGCGCGTGAATCGCCTCCGGCAAGCGTCCTAGCGGGACATCGTGCAACCAGTCCAGCCCTGCTTCTGTGGCGTGGAATGCCTTGATCCGGATGGTGGAAGTCATGGCGATCGCTCCTCTTGAGGTCTCTCCAGCGTAAAACCGCTTGCCTGCCCCGGAAAAGCGCGTGGATCACAGGTGACAAGTTATGTACATCACGCAAGTCGCGGGATAGGGACGCTATAATGAGGGTGGAAGCCAGTCGGACGTCGAAGCGTCAGACCCGGAGCCATCCCGGAATTGCGAACGGCGCACCGGGAGATCTGTCCATTCTGGCCTGATGGCCGGGCCTGACTTTCGCCCAGGATGGGTGTCGGTCCCCCGCTGGCAGAATCGAAACCTGGCGCAAGCGGCCAATCCGTCCGGACCGTCCAGCGCCCCATCATGAGGAGGCCCCTTGAATTCCAAGAGTCACGTTTTGAAGCCCGGCATGCTCGTCCAGGAGCTCGATCCCGCCGGCCAGGCCCGGATCTTCGTCGTCACGAAGCTCCTGGACGACAACCGCTACTGCGGTCATGACGTGTTCTCGTGGGACGATTCGCTGGCCGAGGCCTGGAGCCAGGAACTGGCAGCGCAGGGCCAGAGCGGCACCTACAAGGTCGCTGACAACAAGCTCTGGTTCGTCGATGGTGAGCAGAAGACGCTCGTCATGACGCTGTTCGAGCTGAACGGTGAGCGTTACTGCGTGGGAACCACGGCCGAGACGAAGGAAGTCTCGACCGCCGAACCTTTCGTCCCCTACGAAGAACTGGGCAGCAAGATCCGTCGGTCGATGGTGTTCTTCGACTACAACAAGTCGACCTGGGTCCTGCTCCCCTCGGAGTGATCCGCACCGGGTAACACCACCCGATCCAGCCATTCGAGCACGCCCTCGGCCGAGTCACCCAGTGACCGGTCGGGGGCGACGCCGATCTTGAGCATCGGTAAACCAGATTCGATGATCGCGTCCTCTTTCATCTGACGGTTCTCTTCCTCGAGGTAATGCCCCCTGGCCATGCCCTCGAGCACCATCAGGGCCACGGGCTCGAACGTGCGAGCCCGGACGAGGACGAAGTCGACCGGATTGTTGCGCATCCGGTGCCACCCCGTCGGGGTGATCCGGCCCGCATCGAAGATCGTCGAGATGAGCACGCGCGGGAACAGCAGCAAGCCTCGGCGCGCGATGCGCTCGGCGACGAGTTCGTAGACCTCGGCCTGGCGCACGTCCAGAAACGAGGGCCGGACCCGGATCAGCGTCGGAAGGTCACGTGGACCGAACCCGGCCTCGGGATCCTGGGCCGCGGCGACCCCGATCCACACCAGGAACCCGATGAGCCCTGCCCCCAGCAGCCATAGCACCAATCCCCACCTCCCGCCGGAATGCCGTAGACTCGAATATTCTAGCGGCTATCGGTGCAATCTTCGAAAGGACGCCCTGCATGCTCGGCGGCGCAAGCAGCCTGTACGGTGCCTGGAACATCGGCGCGAGCGCCGAGAAGGCCCCGATCAACCGTGCCCACGTGATCCGGATCGCACGGACCTTCCGCCCCCATGCCCGCTGGGCCCTGGGAAGCCTGACCGTCATCGCGACCTCCGCGAGCCTGGGGCTCGTGCCCCCGCTCCTGCTCAGGTCCTTGCTGGACCATGCGCTGCCCGAAAAAAACCTGGGCCTGCTGGGCTGGCTGTGCGCGGGGATGGTGGTCGTCCCGGTCGTCGTGGGTCTGCTGGGGGTGCTCGAGACCTACCTGGACGAGCGGATCAGCCAGGCCATCATGCTGGACCTCCGCCTCGACCTGTTTCGACACCTGCAGGGCCAGACGCTCGGCTACTTCACGGGCGCGCGTCCGGGCGAACTCACCAGCCGGCTCCATAACGACGTCAACGAACTCCAGGATGTCTTCTCGGACACCGTGCTCGCGATCGCCAGCAACATCCTGACGATCCTGACGACCCTCCTGGTCCTCATCCCGCTCTCGTGGCCCCTCGCCGTGTTCGCCCTGGCGATCCTGCCCCTGTTCGTCCTGCCTGCCCGCCACGTGGGCCGCAAGCGGCAGGAGATCGTGTCACGCTCCCAGGAACGCAAGGGCGAACTGACGGCCTACCTGCAGGACGCGATGAGTATCCCGGGCTTCCTGATGCGCCGGCTCTTCGGGCAGTCGGAGCGTGAATCCCGCCGGTACGAGCAGATCTGCCGGGAACTCAGCGCCCTCCAGATCCGCCGCTCGCTCCTGTGGCGCTGGCTCGTGGTGGCGCTCACCCTCTTCTCGTCGCTGGGGCCCGCCCTGGTGTACGGAGCCGGCGGCTGGCTGGCCATCCGCGAGGGGCTGTCGGTCGGTACCCTCGTGGCCTTCGTGGCCTACCTGGGACGCCTCTACGGGCCCGTATCGGCCCTCGCCAACGTCCACGTGAACGTGATGGGGGCGCTCGCCGTCTTCGATCGCCTGTTTCAGCTTCTTGACCAGCAACCGGAAATCTTGGATGCCGCGCACGCCCGGGAACTCGAGTCGCCGGAGGGTCACATCCACTTCGAGAACGTGACGTTCCGGTATCGCCCCGACAAGCCCCTCCTCGAAAACGTGAGCTTCGAGGCCCGCCCCGGCGAGTTCGTGGCGATCGTCGGCCCGAGCGGTGCCGGCAAGAGCACGCTGGCGTACCTGCTGGCCCGGTTCTTCGATCCCGCATCCGGGTCGGTCCGGATCGACGGCCATGATCTTCGCGAGCTGACGCAGGCCAGCCTGCACGGGGCGATCGGGTACGTGACGCAGGACCCCTTCCTGTTTCACACGACGATCCGGGAAAACCTGCGATATGCCCGACCCGAGGCCACGGACGAGGAACTCGTCGAGGCCTGCCGGAAGGCGGCCCTGCACGAGGCCATCGTCGCCCTGCCCGAAGGCTACGACACGGTCGTGGGGGAACGTGGCTACCGGATGAGCGGGGGCGAGAAGCAGCGCCTGGCCCTGGCACGCGTCATCCTGAAGGCGCCCCGGATTCTCGTGCTGGACGAGGCCACGAGTTCGCTGGATTCTCGGTCCGAAGCGATCGTGCAGGAGGCGCTGGCCGGCGTCATGGCCGGGCGGACGACTCTGGCGATCGCCCATCGCCTGTCGACCATCGTGGAAGCGGACCGCATCCTCGTGATCGAGCAGGGACGGCTGGTCGAACAGGGTAGCCATGCCGAGTTGATGCGACTCGAGGGCATTTACGCGCACCTGTTTGCCCAGCAACTCCGGGACAACACCGTTTCGGTGTGAAGGTAAAGCTCTGGACGCTCGAGCTTCAGGGCCTTACGAACGCCGCCCTGAGGGCCTCCCGCTGTGGGAGGTCGAGCGTCTGCCGCCCCAGGGCTCGGGCGCGCTCGAGCGTCTCCTGGCTGCCCATCACGAGATCCGCGGCTTCAAGGTAAAACGCCCATTCTGCATCAACAGCTGGACCCGGAACAATCCGGATTTCGGGCGTGAGGGCCTGATCGAGCCCCAGTCGGGCGATTTCTGTGACCAGCCCAGCGACGACATGGTCGAGGCGAATACCCGCGAGGACAGTGAGAACCACGGGCTCATCGGCGCCGAACGCCTCCAGGTAGGACACGGTCCTCTCGATGAGTTCAGACTCGTCCCCGCCCGCCACCATGATGTGGAAACGGTCCCGGAAATAATAGTCTTCAGGTAAGCGCCAGTGATAGCGAGCCAGCTCCTGGCAGCGAGACCGAGCGAGCTGGACATTATGAACGACCTCTCCCTGGTCATCGAAAGGCAGAGCCCGGGAAAGGTATTCCACCGCGTGACGCCAGTCTCCACCGATCGCGCTGGCGATGCCCAGATTGTTCAGAGCAACGGGATCGAGAGGATCCTGCTCGAGTGCTCTCGCGAAGCAGTGAGACGCAAAACCGAGCTGACTGCTCGGAACTCCATCGAGGGTGGCACAGTGCTTACCGAGGCTGCCCACACGGGCATAGAGACGCGCCAGTTGCCGTGCATCGCTCGGGACCTTCTCGAGGCCTGCCAAACGCCAGAGGAGATCGGGGCACAGATAGGTCTGTCGCAGTTCAACCCCCTCGCTCACCGAATCAGGATTGGAGCGTTCGACACTCGTGGGACTTTCCAGGTACAGACCGACGACCTCGGGCAAATGGCGGGCCTTCATACCGGCCATCGCGAATCGCAACATCCAGTCGCGATCACCGAAGACCTTGTACCGAGCTTCGAAGGGACCGACTCGCTCGAAACAGGTTGCCCGGACGAGGGCCGCGTGAGTCGTGATCTGGAAAAAGAGCAACAGAGGAGGAATGAAATCAGGATAACCAAAGACGTATTTTTGAGAAGGCGAATCGAACCAGTCGTTTTCGACCTTCGTGACCACCCAGTCCCCGTAAACTGCATCGATCGCCGGATCCTGATCGAGGGCGTCCGCCATTTTCTCAAGGCCTTCGAGAGTGAAGCGATCATCACTGTTGGCATTGATGATGTATGTTCCGCTGGCGAGCGCGACTCCCCGGTTCCAGGCGCCGTATACGGTCTCGCGAACGTCGGTCCGGAGGTAAGTGATGCTTCCGTACCTCGCCTGGAACGACTCCACGATGGATCGCTCATCTTCGGGCGAGCATGAATCGATCACGATGATCTCGAGTTCACCTCGCGCAAACAGGGTCTGAAGGACGAGGTTCTCGAGACGTCCGGTCATGAAGCGGCGGCTGGCATAGGCCGAAACGATGGCCGAGACGCGAGGTCTGCGCAACTTCACGAGGTCGCCCAGCCCCGAAAACGAAATCATAATCGACCCTCTCCGTCCTATATCTGCCCGAGTTTTCCCGAATCATCGGCGTCGAGCAGCGCGAAGATGACCTCCCGGACGCGGAGGGCGATCTGCGCCACCGTTCCAGTGGCATCCACTCGCCGGATACACGGGTCCCCCATGCGATCATACTGCTCCGCGACCTTCCGGAGAAATGACTCGGATTCGTAGCCGACGTTGGCCCCATCCGGTCGTCCTGCGCGGATCCGCTCCAGCGCGACCTCGACCGGGGCCTCGAACAGCAAGATCAGATCAGGAACCGGAAACCGCGGAAAGTTCAGGACCCGGACGCGATCGGGATCCAGTCCGAGCGCCCCTTGATAGGCGATGCTGGAGTGCACGTAGCGGTCCACGAGCACGATCCGACCGGCCGCAAGAGCAGGGCCGACGAGCGTTTCGAGGTGCTCCGCCCGGTCGCGCAGATACAGGTCCAGCTCCTCCTCGTGCGTCAGGCCTGACCGTCCCTCCCGCGCCACGCGACGGGCTTCTCTACCCCACGGGCCATCAGTGGGTTCCCGCGAGCAGACGGGATCGAGCCCGAGTTCCCCGAGATGTTGCGCGAGACGCTGGAGCTGGGTGGACTTGCCCAGGCCGTCGAGCCCCTCGAAGGTGACGAAAAATCCACGAGCAGTCTTTTCCATGCGATCAGTCTAGCGCGGAAGGACGGGAGCGGCGACTCCTCCGGGACGCTACAATGGAAGACACCCCCGGAGGGAGAGACTCCCATGCGCATACCCGTCCACATCGCCACGGCCTTCGGTCTCGAGGGACTCGTCGCAGACGAACTCCGTGAGCTGGCCCTCGAGCCGTTCACCGTGTCGAACGGTCGCATCGACCTCGTGACGGACTGGACCGGGCTGGCTCGCCTGCACGTGCACCTCCGGATGGCCGAGCGAATCTGGATCCCCCTGGCGTCCTTCAAGGCCAAGGACTTCGATACCCTCTTCGACGGAACCCGGGCCATTCCCTGGGAAAACTGGCTCTCGCGAGATGCCCGGATGCATGTCGAGGGCAAGAGCCTGCGCTCGAAGCTCTCGAGTGTCCCCGCGTGCCAGGCGATCGTGAAAAAGGCCCTCATCGAGGCCATGCGACGGAGCCACCGCCTCGAACGGTTCCCGGAAAACGGTGCGCGCCATCGCATCCTCGTGAGCCTGGTGGACGACACCGCGACGATCAGCCTCGATGCCACGGGGGACGGCCTCCACAAGCGCGGGTATCGGCCGCTGACGGGTCCGGCCCCCCTCCGCGAAACCCTGGCGGCCGCCATGGTGACGCTCAGTCGCTGGGAGCCTGACCGGATCCTCCTGGATCCGTGCTGCGGCTCCGGGACTCTCCTCGTAGAGGCCGCCTGGATGGCCCAGAACCGTGCTCCGGGCCTCTCACGCTCGTTCGATGCCGAGGCGTGGCCCATGGGCGATCGCCAGGCATGGGATCAGGTGCGCCAGGCTGCCCGGGCTGCGATCCGGCACGATGTCGAGTTCCGGGGCATGTACGGACAGGACAGGGACGGCGCGATCCTGGTCCAGGCACGCGAGCACCTGCGACTGGCGGGACTCGAGGGAGTCGTGCACGTCCAGCGTCTGCCCTTCGAGGAATGGCGCACGAAGCGTCTCTACGGGGTGATCCTGGCGAATCCGCCCTACGGCGAACGGATCGGGGATGAGGCCGAGATCGAGAGCCTGTATCGCCGATTCGGTCAGGTGCTCGTCGAGAATCCGTCGTGGTCGGCCTTCATCCTGACGTCGAATCCCCGACTCGAGGAATGGATGGGACGGCGGTCCGATCGGAAACGCAAGCTGTTCAATGCAAACCTGCGCACCGACCTCCACCAGTTCTTCGGCCCCCTCCCCCCCTCCAGGCGGGACTCAGCGCCGGATGACGAGTTCGACCATCTCCCCGCGCGAATCCCGCAGGAGGAGACGTAACTGGTCGACGCCGGGGGGGACGGGCGTCTCGAGGACAAGTTCTCCACGAGCGTCTTCTCCTGGCGCGACCGGATTCGCGAGGGACGCCCCCAGTTCGGTCGTCTGCCCCTCGGCGAGGCGGTTACCCTGACCATCGAGCAGGGCCCAGCCTGCAGCCGGATCGAGGGACACCGCCTCCTCGGCGGCATTCTCGATCGACAGCACGGCGCGCAGAGTCCCGGAACCGGCTGAGCGCTCGGGTGAGACGGTCCACGTGACCCCTGCCTGCGTCAGGGAGGCCTCGCGCCAGCGTCCGGGCCTGGCTGCCATCCCCGGTGTGGCCGAGGGAGGCGAGGCAGGCGAAAGCTCGAGCGGGGGAGAGGTCGGTAGCGCTTCGGTCGGCGTGGCCTCGGCGACGGCGAACGGGTCCGCGAGGCCTTCCGAGGCCACGGCGAGCGCCGGCACGGTCGACGGCTCGAGCGAGGAACTGGCGACGACAGCCGCCGGATCGGGGCTTCCGGTGACGGGTGCCGGCAGCAAGCCGGTGACCCACCGGACCGGCAGGACCCCGGCCAGCAGGAGCGCCACGATGACCCCGCCCCCGACGAAGAATCCCACGGCGGCGAAACCGGCGACCCTCAGACTGAAGACCCAGGGAGCCTCGGGAAGCAGGCCATCCCCCGTCGCCGACGACAGGGCATCGAGAAAGGGAAGCATGGCGGGGTAACGCTCTTCGGGTTCGAGCGCCAGCATCCGGAGCAAGACCCGGTCGAGGCTGGTCGGCACGGCGAGGTTGAGGTGACTTGGCGGCGCCGGAGGGACAGCGCCTTCCTGCGGGGAGGCCAGCAAGGGCACATGCCCGGTCAGGAGCTCGTAGGTCATCACGGCCAGACTGTAGCCATCGGAACGCGCGTCACATGCCCCCCCATGGAGGACCTCCGGCGCGACGTAGCGAGGCGTCCCGCTGCCCGGTGGGCGGATGGCATCCTCGATCACGGACGCGAGACCGAAGTCGATGAGAACGGCCCGACCTGAGGAGAGCAGCACGTTCTCGGGCTTGACGTCCCCGTGGAGGATGCCCAGCTCGTGCGCATGCGCGAGCGCCTCCCCGATCTGGTGCGTCACCTCGAGGGCTTCCGGCACCGAAAGGGGAGGGCGAGTCCCGTCCAGGTGCTCGCGGAGTTCATGGCCGTCCAGCCACTCCATCACCAGGTAGGCATCGTCATCCTCGAGGAACGCTCCCTCGACGGTGACGATCCTCGGGTGAACCAGGCGCCGGACGAGCGCGACCTCCCGCTCGAGCCGCTGCCACGCACGCTGGCGGGCTTCCGGGTCCACCCGTTCCGTCGAGAGGAGGCGCTTGAGGGCGACCTCCCGCCCGGTTTCGGCGTCGATGGCGCGATACAGGAGACTGTTCCGGGTCCGCTTCACGAGCCGACGCTCCTCGAGCGGATAGCGTCGCCAGCTCTCCGGCTCGGGTTCTCCGCCCTGGATGCGAGCCAGGGAACGGGCCAGCGCCTGAACGGTGGGGGTGCGCTGTTGCGGGTCGAAGCGAAGGGCCCGGTGCAGGACCTCGTCGAGTTCGCGCGAAACCTCCGGATGGGTTGCCGACGGCGGCTGCCAGTACTTCTCGTCGAGATGCGCGGGCGGTTTGCCCGTCAAGGCGTGGTAGGCGATCGCCGCCAGCGCGAACACGTCGGCACGGCCGTCGACCCGATGCGGGCCCTGACTGCCCAGGCGGAACTCGGGAGCGGCGTAGGGGTTCTCATGAACGGCCCGGCGCAGATCGAGGCTGGATCGGGTCGAGCCATCCGCGGCCTTGGCCAGACGAAAATCCGTGACCCGGACGGCTCCAGGTGAGACCTCGATGGATGATGGACGGAGGTTACGATGCACGACGCCCTGCCGGTGAGCATGGGCGATCGCCTCGGCGGTCCCGGCGATGATGTTCAGCACTTCAGAAACCGACAGGGACCGCTCGTCGAGCCATTCGCTGAGGGGACGGGCCTGCGGATCGAACGGGGCCACCAGGTGGATCCGTCCCTCGTGCGGGACGACCTGCTCGACCCGGGAGATTCCGGGATGCTGGAGCGCCATGGCGAGTTTCAGCTCTCGCATCCACTCGGTGCGTTGCCGCTCGCGCTCGGCCTCGGGAGCGAGCGGGTCTTCCAGGATCTCGTGCAGGAGCACGTGGCGATCGCGGAGGGTGTCGTGCGCAAGCATCGTGGCACGCTCGGCCGTGCGCTCGAGCACGACGACCGGTCGATAGGCGCCGATGCGGGGGGCGGGCTGCACGAGACGCAGGGCATCCGCCATCCGGGCTGCCTGGCGCGGCTCGTTGCCGCCCAGTTCTCGCAGCAGGAACGACACGAGGTCCCCCAGCGGGACGACGGGACAGATGCCGGGATCCTGGACCTGGCTGCGAGCGGGATGCGCCAGGATCATGACCTGATGTGGCACCTCCAGGCCAGCCCGCACGATCGTCTGGACGACCGTCTCGAGTCGTCCGGCGACATGCTGGAGTGGAGAGGGGCGCATGCGTAGAGAACCACCGGTCGAACGGATGGACCAGGGCAGTTCGACACCGGCGGCAGAGACCGAGCCGTGCCAGGCCCGGTACTCGATCCAGGCGAGCCCACCGGGACCGATGACGACCCAGTCGATCTCATCCGGCTGCCTGAGGGCGGAAGTGCCCTGAGGACGCACGCGGGGCAGCAGATGAAACCCATCCGGAAGGCGCCACAGCTCACGGAACAGCGGCAATTCTTCCGGTGACAGGGCATCCTGGACACATCGTAACTCAGCCATGTGCGCCCTCCACGCGACGCCTGGTGGCCTGCTGGTCTCGCAGGACCTTGATCCGATCTCGCAACAGAGCAGCCGTCTCGAAGTCGAGCACGGCGGCAGCGGCCTTCATCTGGGCCTCCAGATCTTTCAGGAGACCGGCAAGCTTGAGCGGGTCTTGCTCCAGCACGACCTCGACGGGGGCCTTGACCGCATCCGAGGTGGACGAGGCACCCAGACTTTCCAGGATGCGATTCCGCGTGCTCTTGCGGATGGCCCGCGGCTGGATGCCGTGTTCCTGGTTGTGGGCATCCTGGATCTGGCGTCTGCGCTCGGTCTCGCCGAGGGCGCGACGCATCGAGTCCGTGATCCGGTCGGCATACATCAGGACCGTACCATCCGGATGGCGGGCGGCGCGTCCGATCATCTGGACCAGCGAGCGCTCGGCCCGGAGGAAGCCTTCCTTGTCAGCATCCAGGATGGCGACCAGCGAGACCTCGGGCAGGTCGAGCCCTTCACGTAGCAGGTTGACGCCGATCAGGACGTCGAAGCCCCCCTCGCGCAGGTCGCGCAGGATCTCGATGCGCTCGAGGCTCTGGATGTCGGAATGGAGGTACCGGACCCGGACCCCGACCTCCTGGAAATATTCCGTGAGATCTTCCGCCATCCGCTTGGTGAGGGTCGTGACGAGAACCCGCTCCTGACGCTCGGACCGCTGACGGATCTCGTGGAGCAGATCGTCGACCTGGCCATGGATGGGGCGAACCTCGCAGCGCGGATCCAGCAGGCCCGTCGGACGGATGATCTGCTCCACGATACGCCCGGAGACCTGAAGCTCGTGATCCCCCGGGGTCGCGGACACGAAGAGGACCTGACCCACGTTCTTCCAGAACTCTTCGATCCGCATGGGCCGGTTGTCGCGCGCGGAAGGCAGGCGAAACCCGTGCTCGACGAGCGTGTCCTTGCGGCTGCGATCGCCGTGATACATCCCCTGCAACTGCGGAATGGTCACATGACTCTCGTCGATGACGACGAGGAAGTCCTCGGGAAAGTAATCGAGCAGCGTGGGGGGCGGATCGCCGGGAGCGCGCCCCGTCAGGTGCCGGGAGTAGTTCTCGACACCACTGCAATAGCCGACCTCGCGCAGCATCTCGAGGTCGTAGCGCGTGCGCTGCTCGAGACGTTGCGCCTCGAGCAACTTACCCGCCGCCCGCAGGTCTTCGAGACGCTGGTCGAGTTCGCTCTCGATGGCCGTGATGGCGGATTCGAGGGCATCGGGTGAGGTGACAAAGTGCTTGGCCGGGTAAATCACGAGCTCGTCGCGAAGCGCCAGGATCTCGCCGGTGACGGGATCGATCACGGTGATCCGGTCCACCTCGTCTCCGAAAAACTCGATACGGAAGACATGCTCTTCCCAGGACGGGATGATCTCGAGGGTGTCGCCACGGACACGGAAGCGGCCGCGGGCCAGATCGACGTCATTCCGCTCGTACTGGACCTCGATGAGCCTTCTCAGCAAGGCATCCCGTGGAACCGAGGACCCCACCTCGAGACCCGTGGCTCCCTTGAGGTACTCGGAAGGCAATCCCAGACCGTAGATGCACGACACCGAGGCCACGACGATGGTGTCGCCCGCCTCTAGCAGCGAACGCGTGGCGGAGTGCCTCAGTTTGTCGATCTCGTCGTTGATGCTGGCCGTCTTCTCGATGTACGTGTCGGTCGACGGGATGTACGCCTCGGGCTGGTAATAGTCGTAGTAGCTGATGAAGAACTCGACGCGATTCTCGGGAAAGAACTCGCGGAGCTCGTTGCACAGCTGGGCCGCGAGCGTCTTGTTGTGGGCAATCACGAGCGTGGGACGCTGGACCTGCTGGATGACCTGGGCGACGGTATAGGTCTTGCCCGTACCGGTGGCACCGAGCAAGGTCAGACGCCGGTCGCCGCCACGCAAGCCCTCGACCAGGGCCTCGATTGCACGAGGCTGATCACCGGCTGGCGAATAGGGCGCTTCGAGCCGGAAGGGATGCTTCATGCGGAAATCCCTCAGGCCTCGTTCCGGGGTTCCCCGTCTCCCGCAGGGGGATTGACCGGGGCGGCACCCTGGCGGAAGGCTTCGCGGGCTTCGTCAGCCCCCGCCTTGAACTCGCTGACGCTACGACCCAGGGAGCGCGCCACTTCAGGAAGGCGCTTCGGCCCGAAGATCAGGAGAGCGGCTCCCCCGAGGAGAAGAGCGGTCATCGGTGAGATCATGTCCAGGCTCCTTGCAGCACGGCGCAACGGTCATGATACCAGGTTCGGGGCCGCGATGTCCGGGCGGGCCGGGGCACGGTTCAGATGACCATGGCCTCGTCGGGCAAGGCCCCCGACCGGAACCGAGCCAGGGAGAGCGAGGAGACGTCGATGGCCGGGGTTTCCCCGCGCACGAGTTGCGCCATGACCTCACCGCAGGCCGGTGCATGCATGAAGCCGTGGCCACTGAACCCGGCAGCGATCCAAACGTCCGGATGACCGGGCAAGCGATCCAGGATGGGATGGTGATCCGGGGTCACCTCGTAAAGCCCGGCCCAGGACGACGCGATGCTGGCCTCATCGAGCCTCGGCATGCGCGTCATGCCTGCCATGATGATCTCGGTGGTGAACGAGTCGTCGACCTGGGTCACGAAGCCAGGCGGTTCCTGCCAGTTGGCCATTCCGAGCAGCATGCCGCCAGATTCAGGATGCATGTAGAGGCCTGAATCGAGATCGACCATCATGGGCCAGTCCATCGATATCCAGGGCAATGGAGCGGTCGTGGCGATCTGACGACGCACCGGTTCGATGGGAACCTCGACGCCAAGGGTGGCAGCCAGACGCCCCGACCAGGCCCCAGCTGCGATGACGATGCGCTCGGCGTGACGGTCGCCACGAGACGTCCGGACCCCGACGACCTGACCTTCCTCGAGGAGGAACCCGAGGACGGGGGTCTCGGTCTCGATGACGACACCCCGGTCGCGTGCAGCACGGATGTACCCGTTCAACGTGCCGTGAGGATCACCGATGCCGTCCAGACGACAGTAATTGCCACCGGCAATATCGGTCAGGTCCAGTTCAGGGCAAAGCGCGTGAATGGCCTTTGCATCGAGCCATTCGACCGGAACACCTCGTTCGCGCTGGAAAGCGGCTCGCTCGTGGCAGGCGGATTCCTGGTCGGCCGTCCGGGCCATGAAGAGATAGCCAACCTGGCGGAAGTCCGCCGGATAACCGACCTCCGCTTCGAACCGGGAAAAACATGCGATGGATCGCAAACTGAGGGCAATGTTGACCGGGGTCGTGAACTGGGCCCGGATCCCACCGGCACACTTGGCGGTCGACTCGGCTCCGAAAAACGCCTCACGTTCGAGCAGGTGGACCTGTTCACCAGCCCCGGCCAGATGATAAGCGATGGACGCCCCGATGATGCCACCGCCGATCACGATCGTGCGAGTCACTGGAGCGTCCTTTCAGAGGTTTCCGGAACGAGCTAGTGGTCCGCGAGGAACCAGGCGGCCAGACGCGAACGGGTGTAGAAGAACCCGACGACCAGCGTGAGGACGACGATCGTCATGCCGAAAGTCAGCGCGCCCGCGATGCTTTCCGCCAGGAACGGCGTGATGAGGATGCCGGCGATCGTCTGGTTGGTGAGCTGATTGGTTGCGAAACCATAGATCTGGATGGGCACGAGGAAGCCGAAGAGAATGGTGACCATCCACGCGAGGACCGCCTTGAGCGCCCCGATCATCCAGGACTTCATGGTGCGCTGGGGAAAGGCCCGACCGAACCACCAGGAACCCCAGAACGTGAAGAAGATGGTGAATCCGAACAGCAGGGTGATCTGACCGAGTTCTCCGGGATACCAGGTCCCCTCGACGAGATGACCGAATCCGGCAGACGCGGTGGCAAGCGGCAGCAACGACACGATGTGACGACTCCTTCGACAGGGCGAGCCCTCGCGGGAACACTGGCCCGATCTTACCATACCGCACCACGTTCGACAGGCGAACCGACCTTGTACCCGGACACGGGGATCGCTAGGGTAGCATCCGGCCCGACGAGGCCCGGGAGGTGGACATGAGTTTCGACGCCGGGATCGCCCTCTGTGCGGGGCTCTGGGCGACCGTGGTGATGACGGCGATCCTCTCGGTATCCCTGGGCCTGGGCTGGACCCATCTCGACTTCGGGAGGCTGCTCGGGGGCATGCTGGATGGGATCGATCGCCGCGGAACCATGCTCGGGATGCACCTGCACGGCCTCATCGGCCTCGCGTTCGGACTGGCCTATGGCTGGCTCTTCGAAACCATGGGCGTGCCGGATGGCACCGGGGAGGCCATGGCGATCGGCGCTTGCATCGGGATCTACCACTGGCTACTGGCCATGCCCCTGATCGGGATGGCGGCCGCCCTGAATGCCCATGTCCGCGCCGGACGCCTGATGAACCCTGGCCTTTGGGGCATCCACCTGGGCCCCCAGGAGGGCCTGATGCGCCTGGTGGCTCACATCGCCTTCGGAACGACGTTGGGAGGGATCTCGGCCTGGCTCCAGCCGCAAGCCTCGCAGGCAACGATGGGCTGGCTCACGGTCACGGGAATCCTGGGCTGGGTGGGTATCGTGGGCTACCACGTGGCGTGCCTGGCACCGAGTCTGCTGCCAAGAGTCACGTTCGAACCTGCCGAGGCGTCAGCGAGCGAAGACCGTGAACGCGCCCGAAAGGAACTGCTCGCGCGTTACCGACGGGGCGACCTGACCTGGGACGAGTACCAGCACGAGCGACGCGCGTTGGCGAGTGAACCGTGAGGATCGAACCTCGCATCACGTGGAGGCAAGAAATGCCCGAAGAACTTCACGTCGTGACGGCGGATCTGACCAGGGCAACCCTGGTCCTGTGTGTCTGGCTAGGGGGCATGTTGCTGCTGACGGGTGGAGGGCTCGCCTGGGCTTTGCGGACGGTCCTGACGGAGCGGCGCAGCCTGGGAGAACACGAGCAAACGGAAGTTCCTCCGATCGCGCTGAAGGTCTCCTGGTCACCTGAAACGGAGACACCCGGAGAAGCCTTGCAGACGGAGATCAGCCAGTCTGCCTCGAGAATTCAAGGGGAACCGGAACGCTGAAACGGATCAGATGACACGCCTGGGACGGGGCGTCGGCATGGCCCCCGGCACCGGAAAAACGTGCCACGCATGCACATGGTTCTCGAGCATCACGGGACCGACCAGAGCCCCGTAGGCGATCTCGACCTCGAGCACGGACGGCGTGGCCTCACGCGAAGGCCGAACGAGACAGGCACGTGCCAGCCGGGTATACGACCGCTGGAGTTGCAAGGTCCGGTCGGTCCGTCCGTTGACGGGTTGAATGCCCTCGAAAATGGCGACAACGGCATCGGCAGAAGCGACCAGCGAGGCCGGCGGAACCTCGGAATCCCGGTTCCGGGCTACCCATGACCGGAAGTCGGCATGAAAATCTTCGAGGCTGACCAGAGCCGTCTCGTGCACCTCGTAGAAAGACCGCGTGAGATCCCACTGTCTGGCCGCTACCGAACGCATCCAGACGCCACCGATGACGACCCCCGCCATCAAGATGGCCATGACCCACTTGCCGTTGTTCATCGCACGGGCTCCAGCACATATTCGACGTAAATTTCCGGCGTGTGCGCATCGAGATCGGTCCGCACACGAAACGGTACGTTCAACGTGCGGGATTCATGGGGTCTGAGGCGGGTGACGGGAAACGCACCGACAGGCTCGAAAGCCTTGCGAGCCACGGCAGGACGAGTCGTGAAACGCGCCCGCACGGCCAAGGTGGATCCCGTCATGTTCGACACCCGGAAGATCCCGGTGGCGCGCTCACCGAGCGGAGTCCGGACGGCCAGGACCTGGGGGCCGAAATCGACCGGAAGCGTGGCCATCCCGCGAAAATGAACATTGATCTCTCGACGCGGTTCCGCCCACGCGGGACACGGAGCGGAGACGACGGTCCAACTGCTCAGGACCGCCAGGACGGTCGCCCGGGACCGCATCACGAACACGTCATGCCACGAGCGCAAGGCGGAGCACCTCATCGAGAAAGATGGCCACGAACAACCCGAGGAGATAGAAAATCGAAAAAACGAACAGCTTTTTGGAGCCGACCTCGGAGGGGGTTGCCAGCAGCGCGTGAGCACGCCAGATGAAAACGGCTCCCAGGCCTGCGGCCACCAACAGATACAGCCATCCACTGGAACCCACGAACCAGAGGCCCAGCGAACATGCCACCGTGAGCCAGGTGTAAACCACCATCTGAAGGATGGTCGCGCGTTCGCCGGCCACCACGGGCATCATCGGAACACCGGCACGCGCATAATCCTCCTTGCGATACAGGGCAAGGGCCCAGAAGTGAGGGGGAGTCCACAGGAAGATGACAGCGAACATCAACCAGGCTTCCAGGGAGAGATGGCCCGTCACGGCGGCCCATCCGATGAGCGGTGCCGTCGCACCGGCAGCCCCACCGATGACGATGTTCTGGGGAGTCGAACGCTTCAACCACATGGTGTAGATCACCACGTAAAATAAAATGCTGAAAAGACCAAGAGCCGCGGCCAGCCAGGTCGTGTACAGCGCAAGCAAGGCAACCGACAGGGCCCCGACCGAGAGGCCGAAGCTCAGGGCCTGTGAGGGACCGACGTGGCCGCCCGGTATGGGACGCTTGCTGGTCCGCTCCATGACCGCATCGATGTCCCGATCCCAGTAGTGGTTGAGTGCACTCGCCGCCCCTGCTGCCAAGGCCGTACCGACGAGGGCCATGACCAGAACCAGAGGCTCTACGTGCCCACGACCGGCCATCAGAATGGCCGGCAAGCCGGTCACCAGCATGAGCATCACGATGGTGGGCTTCGTGAGCTGAAAATACTCCCGTGCGAGACCCGTCGGAGTGGGGCGAGACGAGACATTGACGGCACTCATGGCATCACCCCGGCAGGAATTGGCCCATCAAGCTGGGCCCGGGAGCTCACCACGGCAGCAGGCCGCGCGGCCAGGCCATACGCCAGAGCGATCGCCACGGCCAGCAAGACCTCGGCAAGACCGTTGTGCGCGGCCGAGACCGGCACCGGAATATGCAAGAGCACGTTTGCAATTCCCAGCACCACCTGGGCCAGGACGACAGCGATGGCCACCCGGCCGGCGAGCCGGACGTGCACGTCCGCGTGCCTCCAGACCGCGGTACCCAGACCCAAGACGAGCAAGGCCACCAGGTACGCACCGTACCGATGCGTCATGTGAATCCCCACGAAGCCCACCATGGGCGGGAACCACATCCCCTGGCAGGTCGGCCAGTCCGGACAGGCCCAGGAGGCATACTTGGTCGCCACCAGGCCCCCGAGCAGGATCTGGAGATAGACCGCGACTGCCGTGACGATTCCGAACACGCGCAGGCGCCCCGAGGTGGGCGCAGGGGACCAACCACCGGCTTCCCGCAGAGACACGAGCATCATCACGATGAACATCGCATACAAGGCAGTTCCCGTGGCGAGGTGCATCGTGACGATCTGGAACTGGAGCATCTTGAGGACGGTCAGCGCACCGAGCACGATCTGGCCGGCGAGCGCCACGACGGCGAACAAGGCAGGCCCCAGAAGCCGGGACCGCAGGACGGGATGCCAGAGAATGAAGCCCAGCTGGACAAGAAAGACCGTCGACACGCTTCCGGCCACCATGCGGTGGAACCACTCGTAAAAGACCACCCCCTCGAACTCGGGAATGACCTTGCCGTTGCAGAGTGGCCAGTCGGGACACGAGATACCCGCGCCCATGAGGCGCGTGGTGGCCCCGAGGACGATGAGACCGAGGGTCAAGACGACCAGCGTCACGGGCAAGGGAGCGAAACGACGGAAAACGCGTCTGGCCGCGAGATCCTGGCCATCGACCTCACGCCCGGGGGAACGATCGGAAGCAGTCATGGCACGTCCTACTGAAAAACGGTGTGGAACAGGATCCGGTGCGCCACGAAAGCGATACCGAAGCTTACGCTGATGATCAGGGCGAGCACGAATCCAAGTCGGTTGTTGCTGTGACGCGTCGTATCGGGGACGCGGGGAGCATCGGTGGGAACCATGGGATCAACTCCTCTCCGGGGGAACCGTCGATTCCCCGGGCTGGGTGGCATAGAGGGTATATTGCAACGTGATCTCACGGGTCTCGCTGTCGAGCGTGGGATCGACCCAGAACTGGATCGGCTCGATTCGGGTCTCGTGAGGCTTCAGGGTCAATTTCTCGAAACAGAAGCACTGGATCTTGTGAAACTTCTTGTCTGCCCGGGCAGGCACGACGCTGTGAACGGCAACGAAATCGCGGGAACGGTCGGTCTCGTTGACGAAGCGGTACGAGACGACGCGGGTTTCGCCCAGACGCACCGTCGCCTTTTCCTCGACCGGTTCGATGGAAGCCGGGGTGCCGCTCGCGGTGATGCCGATGAACCGGACGTCCACGTTCCGGTCACCGACGGCGGTCGGCAACACGACTGCCGACGGGCGCTGGGGAATCGCACCGATCCCGTAGCGCTCGCAGATCAGCCGGTAAAGCGGAACCAGGGCCCATGCGAACACGCCCATGAACGCGAGAAGGAGCAGCAACAGGCCAGCCAGGCGGGCGTTCTTGCGACGGGTCTCGTGATCAAGGGCGTGTTCGAGGGCCATGGTTCGGACGTTTCTAGCGAAGCGAGGGAATCTCGTCGAAATTATGCGCCGGAGGCGGCGACGAGATCGTCCACTCGAGGGTCTTTCCACCCCAGGGATCATCAGGGGCCTTCACGCCCTTGCGCCAGGAATAGATGACGTTGGCGATGAAGATGAACTGAGCAACCCCGAGCACGAACGAGGACACCGACTCGATGAAGTTCAGATCGGCGAACTGCGGCAGGTACTGGTAGTAACGTCGCGGCATCCCCATGATACCAAGGACGTGCATCGGGAAGAACGTCAGATTCATCGAGGTGATGGTGATCCAGAAATGGACCTTGCCCCACGTCTCGTCGAGCATCCGGCCCGTCATCTTGGGGAACCAGTAGTACAGCCCCGCGAAGATACCCAGCATCGAACCGGCGAACAGCACGTAATGGATGTGTGCCACGACGAAGTAGGTGTGCGTCAGCTGGAGGTCAACGGGAATCGAGGCCAGGAATAGCCCGCTCAAGCCACCGATGAGGAAGAACGCCACGAAGGCGATCGCATACAGCGACGCCACCGTGAAGCGGATGTTCCCGCCCCAGAGCGTCCCGACCCAGCTGAAGACCTTCACGCCCGTCGGCACCGCGATCAGCATCGTCAGGAACATGAACACGGTCCGGATGGACGCGGGCAGGCCGGTCGCGAACATGTGGTGAGCCCACACGACGAAGCCGAGGACCCCGATCGCCACCGACGAATAGGCGATCGCCAGGTATCCGAAGATGGGCTTGCCGGAAAAGACCGGCAGGATCTCGGAAATGATGCCGAAGGCCGGCAGGATCATGATGTAAACGGCAGGATGCGAGTAGAACCAGAACAGATGCTGCCAGAGCAGCGGATCTCCCCCCTGCTCGGGCCGGAAGAACGAGGTTCCGAAATTCCGGTCGAACAGGAGCATGGTGAGGACGCCTGCCAGCACCGGCGTCGCGATGACCTGCAGCCACGACTGAACGAGCACAGTCCAGCAGAGCAACGGCATCTTGTGAAGGGTCATGCCGGGCGCCCGCATGTTCAGGATGGTCACGATGAAGTTGAGACCGCCCATGATGGACGAAACCCCGAGGACATGGAGGCCCAGGATCCAGAAGTCAACCCCGGCTCCGGAATAGCCGGGACCCGAGAGCGGCGGATACTGTGTCCAGCCACCGCCAGCCGCACCACCGGGAACGAAGAACGAGGCGAACATCAGCACCGCGCCGAGAGGCAGGAGCCAGAAGGCGATCGCGTTGATGCGGGGAAAGGCGACGTCACGCGCCCCGATGAGGAGCGGAACGGCAAAGTTCGAGAAGCCGACGAGCAACGGAATGATGGCCATGAAGATCATCACCGTTGCATGCATCGTCACCATCTGGTTGTACTGATTGCCAGACAGGAAGTTGCTCTGCGGAACGATCAGCTGAGCGCGGACGAGCAGGGCGAAGAGCCCCCCGACCATGAACAGCACGAAGGCCGTCACCAGGTACATGATGCCGATTTTCTTGTGGTCCGTGGTGGTGAGCCACTTCACCCACTCCGGCTTGTCGGCTGCCGGCGGATGCGCATGAGCGCTGGAGACCGTGGTGGTGCTCATGGATTACCTCAGCTTCTTGACCATGTCGGGCTTCACGACGGAGCCCTGGTTGCCCCACGAGCGGCGCTCGTAGGTGACCACTGATGCGATGTCCTCGTCGGAAAGCTGCGGGAAGGCCGGCATGACACCGTTGTAGTCCTTGCCAGCAACCTTGATGGGACCCTGGAGGCCCTTCAGGACGATCTTGACGTGCTCGGAACCGTCACCCTGAGTCGTGTACTCGGACCCCTTGAGCGGCGGGAAAGCGCCGGCGATACCTTCACCGGTGGCCTGGTGGCACGAGGCACAGTTGGCCTGATACACCTCGGCACCATGCTTGACGAGATCGGCTTCGGAGGTCAGGGAGGGCTTGGCAGCCACCTGGTTGGGCACCTCGGCAGCAGCCTCGACCGCGGCAGCAGGGGCAGCCTCTTCGGCACGGGCAGCGGAACCCTCGGGAGCAAGCTTGCCGCCCTTGGACTTGATGAACTCCTCGAATTCCGCGTCGCTGACGGCACGGACCTCGGTGAGCATCTTCGCATGACTCATGCCGCAAAGCTGCATGCAATAGCCCTGGTACGAGCCCTCTTCCTTGGCGAAGAACCATCCCTGATTGACGTGACCGGGAATGGCATCGAGCTTGAAACCGAATTCGGGAACGGCCCAGTCGTGGACGACATCCTTCGAGGAAATGAGGACCTTGACCACCTTGCGGGCCGGCACGACGAGCACATCACCCTTGTTGACCTGACCACCAGCCTCGATCCACGGAGCCCCGTAAAGCGAAACACCCAGGTCGGAGTACTTGTAATCCCAGGCGAACTGGTGACCGACGACCTCGACCGTCAGGTCAGGCTTCGGAACGTTCTCGAGGTAGCGGATCGACTTGTAGGTCGGGATCGCCACCACGATGAGAGCGATGGTCGGAATGATGGTCCAGACCACCTCGAGCGCGGTGCTGCCGTGGAACTGGGCAGCCTGGCGATCGGGCCGATAACGATACCGGATGAGCACGTAGGCCATCGCTCCCCAGACACCGACGAAGATGACCAGGGTGATCCAGTAGATGATGTTGTAGATCCCATCGACGTTGTCCGCGATGGGGGTGGCATTGTTCAGGCCACCCACCGCCCAGGCCGGATGGGCAAGAGCCAGGACGAGCAGGGCGGACAGAAGTCCCACCGCTCGCGCCGGCCATTTAGCAGGGAAGAACACGAATTGCCTCCAAGTCTGGGCGACGCCTAGAAGACGTAGAGCGAGAAAAAGAGCAGGATCCAGACGACGTCGACGAAGTGCCAGTACCAGCCGGCACCCTGCAACGCGAAATGATCTGCCTTCGAGAAATGACCACGCGTCGCTCGAACCAGGTTCACGAGAATGAAAATGGCGCCGACGATGACGTGCATTCCGTGGAAGCCCGTGAGCATGTAAAAAGCATTGCCCAGGAGACCGCTGGTGAAAGCCAGGTGCGAATGGCTCCACTCGTAAGCCTGACCCCCGATGAACACCACGCCCAGCAGGACCGTCAGGAGCAAACCGGTGACGAGCCCCCGGCGATCGTCCTTCATCAGCGATGCCTCGGCATACGTGTAGGTCATACCGGAGGTCAGCAGGATGAGCGTGAGGGCGATCGGCAGCATCAGGTTCTCGGCAATGGGCTCCGAACCCGCCGGCGGCCAGAGGGTCGAGCCAGACCGCGTATAGAAATAGAAGCCGAAGAAGGCGGCGAAGAACATGACCTCGGAAGCGATGAACAGGATCATCCCGAGCTTGAGGTCGGTCAAAGGCTTGTGGGCATCGGACGCGGCGTGCGCGGTCATCAGGGTGCCCGTGCGGGCCTCATGGATGAGGTCTCGCCACCATCCAACCGTTCCGACGATGGTGAGGATGGCTCCAAGGATCAGGACCAGCCGGCCCTGGGCAGCGTAAGTAAAGCTGAAAGCAAGGCCTAGCGCCATCATCACGATGCCGAGCGCCCCGACCGGCGGCCAGGGGTTGGTATCGACATGGGGATGATCGGCGTGACCGTGCTCGTGGGCGAGTTCGTTCACAGATGGATCTCCTTGCAGGGTCCGTGACCCGTCCAGGGCATCGACGAGTTCGGGGCGGCGAGCTGGCGCAGCAGCCCCGGGCAAGGCATACAAGCCTGGTCAAGGCACATGCTATCACGAGTGCCGCGGGAGGGGGCGAGCGCTGCTTTTGAAAGGCCGCCCCGTGATACGATTCCGGTTCACGTCCCCGGATCCAGGAGTTGGTTCGATGCCCAATCGTTCTCCGCTGCCCATCCTGTTTGCCACGCTGTTCGCCGCCATGACGGGCTTCGGGATCGTCATTCCGACCCTGCCCTTCCTGGCCACTCGTTTCCATCTCGGCCCGGGGGACCTGGGCATGCTGCTGGCGAGTTACTCGGCCATGAACGTGGTGTTTTCACCCGTATGGGGGCGTCTCTCCGACCGAATCGGTCGGCGTCCCGTGATGATCGTCGGCGCACTGGGCCTCGGACTCTCCTTCGTGGGATATGCGCTGGCGCAAGCTCCCTGGATGCTCTTCGCTGCCCGCCTGATCGGAGGAGTCCTGGGGGCTGCGCTGCTTCCGACGGCGAAAGCCTACGCCGCAGACCTTGCCACGGACGAGACCCGCCCGCGGCTCCTGGGCATCCTCGGGGCCGGGCTCGGGCTGGGGATGGTCGTCGGGCCTGCCCTGGGCGGGGTGGCCTCGAGGTGGTTTCCCGAGGCCCCGTTCTGGCTGGCAGCCACGATGACCCTCGTGACGGCCGCTCTCGTGATGGGTGCGCTGCCAGATGCGCCCGTGAGCGTACGGGCAAACCAGGGGATCCTGGCGACCTTGCGTCGAGCAGGACGCGATCTGGCACCACTGGCGACGCTCTCGTTCACGCAGATGCTGGCCTTCACGGCCATGGAGGCGACCTTCGTCCTGTTCGGCCACGATCGTTTCCAGCTGGATGCGATGGATATCGGCCTCATGTTCCTGGCCATGGGCCTGGTATCCGCCGGATTCCAGGGCAAGGGCGTGGGTCGGACGATCGAACGGCTCGGTGAGATGGGCGCCGCTCGGATCGGTTGTCTCGCCCTGATCGCCGGCTTCATAGGTGTCCCGCTCGCCCCGAGTGTGCCCACGCTGACGATGGCGTTCTGTGCCTTCGGGATCGGCTCAGCGCTGCTCCGCACCAGCATCGCGGCCAGCGCAGCCCGACGGGGTACCCAGGGACACGGTGTTTCGATGGGCATCGTCGATGCCTCCGACTCGCTTGCCCGGGTCCTGGGCCCGGTCCTGGGGGGCACCCTCTATGCCCGCACGGTAACCTTGCCCTATCACGCCGGAGCTGCAGTGCTCTGCATCGCGCTGGCTGTCACGTGGATCGTCGAACGTGGCCCGGTCGCCGCGGGACGCATGGATTGAGCGGGAGGCAAGAGCGCGAGGCGAGGGAGCCTTGCACCCTTGCGGTATCCCACCGGCGGTCCCGCCGCAGCTGGTCGGTAGACGCATGAAATGAGGGGGGCAGCGTTGCTGCCCCCCTCACATTCAGGTACCTGGCGTCGCTCAGCGAAGCGCCTTCACCTGGTCGGCCGTGACCTTGGAACCCGTGTTGCCCCACGAGGTGCGCTCGTGATTCACGACTGCCGCAATTTCCTCATCGGAGAGCTGCGGGAAGGCCGGCATCTGACCGTTGTAGGTCTGCCCGAGAACCTTGATCGGCCCCTGAAGTCCCTTCAGGACGATCTTGATGTGCTCCGAACCATCGCCCTGGGTGGTGTACTCCGAACCCTTGAGGGGCGGGAACATGCCAGGCATGCCTTCACCCGTGCCCTGGTGGCAGGACGCGCAGTTCGCCTTGTAGACCTCTTCACCATTCACGGGACCCTTGTGAACAGGGGCCGCGGCTGCGGGCTCGGCAGGCTTGACGTAGGCCACTTCCTTGATCTTGGCATCGTTGGAGACGAGGCCAGGGGGAACGGTCTGCTTCTTGAGGCTGAGGACGTAGGTGATGAGCGCGTCCAGATCCTGCTCGCTGAACCCGAACGCCGGCATGATGGAGCCCGAAGAAACCGCCTGCGGGTTCGAGAAGTGGAGACGATGCCAGGTCACCACATCGTGATGCAAGTGACCACGCTTGGCTTCTTCCTGGATCTCCGGCCCGAAGACACCTTCGAGCGCACTCTTCTTGAGGTGCTCGAAGTTGAACTGCTCAGGAACCTTGTCCCCCTCGTAGGTCAACTCCGGACCGATGTTGCCACCCTCGTCACCGAACTTGTGGCAGCTCGCGCAGTTCTTTTCCTGCACGATCTGACGACCGCGGAAGAGCTTGGGTGCGCCCAGGGCAACCCACTTGGTGGGGTCCTGGTGGCACTGAGCACAGGATGCCTGAACGTAGCGAGTCAGGTTCTCCCGATCACCCAGCATGGGGTAATCCCATTTGTGAACGAAACCGTGGGCAGCCTCGGTCGTGGTGGCAAGACCCTGACCCTGGTGACAGCTGGTGCAACCCACCTTGTCGACGGGGTGCTTGACCGTGTACAGCTCGGCATCCGGGTGAGCCGTGAAGGGAGCCGGCGCATCGGCGTACTTGGGGTCGTCAATGCCCACATGGCAGGTGATGCAGCGATCCGTGCGATTCAGATCGGTGAGCATCAGCTGCTTGATGGCGACAGCGTCCATCAAGGGCTGAGCAGGGGCAGGCTTGCCCTCGGCTTCAGCCACGAGGCGCTGCTTTTCGTAGAGACCTTCGAGGTACTCGATGTGAGCACGCTGGGTCTGCATCCACTCGCGATTACCGTCCTGCCATGTGGCCACCGCAAACAAGGTGACCAGCACGACCGCGAGCACCGCGAACCATGCCAGGACGTCTAGGTCCAGCTTCTTGTTGTTCATGTGCGACTGCGATCCTTACTAATGGGAGGTCCTGGCCGTCTAGAAGACGGTGAAGATCCCGTCCTTCCAGGGCCAGGCCCATTCCCATCCGGGCCCGCGGAAGAAGACCCCGATGTAGGTGAGCACGGCGACCAGCGAGACAAAGAAATTGAAGAGACCGACCGAGAAAGGCCGATCGAGGATGTTCATCGACGGATTGCGATCGATGTAGGGAATCGCCATCAGGCCGACGATGATGAGACCAGGGATGAACACCCCGGCCCAGTTGGGCGGGAAGTAGTGGAGCATCTCCTGGAGGTTCAGGAAGTACCAGGGAGCCTTCGCAGGGTTCGGCGTGAGCCCCGGGTTAGCCAGCTGCTCGAGGGGAGCATTGAAGACGAGCCCCATGACGGTGATGACAGCCGTGACCAGCAGGATAACAACCAGTTCACGCATGAACACGTGCGGCCAGGTGAAGACCAGCATCTGGCCTTCCTTCTCCTTGCGATAACCCTTCACGCCACGGACGACGGAATACAGGCCACTCTGCTCCCCGGTCTGACCGGGATTCTGGGTCGTGTTTGCCATGTGGAGAATGCCTCAGGAATCGAAACGGAGGTTGGACGACACGGGTTCATTGGGATCACCGATCCCACCGTCCTTGCGGATCCGCCAGAAGTGAATGGCGAGCAGGACGAGCACCGAAAGCGGAAGCACGATGGTGTGCAGGACATAGAAGCGCAGGAGGGCGTTCTGGCCGACCAGGTTGCCTCCCAGCAGGGCGAACTTGATCTGGGGGCCGACGAACGGCGCATACTTGGCCATGTTGGAACCGACCGTGATCGCCCAGATGGCCAGCTGGTCCCAGGGAAGCAGATAGCCGGTGAACGACAGCAGCAGCGTGAGCACCAGCAGGATGACCCCGATGACCCAGTTGAACTCGCGAGGAGCCTTGTAGGATCCCGCGTAGAAGACCCGGCACATGTGCAGGAAAGTGAACAGCACCATCAGGTGGGCGGACCAGCGGTGCATGTTGCGGATGATCATCCCGAAGCTGACCGCGAACTCCAGGTCCTTCATGTTGTCGTAGGCCTGGGCCGTGGACGGGATGTAATAGAACATCAGCGCGATGCCCGTGATCGTGAGCAACGCGAAGAGTACCGTCGTGGTGGTACCCAGCCAGAAGGTCGTCGTCATGCGCATGCTGCGCACCTTCGACTTGACCGCGTGCAGGTGGAGGAAGACGTTCGTGAACGTCACCATCTGCTGATTCTTGGGCGTGCTGGGCCAACCGTGGCGGAAGACCGACTTCCAGAGTCGGCTCCCGAAAACGATGTTGGTAAGGTCGTTGATCACGGAGAATCCTCGATTTCAGCGGTGAGCAGCGAAGTTCAGGCCTTGTGGAAGTCGGCCGCAGTGGTGACCTGTCCGAGGTCGACCAGCAGCTGTCCATCCTTCGCATCCTGGATGACGAAGTGGTCGAGGCCACGCGGAGCGGGACCGGCTACCCGTTCACCGTCCGGGGAGTAGATGGAGCCGTGGCACGGGCAGATGAACTGGCTTCCGGACCAGTTGACCGTGCAACCCAGGTGCGCGCAGACGGCGGAGATGGCCTGGAATCCCTCCGGCACGCGGCGAATGAAGACCTTCTTGTCCGCGATGAAGGTGACGGAGTTCTGTCCGAACTTGGCCGCTTCACCGATCTTCAGGCGGTTGGAAGGCTCATACAGCACGTTCGGAAAGAGATAGCGGATGCCCCCGATGGCGGTACCACCGAGAGCAGCGGCGATGGCGCCGAAGCCGACGGTCGCGAGAAAGGCGCGACGGGTCATGTCTGCCTGTTCAGCCGCCTGGGCATCGGAAGGCCCGTGGGTGTTCGTGCCGGGTGGGGTCGCCATGGGTTTTCGAACCTCCTGCTAGATGACCTGGATGCCTTCACGCACCATGAAGCTGGCTGGTGAGGGACTCGCGCATCCATTTAACCACATCGAGACAGATCCTTTCAGCGCGACGGATCCGGAGTTGCTTTGACTCTCGGGCGTCTGGGACGCGGCGAAAGGAGGTACTGGACCAAGATCCGGGCTTCCTCCTCCGTCACCCCCAGTTCGGGCATCGGATCCAGGGGGTTCTCGGCCCGGGGATGCACGAGATAAGCCGACAAGGAGGCGGCATCCACGGGAGGTTTGCGCTTGTAGAGCTTCGAGAGTTCCGGCCCCAGCTGTCCCTTCGCCGAAGGATTCCCTTTCAAGACATGGCAGGCCACGCAACCCTTGCGGGCGAAGACGGCCTCTGCCCGGTCGAGCTGTTCGAGCGTGAGTTCGGGGGGCATGGGAACGACAGCCAGCAGAAGCATGATCCAGGGACGCTTCAAGGACGATCTCCTCTCGCTCGCAGGGATCTAGCCCCCGACGTATAGCCTCGGAAGCCTCCGACCGAGCCCGCAGATGATCTCGTACGGGATGGTCTCGAGCTTCTCGGCCCAGGATGTCACGGCAATCTCGCGATCGCCGTCGCGACCGAGGACCGTGACCGGCTGGCCGGGCAGGACCTCCAGTCCGGTCACATCGACGGTGCACTGGTCCATCGAGACCCTCCCTACCAGCGGGCAAGGCACCCCCCCGACCAGCACATGCTCGCGGTTTCCGAGGGCTCGCGGCACGCCATCACCATACCCGACGGGCAGCAGCGCAATCTTGCTGGGGCGGGCGGTCACGAAGGTACCCCCGTAGCCGATCGCCACTCCCGCGGGGACATCCCGGACCTGCGTCACGCGCGCGACGATGCGCATCGCCGGAGTGATCACGAAGGGCATGCGGTCGCCCTCGACGGGGGAGAGCCCGTACACGGCCAGGCCCGGACGGACCATGTCGAGGTGGGCCTCGGGCAAGTTGACGGTGGTCGCGCTGTTCGCCACATGGCGCAAGACCTCGGGCGGCAGGGCCAGGGAGCGATCCAGGTCGCGAAACCTTTCCAGCTGACGGCTGGTCGCGAAACCGCCGGGGATCTCTCCGGACGCCATGTGGGTCTCGAGACCGGCCAGAACGAGCCACTCCGAGGACCGGATCCGCTCGACCAGCGCGGATGCGTCTCCCAGGGAAACCCCCACGCGGGTCATGCCGGTATCGACCTTGAGATGGACGTGAGCCGGTCGTCCGACGGATCGTGCCGCAGCCTCGCAGGCCTCGAGGTGCCACGGGTCGCTGACGGTGAGATGCAGATCGACCTGGAGTGCCTGCTGGCAGGCCTCGGGCACGACGAGACCGAGCAACAGGATCGGCTGGTGAACCCCGAGTTCTCGCAACCGCAAGGCCTCGGACACGGTCGCGACCCCGAGCCAGTCCGCCCCGGAGGCGAGCGCCAGACGTGCCGCCCTGGAGGCCCCGTGTCCGTACCCGTCGGCCTTCACGACGGCCATGACGCGCGAACGGCGATTCACGAACCGACGAAGGGCCCGGACATTGGAGGCGATCGCCCCGAGGTCGACCTCCATCCAGGCGCCCCGCATGGCGGCGACCCGGCTGTCGCCATCACCGGGACGACGTTGACGCAGGGACACCTCCACGGGTGGCCAGGAATCGGAAATCTCGTCCATCACACGACCTGCTCGGAACCACTGACACCTTGAGTATAAACCTCATCGAACCTTTAAGGCGCCTTAAGAAAGAAGCTCCTGGAGACATCCGAAAGGAGGGTGGAAGCATCTCGACGCGTGGAAGGGGCCGATCATGAGTACCTGCTACAACCACCCCCGGATCGAAGCCGTCATCCACTGCAAGAGTTGCAAACTTCCCTCGTGCTCGCACTGTGCAGATTCGGAATACTGCTCTGCCTGTGCCCGGCTGCGTCGCTATATCGAGCTCGGGTACTCGGGTGAACGGCGCGCCGAACTGGTGCCCCCTCCCCTTGCTCGCTCGCGGACCAAGGAACTCATGCTGGCCCGGCTGCAGCGCCAGGCTCTCGACGCAGATGCCCCTTCTCTCCGGCAACGGTCGGGGGGACGAGCCAGCGGCAAGGCCCGGAAAACCGTTCAGGTGAGTCAGCCTCTCGCCCACCCGGGCCTGCTCCCCCAGCTGGCGCGACAGGTCAGGACGAAATCCGCGCCGGCCATCGGTCTGGCAGCTGTTCTGGCCATCGGCCTGGTAATCGGTCTGCTGCTCGGCCACTCTCGCCCCGGCCTTGCCGTCGCGACGAATCCGGAAGCGGAACGGCTCACCACGACTCATCCAGTCCCACCTGTACCTGCTGCCGTGACCGGGGTGGGCGATGACCTGCACGATGCCTCGGGCGCCAGGGTGGTGCGGGAATATCACCCGATCTTCATCACCGTCTCCCTTGACAGGGGGAAAGGAAGGCAGAGGATCGCCTCCCCCCTGAAGCGCATCTTCTATGCACCTGCCATCGCATTCGTTGCGGGCGAACCTGCCACGACGAGCCAGGCGACCGGAGATGTGGGCGCCGTGGTCGAGGCACCCATCGTGGCCACTCCGGAAGTCCGGAAGGGGGATGAGTCCCGCGTGGCCGATCAGCCCGACCCGACGACCCTTGCCCTGGCAAAACGCACGAGCCTCGAAGAGGCCGTCCGATGGAGTGAGCCCGAGGACGCGTCAGCCCACCGCCACGTCGATGGCCTCGTCGAGGTCGCCGGATCGCCTGACGAGCCAGCGGTTCGGGAAGCGGTGACCGCCGGGGCTCCCCTCACCCTGACCACTGCCACCGTGCTGCCCGCGCGGTGAGGCCATCTCGATCCGGAGTCCCTGGGCCTTGAAACCGTGAGCGACGAGGATGGCCCGGATCTCCTCGGCTCGCCCCTCCAGGGCGTCGACGGCAGATTGACTCTGAGCCTGAAGCTGGACAGAGACGCCCTGGCCCTGGAGTTCGACCGTCAGGTTGACGCTTCCGAGGTGCTCGGGCGCGATCTGGACGGTCAGGCGACTCAGCGGTTCACCGCGTTGCACGGTCTGTTGCGCCTGGACGAGGACGGCAAGGGGGAAATGGGCTTCGGGGATGGGCGCCCCCTTGCGGAGGCTGTCGACGACCTCGTCGGCGTGAATCCGGGTCTCGGGGATCTGGACCGGTACCACGCGCAGGGAAAGCGCGGACGAAGCACCAGACTCGACGGGTGCCTCGACCGCGGGAAGCATCCAGACGGGAACCGTGACGTCCAGGTCGGGGGTTGCACGGCCTGAAAGCACCCCCTCCTGCCATTCCTCCTCGGTCAGCGCCCCCCACCCGGGTGGCAAGACACGTCCAAGGTGCGCATCGAACGGCTCGGGACGCGTCAGACGCCGACGATCGTCGATCTCTCGCTCGCGCTCGCGGTCTTCGCGTTCGATGGCCTCGCTTCGAGGAGGCTGAGCAATCCGGTCGGGTCGAAGCATCGACGTCAGATCCATGGAACCTCCCGTTCAGGACGCGTTCTGGCGACCGATGCGCTCGGCCTCGGCCGCCGCGGTGGACAGGAATCCCTGCATCCAGGAAGACTCGGCCAGCATGGCCTCGGCATCCTGCTGGGCCTGCAAGGCCTTTTCCCGGGCTTCCTCGTAGGCGGCCGTCTCCTCGTCATCGGCAAGCTGGCGACGGAGCTTGGCCTGGAACATGTTGCTCGCCATCTCGTCGGAGCGGATGCCTTCGAGGCGCTTTTCCTCTTCCTGCCAGCGCTCGCGGCTCTTTTCCTTGTGTTTCTTGACGATCTCGAGGTCACGCTGGGCCTTGCGATACCGCTCGTCGGCCGCGCTCATCGCGTCCCGGTGGCCCTTCCAGAACTTTTCCTGGACAGCGACCTTGTCCTTGAGGGCATTCAGATAGTCGTTGGAAGCCTGAACCTGGGCGCCTGACCCCGCCTGGAGATTGGACCCGAGGTTACGCATGCCGAGCGTTTGCTGGGCGAGGAGCTCATCGAGCTGTTCCCTGGCTCGTTTCTCGATGCGCTGGGCATCGGAAAGCTCCTGCTTGAGGGTCTCTTCGCGCTTCTGGCGCATCGCGAGGACCTTTTCGAGCCGGTACTTGAACTTACCTGCCATGGCGAGCCCCCCGCGAGCTCTTCATACCCGCAAGCCTGTCTCATGAAACGGTGAAGAACCGGGATCGGTCCGGTTCACCCCTTGCGGCCGAACAGGCCCGAAAGCAGGTTCTGGAAAAAGGAACCCTGGCGTTTCTTCTTGAAGCGGGTGCCCTGAGAGACGGCTCGCGGACGTGCCGGCTCAGCCTTGGCTTCGGTGACCTCGGCCTTCTTGCCCCCCTTGGTCTTCTTGCGCTTCTTCTTGCCGGATGCGGCCTCCTCGGCCTCCTCGGCCGCCAGCATCTGCGCCTGCTCCTGCTGGGTGATCTCCGCCAGCATCCTGGTGGACAGGACGTGTTTCGGATCCAGCTTGAGCGCCGCCTGGAGTTCCCCCTTGGCCAGAGAGAGCCAGCCGAGTTTCTGATAGGCCAGCCCGAGCATCACGTGAGGGTCCACCGCCTCGGGATTCAACTTGATGGATTGCTTGAAAGGCTCGATGGCGGCCTTGAAATCCTTCTCTGAAAATCGGGTGTACCCGATCCGGTACTGCCGCTCGGCAGATTCCTTGCGGGCAGCGAGTTCTTCCCGGGACGGCCCGACCATGGCCTCGACGGCATCGGTGAGATCGATGCCCTTCACCATGCGACGCTGGAAGTCGTAATCCTTCCGTAACGCAGGATCCTTGAGGACATTGTAAGCGGCCGAGACCTGGCTGAATCGGTGATGGGCGGCCTCGCGCTCGCCTGCCGGCTTGTCGACGAACTTGTCCGGGTGCAGGGCGATCGCCAGTTGCTTGTAGGCCTGACGGAGCGCCTTGTCATCGACCTCGATGTCGACGCCAAGGATCTCGTAATAGTCCACATCCAGAGGGAAATCCAAGGACGACCTCGTTCAAGTAAAATCCAGCACAGACCTTGTACCCGGAACCAGGGTCGGGCTCGCGCAACGGAGCGTCCCTGGTCGAGTCCTTCGCCCGGGGGGCTCGACTCGTGAGGCCTGGACCTCTAGCATGCCACCGTTCAGCAGGAGATCAACCGTGAGTCGGATCCAGCGTCTTCCACTCGCCATAGCCAACCAGATCGCCGCAGGAGAGGTCATCGAACGTCCGGCCTCGGTCGTGAAGGAACTGGTCGAGAACGCCCTGGATGCCGGGGCAAGCCGGGTGCGGATCCGAGCCCGCGAAGGGGGGCGATGGCTCGAGGTGACGGACGACGGGTCCGGCATGGATCCTGAAGATGCCGTCCTGGCTTTCGAACGATTTGCCACCAGCAAGTTGCGCACCTCGGAAGACCTCTGGACCCTCCGGACCATGGGGTTCCGCGGCGAGGCCCTACCTTCGATCGCCTCCGTGTCGCGGCTGACCTGTACGACGCGGGCCCGGGGGAGCCAGGACGGGATCGAGGTCCGTATCGAGGGGGGGCACGAACCGGTTGTGCACCCTGCCGGATGCCCCGAGGGAACCCGGATCGAGGTGGCTGACCTCTTCTTCAACACCCCGGCACGCCGAAAGTTCCTGCGGGCCGATTCCACCGAACTCTCCCAGATCGGTGAGGTGGTCACGGGACTGGCTCTCGCCCACCCCGGGGTCCGGTTCTCCCTGACGCTCGAACAGCGCGAAGTCTTCGACACTGCCGGATGCCGGAACCTGCGAGACGTGATCCGGGTCCTCTGGGGCACGGAATGGGCAGACCGGATGCTCGAGGTCGATACCGAAACCTCGACGGGTCGGGTTCACGGGTTGCTGGCACCGCCCGAGTGGTTGCGTCGCGATCGCCATCGACAGTTCTGGGTCCTGAACGGACGCAACATCAGGCACCCCTCGCTCGCCCGGGGGCTCGAAGAAGCTCTGGCGGTTCACGTGCCCCAGGGAAGGCACTCCCAGTTCGTCCTTCACCTCGAGGTCGACCCGGAGCGCGTGGACGTCAACGTTCACCCGACGAAGCGAGAGGTCCGGCTGGCAGATGGTCAGTCCGTGTACTGGCTCGTGAAGGAAGCGATCACCCGGTCACTCCTGCTCGACCGCGGGGTCGAGCCAACGCCCGGGATGGGGGCGACAACGGGGACTCACGAGCGACCGCAGGGTGGCCAGGCCCCGTGGCCGGCCTCCGGGACGGGAGGACGGGGGATGCCGCGCCAGGACATCGATCCTGAGCGCTCGGCAGCGGCGCTGGATCTATTCCGCCCGGCACCGGCAGGCGAGCGCGTCGATGCCGCCAGGCCATACCAGCCGATGCTCGGAGGCAGCCCGGTGCTCGCGCGTGCCGTCCACCGGCCGGACGATTTCCCGTGGGACGGGCTGCGGATCGTGGGGCAACTCGACCGGACCTTCATCCTGCTCGAACATCCGGATGGGCTCTACATGCTCGACCAGCACAACGCGCACGAGCGCTATCTGTACGAGCAGATGAAACCTGCCGAGGTGAAGTCCCAGGAACTGCTGATGCCACGGGTCATGCAGCTTCGGCCCGAGACGAGTGAGGCCCTCCGGGACCACGCGACGCGGCTCAATGATCTGGGCTACCGGATCGAGCCCATGGATGAGACGACGTGGGCGATCCGGGCCGTTCCGGCCATCCTTTCCCTGGAGCAGGCCGAGGCCACGGTCCACGAACTCCTCGGAGACGCGGCCGAGGCCCGGTTCGTCTCGCCGGCCAACCGGGAAGACCGCTGGAGGATCACGATCGCCTGCCATGCGGCCACGCGCGCCGGAGACGTGCTGGATCCCGAACAGATGAAGAAGGTCGTGGGCTACTGGCGGGCCTGCCAGCAGCCCTTCACCTGTCCTCACGGGCGTCCGACCGGTTTCCTCATCCCGCGAAACGAGCTGAAACGCAGGGTGCTGCGCTGAGGTCAGCGCGGAGCCCCGTGGCGGGGTGAGGCGAAGCTCAGTTCCCCGTTCGCGACCGCGACGGCGATGGCATCCCCGTCGCGGTACGTCCCCCCGAGAAGCAACTTGCTCAGCGGATTGAGCAGCAGGGTCTGGACGGCCCGCTTCAGGGGACGAGCCCCGTAAACCGGATCATAGCCCGCCCTCGCCAGCCGCTCGCGGGCCTCGGGCGTGAGTTCCAGGCTGATCTTGCGCGCGGAGAGACGCGCCCTTACCCGCTCGAGCTGCAGATCGACGATGCGATCGATCTCGGCCAGTCCGAGGGGCCTGAAAAAGATCGTGTCATCGATGCGATTCAGGAACTCGGGACGGAAGTGCCCCCGCAACTCTTCCTGGACGCGGGTCATCATGCGGTCGGGATCGGAAAGCGCCCACTCCTGGATGTGATGGGCCCCGAGGTTGCTCGTCATGATGAGCACGGTGTTCTTGAAGTCCACCGTCCGGCCCTGGGAATCGGTCAGGCGACCATCGTCGAGGAGCTGGAGCAGGACGTTGAACACGTCGGGATGTGCCTTCTCGATCTCGTCGAAGAGCACGATCGCATACGGACGGCGTCGCACGGCCTCGGTGAGCTGACCCCCTTCCTCGTGGCCCACGTAACCGGGAGGGGCGCCGACCAGCCGGCTGACGGTGTGACGCTCCATGTACTCGCTCATGTCCAGCCGGACGATCGCCTGGTCGTCGTCGAACAGAAATTCGGCAAGGGCACGGGCCAGCTCGGTCTTGCCCACCCCCGTCGGCCCCAGGAACAGAAAAGAACCGATGGGTCTGTCCGGATCCTGGATCCCGGCGCGGGCCCGACGGATGGCATCCGAGACGACCTGCACGGCCTCGGCCTGGCCGACGACGCGCCGGGTGAGCCGGTCCTCCATGTGCAGCAACTTGTCGATCTCGGTCTCGACCAGGCGCGAGACTGGCACGCCGGTCCACCGGGCCACGACCTCGGCGATCTCCTCCTCGGTGACGACCTCCTTGAGCAAGGGATCTCCCCCCTGCAACTCGGCGAGCTTGCGGGTAGCCGCTTCCAGATCGAGCCCCAGCACGTGCATGACGCCGTATCGCAGTTCGGCCGCCCGCGAAAGATCCCCCTCCCGCTCGGCCCTTGCCTGGTCCGTGCGGGCCTGCTCGATCTTTTCCTTGATGGACGAAATCTCCTGGATGACCTGCTTCTCGGCAAGCCAGCGCGAGCGAAGGGCCGAACGCCGGGTTTCGAGGCCCTCGAGCTCCTGCTCGAGGACCGTCAGGCGATCCTGGCTGGTCGCATCGGTCTCGCGACGGAGCGCCTGCCGCTCGATCTCGAGCTGGACGTGGCGACGCTCCAGTTCATCGAGCTCGGTCGGCAGGGAATCGATCTCGATGCGCAGGCGACTCGAGGCCTCATCGATGCAGTCTATCGCCTTGTCAGGCAGGAACCGGTCATGGATGTACCGATGCGAGAGCACGGCGGCAGCCACGAGGGCCGAGTCCGCGATCTTGATGCCATGGTGGACCTCGTACCGCTCCTTGAGCCCTCGAAGGATGGAAATCGTGTCGGCCACGGAAGGCTCATCGACGAGCACCGGCTGGAAGCGTCGCTCCAGGGCCGCATCTTTCTCGATGTGCTTGCGATACTCGTCCAGGGTGGTGGCCCCGATGCAGCGCAGCTCCCCCCTGGCCAGAGCCGGCTTGAGCAGGTTGCCCGCGTCCATCGCCCCCTCGGCGGAACCCGCGCCGACGATGGTGTGGAGCTCGTCGATGAACAGGACCACCCCGCCCTCGGAGGCGGCCACCTCCTTGAGGACGGCCTTGAGACGCTCCTCGAACTCTCCACGGAACTTGGCACCGGCGATGAGCGCTCCCATGTCGAGGGAGAGCACCCGCTTGTCCCGGAGGCCCTCGGGCACGTCCCCCGTCACGATACGCTGGGCCAGTCCCTCGGCGATGGCCGTCTTGCCCACCCCCGGTTCTCCGATCAGGACCGGATTGTTCTTGGTCCGACGCGAGAGGACCTGGATGACCCTGCGAATCTCGTCATCTCGACCGACGACCGGATCGAGCTTGCCCTGGCGGGCCACGCGGGTCAGATCGCGGGTGTACTTCTCCAGCGACTGGTACCGCTCCTCGGCATGGGCATCCGTCGCCCGCTGGCTGCCGCGGACCTGGGCCAGCGCGGTCAGGAGGCGCTCGTGGGTGGCACCCGGTGCCTCGAGCACCTGGCGAGCGCGTCCTCGATCGTCACCGGACACGAGTGCGAGCAGGAGATGCTCGCTGGCCGTGAATTCGTCACGGAGGCGTGCCGCCTCCTGATGGGCCGCCTCCAGGACCCGCCGGGCCTCCGCGCCGAGAAAAACCTGGCTGTTCCCCGACACCTTCGGCAGTCGCTCGAGTTCAGCCTGGACGTTTCTGCTCAGCACGGCCGGATCCACACCGACGTTCCTGAGGACTACCCCGGCGATGCCGTCCCGCACCTCCAGCAGCGCCGACAGCAGATGCAGCGGCTCCAGTTGCGCCTGCTGTGAGCCCTCTGCCAGCGCATGGGCCGCTTGCAAGACCTCCTGGGCCTTGATGGTGAACCGATCGAGACGCATCGACGACCTCTACTCCGCATTCGAAGGGAACAAGAGAATCATATGAATTGAGTCGCATCGTGTCAATCAAGAACCGTCACGAGGCATGTCGACGTCTGGACATCTTGACCATGGAATTTGGCTTGTTTGTAAACTTTTATAACTTTGTTACAATCGTTTACAATTCTCGACGTGACAACGCAATCCAGTCACGGTGTTGACCTTCATACATGACCGATCACCGACAGCCCGTCGGACGGAGGAAACCTTGATGCCGATCAGCTTCTACCTTGCCGAGGGAGATTCTCCGCACCACACCCTCTCGCCCGAGATCCAGCCCTTTGCCCTCGACCTGACCCGCCTCGCGCTGGAAGGAGCAGCTCTCCAGGACCTCCTGGTGTCGGTCTGCACGGCCCTGGAGGCACCCGTGAGCCTGGAAGACCGGGAATTCAACCTGCTGGCCCATGCCAGCCCGGCCGGAAAGACCGCCAGGGGCCTCGAGGCGATGGTGCGGGCGGAAGGCACTCCCCCTGCCCGCCTGCGGGAACTCGAGGATTCCGGACTGTTGCGCCAGCTGAGGCACCAGGAGCAGGGCCTGACGACCCTTCCCGCAGGATGCGAGCAGCCCGAGTCCCGCCATGTGCTTCCGGTCGTGGTGGGTGGCACGCTTCACGGTTTCCTGTCCTGCTTCGACCTCGACGGTCAGGCCGGCCCACGGACCCCCCTCATCATGCAGGCGGCGCAGGCCGGGATCGCGGTGGGTCTGCTCCGGGACAACGGGCTCACGGATGGCGAACACCGGATGCGGCAGCAATTCCAGCAGGAGTTGCTGGGCGAGCACGGTCCCGTGCAACTCGAACGGCTCCAGCGCAAGGCCAGCTACCTCGGCATCCAGCTCGCGCCGACATACTGGCCGGTCATGCTCGAATTCGACGTCGCGCCTCCCGAGGAACAGCTGGCCGAGGAAGTCCGCAAGCTCTGCAACACCCTGGGCGGACTGCTCTCGTTCCGCCAGGCCGTGATCACGCATCGCCCCCGCGGCGCGACGATCCTGTACCCGGTCAAGGACGGGCACCCGAGCCTGGACAAGATCAAGGAAATGGCAGAATCGCTCCGGCAGAAAGCCATGCAGTCTCTGCCCGCCTGGGGGGCCTCCGTCGGCGTCGGGGAACTGCCTCAGGACTGTACCGGCATCCACCGAGGCCTGCAGGAAGCCCGACATGCGCTCCGGATCGGCCGGACGACTCAGGGCAACGGCCGCGTGACGAGCTTCAGCGAACTCGGCATCTTCCGCATGCTGCTGCAGTTCGCCCATTCTCAGGACCCCGGCGAATTCGCCTGCGATGCCCTTCAGCGTCTGCTGGACTATGACCAGCAAGCCGACAAGGAACTGGTGAAGACCCTGCATGCCTTCCTCAGTTGCAACGGCAACCTGACGGAAACGTCCGATCGCCTGTACATTCACCGAAACACGCTCAAGTACCGACTCGAACGGATCCGGGACATCACCCAGGTCGACCTGGACGAGTCCGAGCAGCGCCTGATGCTACATCTGGGCCTGAAAATGCACCAGATCAGCCAGACGCTGCGGGAACGGGGCTGAACGACGGTTCAGCGTATCGCCGCCCCACCACCCCGGTTGCTGCTGGACGGGTTGGAGACGCGCCCGGAGGTGGCCCCCAGGGCCGACCGGGCTTTCGTCCCGTCGACCTGGACAGGATTGGTGCTGGCAGCCCGGGCAGAACCGTAAACGGAAGCCCCCCCTGCGGTGGCGGCTGCGGAACCGGCTGACGGCACGGGCATCTCGATCCATGCCTCGGGCACGGTCGAATAGCGGACATCGACCCGGGTGGACGGGACCAGCTCCGTATAGGTCACGGTCACGGTATCCGCGATGGCCGTATCGGGAACCGTCACGACGGACGTGGTGGTCCCCTGATCGACCCAGGCTGCCCGGGCCTCCGGAGCAACACCCAGGGCACCCATCACCGATACCAGCGCGAGAATCGCCAACTTGCCTGACTGCATCGATCCCCCTCGTCCCTGCGCGACCCCCCCGGATCACGACTCTTGAGCGGACACTCCCTTTATCCCCTGCTGCCGCGAGATTCTTTCGAATCTCGCGGCACCTTTTTCCGGAAGCGGGATGATGACCCTGTCATGATCGGACGGCATCCAGGATTCGGGAAAAACCTCCTGGGCCTCCGCCAGGATACGCTTGCCCGGATAGCGGAAACTGGAATGGGTGAGCACGAGACGGGAAACGCCTGCCTCGAGAGCCACGGTCGCGGCTTCCCGGGCCGTCGAATGATGGGTCTCCCGGGCGCGCTCCCGTTCATCCTCGACGAACGTGGCATCGTGAACGAGCACATCGGCGCCGCGGGCTGCCTCGACGACACGTTGACACGGCCTCGTGTCGCCCGTGAGCACGACGGTCCGCCCACGACGCGTTTCGCCCATCACCTCGTCCGGTGCAACCTCCCGACCATCGCGCGCCAGCACGCGCTCCCCGCGTTGCAAGCGTCCGAAGTCGGGTCCAGGCTCGACGCCCAGTTCGCGGGCTCGGTCCGGATCGAACCTGCCCGGCCGGGGATCCTCCACGAGGCGATAACCGACGCTCGAGATACGATGGTCGGTCGAGATCGCCTCCCATCGGTAGTCCTCGAACACGATGGCCTCCCCGGGACGGATCTCGTGCCAGGTGAGGGGGTAATGGACCTTGCCGATGATCCGCTTCAGCACGTCCAGAAAGTCGAACAGGCCCCGGGGACCGTACACGGCGACGGGCAGTGTACGTCCCCAGAGGTCCCAGGTTTTGAGCAAGCCCGGCAAACCCAGGTAGTGGTCGGCGTGCATGTGAGTCAGCAAGACGTGCGAGATGTCGTGGATCCCCGACCCCTCGCGGATGAGCTGGCGCTGGGTTCCTTCTCCGCAATCCACGAGAACCTGATCGGGACCGCGCTGGAGGAGAGTTGCCGAGAGGTTGCGAGACGGCGTGGGCACGGCTCCTGCCGTCCCGAGAAAGCAGATCTGGAGGTCCATCGAGTCGGCTCAGGCCTCCACGGGCGCACGACCCGCCGCATAGAGTTGCTCGATCGCCTCGGCGTTGTGACGCAGGATGTTACGGCGCTTCAGCTTCAGCGAAGGCGTGATCTCATCCTCCTCCAGACTGAACTCGCGATCGAGGACGACGAAATCCTTGACCTGCTCGAAACGGGCGAAGTCCCTGAGCCGGGATTGGATCTCGGCAGCGAGGGCCTCGCGAACGGCCGGATATGACGTCACCCTATCGCGCGAGTAGTCCTTCCAGCCGCGCTCGCGTGCCAGTCGCTCGAGCGCATCGAAGCTCGGGACCACCAGGGCCGAGATGAAGTTGCGGTTGTCCCCGACGACCATGGCCTGTTCGATGAGCGGGCTGACGACCAGGGCATTCTCGATGGGTGCCGGCGCGACGTTCTTGCCATTCGACATGACCAGGATCTCCTTCTTGCGGTCCGTGATGCGCAAGAAGCCGTCCGCGTCGAACGCCCCGATATCCCCGGTATGGAACCACCCCTCGGGATCGATGGCCTGCCGGGTGGCTTCCTCGTTGCCGAAGTAGCCCTTCATGATGTTCGGGCCACGCGCGAGAATCTCGCCATCGTCGGCGATCCGGACCTCGACGCCGTCGATGGGCTTTCCGACGGTCCCGAGACGGATCATCCCGGGGCGGTTGCAGGCGATGACGGGGGAGGTCTCGGTCAATCCGTACCCTTCGAGCACGTCGATCCCCAGGATCAGGAAGAACTTGCCGACCTCGGCGGAGAGGGGGGCCCCACCGGCGATCGCGAACCGGAGCCTTCCTCCCACGCGCTCCCGGACCTTCGAGAACACGAGTTGCTCGGCGATCTGGTATTCCGTGGCGAGCAACGGGCCGATGGACTGACCGGCCATCCGGCGATCGACCACCTCGCCTCCGACCCGCATCGCCCACTCGAACAGGGCTCGACGCAGGAACGGGGCCTCGCCGACGGCCGTCAAGATCCGCGTGCGCAGTTTCTCGAAGACACGAGGCACGGAGGCGATGAAGATGGGGCGCACCTCGAGGAGGTTGGCGGGAACGGCCTCGATCGACTCGGCGTAGTGAATGGTGGCACCGGCCGAAAGGAACACGTAGTGAGCCGTGCGCTCGAACACGTGACTCAGCGGCAGGAAACTGAGGCAAGAGTGCTCATGAGTGATGCCGATGAGTTCACGGGCAGCCTTCACGTTCGATGCGAAATTGGCGTGCGTGAGCATCGCCCCCTTCGGCTTGCCGGTGGTACCCGAGGTATAGATGATGGACGCGACGTCATCGGGCGCGACCGACGCCATCCGACTCTCCAGGGTCTGGCGATGCCCCTCGAGGGCAGCACGACCACGCTCGACGAGCTGTCCGTGCTGCGCCACGCGAGCCGGTAGCTCCCCGGAGACCAGAGGATCGAGCATCAGCACCTGCTGAACGAAATCGAGCCCCTCGATCGCCTCGAGCATCCGCCGGAGGAAACTTTCACCGGACACGACGATGAGACGGGGCTGGCAATCGAGGAGGATCTCGCGGATCTGGGGAGCCGTGAGGGTCTGGTACACCGGAACATGGATGGCGCCGACGCGATGAATGGCCAGGTCGGTCTGGATCCATTCCGGCCGGTTCTCGCTCATCTGAGCGATGCGATCGCCCTTCTCGATGCCGAGCTCGAGAAAGCCAGCAGCCAGGGCCACCACGCGCTCGTGCATCTCGTCGTAGCGAATGGCGCGCCATTCTCCGCTGGCCTTGTGGCGGAAGCCGACGGCCGAGGGGTGCCGGGAGACGACCTGCTCGAAGACGTGATTCAGGGTGAACGACATGAACGGTCCTTCCTGCGCGAGGGCTTCGCCCCTGATCGTACCCGGAGGCAGAGAGGTCGAAAATCCCGAAGGGGAAAAAGCACCGGGGGGCCGGAAAGTCACCTTTCCGGCCCCCCGCGGGAACTCAGTCTTCGAGCAGTTCGAGGCTGACGTGGAGGCCAGTCCGGGACGCAGCCGACCTCACCACCGTCCTCACCGCCTGGATGGTTCGGCCTTGACGGCCGATCACCTTGCCGATGTCGTCCGGGGATACCGAGACGGAGACACGCAACCCCTGCGGGTCCTCGTCAGCCGTCACCACGATCTCGTCGGGAAACTCGACCAGTTCGTCCAGCAATCGCGTCACGAGCGTCACGGCATCCATGGCGCACTCTCCTAGGCCGAGGGCTGGGACAGCTTCTCGAACGCCCCGATCTTCTTGAGAAGTTCACGGGCGGTATCGGTCGGCTGAGCGCCGTTCCGCAGCCACTTGAGAGCCGCGGCCTCGTCGATACGGACGATGGCGGGCTCCTGCTGAGGATCGTAGAAGCCGATCTCCTGGATCACGCGACCATCACGACGCGAGCGACCATCGGCGACGACCATGCGGTACTTGGGATGCTTGGTGGCACCCACCCGCTTCAGGCGAATCTTGACCATGTTGTTTCACCTCCTTTGCTTCAACCTTGATGACCCGAGGGAGGAAACGGGAAAGGGAATCCCTGGCCCGATTTCTTCGCCATGCGGGCAAAACGCTTGCCCATCTGTTTCTCGAAGGCGCCGAACTGCTTCATGACGCCGCGCATCGCCTCGACCTGCTTGAGCAGCGTGTTGATGTCCTGGACCGACGTACCCGACCCGCGGGCGATCCGCCGCTTCCTCGAAGCATCGATCTTACCAGGATTCTGCCGCTCGTAGACAGTCATGGACGAGACGATGACTTCGAACTTGCGGAGCTGGGCCTCGCCCTGGGCGATGTGATCCGACGTGAGGTCGACGCCCAGCATCTTGCCGATGGGCAACATCTCGAGTATCTGCCCCATGCTCCCGAGTTTCCGGACCTGCCGGAGCTGAGCCATGAAGTCCTCGAGATCGAACTCGGCCTTCCGGAACCTCTGTTCGAGGCGCTTGGCCTCATCGACGTCGATCGCCTCCTGGGCGCGCTCGATGAGCGTGAGAACGTCCCCCATCCCGAGAATACGCGTCGCGATGCGCTCCGGATGGAAGGGTTCGAGAGCGTCGGGCTTCTCGCCGACACCTGCGAACTTGATGGACTGCCCCGTGACATGCTTGACCGAGAGCGCCGCGCCACCCCGGGTATCCCCGTCGAGTTTCGTGACGACGAGTCCGGTGACCTGGACGGCCTCGTGGAAGGCCGCGGCGATCCGCACGGCATCCTGGCCGGTCATGGCATCGACGACGAGCAGCACTTCGGCCGGGTCGATGGCGGCCCGCAGGCGGCGGATCTCGTCCATCATCGCGTCGTCCACGTGGAGACGACCCGCCGTGTCGACGAGCACGAAGTCTCGACCGTTGGCCCGTGCGTGGGCGATCCCGTCCCGGGCGATCGACACGACGTCGGTCTGCCCTTCCTGGCTGAAGACGGGGATGTTGAGCTGCTTACCGAGGACCTCGAGCTGGCGGATGGCCGCTGGACGATACACGTCACAGGCCACCAGGAGCGGATTTCGGCCCTTCTTGCGCAGGTACAGGCCGAGCTTGGCGGTCGTGGTGGTCTTGCCCGAGCCCTGCAAGCCCACCATGAGAATGACGGTGGGGCCGGGATGCCGTTCTGCCAGCGGCGGACGCTCGCCGCCGAGGATGCTCACGAGCTCGTCGTGGACGGCCTTGATGAACTGCTGGCCGGGGTTGATGCCCCGCATGACGTCCTGGCCGAGAGCCTGTTCCTTGACCCGCTGGATGAACGGCTTGACGACCTCGAGACTCACATCGGCCTCGAGCAGGGCCCGACGGACCTCGCGGAGAGCCTCCGAGATGTTCTCTTCGGTGAGCGTCCCTTGCCCCCGGAGGCGCTTGAAGACGTCCTGCAACTTGTCGGTCAGCGATTCGAACACGGTGCCTCACGGGAACGCACGAACCCTCACGCTACCCGATCGAGGATGGAGCGTCAATCAATACGCTATTCCTCCACGGGGGCGGGCACGACGGCAACTTCTTTGCGGGCCTTCTCGAGCAGGCCCCGGACGATCTTCGCCGTCACGTGGAGTTGCAACGTGGTCCGCTCCTCCAGCGTGACCCAGGAGGGCGGAAGTTCGGGGGGGTCGAGATCACGGGGACGCACGGCCTGGATCCGTTTCTGGCTGCGCGCCCGGCGAGGCCAGAAACGGTTACACGCCTCGAGTATCGGCACGGCGTGGTCGGCCGTGAAGTCCGCCAGCGCCCGCGACGCCTCGCCCGGCCCCATGACGGTCGCGGCCGTGGCGTCGCGGATGGCGTCGACCCAGGGCCCCCTTCCCGCATCTTCCTGCTTGTGCAGGTGATGGGCGACCAGGGCCTCGTAATGGATGCGCAGGTTGGTGGACATCGTGCCCAGTCGGGCACCGTTGGCCTGGGTGAGCATGACGTCCACCGGCAGGAAGGGACGGACCTCGTAAGGTTCACCCAGATCCTGGAGATAATGAAGGGCACGGGCCAGGTATCGGAACCCCCAGTACGGATCGCGGTTCTCGAAGGCCTTCGCCGCCATCTCGTATGAGGCCTTGCACCGTTCGGGCGCGCGCCCGAACCGCAGGGCCCCCTGGACGAAATAGGAAGACCGGTGCCGGTATGACTGGCTCCCTCCGAAAAGGCCCTGGAAGGGAGAGACTTGCAGGCCATCGTCCATGCCCCAGTCTGGTTCTTCCACGTACCTCAGCAACACCTCGCGTGCCGAGGTTCGCTCGCCGACCAACCGATCGACGTACACCGGCGAGTAGAGGGGGGCATAGGGCCCCGTGTCGGTCTTTTCATAGGTCCAGGGCGAGACCTCGAGATCGCGCCACTGGTCGAGCCAGGCGGCCGAGCGCAGGATGAGACGTGTCAGAACGGCGTGATCGGACCAGGCCAGGGCGTGGGACGGTGTCCCCAGCCAGAGAGCGAGGCCCAGGACCAGCCCCGAGGCCCCCCTTGCCCTTCTCCGTCGTGTCCACCCTGCGTGCACGCGTCGCCCCTTCCGTGCCGGCCCGCCCATCCTCTGGAGCTTGCGCCGTCCGAGGCGTATCATGCCGCATCGTGTCGTGTCTGTGAAAGGATCACCCGTGCGTACGTCCATGCTCTCGGCCACCGTGGGTCTGGTCGCCGGCATCGCCGGCGGGACTCTCGCCACCTGGACACTCACCAGGACCCCGGCAGGCCAGCCGTTCCTGCCTGCCTCGATGCCCGCCGAGGCCCCCACCGACATCCCGGTATCCGCCGCACCTCGCGGCCAGGAACCGATCGCCGACCTGGTCGATCGCGTGGGTCCAGCCGTCGTGAACATCGACACCGTCAGCCAGCGCTCCGTTCCGGTGCAGCCGATGATGCCCTTCGGCTTCGAGGACTTCTTCGGGATGCCCTTCACTCAGCGCCGGCAGATCATCCAGCAGAAGGGTGTCGGAAGTGGCTTCGTCATCGACCCATCGGGCGTGGTCGTCACCAACAACCACGTCATCGCCGGGGCCAACGATCTGACGGTCACCTTCCCGGACGGCAAGAAATTCAAGGGCAAGGTGGTGGGAGCCGACCCCGGTAGCGACCTGGCCGTGGTGAAGATCGACGGGCAGAACCTGCCCGCCCTGAAGCTCGCGGATGCCGGCAGTCTGCGCGTCGGGCAATGGACCGTCGCCATCGGCAGTCCGCTGGGCCTCACCCACTCCGTCACGGCCGGCATCCTCAGCGCGATGGACCGCGAGGTCGCCCTCAACAACCGGGTCGGATTCCTGCAGACCAGCACCCCCATCAATCCCGGCAACTCGGGCGGGCCCCTGCTCAACATGGCGGGTCAGGTCATCGGCGTGAACACGGCCGTCGCCGCGCACGCCCAGGGGATCGGTTTCGCCGTCCCCGTGGCCACCGTGGCCCGCGTCGTGCCGCAACTGCGGGAGCATGGCAAGGTCGAGCGGCCCTGGCTGGGCGTCGGCCTCAAGGACCTCCCCGACGATCGCTCCCAGATGTTCTTCCCGGTGGAATCGGGAGTCCTGGTCGCCCAGGTCGATGGTGAGGGCCCGGCCAGGGTGGCGGGCCTGCGCGAGGGCGACGTCATCCTGTCCCTGGATGGCAAGCCCGTGAAATCGGCGCACGACCTCATCATGGCGATCGGAGACCGCAAGGTCGGTGCCACCATCCAGGTCGAAGTCTCGCGCTCGGGCCAGCGCAAGGCCATCTCGATCAAGCTGGGGCAGATGCCCCAGCGACTGATGGCCAGTGCAGGCCAGGAACCCACCGAGGGCATGCCTCAGGACCAGGGAGAGTGACGGGAGGACGCGCAGGGGCCTGCCTCCTGGCGCTTGCATGCTCGATGGAGGGAGGCCTTGCCGAGGCTGCAGGGGACCGGCCCGACTGGGACCTGCGTCTCACGCGCGCCATGGTCGTGGCGACGGACACACCCCTTCATCTCGTCGCGACGGGACTCAGCTGGCAACCGGGATTGAGCCTGGGACCGGCTGCGCTGGCTTTCCGGTCCGGATGGCGCCAGACCGGGGAGACCCTCGCGAGCGAACTCGCAGCAGCAGGGCTCGCCATGGCGCTCAAGCCCGTGATCGGATGGCCGCGCCCCGCCGTGCTCGATCCCACCCTCGGTACGGTGGATCCCTCCGACCCCTACGGCCTGCCATCCGGTCACGCCTCGGTAGCCTTTGCGGCAGCCGGTGCGCTTGCCCTGGGAGGCTCCGAGTGGGCCCCGGCAGCCTGGATCTGGGCCGGGTCGGTCGCCTGGTCTCGCCTCGCCCTCGGACAGCACGGCCCGACGGACGTGATCGCGGGAGCCTTGCTCGGGGTGACCACCGCCTGGGCGGTCCATCAGGCCAGCACGACCTGGCTCCGCTGACGGACTTGCCGCCGCCTCGTGACGCCCTGACCCGTCAGGTCCCGCCTCGCCCGAAATCCTGCCGCCAGGCGCGACTCCGGGCCAATTCCCGCCGGTAGCCCGTGACCTCGCCCTCGTACCAGGCGGATCGCTCGTCCGTGGACCATCCGAGCCAGTCTCCGATCCAGGAGACCATCCGGCGGGCCACCGGCTCGATCGCCGCCTCCCCCTGGCGAGAGTCGACCAGGAAGATCCGCGTCCGGCGCATGAGGACATCCTGCGCGGACAGAGCCTGCTCGACCCGGACATGGTGGGCCAGTTCGGCCCAGGTCAGTCCACAGTGGGGGTCCAGGCCGGGCACCTCGCCGGAGAGCGTGGAGTCCTCGTCGAGGAGGCTCAGGACCTCCCGGTAGCGCGAGCCGAGCCGGCTCACGAGCCGGTCGAGCCATCGGGGGTCCCGGTCCGGATGGCGCCGGCGGACCCAGGCCCGGTAGCGATCCAGATCGTGCCCCGGGATATCTCCCCCACCCAGAGGGACCTCGTCCGCGTGGGGCCGCCGCCGGCTCAGCGCGGGCCCGAGGAGTGGCGTCATGCGGTCGACCACCTGGCGGGCCATGGCCAGCGAGGTCGTGTACTTCCCGCCTGCCACCGTCACGAGGCCCGTGGGATCCACCCGGATGACGTGCTCCCGGGAGATCCGGGATTCGACTTGCCCCGCCACGGGAGGTGCGACGAGGGGACGCCAGCCCCCGAAGGTCGCAAGGACGTCCTCGGGGCCCAGATTGGCTCCGGGTAGCAGGCGACCGACCTCCGCGAGCACGAGCCGGACCTCGGAAGCCGTGGGATACACGTCGTCCTCCAGGAACGTATCCGAGGCATCCCTGGATCGGGGGGCGGTATCCGTGGTCCCCAGCAGCGATCGCCCCATGAAGGGGATCACGAACATGACCCGCCGCTCGCCGGGGCGCCCCGGGACGGGAACCCGGAAGATCAGGGCCTCGTCGGACAGCTGGCGCGTGACGAGGTGAATCCCCTTGGTGGGCGCCAGCATCCGGGGCGACCCGGCGGTGAGGGCCCCGTTCGTCCGGTCCACCCACGGGCCCGTGGCATTGACGACGACCCGACCGCGAACCGTGAACGAGCGTCCCGTCAGTCGGTCCTCGACGGCCACCCCCGCCACCGAGCCGCTGGCATGACGATCGAGTCCCGTGACACGGATCCGCGGCAGGGCGATCGCCCCGTAATGACGGGCTGCGACGAGGGTGTCGATCACCAGACGTGCGTCCTCCATCCAGCCGTCGGTGTAGGCAAGTCCCCCCACGAGCCCCTCGCGTCGCAGGGTGGGAACCCGGTCCAGCAGGGCCGTGGCGTCGAGGCGGCGGTGCAGGCGGCCCAGCTTGAGCTCCGACAGGCTGGCCAGGGCATCGTAGGCCCAGACCCCGGCATCCACGAACCAGAGCGGATCCCCCTGATCTTCCAGGACAGGCAGCAAGAAGGGCAGCTCCCGGGCCACGTGAGGGGCATGGCGCAGCAGCCGGTTGCGCTGGGCCAGGGCTTCCCGGACCAGTCCGACGTGTCCCTGCTCGAGGTACCGCAAGCCGCCGTGCAGGAGCTTCGAGCTGCCGGAACTGGCGCCCGCCGCGAAATCCCCCTGCTCGAACAGCACCACGGATAGCCCGGCCAGGGCCGCCTCCAGCGCGATCCCGGCCCCGGTGATGCCGCCACCGATCACGATCACGTCATGCGACCCGGCGGCGACCCGATCGACCTCCTGGCTCCTTCCGGCCCAGGACCAGGGCACGGACGCCTGGACACGCCCCGGACGGCTCATACCTCCCCCCAGGCGCGTGCGCGGTCGACGGCGCGCCGCCAGGTGGCCAGCCGTCGTTCGCGCGCGTCGCCAGGCATGTCGGGGACGAAGGTCGAGACCTCGCCCGGCTCTGGCAGGTCGGCGCGCGACGCCCAGAAGCCCGTGGCCAGACCCGCGATCGCCGCGGCGCCCCAGGCCGTGCTCTCGACCTGGTTGGCCCGCACGACGGGCAGGCCGAGCAAACCTGCCTGGGTCTCGAGCAGGAAGCCATTGGCCGTGGCACCGCCATCCACGCGCAGCGATGCGAGAGGACGGGAGAGATCCCGCTCCATCGCCTCGACGAGTTCCGCGACCTGGAAGGCGACCCCCTCGAGGGCGGCACGCACGACGTGCGCCCGGCCCGTCCCGCGTGTCAGGCCCAGCAGCGTCCCGCGGGCCTCGGGATCCCAGTGCGGGGCGCCCAGCCCCGTGAAGGCCGGGACCAGGACGACACCGCCCGAGTCGGGCACGCTGCGCGCGAGGGCCTCCGTCTCGTCGGCCGAGACGATGAGCCCCAGACCATCCCGCAACCACTGGATCGTGGCGCCCCCCATGAAGACGCTGCCCTCGAGGGCGAACTCGCGAACGCCCCCCATCTCCCATGCCACCGTCGTGAGCAGGCGCTGGTGGCTCTGGACGGGGCGATCGCCCGTGTGGACGAGCAGGAAGCATCCGGTCCCGTACGTGCACTTGCCCTCGCCAGCCGTCCAGGCGCGCTGACCGAACAGGGCCGCCTGCTGGTCTCCGACGATGGCCGCGATCGGCAGGCCATCCGGCAGGGGGGCGAAATCCCGGACGGTCCCCAGCACCCCGCCGGTGGGCACGACGCGAGGCATCATCGCGGCAGGCAGGCCGAAGAAGTCGAGCAGGTCAGGGGCCCAATCCTGACCATCGAGGTCGAGCAGCAACGTCCGGCTGGCATTCGAGGGATCCGTCACGTGGACGTGCCCGCCCGTGAGGTGATGGACCAGGAAGGAATCGACCGTCCCGGCGCGCGCTTCTCCGGAACGCGCCCGGCGGGCCAGCGTCTCGTCCTGCTCGAGAAGCCACTGCCACTTGGTGCCCGAGAAGTACGGGTCGAGAAGCAGCCCGGTGCGCCGGGACAGGTCGGGTTCGCGTCCGGCCTCGCGATGGGCCTGACCGATCGCGGCACTTCTCCGACACTGCCAGACGATGCCGGGATGAAGGGCCTCTCCGGTGGCCCGGTCCCAGAGAAAAGCCGTCTCGCGCTGGTTCGTGATGCCCACCGCGACGAGCTCGGCGGGCTGCAGCCCGCCCTGGTCGAGGGCCCGGGAACAGGCTTCCCGGACGCTCGCAAGCAGTTCGTTCCCCCGGTGCTCCACCCAGCCGGGTCTGGGAAAATGCTGCGGAAAAGGGGAATAACCCCGTCCGAGGACCCGACCGGCCCGGTCGAAGGCGAGCACGGTCGAGCCCGTGGTGCCCTGGTCGATGGCGATGACGACTTCCCGCTTCATGGCACCTCCTCGTGCGCGTGACGGGTATTGTAGTACGGACGGACCGTGAGCAGAGAGGATCGAGACGACGTGGCCCGACATGCGCGAGCCGGAAGATCCGGGATCATCCTGGCTTGTACCCTGACCGTGTGCGGTCTCTCCGCCATGGGAACCCTGGCTGCGACCTCGACGGGGGCCTTCATCGCGTTCGGGGGAGGAGCCGAACCTCCCGGCCTGGCGCGCGATTTCGCGGGGCTGACAAGAGAACAGGACACCCGGGTGCTGGTGATCCCGGCAGCGTCCGATACCCCCGAGGAAAGCCTCGCTCGCTATACCCGGATGTTCTCGGACGAAGGGGTCCGGGACGTCGCTCAGCTCACGGTGACGGATCGCGAGAGCGCCGACGAGAACGGGCCGACCCGGGAAATCGCGCTGGCCGACCTGATGTTCTTCACGGGAGGGGACCAGCGTCGCCTGGTCGATCTGCTGAGCAACACGGCCCTGCACGGGGCCATCCAGACCTCCTGGCTGCGGCGTGCCGTGCTGGCGGGAACGAGCGCCGGGGCCATGGTGTGGGGGCAGGAATACATCGCGGCCGGGACCAGCCAGGGCGCCATCACCCTTGGCTACGGAAAGGACGTCCAGGGCCTGCCGGGTCTCGAGATGCGCCCCGGCCTGGGGCTGCTCGAGGGGGTCCTGGTCGATACGCACTTCCGCGAACAGGTCCGGCTGGGCCGGCTGTCGATGGCGATCGCCAGCTCCCCTGGCACCGTGGGCGTCGGGGTGGATGAGGGAACGGCTGCCGTGATCATGCCCGAGAGCATCCAGGCCACCGGTTCCGGTTGCGTGACGCTCCTCGATGTCGATGATGCTCGCTTCAACAATGCCTCTCAGGTGGTGCCGGGTAACCCCCTGGCCATCGGGAAGGCGACCATGCACCGCCTGCTGCCCGGCGCCACCTACATCCGGAAGTGGAAAAACATCGCGGGTGACCAGGTTCCCGAGCCCGTCCCGCAGCCAGCCCCTCGCACGGCCTACGCGGTGGCCGTGGGCTCGGACGTCCCGCGGGCGAACCTGGCCCCGATCACGGAGTTCGTGAAGATCGCCGGCGGCAACCAGGCCCGGATCCTGATGCTCGCGGGCGAGCGCACCGTGCAGGGCATGGCCTTGTGGCGCACGGCGCTCCTGAAGCGCGGCGCCCTGTCGGTCGTGACGGAAACCAACCTGACGCTGTCCGAGCGCGTGCTCACGCTCGCGCTGCAGCAGGCGCGCGGCGTGATGTTCCTGGAAGACGATCGGGCCAGCCTGCTGCGGGCCCTCGATGCCAGCGGGGGGAACCTGGGACGGATCCTGGTCGAACACCTGGAACGAAACAATCTCCCCGTGCTGGCCGCCGGAAACGCCGTCCGCCTCCTCGGTGAACGGGCGCACTTCGGAAGCCCCGGCGATCCGCAGGAGTTTGACCTGCCGGGACTGGGTTGCCTGCCCCGCGTGGTGCTCGACAAGCGCGTCTGGAGCCCTGACGGTCCGGAGGTCCTGCTGCGCGAAGCCCTTCCCGTTCCGGGCTGCGTGGCTTTCGGCCTGTCGTCCGACACGGCCCTGGTCGTGTCCGGACCCCAGGCCTCGGTAGCCGGAACCGGGACGGTCGTGGTGCTGGACCTCCAGCGAGCCACGGGCCTGAACCCTGCGCCCTCGGGCACGTCGCGTCCCAGCGGCGCCCACGGGATCGGCTTCTCGCTGCTGCCACCCCAGTCCTCGTACGATCTCGTCAGCCGGGAACCCCGTTCCTGAAGGAGGTCCCATGTCGTCCCACCACACCCGGAATCGCCTGTTCCCTCGCGCCGTGCTCACGAGCCTGGTCGTGCTCGCCGGCCTCTCGGCCGGTCCCGTCCTGGCCAGCGACCTGCTGAAGGCGGGCCAGAAAGCCCCGGAGTTCGAGCTGTTGTCCGACCGGGACGAACCGGTCCGCCTCGACGAGGTCCGGCAGGGGCACTGGGTGTTACTGGCCTTCTATCCCCGCGCCTTCACGCCTGGCTGAGAGGCCGAGATGAAGGCCCTGGGCCGGGATCTTCCCCGGTTCGAGGCCCTCGGCGCCCAGGTGCTGGGCGTCAGCTATGACGAGCCCTCGACCCAGCGAGACTTCGCGCGACACTGTGCAGCGGCCTTCCCGTTCCTGTCCGACACGGGAGGCAAGGTGGCCCGGGCCTACGGCGCCGATGGCGGGTTCGGCCCCTTCCAGTTCGCCAACCGGGTCGCGTTCCTGATCGACCCCGAGGGCCTGGTGGCGCGTGTCTACACGGGCATGCCGGACGATGCACGCATCCTGGCGGATCTCGAAGCCCTGAGGGCCTCCAGCCGGCCCGCTCGCCCCGCCACGGGCTCGACGAAACCCACCAGCCGTCCCTGAGGGCGACCGGACGGAGAGCGGCGCCCGGCGCCCTCGTGCGTGGTACGATGGGACACCCATCCCGACCGAGGACCAGTCGTGACATCGATTCACCTGCTTGCCGCCGGCTCCCCCCTTCCGGAGGGGGTCACGCTCATCACCTTCGAGCCCACGGACGGGCCGGGGACCTGGCCTGCCTGGGCTCCGGATCTCGGCCCCGTGGAAGCGGGTGCGAGTCTGCAGGCCCGCGAAACGGCACTCCTTCAGGGCCTCCCCGGCCGGCGGTGCTGGCTACGGGTCGCACTGGGAGAGGCCACGGGAACCGAGGCATGGAAACGAGCGGCGGGAGTGGCCATCCGCGAGGCGCGCGACCTCGAGGCCCGGCACGTCGTGCTCGATGTGACGGCCTTTGACGGCTCCCTCGAGGAACTCGCGCTCGCCCTCGATTCGGCCCTTTATACCTTCACGGAGGATCGCGGTACGGGCTCGGGCGACGAACCCGAGCCGGAAATCGCCCGGATCGATCTGGTCGTGACCACCCCGGTCGAGGCAGCCCTGGACCGGGTTCCGGCTCTGACGCGCGCGACCCGCTGGGTCCGGGACCTCACGAACAGGCCATCCAACCGCCTGACGGCGAGCATGTTCGCGGAAGAGGCCCGCAAGCTCGCAGCCGAGCGCGGACTGGGCTGCGAGATCCTGGACCGGGCCGAACTCGAACGCCTCAACTGCGGGCTGCTCCTGGGCGTCAACGCGGGCTCCACCGAACCCCCGTGCATGATCGTGTTGACCTACACGGGGGGCGAAGCCGGAGCTCCCCCGCTGGCCCTGGTCGGCAAGGGCGTCACCTTCGATACCGGCGGCATCTGCATCAAGCCCGCCGACGGCATGGACGAGATGAAATCCGACATGGCGGGCGCGGCGACGGCCATGGGGGTGATCGCCGTGGCAGCCGAGCTGAAGCTTCCCGTGAACCTGGTGGTCGTGGCCCCCGTGACGGACAACGCTCCCGGCGGGGGAGCCCAGCGTCCGGGCGACATCCGCACCAGCCACGCGGGCCTCACCGTCGAGATCATCGACACCGACGCCGAGGGCCGCCTCATCCTGGGCGATGGCCTCGGTTATGCCAGGTCCCGCTTCCAGCCGCGGGCCATGCTCGACATGGCGACCCTGACGGGGTCCATCATCGTGGCCCTCGGCCCTCACGTGACCGGGTTGTTCACCCGGGAAGACCGGATCCGGGACCTCCTGATGGCCGCCAGCGAGACCACCGGCGAGCGTCTCTGGCCGATGCCCATGTGGGAGGTCTACGACGACTTCGCAGACGGGGAGATCGCGGACCTCAAGAATGCCGATGAGCGCCGCGGCGACGCCATCGCGGGCGCCAAGTTCCTCCAGCGGTTCGCCGGGGACACTCCCTGGGCGCATCTCGACATCGCGGGCCCTTCTTGGCTCGAGGACGCGGGGGATTACCTGCCGAAGGGGGCCACGGCCCATCCGCTGCGCACGCTCGTGAACGCGATCGCCGGAGGCCTGTAGCCCCCTGCAGGGGCCCCTCAGGAATCCACGGGGACCGGCGTGCCGTCCCCGGCCACGGCGACGAACACCGTCTCGGCCTCCGTCACCTGGACGGTCTTCGAGGGATCGCTGGCCCGCTGGGCCTCGACCATGACCTTCACCGTGAGGCTCGTGCGGCCCTTCTTCACGAGTTCGGTGTAGCAGCTCACGGTATCCCCGACGTAGACCGGCTGGTGGAAGACGACCTCGCGCATCGCGACGGTGACGACGCGATGGCGCGTGTGAAAGCGGGCTTCGGCGGCACCCGCGACGTCGATCAGGCTCAGGATGACGCCACCGAAGATGGTGCCGAAGCCGTTGGTGTCCTTCGGCATCATCATGACACGGATGGCGGGCTGAGGGCCCCGTTGCATGGGAAGATCCTTTCAGGCGGTGGGGGAGCCACGCGCCGCATCTCGAAAGGACATGCCCGTGACGGCGCGCGACTGGACGGTGGTGGAGCACCTGCAAGCAGGCCCCCTGGGATGCAACTGTACCATCCTGGGCTGCACCCGGACGAAGGAAGCCTGGGTGATCGACCCCGGGGGAGATGCCCCGGCAATCGAGGCCGTGCTCGAGAAGCATGGTCTGCGCCTGGTCGGCCTGTTTCATACCCATGCCCACTTCGACCACCTGGGAGCCACGTCGGACCTGCGCGAGCGCCACGCGGGTGCCGTCATGCTCCACGCGGACGACCTGCCCCTGTGGGAGATGGCCCCGATTCAGGCCAGCTGGTTCGGGATGACGATGGACGCTCCTCCCCCCGTGGATCGCCTGGTCGCGCACGACGAACTGGTCGGGATCGGTGACCTGCCGGGGCGCGTCGTGCACACGCCGGGCCATACGCCGGGGAGCATCTGCCTGCACGTGCCCGACCTGGACCTGCTGCTCGCGGGGGACACCCTGTTTGCCGGGAGCGTGGGGCGAACGGACCTGCCCGGTGGCTCCTGGGAGGCCCTGCAGCGCTCGATCCGCGAACGGCTGCTGGATTTGCCGGACGGAACCCTCGTCATCCCGGGACATGGACCCGCGACGACCATCGGGGAGGAGCGAGCGACGAATCCGTTCCTGGGCAGATGAGGCTGATCAGCCCCCCCATTTCGACTCCATGACCCCCGAGGGGTCAGTGAAAACTCGCATCACACGGGTATAGACGGACCAAGCTGTCGGGAAACCTGCGATTCCCGGGGGCCATCACCCGTATCCATCGGTCTGAACGTCGAAAGGAACTCGCTTTGAAGACACGTCTGAACCGGCAAGCGACCACCCGCATCCTTTGCCTGGGGCTTGGCCTGGGCGCGATCGCCGGCTGTAGCGGAGCTCAGGTCCGCGAGGAACCGCAGGCCCCCAGCATCGTCGGCAAGTGGAAATCGCCCGTCACGCCGATGAATGCCCAGCAGGCCTTCCAGCTCGATTTCGACATCCAGAAAGACGTGTGGGGCGTCGACTACACGGTCTTCGGCGACCTCAAGGGCGCCAACAAGTTCGTGACGGTGCACATCGAGGGGCCCTACGAGATGGGGGCGCCTTCCAGCCTGGTGCCCGGCGCCTTCGAGGGCAAGTTCGGCATCTCGAAGAAGACGATGACGGCCCACAGCGCCGGTGCCGCCGGCTACCTGAACAGCGTGGGCGGCAAGGTCAACGGGTTCAAGGCAGGGATCCCCCTCGACATCACCCAGTCGGGCTTCGCGCCCTTCGGCCAGTATCCCGTCTCGATGGTCGATGCCGACTATGATCTCGTCAAACTCGATGGCGACAAGCTCTATTTCGGCGATCGCCCCAAGGACAACAACATGAGCACGCCGGATCGTCGTCCGAAACAGCTTGCCACGTATTACTCGGTCAAGTACTGAGGGCCCCCCTGCCCGAACGGAAGAGGGTGGAGCATGGGCTCCACCCTCTTCCGTTTTCCTTCAGGACCGTCGACGGCCCCCTCAGGCCGACACGAGCGCCGCCTCCACCTCGTCAAGCACCAGGTATCCGTCGCGATCCCGATCGTATCGCCGGATGAACTGGTAGGCCCGGGCTTCCTTTTCACCGGCAGCGTAACCGCCCTCCGGAGCCGCCCAGGGAGCCTCGAGGACCTCGGCATACGACAGCCGACCGTCCCGGTTCGCATCGATCGCCTCGAAGCGAAGCCGGGCTTCCTCGTCCCGGTCGACCCGGAGCGCGACGAGCGCCCCCTGAGCCTCCGAGAATGTCAACAGGCCATCTCCGTTCCGGTCATTCCGGCTGATGAACCGGTAAGCGCGGGATTCGCGTTCGCCCGGGGCATACCCGCCGTCCGGTTCGCCCCACGGGGCCTGGAGCACTTCCTCGTAGGTGAGACGCCCGTCCCCGTCCGTATCGATCATGGTGAACACGGAACGCGCGAACACGTTACCGGAGGAGGCTTCGAGCACGCGTGGCGATGTCGGGGGCATCCCGGTGGGGACGGAGACCGTCCCGCACCCGGAGACGACGAGCAGCAGACCCGGTGCCAGCAGAGGAAAACGCAAGATCGGGTGCTCCTGGACTAGTTGCCGGTCCGCGCCAGGATGCGGCGGTAGACCTTGTTCGCGATGAGCTTGATCTGGTCCGGGTCCGAGATGCGCTTCAGCGCCGCCAGCGGGCGGACGCGACCATAGCCGTACTGGCGATCGCGATCCCAGGCGCCCAGATCGACCGCCGAGTAAGCCAGAGCATTGACGATCTCTTCCTGGGGCAGGTCCGCCACCGTGACCTTGAGGCCCGGCTTGCGGGTCTGGAAGAACTCCCGCACCTCGGTGAGCATGTGCGAGGCCACGAGGGCTGCACAGCCGGCCGCGACGGGCGAGGCCATCGAGGTACCGTCGAGGTAGTCGTAGCCCTGCTTCATGGCGTGGCCGTACTTCGGCTTGTAGGTCGGCGTCGTCGAGTAGATGCCGAACCCGGGTGCGGCGAGCGCATCCAGCGACCCGAAGTTCGAGAAGCCCGTCAGACGGTCAGCCGTGTCCGTCGCCACGACGGGGACGACCCCGTCGATACCGGCCGGCGAGATGCGGGACAGGTCGTTGTTATGTTCGTTGCCGGCGGCCGCGAACACCACCACGCCCCGGCCGATGGCATCCTGGATGGCGTAGTCGAGCACGGGCGCGATTCCCTCGCCTCCGAGGCTCAGGTTGATGATCTTGACGCCCTGGCCGACGGCGTGATGGACGGCGCGCGCGATGTCGAAATCGTCCGCATAGTACCCGACCATCTTGCGCTTGCTGCGGAAGGGCTTGAAGACCTTGAGGCCCAGGACCTTCACGCCCGGAGCGATACCCGTGGCGCCCGTGAGACCGCCCCGGGCGGCGATGATACCCGCGACGTGCGTGCCATGACCGTTGTCGTCGATGGAGTCCTCATCGCGCGAGCCGAAGTCGCGGCCGTTCATCACCGATCCCAGGAGGTCCGGATGCCGGTAGTCGACGCCCGTGTCCAGGACCGCGACGACGATCTCCTCGCTGCCCCGGGTGATGCGCCAGGCCTCGGTCGCCTGGACCTTGTCGAGCCACCATTGCTGAAAGTTGATGCCGGCCGTCGGCGACGGCTGGACGGGTTCGACGGGCTGAACGGGCAAGGACACCGACGCGTCGTCCGAGACGGCATGGAGCATGAGCGGGCTCGCCGAGACGACCCGGCCATCGGCCCAGTAGGCCTCGAGGGCCTGGGCGACCGTCACGCCATCGGGCAGCATGTGCACCTCGTAACCGTCCATCGAGTCGGCCACGGAGGCCCCCTTCACGGGACCCGCGGCGGCATCGAAACCCGAGGCGCGCACGACGACGCGATCATCCGCATAGACGGCCCCTGGCATCGCCAGCACGGCCCTGGCGCGGGCCATCTCGGCGGCCCGGCTCAGCCGCGGGGCCGCTCCCGGACGGTTCAGGGCAGCGGGATTGCTGCCGCAGGCGGCGACGCTCAGGGCCAGCACGAGGCACGCGGTTGCGCGACGGAACATCCAGACCTCTTCTCTGAATCGATGGACAGCGGGGTTCTCCGGGCTTGTCCGCCGTCAAGACGGTGTCATTTCTTATGAAATAGTTAAGAAGAAAGAAACATTTGTTTAACCCACGGAAGAAAACGAACTCCGAATCCGCAACCAAAGAAAACTTGACCCTTTTCACGTCACTTCCGGTCGCGGGGAATCGATAGATCCCGGAAGGACGAGAACCGGGAGGGCGACCCATGTCCGTCGAGATGCGTGCCAACCGGTTGAACGGCCTCCCGTCGCTGACCGGGGAGACGGGTCCGGTGCCCCGTCCCGTGACAGGGCCTGGTGACGCCCCGGTCACCTCTCCCCCTCGCGCGGCACTCCCCGGCCGCGACCTCTTCGGCGGTACACCGGCCTACCTCGCGCTGTCACGCCAGAACCCCGGTCAAAGTTGGCAGGCGCGCTACGTGACGGGCCTGGTGGGTGGCCAGACCCGGGCCGTGACCCTTCCTGCCCACATCACCTCGAACGCCTCGGCGCAGGGGGTGGAAGCGGTGGCCGCCAGGATACGACTGGCGGTCGACGCCGCCCGATCCGGTCTCGCCGGGACCGAGCGCGCGGCATTCGACCGGATCCGGCTGGCCCTGGGAAGCGATCGTGGAGCCCAGGTGGCCCTGGAAGCGCTCCTGGTGTCCGGACGGCTGAATCAGACTCCGCGAGCCCACGATGGACGCTCGCTGCTCGAGTCCCTCGAGGCCACGCTGGCGGAAACCGCTCGTCCCCCGCTCCGGATGTCCGACGTCATCGGGGACGCCGTCCAGATGGTCGCGGATCCGGCCCAGGTCATCCAGGGCTTGAGGAACACCTGCACGGCCGCCAGCCTGGAAGTCAAGCTGGCGAGCGAGGATCCAGCGGAATACCTGCGCCTCGTCGGCGCGCTCGCGGCCGGACGAGAGGTGTCCCTCCGCGGCGGGGAACAGCTGCGACCGCTGTCCGGAAGCGAGCAGCGTGACGACAGTGGCCGCTGTGATGCCAGCAGGCTGTTCCAGGACGCCGTGATCCAGTTGCAGATCTCCGAGCCCGGCATCCGGTACGTGAATCCCGTGACCTCACCCCCCGGGGACTACCCCGAGATCTTTCTTGCCCCGGGCGGACAGGTCCTGCCCCCGGGTCGGGCCGGCGGTGGCATGACCGGTTCGGGGCAGGCACGGGCCCTGACGCTCCTCTCGGGAAAACCGCACGACTATCGGTCCGGGAAATCCGCCGACACCGCGCTGCTCGAACGCATCGACCGGGAACTTGCAGCGGGCCGCAGCGTCCCCGTCACGGTCCACCTGGGCGGCAAGGAACAGTTGCAGCATGCCATCACCCTGACGGCCCTGTCCGGTCCCGAACCGGGAGAACGGGTTTACGCGGCCGTCATCACGGGCAGGAAGGTGGGAACGGTCACCCAGACGATCCCCGCACGCGAGCTGGCGGGGATCCTCGTGGGTGCCACCCTCCCATCCCCGTCAGCCTGAATCGAGTGCCATGCCGGAACCCGAGCGCCCCGGAATTTCCCAGTCCTCAGGGGCTCAGCCCGAGGCGTGGTACGACCACGTCGTGACGGCCGGACCGGGGCGTCTGACGGTCGCCCACGTCCTCCGGGTCCAGCTCGGGGTCTCCGAGCATCTGATCCGCCAGCTCAAGCGGCGCGACGGCGTGCGCCTCGAGGACCGACCCGTTCGGATGGACACGCCCGTTCAGGCCGGACAGCGCCTGGCCTTCCGGCTGGACGCCCCGGAGAGCGGCCATGTCGACCCCGAGCCCGTCAAGATCGTCGTCGTCCACGAAGATGAAGATGTCGTGGTCGTCGACAAGGCCCCCGGTCTGGTCGTGCACCCGACCCACGGCTGCCACCACGGCACCGTCGCCAACGGGCTCGTCCATCGCTACCGTCAGCAGGGACTGCACGCGGGCGTCCATCCGGTCCACCGACTCGACCGGGGAACGTCCGGGCTGGTGCTGTTTGCCCGGCATGCCTTCGCCCACCACAGGCTGGCGATCGCCCTCGAGACGGGGGGAATCCACCGGTTCTACCTGGCAGCGGCCACGGGCCAGATAGCGGGCGACAGGCATCGCATCGAGGCTCCGATTCACCGCGTTGGAGGCCCGGGGGGACGCCGCACGGTCGATCCGGCCGGTCAGGCAGCCGTGACCCACGTGGAGGTGCTCGCCCGGGACCCCGTCCGGGATCTGACCTGGATCCGCTGCATGCTCGAGACGGGCCGCACGCACCAGATCCGGGTCCACCTCGCCCATCTGGGCCATCCGCTGGTGGGGGACACCCTGTATGGCCATCCCGACCGTCTCGTCTCTCGACCGGCCCTGCACGCCGCCAGGCTGGTCTTTCCCCACCCCCGGAGTCGCGTGGAAGTCGTTCACGTGGTCCCCCTGCCGACCGATCTCCGGCTGTTGCGTCCCCCTGCCGAGCTGACGGTCTGAGGCGGTCATTCAGCGGGCCAGGTCCTTCAATCCGAGGGCTCTGGCAGGTTTGAGCCACATCGTGGCCCCGTCGGCCTCGGGCCACGGCTGCTCCTGCAGGAAGGCATCGATCCAGGGAGCCAGGGCGCCCGGAACCGAGAGCGGCAACGGGTCACACGGCCCGTCGAACACGACGAGGTTGCCGGCAGGTAAGGCCTCGTAGAGCATCTTCGAGGACCAGGATTCGCGCCGGCGCCCGTTTCCCGCCATGACGAGCACGGGGCGATCGCAGGCATTCAGGAAGGGGGTCCACATCGGCACGGGTGCAAGCAAGACGGCACTTCGGGATTCCTCGTGGATGGTGACCTGGCCGGCAGGAGCATCCCACCAGTCCGGTCGCCCCACCCCACCGAGGCGAAACCTCGCACCATCGCTCACGAGTCGCGCTCCCGAGAGCGCGAGGCGCTGGTGGATCTCGCGGTTCTGACATTCCGGATAGCCGCTGAGGAGCACCAGGCGATGCACGCGGGCCGGATACTTGAGCGCGAAGAGCAGCGCGACCAGGGCACCCTCTCCGTGCCCGATGAGGTGCGTCGCCGGCACCCCGCGCGCATCGAGCAGCATCCGGAGATCCTCCACCAGGACCTCGGGGTGATAAGGGCCCATCAGGGGACCGGAGCGCCCGTGCCCGCGCAGATCGAAGGTGAGCATCCGGACGGCGGTGGTCAGGCGGGCCCGCAGTGGCTCCCACAGAGCGTGGGAGAACCCCAGGCCATGAACGGCCGTCAGGGGTTCTCCCTCACCCGATTCGTCATACCAGAGCGAGTTGATGCCCATCGCGAGGTAGGGCATGTCCAACCTTTCAGCGCTGGGAGAACGCCTTCACGAACTCGCGCCAGTTCTCGCGAGAGTAGGCGATCTTCGAGGGGTCGTCATACCTGGCGTTGTACCCGGTATTCGGGGTCGGGAAATAGATCACGAGTCCCTGGGACTGTCCGACCCCCCCGAAGGTATAGGTCGCCTTGCCCGTATGCGCCTCGCGAACGACCGTGGACGCGAGCGCCTGACGTACTCCCTGGGCGCGCTGCTTGACGGCCTCGGAGGTCTGGCCCTTCACGGCGAGCTCCGCGAAGTGTCCGATATCCGCGCAGTCCCGGTTGTAGAAGGTCTGGGTGGCCTGACGCGCCGAGAGCAGCGTGGACTTGCCCGCAGGAAGACTCTCCTGGAG
>Ga0079301_1000014_pt1 | contig 95077 bp, 82 predicted proteins | sample Wag4_2014_7_11_3_FD_74797 | JGI IMG/M metagenome (GOLD analysis project Ga0079301, IMG submission 74797) | Fresh water mixed with fracking chemicals microbial communities from Ohio, USA - Utica-2 Time Series FC 2014_7_11 | ecosystem: Engineered > Industrial production > Chemical products > Input... | reverse complement strand
CGGGCTTGCTCGCGAAGAGGCCCGCCCGGACAACAAAAAATCTACTGCCCCACCGCCACACGGGTCGCCGCCTGCCCCGGCGTCACAATGCTGTCGAGGTCGATGTGCTTCCACTGGGGCTTGGCCCCCAACCGCGCATTGAACCGATAGTTGAACGTGAAATCATCGGCCGTCGCCACACTCAACGGCTTGCCATAAACCGCCTCCACCCCTGCCAGGTCGTAGCCCATCAGCTGCAGCAAAGTCGGGAAGATGTTGTAGTGGCTGGAGCGGTCCTTGTTGCCGGCCAACTGCGCCTGCCAGTCCAGGGTCTTCAAGCCTTCGCCCTGGATCACCACCAGCGGCACCAGCCCCTCTTCCTCCACAGGGTCGCCGCCGCAATGGGTGTTCAGCCCCGGGTTGCCGCGCTCGTGCAGGTCCTGGCCGTGATCGGAGGTGTAGATCAACAAGGCGTTGTTGAGGTTGGCCTGGGCAAACACCCGGGAGAAGAACTCGCCGACGTTCCACAACAGGGTGTTCTTGTAGGCATTGCGGTACAGCACCCAGTCATCGGGCTGGCCGTTGAAACCGGTGCGTTCGCCGGTGTCCGCCACTTCGACGAACTGCCCGCGAGGCAGGGTCGGCCGATAGGCCATGAAGCCATCGGGGTATTTGTCGTGCACCGGGAAATGCGCGCCGACCTTGTTGATGATCACCAATTGCGACTGATCGTCGTTGAGCAATTCGATCAATTTCGCCGCTGCCGCCATGTCGCGGTCGCGCACGCTGGTCTGGTCGAACTGCACGAACTGGTCGATGTCCCTTTTTTCGGTTTCGCTCATCAGGTTCTGCAGGTTGCCGCCAGTGCGCTGGGCGTCAATGTAAACGGTGTGCAAGCCGGCCTTTTTTGCGTACTGCCAGATCGACGGCAGGGTGCTGTTGATGCGCACGTAGTCGGCGCGGGTGCCGCCGTAGCGCAAGGTGACATTGGTATCGACGCTGCAATTGGCGATCGAGGCGGCGTAGCCGTAGTTGTAGATCGCAACACCCGCGCGAGGCTCCTTGAGGTTGCTGCGCACACCGAACGGCGCGTTGATGTCCAGATAATTGCCGGAAATGCTCTCGTCAATGATCAGCACGATGTCGTGGCCCACCGGCTGATCGGTGCGCGTCAACGTCACCGGCTCCCGGGGGCCCACCGTGTTGTGCAGCGACTCATAGGCAAACAGGTTCAGGTAGGCCAGCGGCGTGTACATCTGCGGCAGGCCCCGCGCGCCCTCCCCGGCACGCACGAACAACACGGCGCTTAGCAACAACACCCCCAGCAGCGGCGCCGCCACCAACGCAGGCCCCGGCACAGGCAGACGCCGGCGCGGCTTGAGACCAATACCCAATAACAGCGGCACGCCGCCGAGCACGCCAGCAATGATCGCATCGCGATACTGGTACAGCGCCTCTTCGATGAACCCGCCGGAATACACCAGCGACACGAAACTGCTGTAGGTCAGGTAGTCAGCGGTGACCCGCGTATACACGTCGAAGAACACCGCCGCAGCACACATCACCAGGGCCAATGCATGACGGATCAGTGCCCGGCGTATGTAGGCCGTCATGAATAGCGCAACCGTCAAAACGACAAACATCCCCGCAAACAACACCAGCGGGAAGCCTATGCCCACCGCACTTATACGACCAAAGTAATAGTCGTAATGAGTGGCGAAATAGACAGCTATTAATATTTCCTTCAGATATCGATTCATTAGCGCTTCTTTGCCCGTTTTTGGGTCAGCGAAAGGTGGCCGGCCATTTTTTGACACTAGCACTGCGCCATCGAAGTGCAACATAGGGGGGTTCACCGGGTGAAAGCGTCAAAAAAAAGATGCCTCATTTCTGACACACTAATGTTGCTACAACCCTTGTATTACGCGGCTTTCGACCGTTTATCGCTTTCTCGGAAAAGTTTTTCTGGCGCTGAATTTCCAGTAATTCGAACAGGGGCAAGCACTTGATGGCCATTGGCCCCCCAACACTGGGGGTGTCTTACCCTTTTAACATGTCAGTTTGCTGACACGCTTTTCCAACGCTGGTCTATACCCCATTTGTGACTCTCATTTCTGATCTTTCCACCGGCTTACGAGGCACGCCAATATGGACGTGAGCGTATTTGGTACGGGCTATGTTGGCCTGATACAAGCAGCGGCACTGGCCGATGTCGGACATCGCGTCCTATGTGTCGACATCGATCCGAACAAGATCAAGCAATTGCAGCAAGCCGTACCGCCGATCAGCGAACCGGGCCTCTCGAGTACGCTGGAAGAAAACATCAAGGCCGGACGGTTGCTGTTCTCCACCCAGGCCAGCGATGCGGTCGAACACGGCGAGCTGATCTTCATCGCGGTGGGCACGCCGGCCGATGAGGACGGCTCCGCCGATCTGAGCCATGTGCTGACCGTGGCCCGGCAGATCGCCAGTTTCATGGAGGCCGATCGCACCCTGATCATCAAGTCCACAGTGCCGGTCGGAACCGCCGATCAGGTGGCGGCCACCGCCCGCCAGGAACTGCAACGGCGCGACAAGGGTTCGCTGGACGTGCGGGTCGTGTCCAACCCGGAGTTTCTCAAGGAAGGCAGTGCCCTGGCCGATTGCATGCGCCCGGACCGGATCATAATCGGCACCGGCGACGACACCGCCCGCAGCCAGATGAGCGAACTGTACGCCCCCTTCTGCCGCAACCATGAAAAGCTCATGTTCATGGACAACCGCAGCGCCGAGCTGACCAAGTACGCGGCCAATGCGATGCTCGCTACCCGCATCAGCTTCATGAACGAACTGGCCAACCTCACCGAGCTGCTGGGGGCCGATATCGAAGCGGTGCGCAAGGGCATCGGCTCGGATCCGCGCATCGGTTACCACTTCATTTACCCCGGCTGCGGCTTCGGCGGCTCGTGCTTCCCCAAGGACCTGCGCGCCCTGCTGCACACCGCCGAACACAACGGCATGCCCCTGCGCCTGTTGCGCAGCGTCACCGACGTCAACGACAGCCAGCGCCACATCCTGTTCAGCAAACTCAAGGCGCAGTTCCCCCAGGGCCTGGCCGGCAAATCCATCGCCATCTGGGGCCTGGCGTTCAAGCCCAACACCGATGACATGCGTGAAGCGCCCAGCCGCTACCTGATGGACGCGTTGTGGGCCGAAGGCGCCAGCGTGCAGGCCTACGACCCGGAAGCCATGTCCGAGTGCCGACGCCTCTATGGCTATCGCAATGATCTGCACCTGTGCGCCACCCGCGACGACACCCTGGAAGATGCCGATGCGCTGGTGATTTGCACCGAATGGAAAAACTTCCGCGTGGTGGATTTCGACCTGCTGGCCAGCAAGCTTCGCTCACGGGTGATCATCGACGGGCGCAACCTGTACAACCCCGAGCACGTCGCCGCCGCCGGCCTGCACTACAGTGGCATCGGCCTGCGCCATGTCGCGCCCGAGGTCTTGCGCCCATGAAGATCCTCGTGACCGGAGCCGCCGGATTCATTGGTGCCCACTGTGTGTTGCGGCTGTTGCGCGACGGGCATCAGGTGATCGGGCTGGACAACTTCAACGACTACTACGACCCGCAGCTCAAGCACGATCGCGTGCGCTGGGTACGGGAGCAGGCCGGCCCTTTCCAGCTCGATACGATTGACCTGGCCGATGCCGCGGCCATCGAGACCCTGTTTGCCCGCGAACAGCCGCACGTGGTGATCAACCTCGCGGCCCAGGCCGGGGTGCGTTACTCGCTGGACAATCCCCGGGCCTACCTCGACAGCAACCTCAATGGCTTCCTTAACATTCTGGAAAGCTGCCGCCGGCACCCGGTCCGGCACCTGGTCTACGCCTCGTCGAGTTCGGTGTACGGCGCCAACCAGCACACGCCCTACTCGGTGCGTGACGGTGTGGATCATCCATTGTCGCTGTACGCCGCGACCAAAAAAGCCAACGAGCTGATGGCCCACAGCTACAGCCACCTGTTCGGCATCCCCTGCACCGGCCTGCGCTTCTTCACGGTGTACGGCCCCTGGGGACGGCCCGACATGTCGCCCATCCAGTTTGCCCGGGCGATCAACGAAGGCACGCCACTGAAGCTGTTCAACCATGGCCAGCACCAGCGCGACTTCACCTACATCGACGACATCGTCGAAAGCATCGCCCGCCTGATCGATCGCGCCCCGCAGGCCGACCCGCAATGGGACCGCGATCAACCGGACCCGGCCAGCAGCATGGCGCCCTGGCGGATCTACAACATCGGCGGCCAGCACCCGGTGGAACTCAAGACCTACCTGGCGCTGTTGGAAAAACACCTGGGACGCAAAGCCCGTGTCCAGTTGCTGCCCCTGCAACCGGGCGATGTGCTCAACACCTGCGCCGATGCCAGCGACCTGGCACGCGCCACCGGTTTCCAGCCACGTATCGAGCTGGATGAAGGACTCGGGCGCTTCGTTGCCTGGTTCCGCGACTACTACCCACTGCCTGTCGCCCATGCCGCTCGCGGCTCAAGCCTGTGGAGGACCGATTGATGACTGGACATGAAAAAGGCATACCGCTGCAACAGTTGCGCCGTGACAAACGCCTGGACCCCGACCAACGAATGCGCCTCGACGCCGCGATCCACATGCAGGGCCGCGGCTGGATGACAGGCCGTGACGGTGGCCGGCCATGGACCTTGTCGCGCACCAATCGCATCGTCGCCTGCCTGGGCGCGCTGTCGATCCTGGTGCTGATGTCCCCGCTGCTGCTGGGCCTGGCGCTGGCGATCAAGCTGACCAGCCCGGGGCCGGTGATGTTCGTGCAAAAACGCACCGGTTACCGCGGGCGCATGTTCGGCATGTTCAAGTTCCGCACCATGGTGGCCAACGCCGAAGAACTCAAGGAGTCGCTGCGCCACCTGAACAAGCACGGTGCCGACGCCATCGACTTCAAGATCGACAAGGACCCGCGCATCACCGGCATCGGCGGCTTCCTGCGCCGCACCAGCCTCGATGAGCTGCCCAACCTGATCAACGTAGTGACCGGCGACATGCGCCTGGTCGGCCCACGGCCCACCTCGTTCAACGCCTATCGCTACAAGGACAATCATTTGGCGCGCCTGAGCATCTACCCCGGCATGACCGGCCTGTGGCAGATCTCCGGGCGCAGCAATATCGACTTCGACCAGCGCGTTGAGTTGGACCTCAGCTATATCGCCGAGCAGAGCCTGCTGCTTGATCTGAAGATCCTGTTGAAAACCCCCTTCAAAGTATTCAGCGGCCACGGAGCAAGCTAATGGACGGTTCAACTGCAAAGAGTCTCAGCATCGCCAACCCCAGCGAATCGAACCTGGCTTCGACCGTGCTCGATCAGGATCTGCGCATCCTGTTCATCACCGCCGCCAACCCCGGCGCAGGCACGACCACCAGTGCCCTGGCGCTGGCCAGCCAACTGGCGCAAATGAGCAGCGGCCAGGTGCTGCTGGTGGACGCCAGCCAGTCGACGACCAACCTCACCCAGCAGCTTGGCTTAACCAAAGAGCGCGGTTTGCGCGACCTGCTGTTCAACACCCAGAGCCCGCCGCTGTTGCAGGACTGCGTGGTGGACGTGTCGAGCCTGCCGTTTCACGTGCTGCCCAACGGGCGCTTTGCCCGGGGCAACGAGCACCTGACCCCGGAGATTCTTGGACCGTTGCTTGACCAGCTCGGCAGCCGTTATCGATTCGTGGTGATTGACGGAGACGCGGTGTATTCGGCCGCCGACACCCTGGTCATCAGCACTCAAGTCGATGGCGTGATCATGGTCGTGCGCGCCGAGGACACCCGCTGGGAAGTGGCCCAGGCCGCCGTGCAGCGCCTGACCCAGGCCGGGGCGAAACTGGTCGGCAGCGTCTTCAATCGGCGCAAGTACTACATGCCCAAGTGGCTCTACAAAAACCTGTAACGCAACCGCAAGAAGGATGACGCCATGAACGCCAAAATGCTTGTCCTGCTGTTGCTGCCGCTTGCAGGTTGCACCAGCACTTCCGACACCCAGAACATGCCGGTCAATATCCTCACGGCCTCGCCGGCCAACGCCCAGGCCACCGACATGCCCAAGGTCGAACAGACCCTGCGCCCACAGGATGTGCTGGACGTGATCTTCCACATCAGCACCAGCGGCTCGGATGCCTACCGCATTCAGTCCGGTGACCAGATCGGCTTGAACTTCACCGCCGCCAGCCAGCTCAACGGCAATCAGCTGGTACTGCCCGATGGCAGCATCGAACTGCCGGGCGCCAACACCTCGGTGAAAATCGCCGGTATGACCTCCGAGCAGGCACGGGAGGAAATCCAGCGCGCCTATCAACGCAAGCAATTGTTCCAGCCCAACCGCAATCAGCTGACCGTGCAGATCATCAGCCCGCTGACCAACGAGCAGAACCTGAAAAACGCGCTGAACCACCCGGCCACCGGCATGAGCCGCGAGATCACCGTGGGCACCGACGGCTACGCCAGTTTCCCCGAGATCGGCGCCGTGCCGCTGCAAGGCATGACCGTCAATCAACTGGAAACCTTCCTCAACAAACGCTACGCGCAACTGCCGGGCAGGATGACGGTGGACGTGCTGCTCAAGTCCACCGCCGGCAACGAGATCTATGTGCTGGGCGAAGTCGGACAGCCCGGCTCCTACCCGATCCGCCGCCCGGTCTCGGTGCTCGAAGCCCTGACCCTGGCCCGGGGTTCGAACGTCAAGGCACGCCTGGATTCGGTGGTGATCATGCGGCGCAACGGCAACCAGGTCCAGGCCCAGCGCTACGACGTGGAGAAAGCCCTGGCCGGCGATGCCTCGCAGATCGCCTATCTGCAACCGGACGACATGCTCTACGTGCCCAAGACCAAACTGGCCAGCGCCGGCGACCTGGCGCGACAACTGGCCGACGTGGTGTTGTTCCAGGGCGTGGGCTTCAGCTTCGGCTACCGCGTCGACAACAAAGACAGCAGCAACTGACCTCAGGTGACCCGCCATGAACCCAAAGGAAAACTACCTGCACGAGTTCTTCAGGATCTTTTTCGCCAACAAACAAATGGTGAAACGAGTATTCCTGGTCTTTGCAGTGATCGCCCTGGTCTTGCCGCTGGTGCTCAAACAGAGCTTCGATATCACCGCGCAGGTGATCGTGCAATCCAAGAAACTCTCACAGGGTGACGCCACCACGTCGCTGAATCAGGAGAACGCGCAATTCATTCCGCCGTCGCTGGCGGACATGGAAACCGAGAGCAATATTCTGCGTTCGCCGGCGTTGATTCGCCAGACCATCAGCGAGCTGCGGGACAAAGGTGAGTACACCCCGCCTGTCAGCCTTCTCAAGAAACTGGTCGCCCAGCCTTTCAAAACATACGTCAGCACACCGCTGCGAGAACACGTCATCAACCCGATGAAGGCCGCGTTGGGCATGGAGACCGACCCGGTGCGTGACACCACGCTCGATGGCTTGACCCAGGAGGCCATCGACAGCCTGAAGATCGAAACCCTGCCCGGCTCCAACGTGATCTCGATCATCTACAGCTTCCCCGATCCGGCACAAGGCACCCGGTTTGTCGCGTCGCTGTTGCAAAACTACCTGGTCAGCCGTCAGGCGCTGCAATCGATCGACCTTCCGCAGAGCTTCTACGAAACCAAGAAAACCCAATACCAGGTGCGCCTCAACGGCCTGGAAGACGAGCGCCAGACCTTGCTCGGTGCCGTCGGCTCGTCCGATCCCAAGGAAGAGATCACCTTCCGCCTCAACGCCATCAACACCGAGGAGCAGGCACTCAACCTGTACCGCGATCGCCTGCTGCAAAGCCAACGCTGGCTCGATTACCTGAAAACCAGCCTGGCCGCCGCCAAGGACAACAAGCTCAACGACTACACCTTCCCCTACACCTTCACCACCACCGTGGACAACGTGGCGTTTGAAGATCGCGAGATCAAGCAGATGGGTGAGGCGCTGACCGCCCAGGTCAGCCGCTATATGAACGACCTGGCGATCTTCCAGCCCGGCAGTGAGCCGATGCTGTTGACCCGCGAGCAAATCGCCCGCACCCGTCAGCAGTTCCTCAAGGTGGTGAGCAACCGGATTCAGGAGCGCACCAACGACCTGGCGATTGTCAGCTCGGTGATCGACCAGAAGACCGCGCGCATCGCCGAATTCAAGGACCGTATCCATCAGTTGCAGGAAACCCAGAGCAAGCTGCGCCAACTGGACACCGAGATCGATGCCCTGCATGCAGCGTTCTCTACCTATGCCCAACGCTTCGCCGAAAGCAGCACCGCCCGCTCGCTGGACAACGACCTGTCCAACGCCCGGGTCCTGAGCCCACCCTTCGAGCCCACCGAAGCGGCGTTTCCAAAACCGCTGTTGATCATCCCGTTCGGGCTGTTCACCGGTCTGCTGCTGGCGATTGCCCTGGTCTACGTGCGTGAGTTCTTCGATCACCGCTTCAAGGCGCCGGCGCAAATCACCCACGAATTGGGCCTGCCGGTGCTGCTGGTGATCAACGATCAGAACGCCGAGCCGGGCAACCCGCACAAGAACTGGAGCGTGCCGGGGTTCGTCCATTGGGTACGCAATTGAACGCGCCCCTGCCCTCGGAGCACGGCAAACCTTCGCTGCCGATCATTCATTTGCTCAGCAGTGGCGGGTTCTACGGTGCCGAGCGGATGTTGCTCGACCACTGCCTGGCGACGCCAGGGCAGCATCAGGTGCTGTTTCTCAATGCACCGTATGAGCTGCTCGCACGGTTTCGCGAGGCCGGGGTGGACTGTCGCGGTTGCACCGGGCTGGGGGCGTTGCTGGCGCATTTGCGTCAGCGGCGGGCCGAGCGGCCGCTGCTCAACGCGCACAATTTCAAGGGCCTGTTGTTCGGTTGGGTCGGCGCAACCCTGTTGCGCCTGCCCCTGGTGATCACCCAGCACGGTTTCACCCCGCGCAGCCGCAAGCAGAAGTTCTACACCTGGCTGAGCCTGCAGCTGTGCCGCACCGCGGTGGTCAATCGGGTGGTGTGCGTCGCCGAGAGCATCGCCACGCTGTGCCGTCAGGCCAGCGTACGGGCCGAGAAGCTGCAGGTGATTCCCAATGGTTTGCCGGCACTGGAGCAAGGGGAGGGACTGCTAAGCAGCCCAACGGGGATAAATCCCCTCACCACACGCTGGCTGGCCGGTTACGTCGGGCGCTTGAGCCGTGAAAAAGGCCCCGACCTGTTCCTCGATGCGCTGATTGCGCTGTGCCGGCAGTACCCGCAACTGGATGCGGTGATGCTTGGCGACGGCCCGGAGCGCGACAGCCTGATGGCGCGCATCCACGAGGCCGGGTTGCAGGGGCGCATCCGTTTGCCGGGCTACCAAGTCGACATGGCCCCCTGGTGGCGGCAACTCGACGCACTGGTGATCAGCTCGCGCACCGAGGGCACCCCGATGATTCTGCTCGAAGCCATGCAGGCCGGGGTGCCGGTGGTGGCGTTCGGCGTCGGCGGGATTCCCGATGTACTGCAGGACCGGCACAACGGTCTGCTGGCGGCACCCGCCGACAGCGCCGCCCTCGCCCGTCAGCTCGACAGCCTGCTGGGCGACCCGGCCCTGGCTCGCCACCTGCAAGACAACGCAAGACGTACGCAACTGGATCGCTACGACCTCAAGGCCTTGGCCGAACGCTGGTCGCAGCTTTATATCCGTACCGCACGGGAGGCACGCGCGTGATATTTCCGCTCTCGATCGTCAGTTTGCTCGGCCTGGTCTGCCTCGCGTTGTTGGCCAGCCCTTATCCGTTCCTGGCGCCGGGAGCGGTGGTGGGCCTTGTCGGCTTCGCGGTGCTGTACCGCAAACCCGCCTGGGGCCTGCTGGCCATCGCGGCCCTGGTGCCCCTCGAAGGCCTCTTCAAGGAAAGTGCCCTGTCCGGCACCAAGCTGCTGGGGGCGGCGCTGGCGCTGATCCTGCTGCTGCAACTGGCCTTGCACCAGATTCCGTCCGAGCGCCTGCGCAGCAATCTCTGGCGCTGGCTGATCGGCTTCGCGGCCCTGTACCTGCTGAGCCTGCTGGCCACCGATGACATGGGCATGTCGCTGGGGCATCTGCGCGAACTGAGTGTCGGCCCGATCCTGTTTGTGATCACGCTGTTGATCGGCCGTGAGCTGAACCTGGACATGTTTGCCAGGCTGGTCACCCTCAGCGTGACCCTGACCTGCGCGCTGGCGATGTTTTCCAGCAAGTATCAGGATCAGGGGCGCGCCGCCGGCCTGCTGGAAGACCCGAACGGCTTTGCCATGCTGATCGCCTTTGCCGTGCCCCTGGCGCTGCTGCTGGTGATTCGCGGACCGAATCTTTTGCACCGGTTGTTCTGGCTGGGTTGCTTCGGGCTGTTGCTGGGCGGCATGACCAAGACCGAGTCGCGCTCCGGGCTGGTGGTGTTGTTCCTCAGCCTGTTGATAGGCCTGTGGCATTACCGCGCGCAGTTGACCCGCATCCGCCCCCGGCACCTGGGGTTTGCCATGATCGGCCTGGCGATTGCGATCCCCCTGGGGGTTGCAGTGATGCCGCCCGGCTACGTCGCCCGCATCCAGTCCTTGAGCATCTTGAGCTCCGGGGCCAAGGCCCAGGACGAATCCCTTGGCCGCCGCGCCTCGTACATCGTGGTCGGCAGCCAGATGATCCGCGAGCACCCGCTGCTGGGCACCGGCCCCGGCACCTTCCCGCTGCATTACGCCACCACCGGCTACGCCAAGGTGTTTTCCGCCAATCGCAAAATTGGCGACCTGTATCGGCGGGCGCACAACACCTACCTGGAAATTTTCAGCGAACTGGGCGTCCCCGCCGGGCTGCTGTTTGTCGGCATGATGGCCACGGGGATGTACAACCTGGCCCGCGCACGGCGCGCCTGGCTGCAACGCCGCAACGGGCAGCAGGCGGACCTGTTGACGCACCTTTGCATGAGCTACCTGTCGCTGGCGCTCTTCTTGATGTTCCTCAGCGCGCCCAATCAAAAGTACGTGTGGATCATGCTCGCCCTGACCTGCGTGCTGCGTACCAAAGCCGAAGAAAGTCCGATCACGGAGGCCAAGGCATGAGCCGCATCAGTATCGTCATCCCGATGTACAACGAAGCCCGACACATCGCCCGCACACTGTTGGCGGCACAACTCGCCGCCGATGCCGCCGGCATCGAGTGCGAGCTGATCGTGGTCGACAACGGCTCACAGGATCAGGGCCCGGAGATTGCCCGGCAGTTCGGCGCCCAGGTGATGGTATTGCCGGGCCTGCTCATCGGCGCCCTGCGCAATCGCGGCGCGGCGCTGGCCAGCGGCGAGTGGCTGGCGTTCATCGATGCCGATATCGAGATGCCGGAAAACTGGCTGAAGCTGCTGACGGACCTTGAAGGCGGCGGCCCGGCTGACGTCATCGGCCTGGACCTGCACACCCCGGCCCAAGCGCCGTGGTACGCCGATGCCTGGCAACGCCGCACCTCGCGCCCGGCTACCGAGCCGTTGCAGCGGGTGCAATGGCTGCCCAGTTCCAACCTGCTGATGGACCGCCGCTGGTTCGACAAGGTCGGGGGCTTCAATGAAACCCTGCGCACCGGTGAGGACAAGGAACTGACCATGCGCCTGGCCGACGCCGGCGCGCGCCTGCTGGCCGTCAATGAAAGCGTGGCCCTGCACTGGGGCTACGAAGGCAGCTGGCGCGAGTGGATGGGCAAGGAAATGTGGCGCCAGGGCAGTCACCTGGAACTGCTGCGCACCCATGGCCCGAGCTTGCGCCTGTTGCGTTTTCCGCTGCTCTCGATCGCGGCCTGGCTGATTGATTTTCTGGCGATCTCGGCGCTGTTCGACGGCTTCCCCCATCACGCGGCGATGATGATGCAGCTGACGGTCCTGCCGGCGCTGGCACTGAGCCTGCGCCAGAGCGCCAAACACCGCGACGTCCTGCTGACCCTGCAACTGTGGGGCCTGCATTGGGTACGCCTGCACCTGGCCGGCGCCGCGTTCATCCTCAATCTGTGTCAATGGAATGTCCGGAGGCCCGCCCGTGGCTGAATTCATTTTCTGGTTGTGCCTGTTGCTGCCGGTGTACGCCTGGCTGGGTTACCCGCTGCTGCTGACGATGGTCGGGCCGCTTTTTCCTCGCCACAGGCCAGCGGCCTTGCCAGCGCAACGGGTCAGCGTGGTGGTTGCCGCGCACAACGAGCAACGCAATATCGAAAACAAACTGCGTAATCTGCTGGCACAGGACTATCGCGTCGCCAGCTTGCAGATCGTCGTGGCCAGCGATGGCTCCACCGATCAGACCGTGGCCCTGGCGCGCAGCTTCGACGACCCGCGCATCGAGGTGCTCGACCTGCCGCGCCAGGGCAAGAACAGCGTGCTCAATGCCGCTGTCAGCCACTGCACCGGCGATATCCTGGTGTTTACCGATGCCGATGTTCACTGGCTCGACGGCACCTTTGAGCGGCTGTTGGCGCCGTTCGCCGACCCTGAGGTCGGTGGCACCGTGGGCAACATGTACATCCCCGTCCCAGGGTCGGGCCTGAGCCTGGGCGAAAGCCTGTACCGGCGCTACGAAGCCTGGCTGCGCCGGGTGGAAAGCCGCACCGGCTGCACGGTCTCGGCCGACGGCGCCTTGCAGGCGTTGCGCCGCGAGCTTTACCAACCGATTCCGGCGCTTGTCAACGACGATTTCTTTATCAACACCTGCGCCCCGGTGGCGGGCAAGCGCGTGGTCTATGTCGACGACGCCAAAGTGCTCGATCAAGGCGTGGACGAGGCCGGCCGACAGTTCAGCCGCCGTCAGCGCGTCACCGTCGGTGGCCTGATCAGCCTGGCGGCCCGGCGTGAACTGCTCAACCCGCTACGCCACGGCCTGCACGCCCTCGCGCTGATCAGCCACAAGCTGATCCGCCGACTGGCGCCGGTGCTGTTGTTGCCGCTGCTGGTGGCCAACCTTTGGCTGCTCGATGAGCATGGCTTTTACCGCCTGACCCTGGTCGCCCAGTTGCTGGGCTACGCCTTTGCGGTAGCCGGCCTGCTGGATGTGCGGCACCGCTTGCCCAAACCGTTTCGCCTGGCCGCGTTCGTTCTGGTGACCCTGGCGGGCATGAGTGTCGGCCTGTGGCAGTTCCTGCGCGGGCACAGTTACAACCAATGGAACCCCGATCAGACCCGATGAGTGCCTGACATGCCGATCAAGACCAGTATCAAACGTGCCAGCGGCTGGTTGTACCTGAACTCTTCACTGGGCCGCCGTCAGTTGCGTGGCGCCGGGGTGATCCTGATGTTGCATCGGGTGCTGGCGGACGACCAGGCCGCCGCCCTGCCCCATCGCAATGAACTGTGCGTGGGGCCCAAGGCCTTCGAGCACTTGCTGGTGTGGTTGAAAAAACATTTCGACTGCGTGCCGCTGATGGAGATCCTGCAACCGGGCAGCCTGCGTTCGCAGCGGCCGAAAGTGACCCTGACCTTCGACGATGGCTGGCGCGACAACGCGGTGAATGCCTTCGCGCTGTTGCAGAAATACCAGGTGCCGGCGAGCATTTTCCTGTGCACGGATTTCATCGGCAGCCGCCAGCGGTTTTGGTGGGAAAGCATCGGCGAAACCTTGTGGAGCAGCCACGGCGAAGAGGCGCGCCAGCGCTTGATCGACTGCCTGCAGCAGGTCGGCCGGCCCTTGCCGAAGGCTTTTGAGGACGCGGACTTGCACCGTCGCAGCCTGGCGCTGCTGGTCTTTCTGCAAGACCTGAAAACCCTGTCGCCGCTGGACCTCAATCGCCTGACCGATGCCTGCCCGCAGGAATCCCTGCCCCAGGCCCTGGACTGGCATCAGGTGCGGGCGCTGGAAGCGTCCGGCCTGGTGCGTTTCGGCCCCCACGGTGCCAGCCACGCAATCCTCACCGGTCTCGATGATCAGTGCCTCGAGCAAGAACTGAGCCGCAGCCGCCAGGCGCTGTTAAATGGCTGCAACCGGCCGCTGCCGGTGTACTGCTACCCCAATGGCGACAATGACGCGCGAGTGCGCCAACAGGTGGCCGCACATCACTTCCCGTTTGCCCTGGGCACCGGCACCGGAATTTATCGCGGCCACGAGGATTCGCTGGCCTTGCCACGGTTCGGCGTCAGCCAGCGCACGGCGCGCAATCCCGAACTGTTGTCGTGGCGCATCTACCGTGGGGCGCGCCCATGAGTCGCAATCATTACCTCAAGCATCTGGCCCTGAGCATGGGCACCAAATTGGCCATGATCGCCCTGCGCCTGCTGCGCAACGTGTTGCTGGCGCGAATTCTGGGCCCCAGCGAGCGCGGTCTGTTTGCCCTGCTCAGTACCCTGCCGGATCTGATCAGTGCCGCCACCAGTGGCGGGCTGAATAGCGCGGTGGGATTTCAGGCGGCCAAGCAGCGGCCCATGGGTTTGCTGCTGAGCCAGGTATTGGTGTTCGGGTGCCTGCTGGCGGGTCTGTTGACCTTGCTGGTGGTGGCACTGGTGCGCGAATGGGGCAGCGAGCTCGACATCACCACGCAATTGGGTCTGCTTGCCTGGCTGTTGCTGCTGGCCGTGCCGCTGACCGTGCTCAAGAGCGGCCTGCTGACGCTGCACAATGCGTCCGGTGGCGTGGGGCCGTTCAATGCCTTGCGCCTGCTGGAATCGCTGGCGCCGCTGCTGCTGTTTGTTGCCCTGTTCTGGATGTGGAAAGACGCCGCACTGGAAGCGGCGCTGATCAGTTGGCTGGCCGGAATCAGCCTGATGGTACTGGCCGGCTGGGTCTGGCTCAGACGCGATCATCCCCTGGAACTGCAATGGGACCGCGCCAGCCAGAACGAACTGCTGCGCTACAGCGCCCGCAGCCATCCCGACCTGTTGTTCCAGCAGGTGATCCTGCGCTCCGATTATTTGTTCATCGGCGCGCTGCTGGGCAGCACCGCGCTGGGTCACTACGCCATGGCCAGCGCCGCCGCCGAACTGCTGCTGATCGTGCCGGAAGCGGTGACCACGCCCTTGATGAAACGCTTGCTGCAACAGGAAGAAGGCATCGAAAAAGTCACGCCGCTGGCCCTGCGCCTGACGGCCACGGTAATGCTCGGCGCCTGCCTGACCATGGCGCTGATCGGCCAATGGCTGATCGTCACTCTGTTTGGCGCTGCCTATCAACCGGCCTATCCGGCATTGCTGGCTCTGCTGCCGGGACTGCTGGGGTTGTGCTACGCAAGCATCCTGCGTCTGGATTTGCTGGGCAAAAACCGACCCGGTTCGATCTCGCTGCTGATGGGCCTGGGCGCTCTGCTCAATCTTGCACTGAACCTGATACTGATCCCCGCTTACGGCATTGTCGGCGCTGCGGCGGCATCGTCCATCGCCTACCTCGCCGTGACCCTGGCCTTGCTGGTGCTCTACTGCCGCTTGAGCCTGGTGCCCCTCTGGCACACCCTGATCATCCTGCCCAGTGACGTGGCCCCCATGCTGCAGATGCTGCAACGGAGATCGGCATGAAACGCCTTGTCCTGTTGTTGAGTCTGGGCCTGTCGCTCGACACCTGGGCGGCGTCCATGCGCTGGGCCGACATCCGCGACGCCAGCCTGTACCTGCAAGCCGATCGCCCTGACTCGGTGACGGTGCGCTGGACCCCGGCGTGGCAAGCGGACGCCAACGAAGAGCGCCTGTACCTGCTCGACGGCCAGGGCAAACTTCAGGGTGAACGCCTGATTGCCGCCAGTGAAACGCGCGGCACGCAAAGCTGGACATTGGCGCCAGGGGCCGCCAGCTATCAACTGGAGATTCCCGGCTACAGCTTCCGCCGCTACACGGTGGAGCACGACGAACGCACGGTGGCCCTGTTCGCCCCGGCCAAGGTGCATGTCAGCGCAGAAACCCGCGACGGCGATGAATTGTTTTTCAAGGTGGCACCGGGTGAACACGCGGTGCTCGCCGGCAAGTTCCATGGTGGCGTCAGCACCTTGCAAGCGCAGCGCGTGGGCGATGGCAAGCAAGTGTCGGTGGCACTCAAACCGTATCGCGCCTATTGGCAGTTCGATAAGGTCGAGTTGCCCGTCGCCCAGGTCGAACAGATCTGGCGCCTGCGCTTGCAAGGCGCCGGCAAAGCGGCGTTCTGGCTGGACGGCACCGCCAACCTGTTCGCGCAGAAACCCCAGCAGCTCAAACCGCTGCGCGCAGACGACGGCCAGACGCGTCTGACCTTGCACGACAAAGTCCTGGGCAACACGCCGAACCTGGGCATCGCCCTGCCCTACGTGGTGGTGCCGGCCTCCAGCTACGCCGTGCTCGATGCGCTCAAGCCGCAGGCAGGCGCCTATTACAGTTTCGTCGACATCACCGCGGATCGGCCGCACTACGAAGACAAGTTCCGCCAGCTGTATCGGCAACGCTTCGGCATCACCCAGGACATCACGCTCCTGGCCGGCAGCCACCGCAAGTCCGACCTGCGCGCCGATGCCACCAGCAACGCCGGCCTCGAGGCCTGGCTCGCCGCCACCCGCGCGCTGGGTGGCCAAGGCACCCATTACATTGCGTTCGCCGACGAGCCCAACCTCAATTATCCGGACTATGCCGACTACCAGCGCCTCTTCGACAGCATGGCCCGGCAGGTGCGAAGCAATCCCGAAAACGCCAGGGCCGGCGTACGCATCGCCATGCCAGCCAGCACGCGACTGATCAACGGCCCCCTCGCCGACAACGCCAGCACCAAGCGCGGCATCGATTGGGCCCGGCGCCTGCTGGCCGAATCCGGCGATCAGGTCGATGCGCTGGCCTGGCACGAATGGATGGTCCGCGACTTGCTGGCGACCCGGGTCTATCGCGACAGCGTGCGCCGCGCCGCCGACCTGGTGGGGCTTGATGCTCACGGCCGGCCGCGCAAGGCCTTGCTGCTGGACCAGACCAACCTGTCCCCCGGTTCAGACCTCAGCCCTTACGATCAGGAAACCCACTTCGCCGCGGTGTGGTGGGCGTCGGTGGTCATCAATTCGTCCCAGGACGGTTTGCTGCAAATGCTCAACTGGTTCCAGGCCGCCGACGAACCGGAGTACCCCAAGGGCATGGTGCGCCTGCTCGGCGAGGATCGTTTCGAACTCAAACCCGTGGGCCTGGCCCAGCAGTTCATCCAGCAGCATTGGCTGCACGAGGTGCTGTATCTGGAAAACGATGCCTTCGAAGTCGACGTACTGGCCATGGCCGACGATGCCAAACGCAGCCTGCTGGGCGTCAACAAGGGCGCGCGCCTGCAGCGTGTCGACCTGGCCGGGGCACATTGCCCATTGGCCAATGGCTCACTGCGTTATTTCGGTACCGACAACCGCAGCCGCGACGCACCGTTCAACTGCAACGACGGTCGCGTGAGCTTCGAGTTGCCGGGGCAAACCCTGTTTGCCCTGACCTGGAAGGCCTCATGACCGCCGCTGTGCTGTCTGGCCACGCCGGCATTTCGCCGCGCACCGGATCACTCCACTTGCGGGTCAACCCGCCAGGAGCCAACAACATGGGTGTCATGCAGAAGATCAGCCAACACATCAAGCAAAAAGGCCTGCGCGCCACCGCGAAAAAGGCCTGGAAACATTACGTGTTCTCCCACCAGGAACTGCTGTGGATGGAGCGTGACCTGGTCAGCCCGGTGCCACCGCACAAACTCAAACCCTACCCGCCCCTGCAAGTCGTCGCCATTACGCCGACCAACACCGCAGCGTTCGCCAGGCACTTCGGCGACCGCGTGCAAACCATGGCCGAACTGGCCCGGGAAGGTCATACCGGGCACATGCACCTGGATGAAAACGGTGACGCGGTGGCGTTCATCTGGGGCGCGGCGCGCAACTACCATGACCGGCACTATTACGGCTGCTGGTTCCCGGTCAAGGAAGGCGAGTTCTTCGAATTCGGCGGGGAGTTGAGCCGCGGGTACTGGGGCACGGCGCTGTCGATGGACCTGCAGACGCAGTTGTGGAAAGCCATGCTCGAACAGGGCTGCAACAAGGTGGTGGATGTGTGCGAGTGGCACAACATTCCGGCCCTGAAACTGCACATACGCACCGGCTACAAGGAACAGGGACGGATCATGAACGTGTACGAACTGTTCGGTCGCTGGCGCTTTTACCGCGAAACCCATTACAGCGGCTCACGCCTGGACACCCTGCGCAAGCCGGAACATTCACCTGCAACCGCTTCGGTGGCCTGACCCTATGACAGCGCGATTGGAATGGCGTACTTCGTTGTGCGCCGCAGACTTTCCCGCAGCGGCTTATGAAGCGCTGCGGCGGCGAGTGATGGACCATACACCGTTCAACGCGCTGGCCTGGATGTGCGCCTCGGAACAGGCACTCACAGAGGGCGAACGCTTGCACGTTCTGCTCGGCTGGCAGGGCCTGGAACTGGTGCTGTGCCTGCCTCTGGTGGCGTCCGTCGAGCGCTTTTGCGGGCTGCCCTTTCGGGTGCTGCATCACTTGGGTTACCCGCTGGCCGATCGCCTGGCGCTGCTGGCCTGCGTGGATGCGGCGCAGATGCGCCTGGCCTTGAGCGAGATTCGACGTCGACTGCCCCATGCCCTGCTGCAACTCAATGAAGTGTGCGAACCGGTGGACACTGCCAGCGCCCTGAGCGAGTGGATGCGCCACAGTTCCACCGCCGAGCGACGGCTGAGCTGTCGGGTGCCGATGCATGTGATCTGCGACGCCGACCACCAGGAGGTGTCCGGCGATCCACGCTACAAACTGCGTCGCGCGCGCAAACGCATTGCCGCCTGTGGCGCGCAGGTGCGACGCATCACTCCCGACGCTTCCACCATGGGACCGCTGCTTCAGGTCATCAGCGAGGTCGAAGCGGTGAGCTGGAAAGGTGATGAAGGCGTGGGCATCTTTGCCGACGAGCGCCATCGCCAATGGATGGACCGCGCCTTCACCGCACTGGCCGATCAGGGCCTGGTCCGGCTGGTGGTGCTGGAACTGGACGGGCGCTGCATCAGCTATCGCCTGGGCTTGCTGGAGCAGGGCCGATTGTACGACTACAACCTGGCGTTCCTGCCCCAGTACGCTGATCTGGGCAGTGGCCGGGTGTTGCTCGAAGAGTGGATTCGCTGGGGCCTGGACGACAACTGGCGCTGGATCGATGCCTCGCGGGTGAGCCTGACGAACTCCACCCATCAATTGCACGAACGCCTGAGCGGCTACATTGAACACTGGCGCTGGAGCTTCTATTCCTGGCGCCCGAGCGGCCTGGCCCTGGGGACCGCCCTGCGGGTCTGGCAGCACCTCAAACCCCGGCTGCAGCAGTGGCGAGCCCGGCGCGCGACAGCCGCCAAGGCACCCTCTACCGCCGCGGCACCTATGATCAAGGCGACCGACACTCACATGGAGCGCGAACATGCCACGGCAAGTCATAGTCAACGCTGACGATTTCGGCCTCAGTGCCTGCGAAAACGCGGTGATTCTGGGGGCGTTCCAGGCCGGGGTCATCAGTTCCGCCACGGCCATGGCCAACATGCCGGCCTTCGAAGCGGCCTGCGCCCTGGCCCGGCATCCGCTGCTGGAGGGGCGCATCGGCCTGCATTTCAACCTGACCTACGGTCGGCCATTGAGCCGGCGCATTCTCAGCCGGCAAACCTTCTGTGACAGCGCTGGGGTGTTCGACCTCAACCTGCGCCGTACCCGTCTGTGGCTCGGTCGCCAGGATCGCCTGGCGGTGGAAGAAGAGCTCCAGGCGCAATGGCAACGCTGCGTGGATCACGGCGTGCGCCCCAGCCATCTGGATTCCCATCAGCATGTGCACAACATTTGGCCCATTGGTGAGATCGTCGCGCGCTTCGCTGCCCGCCAGGGCGTGCCGATCAGGCTGGCGCGCAACCTGGGGCAGAACCTGAGCCTGCCCAAGCGCCTGTTCAAGCAGTTGCTCAACCATCGTTTGAACAGCCTGGCCGGCGCCACCGCCGACTACGTGTGCACACCGGTGGATCTGCGAGACGCTGCACCGCCGGGCGATGGCTTGCTGGAGATCGTTGCCCATCCCAATCAACTGGGTGCGGATTTCGGCGACGCTTATCTGGATCAGGGCGAATCGCTCAGTGTGCTGTTGGAGCATCGCTTGCCGGGGGTGCCGAGGGTGGCCTACAGCGCTGCCGGGCTGCCCTTCGATAACCCTGTCTGTAGGCGCGAGCTCGCTCGCGATGGACGTCAACGATAACGCGCGCTGTCTGAAGGAATGCGTTGCCTGGACGTTTTTCGCGAGCGAGCTCGCTCCTACAAGGAGGGTGTGAATCTGCGAAATCGGGGTCGCTGCCAAGGCCTTGAATAGCAGCTTTTTGGCGCCTGAAAACTGTGTCAAGAGTGTTACACACATTGAAACAAAGTGACGGCAAAAGCGCCTGCATGCCGCGGCCGGCGTGATCTATACCCATCAGTACCTTCACCCAAAGCACGGCCAATTCCGGCCAAGGAGGCTTCATGAGCCTGATCGACAAACTCCGCGAACGAATCAAACAAAAAGGCTTGAGCCGCACGTTCAGCACACTCTGGAAACGCTATGTGTTTTTCCATTGGGAGTTGTTGTGGATGGAGCGTGACCTGGTCAGCCCGGTGCCACCGCACAAGTTGCGCCCCTACTCCGGGGTGCGTCAGGTGACCATCACCCCGGAGAATGCCGTGGCCTTCGGCAAACACTTCGGTGATCGCGTGCAGACCATGGCGGAACTGGCGGCTGAAGGTCACACCGGGCACATGTACCTCGATGACGATGGGCATGCGGTGGCGTTCATCTGGGGCAGCGTGCGCGACTACCACGATCGTCACTATTACGGCTGCTGGTTCCCGGTCAAACCGGGGGAGTTCTTCGAGTTCGGCGGCGAAATGACCCGCGCCTATTTTGGCAGCAGCCTGTCGGTGGACGTCCAGGTCGCCCTCTGGGAAGCCATGGCGGCCCAAGGCTGCAACAAGGTGGTGGACGTCTGCGAAACCCACAATATCCCGGCGCTGAAACTGCACATCCGCATGGGCTACCACGAACAGGGCCGCGTCACCCACGTCTATGGCCTGTTCGGCCGCTGGCGCTTCTTCCGCGAAACCCGCTACAGCGGCTCGCGCCTGGACCCGCTGCGCAAACCGGGGCGGCCGGTGGTCACGGCGGCGGCGCCGGCCTCGTGAGACCGTGACACCACCATCGCGAGCACGCCGCACTCCCGCCGATCAAACGGCGGAAGCCAGCCTGCTGGCGATGGCGTCGGGTCAGCCACCACCGATGCTCAATGCAGGGAACCCCGGTATGCACGCACAGAAGCGGTTTGATTCGCTGGACAGTTTCAGGGGCCTGATGGCCGTTTCGGTGATGCTCTATCACTTGCGCGTGACCGGCAGCTTCACCGAATGGTCGTTCTTTCGCCATGCCGATGTATTTGTATCGTTCTTTTTTGTACTCAGTGGCTTTGTCCTGACCCATGCCTATGGCAACGCCATGCCATTCAACTTCCGCCGATTCTTCATCACGCGAACCTTTCGCCTGTTGCCGCTGCACCTCTTCATGTTGGCGGTGTTCCTGCTGCTGGAGTGCGGTCGTTATCTCGCGGTGCAAAAAGGCATGGCGTTCAACAACGCCCCATTCACGGGAAAGTTCGCCCCGGCGGAAATTCTCCCCAATGCGCTGCTATTGCAATCCTGGACGCACTTGACCAATCCGCTGTCGTTCAACTTTCCCTCCTGGAGCATCAGTATCGAGTACTACACGTACATGATCTTCGCCGCGATATTGAGCGTTGCCTTCGGTGTCAGAAGGTGGGTGTGGGCGACGACCGTCCTGGTGGCCCTTGCGCTGGCGTATTGCGGCAATACCTTCTTTACCATCGAGTCACTGCGGGGCCTGGCCTACTTTTTCACCGGCTGCCTGGCTTATGCCGTTTACCTCAGGCTTGCCCATGCCGGTCGGGCAAACGTCGGGTTGCTGACTGCGCTTGAAGTGGCGGCGGTGGCCGCGACGGGGGTGTTCGTGGTCAGCGAATTTGCCGCCAAAGCCTTGGTGGCCAGCCCGTTGTTCGGGGCCATCGTCGTGATATTCGCCTTTGATGGCGGGGGGGTGTCGCGGTTGTTGGGGGGGCGGGTCTTGCGGTTTCTGGGCCGGTTGTCCTATTCCATCTACCTGACCCACGCGGCGGTTCTGTTTTGTGCAGTGTCGGCCTTCATGGTGGCGAGAAAATTCCTCGGTGTTGACATCGCTCCGATGATTGACGGGACGCGTTTTCTTGACACCGGCCACGCGCTGTTGAACAACGTCATCGCTTTTCTGGTCGCGGGCCTGGTGGTGCTGGTGTCGATGTTCACCTACCGGTATATCGAGATGACCGGGCAAGCCCTGGGTCGAACCCTGGCCAACAGACCCGTGCAGGCCAATCCGCTCTTGAGGCCGGATGCGGAGTAAAGGCGCATCGGCCCCCTCTGGTAGCCGCCAAGTCGTGTTTGTTCAGGGCACGCTATAGTTAATGACCTTGGGGATATGCGCGAACATCCGATGCCGCAGGTGCTGCCATGAACACGATCGAACAGACGCTGTTGCTTGCCCTTTGCCTGACCGCCGCCACCTGTGTCCAGGCCGATGACAGTCTGATGCAAACCGAGCAGTCGAGCAGTGAATTCAGTTACTACGGGGACGACCAGCCCTTTGCCCACCCGGCCCCGCCTTCATTGAGCACCGTGCCGCCGGGGGCGTACATCTCTTCATCGCCCCAGACGTTCACCCCCGTATCGAGCGAACACGTATTCTCCGACTCACGCCTGCCGACGGTGGCCGATGCCACCGTGCGGGTGTTCATCCGCACCTACGATGAGGAGCGCGGCGTCTACGTCAACCAGGAAGTCCTGGACCCGAGCTGCATGCTGGCCTGCCTGCGTACTCCGGGCCCCGCCCTGTAGGAGCGAGCTTGCTCGCGATGGACGACAGAACACCGCGGGGTGTCAGGCACCCAGCGTTATCGTTAACGACCCTCGCGAGCATGCTCGCGCCTACCACTGGCGCTTGTCCGGCCGCGCCAGGCCGAGTTTTTCGATGCGGTAGCGCAGCATGTCGCGGCTCAGGCCCAGCAGCCGGGCGGACTTGGTGACGTTCCAGTCGGTCTTGTCGAGCATCTTGCGCACCATGTCGCGCTCGACCTCCGGCAGGTTCATCGACTCGGTGCCGTTGTAGACCGGGCGCGGTTCGCTCGGTGGCATCTCGTGCTGGAACAACGGCGGCTCATCCACCAGGCTCATGCACACGTTCAGTTGATGGGCCGCGACCACATCGCTTTGCGCCAGCAGCACGGTCTGCTCGAGCATGTTGCGCAGTTCGCGCACGTTGCCCGGCCAGCTGTAGTTGAGCAGCAGCTCTTCGGCCTGCTCACTGAAGCGCAGGTGCGGCTTGCCATAACGTTTGCCGTGGGCCGCCAGGAAATGCCGGGCCAGCAGCAGGATGTCTTCACCGCGGGCATACAGGCGCGGCACCTTGATCGAGATGATGCGCAGGCGGAAGAACAGGTCGCGGCGGAACTTGCCCTGCTGGACCATTTGCTCGAGGTTGCAGTTGGTGGCGCTGATCACCCGCAGATCGACCTTGCGCTCCTTGACCGCGCCCACCCGACGGATGGTCCTGTCTTCGAGCAACTTGAGCAGTTTGGCCTGCAGGATCAGGTCCATTTCCCCCACTTCGTCAAGAAACAGCGTGCCGCCATCGGCCGCTTCCACCAGCCCGACGCGACGGTCCTTGGCATCGGTGAAGGCGCCCTTCTCGTGGCCGAACAGCTCCGACTCCACCAGGTTGGCCGGAATCGAGGCGCAGTTGAATTCGATGAACGGACCCTTGGCTCGCGGGCCGTCGAAATGCAGGGCACGGGCCACCAGTTCCTTGCCGGTGCCGGTCTCGCCTTCCACCAGCACCGGCGGCAGATCGGTGTTGGCCATGCGCCGCTCGGCATCGAGCAATTGGGTGATGGTGCCCTTGAGGTAAACCATGGGCGCCGATTCGCCGATCAGCGCCTGTACCCCGGATTTCTGCGCTTCGCGCTCCTGATAGAACGACAGGGTACGCTCCATCCGGTCGGTGGCCATGGCCTTGTCCAGCAGCAGTTTGAGTTCCGGCAGCGCCACCGGTTTGGTCACGTAGTGGAACGCGCCTTCCTTCATCGCCACCACGGCGTCTTCGACGTTGCCATAGCCGGTCATCATGATCACCTTCAGATCCGGCGCGCTGATGCGCAACTTCTGGATCAGGTCGTGGCCGCTCATGCCCGGCAGTGAGTTGTCGGTCAGCACCACATCCGGCGCGAAGGTCTTCATTTGCTCCAGTGCGTCTTCAGCCGAGTGACAGACCGTTACCTCGAAGTCCTTGCGCTCCAGGTAGGTCTGAATGTTCTCGGCGAGGAGTTCATCATCCTCGACCAGCAGAATGCTGTGTTCCATATTCCCCTCCCGTTGCCACTATAAAATTCAAACAAACACGGGTTCCTTCCTGCTCCCGACTGGTCAGTTCGACCGAGCCTTGGAAACGCTCCATTATCCGTTTGACCAGGGCCAGGCCCACGCCCAGCCCCCCTTGTTTGGTGGTGAAGAATGGCTTGAAGACCATTTGTTGCTGCTGCTTGGTCATGCCCTTGCCGGTGTCATTGAGAATCAGGCTCACCTGGCCGGGCAGCGGTGTTTCAATCTCGATACTCAGCACGCCGCCACCGGGCATGGCCTCCAGGGCATTGGCGAACAGGCTATTGAGAATTTGGGTGAGCAGCACCTGTTGGCAGACGACCGGTGGCACGCTTTTGGGAGTGAAACTCACTTGCACATTCGAGCGTTTGATCTGGGGTTCGAACGCACTCAGGGCATCGTCCACGGCCAACACCAGGTCGACGTCTTCGTAGTCGTCATTGACCGGTCGCAACGACACCAGCAACTCGCGCACCCAGCGCGACATGCGATCGACCTGGCTGATGATGTCGCCGATGTTTTTCTGCGCATGCTGGTTGGCGATCTCCTGGGCCAGTTCGGCACTGGAGCGGATATTGGCCAATGGATTGCGCAGGCTGTGGGCCACCGCCGAAGACATCTCGCCCAAGGCGACGAAGGTTTCGTTGGCCACCAGTTGTTTTTGCTGGCTCTGCAACAGAATCGCCGCACGGCGCACGATCCAGAACAGCCCCAGGTAGATCGCCGCCCCGCCTAGCAGTGTCGCCAGCCAGATCGCCTTGAATCCGCGCTGGATGCGCTCCACCAGATCGATCGGCTCCTTGTAGATTTCCACCATGGCGATCACTTTGCTTCTGTCGGCGTTGAACATCGGGATGTAGTTCTCGATGAACAGATACTCAGGCTCACGCAGCAGCTTTTGCTCAGGACGCTCTTCGTCGATTTCGTGGTAGCTGGTCGATACGGTCTCCTTCATTTCAAAGGACTCATCCAGCTCTTCGTCACCTTCGACCCGCATGCCGACCATCTCCGGGTTGGTCGACCAGACCACCGTGCGATCAAGGGCATACACCACTGCCAGCAAGGTATCGGGCAGGTGCTCGACATGATCGAGAAATTCTATGCGGGCAGCGGCACGAGCACCTGGCGCGACATCGGGATAGGCATTATCCAGGCGCGGATCGAGCATTTCGCCCATGGTCCTGTTCGTCGTGATCCCGGCATGACGTATTTCGGCATCGCCAATGGCCTGAATGAATTGCGCGGTGAGCATCGAATCGCGCTCGATGCTCTCCTCGACCACAAAACGCGTAGAAATGTAGCCCAGCCCCAGGGCCACGGCGGCGATGATGAAAAAGCTTGCAAGGGAAAACCAGCGCACCAGATTGAACGGTGGTCGCCACTCCTTGCCTTCTGCTGCCAACGTGAGCGCAGGTTTTTTTTGTTCTTCCAGAATCTGCATGGGACTGTCCTGGTCGCTTGTCATCAGGCCTTATCAGCTGCGTCTCGCATCAGTGTAGGTGTCATTGATCATCACTGGCGGCGCATTGAAAGTATTTAGCCACTATTGCACCGTCGGCCCTTGAGAACCAGCGGGCACGGCAATGGCGTGGTGGTGTTCGGGCTCTTCGTTTTCTGCTGTCATCGGGGTTGCCGGAGGGTGCTGGCGATCGGTTTCTTCCTGAAGAAACTCGATGATCGACTGCGCCGAATGCTCATCCATGCGCAGGTTGGGCATGGGGATTTTATTGAACCGATCAAACAGCTCCAGGGCGATCGGGTCTTTCTCGGCGAGCATGCGGTCCGGCTCGCGGATCCAGCGATTGAGCCAGGCCGGATCGCGCTGACGGGTCACACCGATCAGGTCCGGGCCGATGCTGCGCAGGCCGATGCCCTCCCCGTCCAGCGGGCCGAGGCTGTGGCACGAGGCGCAGCGGGTGCGGAACAGCTCTTCGCCATTGCTCGGCGGGCGGATCTCGGGGGCATTGGCATAGCTTTGTTCGATGCTTGGCTGTTTCCAGTTCTGCAGGGTGTTGGCCAGTTGATCGGCCAGGATCCAGGGGTTCTCGAACGGTGAGGCTTTCATCCAGCGACCGGTTTCCTGATTGCCGACGATCAGGCTCAGGTTGTGGTCCTTGCTGCGGCCGTTGTCGACGCCTTCGATGAACAGCCCCAGCTTTTGCCGAAGCTCGGTGACATCGGCGAATTCCCCGGTGAGGAACTGCCAGCCCGGCCCGACCTGGAAGCGCTGCGCATAGGCCTTGAGCACTTGAGGGGTATCGCTCAACGGGTCGATGCTGATGGAGTAGAAAAAGATGTCCTTGCCGACCCGGTCGCCGAGCAACTTCTGCACCTGGCGCAGGCGCGCGGTTTCCAGCGGGCAGGAATCGCTGCAGGAGGTGAAGATGAAGTTGATCACCACCACCTTGCCCTTGATCAGGTCATCGAAGAAATGCACCTGCCGACCGTTCTGGTCGGTCAGCAAGGTGTTGGGGAAATAGTCGCCACCCCAGGGGGTGGCGGATGTTTCGGCTGGTTTCTCGGGTGCCGCTGCAACGGCTGCAACGGCTTGCGCAGCGGCAGGAACGGGAACGGGTGCCAACGGCGCCTGGTTGGCCACCAGCAACCGGCTGGCCAGCAGACCGGTCACCAGCACCAGTATCAGGTGCATGCCCAAGGCGCGTGAGCGTGGTGTAGGCAACGTCATGTCGGCACCCTCCCTTTTCATTGCTTGACGGTCACTTTAGGACCCAAGCCGTCGCCAGTACGGAAGGTTGGCAGTGCGGCAGAGTTCACGTAGCGCACGCCATCCCAGCTAGGCAGCGGTGTCGGCATCAACTGGAATTGACCGGGCTTCTCGATGTCCCAACGCAGCAGCATCGAGTTGTCCTCATGCTGGGTGTTGTGACAGTGCTCCATGTAAGTCCCGGCGAACTCGCGGAAGTTGATCGCCATCTCGACACTGTCCAGGCCGTCTTTTTCCGAACCGATGCGGTACACGTCCTTGCGCGCCCATTTTTCCCACTCTGGCGGCGCCTTGCCGCCCCGGCTGAGGATGATCCCCTCCTCGAAGTGCACGTGGACCGGATGGCTCCAGCCGGTGCCGCCCGCCTTGATGTTCCACACCTCAAGGGTGCCGAAACCGCTGGTGCCGGCATCGGTGGGACCGGTTTTGAGCTGGGTGGCCGCGTTCAGGCGACGAGGGTCCATGTGGAAGCCGAAGCCGCCATCGGTCTTGACCGTCCAGGGTGCCTCATCGGTGCCGTCGGAACGGCCAAAGGTGAAGGTACGGTGGCGGGCGTTGGCCAGCAGTGCCTTGTCGGCAGCGTTGTCGCGGTGAATCTTCAGCGGGATCATCACCAGGCCTTCAGCCTTGCCCGGTTTGGCCGGCTCGTACAGCGAAGGGTCCATGGCCAGGTCCTGACCGGTGTAGGCCTTGACGTTGAGTTGCAACACCTTGCCCACCGCCGGATCACCCTTGTCCCACTGCGGTCCCTTGCTGGTTTGCTTGATCACCGCCAGGTATTTCTCCGACAGCACGTCGGCCAGCGAGACCGGTTCTTTCGGGCCTTTGCCGTCGTCGTGGACCAGCAGGTTGACGAAGAAGATCTTGTCCCCCGGCTTGATGCCGTTCTTGGCAAAGTTGACGATGATGTCGAAGCGCTCGGCGATGCCCTGGGTCGGCAGGATGGCGTTGTGGTTCTGTTTGTCGCCGTCGGCGTCCAGGTCCATGGTGCCGTCGAAGGGCACGGCGTGTTCCATGATGTTGCCGTCGTTGGCGATCATGTGGAACGGTACCCGGGCATAGGACACACCCGAGCCTTTAGGCCCCTGGAACTCACCGCTGCTGCCCTTGATTTCCCGTACCAGGGCGAACTTGTAGTAGCGCGACACCGAGCCGTTGAGCATGCGGAACCGATAGCTGCGGGCCCGCACGTCCAGGGTCGGTTTCCAGCCCCAGTTGACCACCACCTGGTCACCGAGGAAGCCGTCAGTGTTGAACGGGTTGAACCACAGCTGACCGTTCTGATCCCAGGCCTTGTCGGCGAACACCAGGTTGACGTCATAGTCGCGGTTACCCCAAGGCAAGGCGCTGCCGCTGGGGAAACGCAGGTTGACCCCGTCGTTCACCGATTCGTTGCCGCGGTCCAGGGCGCTGTAGTAGTTCATCATCGCCGCGTTGCCCTTGTAGACGTTCTGCGCAGTGAAATCGAGCATGTGGTCGTGGAACCAGTGGGTGCTCATGGTCTCGCGCCAGTCGCCGCGGATCTTGATCGTGCCGTGGTCGCAGGTCTTGAGACCGGGGCTCATGTCATTGGTCCACAGGGTCTCGCCCGGCGAACAAGGGAACGCCGCCCGCGGATCTTCAGCCTTGGTGTTGATGCTGTCGTAACCGGCCAGCTGGATCGGCCAGCGATAGTCGTAGTACTGCCCGGGGAAGAAGAATGCGTTGGCATAGCCGTCGCTTTCGGCCGGTGCGTGACCGTTGTGTTCATGGGTGCTGATGGTGTGCAGACCGAAGCCCATGTTGGCCCCCGGGTCGATCGGCAAGCCGTTGTAGTGACGCATCAGCACCGGTTGGCCGTAGCGCACCATCAACAGTTTGGGTGGCAGGGTGCCGTCGAAGGTCCACACCGAGTTGTGTTTCTGCACCGGCATCAGCGGATGCAGGCGCGGCTCGACCCCCTTGGAAGTACCGTCCGTTGCAGCAATGCCGGCGACGTTGTGATACAGGCCCCCGGGGCCGAACTCACCGACGGCGTAGCGGTGCATTTGCCGTTCGTCACGCAGGCCGCCGTTGGTTCTTATGCCGGTCTGCACGGTCTTGTAGGCGTACTGCGGGTAGAACTCGTTCCAGCGCTGATGAGACCAGCCCTTTCCTGGCGGACGGCCCTCGGCGGAGGAGCCGATATGGCGGTTGAGGAACAGCTCGATCTGCGCCTGCCACGGGTTGCGGTCCACCGAGTTGGAGTACTGGCTGGGGAATGGAGTCAGCCCTGGCTGACGCAGGAACACGTCCAGCGCCGCGCTGGGGGGGGCGCTGCGGGCGACACTGGTGGGGTCTTGTTCCGGCAATGGGCCAATACCCGGCGGCGGAAACGGCAATTGTGCCGCTGGCGTGGTGGGGTCCAGTTTTTCCGGCCCGAATTCTTCGAACAGCAGCATTTGCTGAGTGAACGGCTGGGCACCGAACAACGGACTCGGCTTGCCATTGGTGGGGTAGTTGAAACTGGTCTGCTGCGCTGGCGGCAGCTGGTTTTCCACCCGGGTGCTGTCCCGAGTGCCTTTGACGCCATCGGGCAGGTCGAACGAGTCCTGGTTGGCCTCCGGCATGGTCAGGATGGCATTCAACGCTGCGGCCTCGTCGGCCGGTTCGTCGTAGTAGGCCGAAGGATCGGTTGGTTCAGGCTGTCGTTCGTCGTCTATCGGGCTTGCGCGCAGCATCCCTGTGCTTAGCGTCATTGATATAAGGACGCTCAAAGGCGTCAACAACCACTTGGAGGGATACCGCGATTTTGTGTCCATCACCTGCCGCCTCGTATGCGTGAAGGGAGTGATGGAGGTTTTGCAATTCCCTCGCCAAATTTGTAACCGTTTTATACGAAAGTATTAACGCTTATAAAAACAATGGCTTATCAACATCAATGTGCCATGACCGGGGAAAGTGACTGGGGAATGACACCCGCTAGCGGGGAAAGTTCGCACCCAATATCAGGGAACCAACTTGAACGACAGACGGACAGACGTGCCCTCGCCTTCGCGGCTGTCGAGGGTCACGGCGCCGCCGAAGCGCTCCATGATGCGCTTGACCAGGACCAGCCCGACACCGAGCCCGCCCTGCTTGGTGGTGAAGAACGGCCGGAAGGCCATTTTCCGTTGTTCCTCGTTCATCCCCTTGCCGGTGTCGCTGATCACCACACTCACGCCTTGTGCATCGGTCGGCTCGAGGAAAACCGACAGGGTGCCGCCTTCGTCCATGGCCTCCAGTGCATTGGCCACCAGACTGTTGAGGATCTGCGTCAGTTGCACCTGCTGGCTGAGCACCATGGGCGTTGCCTTGGGCTCGAACACGACCCGGATACGACCTTTGGCGATCTGCTGTTCGAAGGCCATCAGGCTGTCATGCAGGGAGGCCACCAGGTTCACGGGTTCGGCATCGTCGGTGAGCGGGCGCAACGATTGCAGCAACTCGCGTACCCATTTCGACATACGGTCGACCTGGCCGATGATGTCCTTGATGTTCTTGTGCGCCGCGCCGCTGTCGAACTCCAGCGCCAGCTCGGCGCTTGAACGGATGGTGGCCAACGGGTTGCGCAAACTGTGGGCCACCGCCGAGGACATTTCCCCCAGGGCGACGAAGGTTTCGTTGGTGATCAATTGCTTCTGCTGGGTTGCCAGCAGGATCGCCGCGCGCCGCACGATCCAGTACAGGCCGAAATAAATCAGTGCCCCGCCCAGGGCCGTGGCCACCCAGATCAGCACCAGCCCGCGCTCCATACGGTTGATCAGGTCCTTGGGTTCCTTGTAGATCTCGACCATGGCCGTGACGTTCTTGCCGTCGGCGTCGAACAGCGGGATGTAGTTTTCGATGAAGATGTATTCCGGCGGCGTGACGAACTTCTGCTCCATGCGCGACTTGTCCACGTCGTGGTAGCTGGCCGACACCGGTGTCTTGTTGGCGAAGGCCTGGTCGAGGTCTTCATCGGCGTGGATCGTAGTGCCCATCAACGCCGGGTTGGTCGACCAGATCACCATGCGGTCGGGGGCGTAGATATTGGCCAGGATCACGTCCGGCAGGTGCTCGACGTGATCAAGGAATTCCCCCCGGGCGTTGGCGCGGGCCATCGGGTCGACGTCGGAATATTCCCGGTCCTTGCGCGGGTCGAGCAAGTCACCCATGGTCCGCACGTGGGGGATCGCCACGTGGCGAACTTCAGCCGAGGCGATCGCCTGAATGAATTGCGAGGTGAGCAACGCATCGCGCTGCACGCTCTCGGTGATCACGAACTTGGTCGACACCGAGCCCAGCGCCACCGCCACAGTACCGATCACCGCCATGCTGATGAGCGAAAACCAGCGCAGCAGATTGAACGGCTGTTTGCGTGTGCTCAGGCGCATATCGCCCTTGTCGGACTGAAGTGTCCTGGCCAGCATGGTCATTGATGTTTTATCCCCGGATGCCCCTATAGATTTATAGCTCACTGCTGGCCGTTTGCCCGTCTTTGGGCAACGACTGTCCCGTCTTGTCCCGCTGCCCCCACCTACCCCCAACTCTGGGGAAAGAGGCCCGCTCCCACTGTTGGGGGAACCCTTCCCCATTGTCCGGTGAACGCCTTTGAACCGGGCCTCTCATGGCAATTTTCACGGGTTGGCATGGGAGTTGCCGACTCTCCCTCAACTGACCCACCTCCAAGGGACAGGTACTCTGATAGAGGGAATACTCATGCACCCTTTACTGTCCAAAACCGCGCTCGCACTGGCTGTGACCGCTCTGGCCCAAGGCGTTGCCCAGGCCGCGCTGTTTGCTGTAGACCCCGGACCCTACCTGCCCGCTACCGGCAACTTCGCTTCCTGGTATCAGGACACCCACGGCCGCACCCTTGATCTGTGCCTGTCAAAGGCTGTCAGTTCCAGGGTACCAAGCGCGCCCGGTGCACCGACCTACATGTGTAATCTGCTGCCCAATCCCGGCATTTTCGATGACACGCAGCCGGTGGTTTTCCCGACGAACTTTCCTGACGAAGCGTTCTGGTTTACCGGTGACGGTACGATTGTCGATGCTGCGCGTGGTATCGATCTGACCTACGTCAGCGCCGTTGAGGCCGCGTTCAGCGGTGGCGACCCCCTGGAAGGCGACCAGATCAGTTTCGCCCGCATCCGTATCCGGGTCGACGTGCCCACAGCCGGTGTCTACACCATCACCCACCCCTACGGCGTCGACATCTTTGACGTGCCTGCCGGCGGACGCCGGGCGATCAACATGACCCGGGACATCGGCATCGGCGTGGCGAAAACCTATGACGGCGCGCTCAAGGGTGACATCGGCCCCTTCCTGCGCGGCGCCAACGGTCCGTACACCGAAACCAACCCGGTCACCGGTCAGGCCGAACAGTTCGTCGGCGACCCGAACCTGCTGGAGGCTTTTACCGGCAGCCCGTTCAACACCAACTACATCCGCATAGAAGGCCCTAACGGGCTGGACTTGCGCACCACGGTGATGGCCATTTCCGGCAAGTTGTCGACCGTGGCCCGGCCCACTCCGGTGATCGCCGAACGCAGCACGTACTCGCGTAAAGCAGGCAGCAGTGCCCCGGTGGCCCAGCAGGACGTGTTCGTCATGGCCCCGCCACCGCCCGCCTTGGTGACCCTGGACAGCAACAACCCGGTGCTGAAGCTGACCGAAGCTGACACCACCGGCCATTGGTACGCCCAGTCGGCCACCAATCCGACCCTGCCCAGCACCCTGCAGGTGACCGCCGATAACCACTTGGCGATCCCCACCAGTTCGCCGACCACCGTGCCCATGCCGCTGACCGACCTGGTGGTGATCTCCCAGGCCCAGTACAACCTAAACACCGGGCAAATCACCATCGTGGCCTCCACCAGCGATGAAACCTCGCCGCCGGTACTGACCGCCACCACGAGCACGGGTGTCCCCATCGGTACCCTCAGCGGCAACGGCGCGGAGAAAACCCTGTCGACCGGCCTCTCGCCGATACCACCGGCCAAGGTTCGCGTGACGTCATCCAATGGCGGCAGCGACACCGAAGAAGTGGTCATCGTGCAATGAACGCTCACATGGCCAGATCCTCATCAGGAGGCATCATGAACAAATTGCCACGCCTGGCGCTCAACGCCCTGGGACTGACTCTATCGCTGTCCGGCAGCGCTTTCGCGCAACTCGCCGCCGTCGACCCCGGCCCCTATACCTTTGCCTCGGGCAAGTTCCCGATCTGGTATCAGGACAACAATCAACTGTCGATGGAACTGTGCCAGTCCCGGGCCGCGAGTTCGCGGGTGCCGGCCAGCACACCACCGGCCTACATGTGCACCCTGCTGCCGACCCCGGGTGTGTTCGACGACACCCTGCCGATGGTGTTTCCGGATAACTGGCCAGACGAATCCTTCTGGTTCCTCGCCGAAACCGCTATCCCCAACAACGCCGCCGGTTACGGCATGGACGCCTACGTCGCCGGGATAGAAGCGGCATTTGCCGGCGGGAACCCGCTCGATGGCGATCAGATCAGTTTTGCGCGGATTCGCATGCGCATAAACGTGCCCGTCGCCGGGACCTACACCATCACCCACCCGTATGGCGTGGAAACGGTCAACGTCACCACCCCGGGTCGTCGCGCCATCAACATCACCCGAGACATCGGGGTCGGCGCGCCAGGCGTATTCAGCGGGGCATTGGCCGGTGCCGTCGGCCCGTTCCTGCGCAGCCTCAATGGCCCCTACACAGAGGTGAACCCGGATACGGGCGCCGTAGAAACCTTCGTCGGCGACCCCAACCTCACCGAACAAGTCACCGGCAGCCCCAACAACACCAACTTCGTCCGCATCCAGGGCCCTGCCGGTACGATCGAGACCAACCTGTTCACGGTGTCCGGTAAAGTCCTCGACAATCGGGCGCAAACCCAAGTGGAACTCAACCGGGCCACCTATCGCCGTACCACCTCGGGTACAGGCACCAGCACTCGCGTCGAGGTCTTCGCCAAAGCCGATAACAGTTCGACGCTGTGCTTTCGCGAAAGCATCGCCCTGGTTCCCGGACCACCACCTACGCCTTGCCAGACCACGCTGGTGGGCGACGGTACCGGCCAGTTCTTCGGCAACCACCTGATCACCGGGCCTGTGCCACCGGTCGTGGTGGTCACTGCCACCAATCCGGCCGGCACCACCCGCCCTACGGCGGTGTCGAGCAAGCTCAGCGATGTGGTGAAAATCGAGACTGCTCGCTACAACTGGAGCAATCACAGCCTGCTGATCCAGGCGCGGTCCACCGATGAAGTCGCCGTGCCGGACATGGTTGCCCAGGGGTACGGACGCCTGACCAAATCCGGCACCCTGCAAACCCTGACCATCGCCGATCTGCCGCAACCACCGGCCACTGTCACCGTCAAATCCGCCGCCGGCGGCAGCGACGTCGAACCTGTGGTTGTGGTGGGCACGGCACCGGACACCGGTGAGAACCAGGCACCGCTGTCCGTCGCCGACACCGGCAGCACCAGCTTCGGGGTGCCGATCACCCTCAGCCTGCTGACCAACGACAGCGATCCGGACAACAACACGCCGCTGACCATCACCGCGCTGACCCAACCGGCCGCCGGCCAGGGCACCGTGGCGTTGAACGGTACAACCGCCGTCGTGTACACCCCACCGGCCGTGGTCAACGCACCACTGACCACCACCTTCACCTACAAGGCGCAAGACGCCAAAGGCCTGGCCTCGACCACCCCGGCGACCGTGACCATCACCGTGGCGCCCAACCAGGCGCCAACGGCTGTCGCCGACGCCGCCACCACCCTGGGCGTGGCGATTCCGATCAGTGTGCTGGCCAACGACACCGATCCGGAAAACAACCTGCCGCTGGCGATCAACAGCTTCACCCAACCACCGGCAGGTCGCGGCACCGTCAGCAGTAATGGCACGGTCCTGACCTACACCCCACCGGCCACGGTGACCACGGCCTTCACCACGACCTTCACCTACTTCGTGCGGGACAGCTTCGGCGCTGTGTCGGCGACGCCGGCCACAGTCACGGTGCAAGTCTCGCCACGGCCTGCTGCGGAAACCTTCACGGTGACCACGGCGACGGTGTCGGCCCGCTCCAACAACCGCTTCACCTGGGACTTTGCAGGGACGTCCTCGGTGACCACCGGCAACACCATCACCATCCAGGTCACGACCCCAACCGGGCTGCAGACCCTGGGCACCACCACGGTGCCGGTGACCGGTCGCTGGCGGCTGACGCAGAACAACCTGACCACCGTGGTGCCTTCGGCCAACCCGACCGCCACCATCACCTCGTCCCAAGGCACGGTGCGTACGGTGCAAGTGATCTCCAACTGAGTCCACGCCCTCCCGACTCGCCGAGTCGGGAGGGTAGGCTCTTCGCATAAGGAACACGCCATGAAAACGTCGACCGCCGCCCTGCTCTGCCTGCTTCTGCTTTGCAGCAGTGCAGGCGTGCGCGCCGACGACTTGATGGAAAACGATGACCTGGCCCCCGGTGCCGACCTGGGCGAGCTGCCACCCCCTGTGGGCCAGCATGCCCTGATCGACCAGAACGGCCAGGCCAACATCGCGCTCGTGCAACAGAACGGCCAGTCGCTGCTCGGCCAGATCGTACAGTCGGGCAGCAATCAGGAAGCCTACATCCTGCAACAAGGCAGCGACCTGATGGCCTTGATCAACCAGCAAGGTTCCGGCAACTCCGCCTCCATCAACCAGAGCGGCAGCCACAACCGCGCGCAGATATCCCAGAACGGCAACAACAACGACGCCAACATCGTCCAGGCTGGCACGGGACAGCAAAGTGCTGTGACCCAGGCAGGAAATGGAATGAGCGTATCGGTCACTCAATATCGCTAAAGCACTGCACTCCTTGGAGGTTTCATCATGTTCAAATTGACGCCCCTTACCGCCGCCATCCTGGTTGTTGTCAGTGTCCAGGCATTGGCCGATGACAGCGTGTCCACCCAGAACCAGTCCGGTACCGCCAACATCGCCGACGTCAAACAGAGCAACGCGCCGTTCAGCACCGCCACCCAGCAGCAAGTGGGTGAAGGCAACGACGCCGCGGCTGTGCAAGACACGGCCACCAGCACCATCACCCAGACGCAGATCGGCAATCTCAATGCCGGCTACGCCGAGCAATTGTTCGAAGACAACAGCAGCATCACCCAAAACCAGATCGGTGCGTCCAACACCGCCCATGCCAGCCAGTCGATCGGTGTCGGCAATGGCCAGGCGCTGCAACAGCAGGAAGGCACCGGCAACTTCTCGTTCGTCTATCAGGACAGCCAGGAAGGTACCTCTGGCAAGACCTACCAGTACGGCGACAACAACGAAGCCAACATCGAACAGATTCAACTGGGCGGCAACAACAATGCCGTGATCATCCAGTACGGTGACACCAACTACGCCACCGCCGAGCAGATCGGACAGATGAACGGCCAGATCAGCATCAACCAGGCCGGCAGCACCAACTACGCCTACGGTGACCAGCGCTACGGCGAAGGCGGCAACCTGACCATCAACCAGTACGGCGACGGCAACGGCACCGAAGTCTGGCAGGACACCCAGGTCAATGCCCAGGCCACCATCAACCAGTACGGGCAGACCAACGAAACCATCGTCGACCAGAGCTTCCGCGAAAACAACGTGGCCAACGTGCTGCAGGTGGGCGACCTCAACGCCATCTACGCCGACCAGTTCGAGTCCCTGGGGTCCACCGTCGCGCTCTATCAACAGGGCACCGGCAACGTACACTTCACCTACCAGAGCGGCGACAGCCATGTGCTCAACGCCACCTCGGTGGGCAGCGGCAACAAGGTCTACGCCAGCAACTGGAAAGGCCCGCAACTGGGCGGTCAGTTCGGCAGCAACCAGCGCGCCACCGTCAACCAGAACGGCACCAACAACGTCGCCAGCTTCAAACAGGATGGCGTCGGCCACATCATGACCACCAACCAGACGGGCACCGGCAACAAAACCACGGTCAGCCAGGCCAACGCGTATAACGAGCTGTACTTCGATCAGAACGGTACCGACAACATCCTGATCTCCGATCAGCGCGGCACCACCAACCTGGCCCAGGGCAGCACCAACGGCACGGGCAACAGCACCGAGTTCAACCAGGAAGGCAGCGGCAACCAGGCCTTCACCACCCAGCTGTACGGCGACGACAACATGATCACCGTCAAACAGGCTGACACCATGAACGTGGCCTACGTCACCCAGGGCGGCACCGGCAACATCGCCAGCGTCGACCAGAGCGGCAACTACCAGACGGCCACCGTGCAGCAGATGGGTTCGGCCAACCAGGCAACAGTGTTGCAGCAATAATCGCGCGGCATGAAAAAACCGCGGCCCGGTGGGGGTCGCGGTTTTTTTATGGCTGGCTGATTGGGTGGGAAAAGCGGGTTGCTTGAGGTTGATCGGTAGCGTGAATGTCGTCTTGTCTTACTCGAAGTAAATATCTCTGATCCGATAAGCCTCTTCTGAAAAAGCAATAGGTCCGATCGCACGATAATTTTCAAATTCACTCCTATAGAATTTAGCTTCTGCCTTGTCGGGACGCAGATGAAGTGGCACTTGAGCGTCAAACTCCCCTCTGGAGGCTGCCCATAGCCTCTCCATGGAAAACACTCGAGAATCCTCCCCGCCTTTTAAATAATTAAGTAGTTTAACCTTTGCATTTTGCCTTGCGGGAAGCCGTGTCATTTTCTCTACGAGCGCGCTCTCTTTATTTGCAGCGGCCAAATCGTTCAAAAACTTGATAGTCCAGTTACGTTTATTACTTGCCAGATATGAAAGATGAGCAATACGGTTACGTACTTCGATCGCTTCTTCGGGTGATACACCGGGCCTGAGGGCGTATTTTTTTTTAGGGTAGATACCAATCAAATCTATCGTGTTCGTCTGTTTTATTTGCAGTAGCTCTGTCCTTAATGCAGGCGCAGATTTGGCGAACCGGCGCCAGTGCACAGCAGCGATGGCGACCATCCACGGAGCCTGTCCGTCAGGGTCACTCAAGTTGATGGGATCCCCTAGACAATAGGCATACGAATTCAACCCGCCTTTTTTGAATGGACTCAACGTGTCCGCACTGATGAACCTCATCAATACAGGGCTGAACGCTCGGTAGCCATTGCCTAACAAATAGTGCCCGGTTACCGGATCCGGTTGCTCGCCGTTGAAACCCAAAAGGCTCAGTAAGCCACCCGCCGCGTGGCGATTTCCATAGGCAGAATACGTGATGGGACTGGGCGCTGGATTGGTGGTGAGCGTGTGCAAAACCGAGCGTTGTCGATCAGTTGTGTACAGCAGAGTGTCGAGTACGCCCCCCTCACTACGCTGCTGTCCCAACAGTTGGTCACCCTGCTGAAAGACGCGATACCCCAAGGCACCTTGTATCTCAGTGGCCAATCTTGCTCGGCAATAAAATCTCAGACTTACGGGTGCATCCGCTTGGGCCTGATTGATAAGGCGATCCAGTGGATCGAAACGGTACCGGCACAGCAGGCGTTGACCGGGCGAGGACATGGGGTAACTCCCGATGTTCCGAGGGTGAGTGCTGAGTATCCGATGGAACATTGAGGTTGGGTACTAGCAGAACTGATAGGGCGTTCTGACAACCGGCTTACTACATATAAAAGTCTTACCAGGTCTACTCGTTGACAGGCTTGCAGCACTCGTTGCGCGGCATGAAAAAACCGCGGCCCATTGGGGGTCGCGGTTTTTTATTTTCTGAATCCAGCGCAGCCCTCTGTGGCGAGGGAGCTTGCTCCCGTTGGGTTGCGAAGCGACCCCAAAACCAATCACCGGATTTTTACTGATATGCCGCATCGGCAGGTTTTACGACTGCTACGCAGCCGAGCGGGAGCAAGCTCCCTCGCCACAAAAGCCATTCACTTCAGTTCTGATCGCTGAATGTTCAGCGACTCGATCAACAATAGAGTCAGGTACCAAGGCACACAAGCCGGCGGATTCTGGCGTAGTTGTAGGCAGAGGCGCAAGACGATGTAGCCTTGCTCCGAGCCTCAAAGAGGTAAGCGTTTTGTAGGAAGCGGATTACCCGCGAGAGAAACTTTGCCTACCACACCGACATTGCTGGCAAGCCCACAGGGCGCGATGTTGACCGCTGAGCCTGCGCCCGCCACAAAATCGGTAGGAGCGAAGCTTGCTCGCGATAGACGACAACGGTAACGCTGGCATCTGGAAGAACGCACTGCTCCACCCTCTCACCTGTGAGCACTCAAATCAGAGTGCTGTCGCAGCGATAATCACGCGACAAGAAAAAACCGCGGTCCGTTGGGCGTCGCGGTTTTTTATGGATGTGCAAACCCTGTGGCGAGGGAGCTTGCTCCCGTTGGGTTGCGAAGCGACCCCAAAACCAGTCACCGGGTTTTTACTGACATGCCGCATCGGCAGGTTTTACGACTGCTTCGCAGCCGAGCGGGAGCAAGCTCCCTCGCCACGAAAGCCATTCACTTCAGGTCGGTGTTCAACCCTGCGGATCGAGATTATCCAGTGCCCGATTCACTGCCAGATCCGCCAGCATGATCACCTGTTGGATACCCAGCAAGGTACTGCGCTGCGGGCCGTCGAGGAACGTGGCGAAATCGCTGGTCATCACGCTGGCCGAGGCCAGGGATTCACAGGCATGGGCCAGGAGGTCTTCGGTGCGGATGTCTGCGGTGATGGTGAACATCGTGCTGGGGTTGTGGGGGGCGGTGGATTTGAGGATGGCGGGTTTGAGGTGGAGTTTGTCGCCGGGTATTGGGGTGGTGTTTTGGGTGGGTGATTCGGGGGGATTTGGGGTTGGCTTTGGCATTGTGAGCTCCTGTGGACATTGGAACCACCAAGACCTGTCGCTAAACAAGTGAGGGTGGCGACTGTACGAAGGTTAGCGAACCGGTCACAGGTAACCCGGCAGACCCGAAGGTCTCCGACGCACAGCCGCCATAATCAAATTGCAGACATGAATCATCATGCAATCAAGATTGTAGTGCTGATGCCCCTGTAACTGTTCGGATCGCTAAACCCGGCCGCTGAATTGGCAGCGACACGAAAACGATAAAGACCAGGGCCAAGGCGCACAAGCCGGCGGATTCTGGCGTAATTGTAGGCAGAGGCGCAAGGCGATGTAGCCTTGCTCCGAGTCCTACAAGCACATCAAATAGGTAAGCGTTTTTGTAGGAAGCGAACTACCCGCGAGAGACACTTCGCCTACCACATCGACATCGTTGGCAAGCCCACAGGGGGCGATGGCCCACTGAATCTGCGCTCGCCACAAAATCGGTAGGAGCGAAGCTTGCTCGCGATGGCGGTGAGTCAGACAACATTCATTGACTGATACACCGCCCTCGCGAGCAAGCCCGCTCCCACAGGGGATTCGGGTACATCCGCGAGAGATTGGTCGGCTGTCAGGGCGTCATCGCTAGCAGGCTAGCTCCCACAGGAAATCCGGGTACATCCGCGAGAGAGTGGTCGGCTGTCAGGGCGTCATCGCTAGCAGGCTAGCTCCCACAAAGTTCTGCGCCGGTACAGAGGAACGCATATCCACCACAGCCAGGTCGGCTATCAGGCCGCCTCGGATGGCTTTTGATTTTGCTCTGCCCGCCCCTTTCGGGAGGCTGAGTGGAGGCGTTTATCCGGGGATTGGCGCGCAGCGCCGTGGGGCGAAGCCGCACACGTTGCATGTAGGTGCAGCGAAGCAAACCGGAGGGCAATGCCCCCGGATGAATGCCGCAGCGAAGGGACGCCGAGCCTTAGCGAGGGGCCGGACGCTTGGGGCGAGCCTTTTTTTGCTTACTTTTTTTTGGCGTTTGAAAAAAAAGTGAGTCGCCGTCAGGGCGAAACCATAAGCAGCCGTTACCGCGGCAATGGATATGCACTCAGTCAGCCAGAGCCAGGTCGGCTATCAGGCCGCCTTCGCGAGCAAGCCCGCTCCCACAGGAGATTCGGGTACATCCGAAAGAGAGTGGTCGCCATCGCTAGCAGGCTAGCTCCCACAGGGGATTCGGGTACATCCACGATAGAGTGGTCGGCTGTCAGGCCGCCTTCGCTGGCAGGCTAGACCTCCCACAAAACATTCGGGTACATCCGCGAGAGCCAGGCCGGCCCGAGGGCCGCCTCGGTTCACTCTTCCTCCGGCACCACCTTGTTCTGGGTCAGGTACCGATCCAGGGTTTCATTCTGCACTGCCTCGGACTTATCGCCGGCCACTTGCCACAGACGCCGCTCGATCCCCTGGGCCAGCAGGTGCCCCACCGCCGCTTCGATCGCCGACAGCACGCACAGTTGCGCCGGTTCGTTGGTGGTGTAACCGACTTCGGCCTCCAGCAACTTCTTGAATTCGATGAACTTGAACACGCCGGCGCTGCGGGCCACGGAGTAGATGGTCTTGCTGGTCATGACGTTGGCCAGCACCTGGCCGCTGCGTACGTCCACGGCCCGCAGGTTCACGGTGACCTGGTCCACGCGGTATTCGCGGGAGATGTCGATGCCCAGGTAGCGTGCCCCTTCCCCGCCGCTGCGCACGTTGGTGTCGTAGGCGATGATGCCGCCTTCGAGCATCATGTTGGCTGCCTGCAGCGGTGGCAGTTCGGCCTGGATGTTCACCGGCGTGTTGGGCTTTTTCTGTGAGGCGCGGATGATCTTGCGTTCGGTCAGCAGGTTTTGCAGGCCTTCGCGTTCGAGCACCACGAACCAGCCGCTGGCCTGCATGGCATCCATCAGCATGCTCGCCGCGCCCTGGGTGACGCTGGTGGAGAACGAGCTGGCCGGGGTCGGTTTGTACTGGCCGGTCTGGTCGCGGAAACCGTACACCACCGCCATCAACCGGCCCTTGGGCCGTGGCATGTTGATCAGGTCGTAGTAGGTCGAGGCCCTGGGGGTCAGGGTCGGTGTTTTGCTGTCCTGCTCGGCCGGCATTGGCTCTTGCAGACTGCACCCTTGTAATGCCGCCAACATCAGCCCTAGCGCGATTATTTTTTTCATGTCCTTAACTCCCCATGACCCGAATCGAATCAATTCAGACCATTGACCTTGATTTCCGAAAGCTCGCCGGTGGCCCGGTCGGTCACTTCAATCGTCAACTGCCCCGAGTCGTCGACCACGTTGACGATGAACGCGTCGGTGGACAGGCTCCCGGTGTTGCCGGTGGAAATGTTGTCCAGCAATTGCCCCAGCAACCGCGACTGCAACTGCGCACTGAAGCGGTCCAGGGCCGAGGTCCCGGCCACGGTGGCGCGGTCCTTGAGGTCCGGATCGTCATAGTCGTTCTGCGCCTGGGCGTTGTTGAGCAGCCAGGTGCCGTTCAACGGGTTGCCGCCGAACGAGGGGTTGACGGGCGTGTACACCAGTTCCGTGGCCTGGACCAGCGCGCATCCGCCAAGGCCCAGCAAGCACAAACCGCTGCACTGCAAGAACGTTTTCGTTTTCATAATTCGTCCCTCTCAAGGTCCGTGGTGTCCTGCAACAAGGCCTCCAGCTTGCGCTGGACAACCTGCCCGCGTACCCAGTCGGCGGCGTCATAAGCCTCGTCCTTGAGTTCCACGGTGTTCGGCGGCAGGAAGCGCCGATAAACCAGGCGTTGTTGAAATTCCACGGTCACCAGGCTGCCCCAGCGAGCCGATGGCCGTTCGCGTACCACCAGGTTGAAATCCATCGGGCTGGTGGCCCGCAGCCGTTCACTGAACGAGTAGTAAAAATCGTGGCCGATGTGCGAAATCGTGTCGTCGATGATGAAGCCGAGCATCTCGTCCTCTTCGCCGGCCGAGGCTACAGAGGTGCTCAACACCAGGATCAGCGCCAGGCAGAAGCGGTTCATGGCTGCAGCGCCTGGGGTGCATTGGACTGGGCCTTGACCGGCCCGGTGGCGCCATCGGTGAAGGCTTTCTCGGCGACGAATTGCCAGTCCTTGTAGCTGGCCATGCCGTTGAAATCCGACCATTGCGCCGGGAAGTCCACCTGTTTGAGCGGCTTGTCCGTCGAAGCACTGGCGATGCCGGTGATGCGGCCGTCGAAGCCGCGCATCAGGAACCAGTCGCCACCCCCCATCGGGTCCGGGTACAGCTGACGCAGATGATGTTTGGGGTTGGGAAAACGCTCGTCCTGCAACAGGTCGGCGAGGTCCTTGGGGTACTGGGCCAGGCCGGGCGAGCTGCGGTAGTAGCTGCGCAGTGCCTGGGCGTACTGGGTGCCGACCCACAGCAACTGGCGCTCGCGGTCACGGCGTGCAGCGGTGGCCCACAACTCGCCGGCACTGGCCAGGCCCATGCCCATCACCATGATCAGCAGCAGCACACCCAGGTAGGTGAAACCGCCTTGCGATGCCGGCTTACCACTCGGAATAGAGGCTGCCATCACGCGCCCTCCCTGTGGCACCACTCTTGATATCGGACACGCCACCGGCGACACCTTCAGGCGGTGCCACCAGGACCCAGGTGTCCTTGCGTTCGGCAATCGGGTCCATCGGCGCGTTGCGCAGGTAGCGCAGTTCCACCAATTGATCGAGGGAATCGGGGTAGCGCCCGGTGTCGCCGTAGTAATGGTCCAGCGCTTCGCGCATCGACGACAGGCTCTGGCGCAGGGTGGTCTCCTTGGAGGCCTCCAGGCTGTTGAAATAGCGTGGCAAGGCAATGGTCATCAGGGTTGCGATGATTGCCATGACCACCATCAGTTCCAGTAGGGTAAAACCCTTTTGCCGGCGCATAAGCTCACCACTCCCGGTACGCGATGCCGTTGAGGCCCCTGCCCCGGGCCTTGGAGTAAACGTCGAAGACGTCCTCGCCATCCCGTGGGTTTTCAGCCGAACTGTCATAACTGCGCAGGCCCCAGCCGCCGTCGTCGTCACGCTTGGCGGTCGCCAGCGGGTCATGGGGAATACGCCGCAGGAAGTAAAACTTGGCTCCCTTGGCACTGCGCACGTCACGCACGCCATCGACCAGCACTTTGAGGTTCGGCGGGTAGCCGCTGCTGTCGAGCGTCTTTTCGATATACCCGGCGTCAAAGGCACGCTTGTAGGCGTCGATGGCGTCGCGGATCTGGTACAGCGCGGTACGCAGGTCCTGCTCCTTGCCCCGACGCACCACGGTCTCGGTCAGCGGCGCGGCCATGCCGGCCAGCAGGCCGATCAGGGCCAGGGTCACCACGACTTCGATCAGGGTGAAACCGCGTTGCGAGGCGTTCATGATCAAGGCTTCCCGACGCTGATTTCGACGTTGGTGTTGTTGGCGATCGGCCGATCCAGGCGCTGTGGCTGTACCGACGATTGCAGCTCACGGTTCGGCGCCTGAATGTGCATGCTGGTTTCGGTACCGGTGCTGAACTCCATGTCCGACGGGCTCTGGTACGGCAGGTTGCGCACGACCCGTGGGGTGATCGACAGCACCAGTTCGGATTTGCCGACGGTGTCCTTGTTGCTGCCGAACAGCCGGCCCAGGCCCGGGATATCGCCAAGCCCGGGGATCTTGTTGCCGGTGGCGCCATGGTCGTTGCGCATCAGGCCGGCAAGGATCTGGGTTTCGCCGTCATGCAGGCGCAGGGTGGTCTGGGCGTTGCGGGTATCGACCTGCACCGGGATCGTGCCCTGACGGGTCGGTTCCAGCGGTGTGGCGTTACTCACTTCCAGGGCGATCTTGATCGCCACTTCGTTGTTCAGGTGCACGGTGGGCTGCACTTCCAGTTTCAGACCGACGTCCAGGTAAGTCACGCTTTCGGTGATCACCGGTCCCTGGGTCGACGGCACCGAAGTGGCGCTGATGATCGGCACGCGCTGACCGATGTGGATGCGCGCCTGTTCGCGGTTGCTGACGCGGATCACCGGGCTTGCCAGGGTGTTGATGTCGTTGTCCTGGGCGTTGATCTTGGCCTGGGGCGACGGCGAGATGGTGATCCGGCTGGAGTTGATACCTTTGAGCTGATCGAGCAGGGTCACCGCCGAACCGTCGCTGTTGACCACGCCGAAGGTGCTCGGCCATTGCAGGCCAAGGTCGAGGATGCGCTGGGTGGCGACTTCCATCACTTCCACTTCCAGCACCACTTCGGGGTTGGACTGGTCTTGCGATTGCAGGAGCTTTTCCGCCATGCGGATAGCATCGCCGGTATCGCGCATGGTCAGGGTGTTGAGGCGTTCATCGACGAACACATCGCGGGTCTTGAGCATGGTCTTGACCATGTTCAGGGCGGTGTTGGCATCGATGCTGGTCAGGTAGAAGGTGCGCATCACCAGCTCCTGATAATCCTTGAGCTTTTGCGGCGAGTCCGGGTAGATCAGCAAGGTGTTTTCGTTCACCACTTTCTGGTGCAGCTGGTTCTGTTGCAGCAGCAGTTCCACAGCGTCTTCGATGCGCACATCGCGCACGAAGATGGTCGCTTTCATGTCCGGGCGCAGGTCTTTGTCGAAGATGAAGTTCAGGCCGGCCACTTGCGACAGCACCTCGAAGATGGTCTTGAGGTTGGCGTCGCGAAATTCCAGGGTCACCGGTTTGTCCAGGCGGGTGCGCAGCTGCGGATAGGGAATCACATTGCGGCTCTGCACCAGGCGTACATTGCCTTGCAGCTCCAGGGCGCCTTCGTTGTTGGGGTCCAGTTCGAGGATCTGTTTGACCTGACGATCGGCGGCGTAGATGTCGCCGCGACGCAGGTCACCCCGGGCCAGTTCGAGTTTTTCATCGAGGCTGCGCATATGGTCGAGCTGACTCATGGCGTCCTGGGCCCGGCGGTTGTTCGGCTCGATGTTCAGCACCCGGCCGTAGGTCAGGCGGGCCGTGGCAAAGTCACGCTGGGCACGGGCCATGTCAGCCTGGCTCAACAGCGCAGTGACGGCGCGGGCGCGGCCACTGGTCAGCGCCAGGTGCAGCTCGGTGTCCCGAGGGTTTTCCCGCAGGCCTTCCTGGATCCGCGCCAGGCCGGCTTCGTATTGCCCCGATTCCATCAGGTCGGCGCCCTCTTCCCTGGCCACCTGTGCCGTACTGCACGCGGCCAGCCCAGCGCACAAGCCAATACTCATCAGCAAACGAAATGTGTTCATTGTGCGCTCCCTACAGACAAAGTCTGGGACAAATGCAGAGGCAGATAGACCAGGCTCAATTCCATGTCGGAAATCCGCTCGATCTTCCATGTTTCGTCGATCACATCCCCTTTGCGCACGACGTAGATCTTCTCGCCGTTCTGCAGGAACACCTGCAGATCGGTACGGTCATCCATGCGACCGATGAACTGGAAAGGCATGGGCGGTACCGTCGGGGTCTGTACCACCTGGGCGACGTTGACCGGTTGTTCGGTGACGCTGGCCAGCGTCGGCGCCGCTTTCCAGCTGTGGGCGGCGAACAGGTCGCCGGCCGGGCTCAGGTCCTTGATCGCCACAGGTGCTGCAGAGGCCTTGGCCGCCGGCAACTGGCCTTTAGCGCTGGCCTTGGCCGGTGTGGTCACCGCGACCGCGTCAACCTCGCCGTCGTCAGCCTGCTTGAAGTATTCGGGCAACCAGGTGAGCGCCGCGGCCACGCCGAGGAACGCCACCCAACCCACTGCTTTTTTGTTGTTCATCATGACCTCGACAGGTAAAGGGTCATGCGGATCCGGCCGGTCAGGTCGGTGTCGGCGATTTTCTTGCGCTGGAACTCCACATCCTCCAGCACCACCGCCGGCAACTGGCCGAGCAAGGCGTGCAGGAAGCGCCGCAGTTGCGGGTAGCTGCCACGCACCGGCAGCAGGATCTGATAACGGGCCAGGTGGGTCTTGGGATCGACCCCCAGCGAGTACTCGCCGCGCGACAGGGTGATGCGTTCCTGGGCGGCCAAGGCGTAGATTTTGTCGATGGCGACGGTGGCCTGGGGCTGCGACGGCAACTTGCTGCGGAAATCGTCGAGCTGACGCTGCGGCACCACCGGGGCGACCACGGTGCCGTCTTCGACCTTGGCCAGGTACTCACGGGCTTCGCTGGTCTGCTGGCTGAGGCTTTGCAGCGACTGCCAGTCCGGCAGCAAACCGGCCAGACCGTAGGCCAGCGCCAGCACCACCAGCGCCGCCCCTGCCAGGCCGGGCACGCCCAGGCTCTGCAGGTATTCGCGCACGATCAATTTAGGGATTTGCATCGCCGATCTCCCAGGTAGCCGACAGGTTGAAGCGCACCGGTTGCTCCGGCACGTTGGCGACGATTTCGTGGCTCAGCAGCGACACGTCGGACAGCTCGTCGCTGGCTTCCAGACGCCGGTGGAATTCGAGCATGGCATCCAGGTCTTTCGCCTCGGCGCTGATCCGTACCTGGCCCTTGCGCGCATCCGGGGTCAGGGTCAACAGGGCGATGTCGTCGCGGGGCATGGCTTCGAGGGTCGCGAACAGACGTTCCCAAGGGCGGCGCAGTTGCTGCGAGACCTTGCGCATTTCCGCCAGGTTCTGCGCCTGTTCGCGGGTTTCGGCCGGGGTCAGGTTGACCTTGATCCCGGTGTCGCCGCTGAGCACGCGCTGGGTGGTCTGCAGGTGGCCCTGCTGTTCTTCGGCCTCGGCGCTCAGGTGCTGCTGGATCAGCGTGCAGGTCAGCGCCAGCACTACACCACCGGCCAGCAGGCTCCAGCCCAGCGGGGTCGAACGACGACGGGGTTGAAAGTCGAGCATCAGGGCGCGCATGTCAGGCCACCGCCCGGGACATGACGTACAGGCAATCGTGTACGCCAGTCCGGTCCTCTTCGAGGGTCCGCAGGTGCACCCCGGGAACCTCGGGGTGCGATTCGATGCGCGCCGGGGCGTGCAGGTAGACATTCAGTGGCCGTTCGCTGGCCGAGGCCAGCAGTTGGCTTTCGCGGCCGATCAGCGCAGTCAGGGCGGCATCGCTGTCGTTGCTGCCCACCGAACGCACCGAGGTCCAGCGCCCTTCCCGGGCCACCAGCAACACACTGCGCACCGGTTCGGCGACCACAAACAGGAAGTCGCCGGCGTCGAAGCTTTTGTCGAAGTGATTGAAGGCCGCCATCAGGTACGGCTGTACCGAGCGCAGGCGCAGGCCACGACCGCTGACCACGCTGCGCAGGCGATCGAGCAGGTCCTGAGGCAGCGCCGTGGCGATGCGGTCATACCCGGCGGGCTCGGCCGACAGTACCAGATTCCAGGGTTGGTTCGAGACGCCGTAGAGGTCTTCGAAGCACAACTGGGCAAAGCCTTGCAGTTCGTCGGGGCTGCTGATCTGCTCGCTCCAGGGCACCAGGCAGAAGCGACTGAAGTGGCCGGAGACCACGACGGTCAATTCCGAACCGGCCCGGGCATGTTCGCCCAGCAGGCGGTCGAGGGTTTCCAGGGCCACGGTCCAGGCATGGAAGCCTTCGTCGATGAAGCCGACGCTGCCCAGCCACAGGGTCTGACTGCCCTGGCGCTGGCCCAGGCCGACACCGCTGGCGCCGATCACGGCGACATAACGCTCACGAGATAAAAGTGACACGATTGATCTCCTCGAGAGTGGTCCGGCCTTGTTGCACCAGTTCCAGGGCTGACTCGCGCAGCAGGCGCAAGCCACGTTTGCAGGCGTGCGCCTTGATTTTCGAAATCGGTTGGCGCTCGACGATCATCTGCCGCAGTTCGTCGTCCAGGTGCAGCAGTTCGGCGATGGCGCTACGACCGCGGTAGCCGGTGCCCCGGCAATGGCCGCAGCCCTTGCCATGGACGAAGTGGTAATGGCCGACGTGCTGCGGATCGAGGCCGGAGGCTTCGAGCTCTTCCTGGTCCGGGGTGTAGGGCGCGCTGCAGCTGTTGCACACCAGGCGAATCAGGCGCTGGGCCAGCACGGCGTTGAGTGCCGAAACCAGGCTGTAGGGGTCGATTTCCATCTGGGTGAAACGGCCGATCACGTCGAACACGTTGTTGGCGTGGATGGTGGTGAACACCAGGTGCCCGGTGAGGGCCGATTGCACGGCGATCTGTGCGGTGTCCGGGTCGCGGATTTCACCGACCATGATTTTGTCCGGGTCGTGGCGCAGGATCGAGCGCAGGCCACGGGCGAAGGTCAGGCCTTTCTTTTCGTTGACGGGGATTTGCAGCACGCCCGGCAGTTGATACTCCACCGGGTCTTCGATGGTGATGATCTTGTCCACGCCGTGGTTGATCTCGGTGATCATCGCGTACAGCGTGGTGGTCTTGCCGCTGCCGGTGGGGCCGGTGACCAGCACCATGCCGTAGGGTTCGGCGGCCAGGCGGCGCAATTGGCGCAGGGTTTCCTCTTCAAAGCCCAGGGCTTGCAGTTGCACGCCGCAGACCTTGTCGGCCAGGTCCTGTTTGTCGAGCACCCGCAGCACCGCGTCTTCGCCGAAGATGCTCGGCATGATCGACACCCGGAAATCGATCTGACGGCCACTGATGCCGATCTTGAAGCGACCGTCCTGAGGCACGCGTTTTTCGCCGATGTCCAGTTCGGCCATGACCTTGACCCGGGAGATCACCTGTTCGGCGAACTCGCTGCCCTGGATCTTGCTGATGTTGTTGAGCACGCCATCGATGCGGTACTTGATCACCAGGCCGCTGCCGGTGGTGCCCAGGTGGATGTCGCTGGCGTGCATTTTCAGGGCGTCGTAGAGGGTCGAGTTGACCAGCTTGACCACCACGCTGGAGTCTTCGCTGATGCTGGTCAGCGACAGGCTCTGCAGGTTGTCGATTTCGGCATTGCCGTCGGCCTGCGCGTTGAGCGATTCCACCGCGTGGAAGCTTTCTTCGTGACGGGCCAGGTAGGCCTTGAGGTCGTCGGCGTGTACCAGATACAGCGGCGCGCCGTGCAGGCAGTCGTCGATCCAGGCCAGGCGCGGGGTGTCGAAGGGGTCGGCGAACACGCCGATGACCTGGTCATCGTGACGCAGCAGGGTGAATTCGCGCTTGAGGCATTGGGCCAGGGTGACCCGGTCGAACACCGGGGTGGCCTTGAACAGGCTGTCGGTGTCGAGCACCGGATAGTGGAGGGTCGCGCCAAGGCACTGGATGAACGGCATGGGGGCCAGTTCGCACAGCTCGGCCAGGGCATCGAGGACACGTTCGCCGGAGGTGGCGGCCAGGGAACGGGCCTGGGCCAATTGCTCACTGGTGAAGCGGGTCGGTACACAGTCCAGCGGCACAGCTTCGACGACAAGGGATAGACGGTCCATTGCTTGCTCTCCAACGCCCGGGGCTTTGAGCCCTGACGGCGCGGCGAGCAATTGCGGCAGTTGCCGGAACCTCTTGTCGCGCCATTACTCCCCGGTGAGCAGTTGTTCGTCGTCTGGCGCTTTGGAGGCCGATGAACTTCGTCGGCGATCGGCAAGCACCCAACTACCGTCGTACAACTGCAGCGGGAAACTTTCGGTCCTGCTCTGGCGTCGTTCGACAAAGCCTTCGGAACTGCTCACGCCCGCTCTGGGTTCGCGCTCCATCCCCAGAAGGTCACAGACTGCTCGGGCCAGTTCCGCCAATGGAAACGGTTTGAACAGGATGTGGCTGACTCCCAGTTGCCGGGCCCTGTCGCAAACTTCTGCGGTGGGGTGCCCTGTGATCAGCACAAAATGACACTTCCTGTTCTGGCGGACCGCGTCGAGCACCTCAAAGCCTTCCATATCGGGCAAGCGGTAATCGAACACCATCACATCGGGTGAAAAACGTTCAGCTTCGCCGATCGCCGTCTCACCGTTGTGAGCTATCCGGACTTCCAGCGCTTGCGCCTGCAGGTATCCCTGAAGGTTTTCCGCCAGCAGCTGTTCGTCTTCAACAACCAGTACTTTGTTTAACAAGGTGGACTCCTTGAAACCGCAGGTCCGAATACCGAACCTGGCGGAGTGCGCGCCTCGATAGGTCTAACGCACACTTCATGCCAGGCTGAGCGCCGGTAATTTTAAGTCTTCATGTCCTTGAATTTGTTGACAATGCCTTTGCGTCCACGCACCCCACCCCCCAAAAGCGGGGAAAACCGAACGCCGTTGCATTGAGGCCATTCCCCACTATTGGGGAAATCTTCAATCGTCGTCAATCCGTTCGATCCGGTTACTGGAACGCAACTGCGCCAGAACCTGTAGACGAGCCTGAACCTGTTTCTGTCGGGCAAGATAAGCCCGAACCATGTCAAGTCCTTGCTCCTCTGAGACATCGCTTGCCTCCATTCGGTTCTGTAAATAAATAAGGTGCCAGCCCACCGCAGTGCGCACCGGTTCACTGATCGCCCCCGGCGCCAGGGCAAATGCCGCGGCCTCGAACTCAGGCATCATGCGGCCCCGGGGGAAGTAACCCAGGTCGCCACCCTGGCTGGAGGAGGCGTCTTCGGAGTCGGTACGGGCAACACGTTGGAAGTCTGCCCCCTGTCCGATTTTTTTACGGATTGCCTCCAAGCGTAGTCTCGCTGATGCAACAGTGGAAGCGTCGGCACCCTGAGGCACTTTGATCAGGATGTGGCTGGCCTGGATTTCCTCCGGACGGCTCATTTCGGCGCGGTGCTCTTCAAAAAAGGCCCGCACCTGTTGCTCATCCGGCTCGCCGGCCTTGCTGATCTGCTCGTTGTTCAATTGGGCAAACACCTGCTGCGCCGCCAGGTCACGGCGGGTGTACTCGATGTAGGCGGCTTCATCGAAACCGGCATCCTCCAGGCGCCGGGCGAACACTTGCGCGCCGCCCATGGCCTGACGGGTCTGCTCGACCTGGTTGTGCACCGTGGCATCGCTGATCACCACCCCGCGCTTGAGCGCTTCCTGCCACAGCAGCTCCTTGTCGATCAGGGCATCGAGCGCCGCCGTGCGCAGTTTTTTATAGGCGCTGGGGCTGCGGATGCTGGCCACCGCCCGGCCCTGATCCTCCAGGTACTCGGCGAAATAGCGCTCCAGGCGCAGTTGGGAGATTTCCTCGCCATTGACCCGCGCGGCCACCGGCTCATTGCTGCAGAACGCCATGGGCACCCACAACGCAAACAACACCAGCACAATGTAGAGCTTCATCTTCGGCCTCCGTCAGGGCATGGCGGCAATCGGTTTGTAGGGGGCGACCAGGTAGAAGCGCTGGTCGGGCAAGTCCACGGTGACCACATGGGCGCCATTGAGGCCCAGGCGCCGGCCCGGGCCGAAACTGATCAGCGGCGTCAGGCCGGTATCGAAGTCGTGCAGGTTTTCCAGGGCACTGATCAGTTTTTCCCGGCTGGCATCGCGCCCGGCCTGCTTCATGCCTTCGCTGAGCAACATCATCGAGCTGTAAGCGCCGACCTGCAGCACCGCATGCTCGCCACCCAGGCGCTGACGTTCGCGTAATTGGGTCAGGGCCAGCCGCCCGGTCAGGGTCCAGTCGCTGGGCACGAAGGGGTACGCCAGGAACACCCGCCGGGAAAAGCCGCTGGGCACTTGCAGCAAGTCACCGGCCACCTGGTTCGACGCGGCGAACAGGTACGGCACCTGCCCCGCCGTCTGCAGGCGCTCGGCCAGGCGACTGAAGCCGCCGCTGCTGCCCAGGTAGAACACCGAGCGTGAGCCCAGGGGCAGTTCGTCCTGGGCCGATTCGTAGGGTTGCAGATGCACTTTCTGCCAGGCGTTGGCTTGCAGGTACTGGGCGAGATTTTCCGCTGCCAGCCGCTGGCCGGGCTCATCCGGATAGGCGATCAGCGTCGGCCCCTGCAATACCCGCAGGCTGGCCGCAGCGTAGTTGGCCAGGGCAATCATTTGCTCACGCAACCCCGGCAGCGGCTCGAAGATCTGCCGGCTGGCCTGGGCCGAACCTTGCAGCGACAGCGGCCCGATCAGCGGCACACCGGCCTGGTCCAGGCGCAGCGCCAGTTCGGTATCCAGCGCCGGCACCATCGGCGCAATCAGGGCGAACACCTGCTCCTCTTCGATCAGTCGATTGAGCGCTTGCTCGGCGCTGTCCCGGTCCGGGCCCGGGTCGAGAATGGTCAGGCGCAACTGCCGCCCATGAATACCGCCCGCCTCGTTGATGCGCGTCACGCACCCCCTGAGCACGGACGCCACCGTGGCGCCCTCCTCGCTCAACGGCCCGCTGGTCGGCAACAAGGTGCCCAGGTGCAGAGTGTCGGGGCTCAGGCCCGGATCGCGGTCATCGGCCAGGCGTTTTAGATACGCCGTGAGATTACGTTGATCGTTCATCGACAGCACGAAACGCGGCATCGCCGGGTCGAGTCGATTGTTGCCCGGGTCAAGGCCTTCCTGCACCGCCCTGACCAGGGTGCCATCGGTGTAGGCCGGGTAGCTTCGGCCATTGATCTGCTGCTGGCCGTAACGGCTGGTCAGCCGCGACCAGCTCAAGTCCGGCGGTCGCACCCCGCCTTCCGGGCGCCCCAGGCCATCGGCGCCATGGCAGTTGGCGCACGGCAGGCTGGTGGCCGGCAACGGCATGCCGGCCGCCCCGATCCGCGCCATGATCGGTTCACCGCTGGCTGACACACCCTCGCGGTACAGCCGTTTGCCGGCACTTTCGCTGGGCGACAGCGGCAGCGCCTGGGCCGTCAGGCTGGCGAAGATCAGCAGGCCGAGGATCAGGGCGTTTTTCATGATGCCGGCTCAGCGTTCGGCCACAGGCATCGCCAGCAGCTGCAAGCGCTGGGCGATGGCGGCGGCCGGGGCGTCGGGGCGGATCTTGCTCCAGCGTTTGTTGGCCACATCACCAACGATCAACTGCGTGGAGTGTTGTTCGGGCGTCGGCACGATCTGGCCGATGCGGCCCAGAACCAGATCCATCTGTGCCTTGTCGCCGGTAAGAAAAAGCCAGTGGGGCCCATCAACGCCCTGCTTCAAGGTGTATGCCTTGAGTACCGCCGGTGTATCGCGCAGCGGATCACTGGTAAGGGAGATAAAGGTGATGCCGTCCGCCTTGTCGCCCAGTACCTCACGCACTTGCTTGAGCTTTTGGGTGATCAACGGGCAGGCATCGTTGCAACTGGTGAAAATCACATTGAGCAGCACCACGCGGTTTTGCAGGGCATCGCTGTAGAAACGCAGGGTGTTGCCGTTCTGGTCCTGCAACTCGGTATCGGTGAACCAGGTCTTGGCATCGCGGGTGCCGCCCGCCGGTTGCGCGGCAGCGGTTGCCGGCGCCGCAGCGTCGGAGGCTGGTGCCTGTTGCAGATGCCCCTCGTGGGAAAACGCCAGGAAGCTGATGACGCAAAAGCACAGGGTCACGAAGATCAGGGCGAGCGCTTTCATGGCTGGTGCTCCATGGCAATGGCGGTGTGCTTGGCGTGGGCGTTGCGTTCACCGCTGAGTTTCTCGACCTGGCGGCTGAGCACCGTCGGGTCGGTAAAGCCGTAGTAGCGGGTCCAGTGACGGCTGTTGCCGTCGCCCACCAGGATCAGCGGTTGATGGTTCTTGAAGTCACCGCTGAAACTGCCCAGGCCCTTGAGGGTTTCGTTGACCGACTGTGGCGTGCCGGTGAGCCAGCTCCAGCCCGGCCCTTTCTGGAAAGTGCGGGCGTAGTCGTTCAGGCGCTGGGCGTCGTCGCGCTGGGGGTCGATGCTGATCGACACCAGTTGCACCTCTTCACCGACCCGGGCGCCCAGCTGCTGCTGGACCTTGCCCATGATCGACGACACCACCGGGCAGACCGTGGTGCAACTGGTGTAGATGAAGCTCATGACCACGATCTTGTTGCTGACCAGGTCTTTCTCCAGGCGCACGGTCTTGCCGTTCTGGTCCACCAGCGCCACGTCAGCGAACTTGACCTGGGCGCTCTCGGAACTGGCGTTTTTGGCGGCGGCGGTGTGGCCGGCGTGTTCATCCGCCGAGTGGGCCAGGGCCTGGCCGATGCCGACGGCCAACAGGCAGAGCGTCAGCAGTCCACGATGTGCGAATCGGTTCATGTCGATGTCCTCAATGAATGTGGCCGGGCAGCACCCGAACGCTGGCAAAGGTCTGGTCGTCGAAGCTCGCCCCCAGGGACGCCGCCCGCACGTGCAGGTACCAGGCGCCTTGCTGGTCGAGGGTCACCGGGGCTTCATAGATGCCGTCGCCGACGTCCCGCGCCGCCACCAGTTGCGGCCGCGAGCTCGGTGCCAGGAAGTAGCGCACCTGCACGTCCTTGACCCCGCTGCGCACAGCCTTCTGTTTGCCCTGGACGATGCGAAAACGCACGGTGTACGCACTGCCCAACGCGGCGGTGGACTTGTCGAGCATGAACTCGACTTTCGGCACGCCGGCGTGTTGCACGATGTTGTTGTTGGTTGCCACCACGGTGCTGAAGCAATGGATGATGTTCGGTTGATTGAGCAGGAACGCCACGTCGAACGTCCCGGCCGCCGGCAGCTTGATCCGCGCGCTGTACAGCCCCGGCTCGACTTCGCGCAGGCTGCGGTCGATCACCAGCGCCGCCCGCGCCACTTGCCCGCGATTGGGGTAACCGGACATCGGCGCGTTCATGCCCTCGGCATAGAAGTAGGTGGTGTTGTCCACCGGGTTGACCACGAACACTGCGTTGTCGTCCCGCGACACCGCCAGGCTCGAGGCCAGGGGCAAGTCGCCGGCCAGGCGCGGCGGCTGGGTCCCGGCTTCGAAGCCCTGGCTGATCGGTTTGCGCCCTTCGCCCAGCGACGCCAGGTTGATCATCGTCACCTTGGACGATGCCAGCCCGCGCACGTAGGCATAGGCCTTGGTGAACACCAGTTGATAAGGTTCGGCGGATACGTCCAGGTCATGGATCAGCGCATCGTTGGCCGCGTCGATCACCGAGGCCTGGTTTTCCAGGGTGTTGAGCACGATGCCGAAGCGTCCGTCGGCGCTGAAGCCCATCGGGCCCAGGCCCTGCTTGAGCTTGATCACCCGCCGTACCGACTGGCTGGCGGCGTCGACCACGGTGACGGTGCCGTCCTTGCCGTCGGCCACATAGGCGGCGCCGGACAGCGGCGAGTAGACCACCGACAACGGGTGAGAGCCGGTCTTGAGCTGTTTGAGCAAGGTCAGGCTGGCGATGTCGATGATGCTCAGGGTGCCGTCGTCGCGGTTGCTGACAAAGGCAAAGCGGCTGTCCTTGCTGAAGGCGATTTCGTGGTGGCCGTTGCCGGTGGCCAGGTGCTTGAGGGTTTTGAGGCTGGCGGTATCGATCACCGTGACCCCGGACTGCTCGGCGGTTTTGCCGTTGTTGCCGACCCACAGCAGGCGTTCGTCCGGTTGCAGGGCCACGCGCACCGGGTTGCTGCCGGCGGCGACCGAGTCGAGCACCTTGAATTGTTCGCTGTCGATCACCGCGACTTCGCCGGCGGCGGGCATCGAGACGAAGATCCGTTTGTTGTCCCGGGGCGTCACCCAGTCCATCGGTGGCTGCTTGATGTCGATCCGCGCCATGGTGCTGGTAATGCCGCCCACCGACACCGACGGGTCGATCACCGAGACGCTGGCATCGCGGTTCATCACCAGCAGGAAGTAGCTGTTGAGGTCCAGCAACGGCCGCGCGCCGATATTGGATTTGAGGAACATCCCGACCCGGGACTTGCAACTCTTGTCGCGGCCCTGGGCCTGGTCGGCAGCGGTGGTTTGCGGGTCCACCCAGGCACCGGGCGCAACGCCGGCCAGCGGCTGTCCGGAAGCCTTGTCGGTGATGCGAAACTGCACGTCGGCGAATTCGCCTTCGCGCAGTACGCCATCCTCGGCCAGAGGTTTGACATTGAGCGCCACCGACACGCCGTCGCGCTCCAGGGTCTGGCCGGTCCAGGCGTCCGGCACCGCGACCTGGTCGAGCATGACCGGCGGCGCCGTGCGAAAGACGCCCAGGCCGATCAGCGCCAACCCGAGGGCCAGCGCGCCACTGGCACATTTGATGGTCCTGTTCATGTTGCTTCTCCCCTTTACAGACAACTCCGATCCTGTGGCGAGGGAGCTTGCTCCCGCTGGGCTGCGAAGCGGCCCCAAAACTGCTGTAGTCATGCAGATTGGTGAGTGCAAGGCACTCAAGCGGGAGCAAGCTCCCTCGCCACAGGTGTTGCGCTATTTCCCTGCTTACGGCACCGGCGCCGGTTCCGGTTCATTGGTCACCCGCAGCAAGCCCCACAAGCCGGAGGTGTTGCCATAGGCGCCGTAGTCGCGGAACAGGTAGTCCCCCGGTATCGCATTGACGCCCCCGGCGCTCGGCAGCATGAAACTGAAGTGCGCGGCCGGCAGAATGCTTTCGTGGGCGCCGATGTACATCGACATCGGGTTGTAGCCGAACCTCACCGACCCCACGCCCGGGGTGCCCATCGGGTAGCCACCGGTGTCGCTCTTCTCCGCCTGGAACGGATTGGTCGACCAGACGTGACCGTCCAGCTGGAAGGTGCTGCCGCGGCTGCCGCCGGTGGGCATCAGGATGTGGGTACGGAACGGTTGCCCGGGTTTGGCGTACAGCACCGGCGTCTGCGGATCGCCCCCCACCAGCGCGTTGCTGTAGGCCATGTGCGCGTTCACCATGTCGCCGTAGCCGGCGCCGTCGGCATGGCCGAACGGCGCATCCGGTGCCAGGCCGAAGCGATACCACATCGGCTCGGTCTTGTAGTTGATGGCCATGCTGGAGTTGTCCTGCGGATCGGTCGGCACGCCTGCCCCTTCCGCCGCAATGCCTTCCACCGGCCGACCGTTGGCCCAGCGTGTATTCAGGGCTTTCTGCCAGACCATCGCAAAGTCGCGGTAGGTGGTTTGCCCTGGCGCGGTGACCGTGGCGTTGACCTTGCGCGCATCTTCAACCCAGGTAGCGCCCGTCGGCAGAATGCTCATGGCCGCCGCCATGCCTTTCTGCGATTGCTTGATCACGTCGGCCGGGGTGAAATTCAAGCCGCCGAACTCCACCGCCGTGGCGTTGATGTTGTCGACGTTGCGCCCCAGTTGGGTGATCGGTTTGCCTTCACGCTCCAGGTGCCCGGCGTAGTACTGGTAGGTACGGGTCGGGTAGGCGCCGCTGTTGCCGACACGCGGCGGTACGGTCTGGGTCGGGTTGGCGCCGACGTTGGTACCGTCGGATTTGGTGATGTCGTACGCCAGCAATTGCGCGTGCAGACCCACGTGGCTCGACGGCCGCATCAGGTTGTTGCTGAAGGTGGTCGAACCGGTGCCGCTGTTGCGGTCGCGCTTGACCATGCCTTGCATCACCGCGGTCTGGGTCAGGTCCGGCATCACGCTCGGCAGACGGTTCTCCAGGGTGATGTTGATGCAATCGCCCGCCGCCGCGCGCAGCACCAGCGGTTCGACAGGCACGCCAGGCTTGAGCTTGCCGGTGGTCGGGTCGAGGTCGGCCTTGCGCACATAGAGGATCGCGGTCGGGTCATGCAGCGGCCCGCTCTGCCCGCCGATGGTGATGGTTTCACCGTCTTCAGGGTCGGTCACGGTGACCTGCGGAATGCTCACCGGCCGCGAGTTGTACACCAGGGTGCCGCCCGCCGGGTTCAGCGGGCCGCCCACGTGCTGGCCGAGCCCCGCCGGGTCACCGATGGTCAGCCCCAACGGATTGCCGAGGATGTCGTTGGCCAGTGCCGCCACCACCTCATAGTTGCGTTGCGGGGTCGGCCGGGTGCCGATGCCGTTGGGGTTGGCGCCGATCCGTGGGCAGGTGCCCTCGAACGCCACGGTGTTGCGCATGCCCGTAGGTTTGGCGTTGTTGGGCAGTGCGAACAGGTCGTTGCGTTGCGCGGTGTAGTTGCGCATCACGCCCCAGATCCCGCTCCAGTAGCCTTCGATCGAAGCGTCCATCGAGTACAGGTAGTCGCCCGTGGTCGCCGCCGAACTGGACAGCATCGAGACCGGTGCGATGAAGCCCATCTGCTCGGAGATCCCGATCATCTGCGACGCGCGCCAGCCAGAGTTGGAGCTGTTGCCGAAACCGGAGCCGCTTTGCAGCCATTTCACGCCGTGCAGGGTGACGTTGTGCTCCTCTTCGTGACCGCCGGCATGCACCCGCAGCCGCACGTTGTCACCGGTGTAGGTGCGCAGCATCGGGGTGAACGGGTCGCCCGGTTCGGCACCGGCCTTGTTGATGTGCGGCGGGAACAACGTGGTGCCGCCGGTGGGGCCGGTGGCCGCGGTGATCAGGTTCGGCGCCAGGTTCATCGCCGGGATCGCGCGGTCGGTGCGGCTTTGCATGGCGTAGGCCAGGTCGCCGCCCAGGCCGTCGGCCTGCATGCCGCGCTTGCCGTCCGGGCCGACCTTGTTCGGGTCGTACACCCGCAGGGCCAGCGGTTCGTTGCGGTAGTTGACGACGAACATGCCCGGGTCATCGACCGAGATCGCCTGTGGGCATGGCCGGGTCGGGCAGCCGGGCACCATGCCGCCCTGCACTTCGAGAATGCCGTCGAGCAAGGTACTGGCGTTGTTGCGCACCGGCGGGTTGATCGCGTAGCGGAAGCTGTCCGCGGTGGCCGGGAAGGCTTGCGGGTTGGGCACGCCATTGGGGCCTGCGCCCACATACACGCCGGCTTCATAGGCGTGCTGGAAGTCGCTGTACTCGAGGAAGAACTCACGGAAGCTGTCGTTCTTGCCGTCGCCGTCCAGGTCGCCGGTGGAAATCACCGCCTGCCAGGACGTCGGTCCGCCGTCCTGGCGCGCACCGCTGTACAGCGGCTCGCCGGTTTCGGCGTGGAACCAGGTGGAACCGGCCGGCTCGGCCAGCACGGTGGCATACAGTCCGATCTGCTGGTGAGTCGATGGGCCGAGGTGGTCGTGGGTGAAGATGGTGCCCAGGCCACGGTCGACACCTTTGGCGTTGACCACAGGGTCGACGAACCAGCGTTGCATGGCTGTGCGCGCGCCGACCCAGTCAGCCCGGCCGAACTGCCCGAAGTACGGGTGATTCTTGGCTTTCGGGCAGGCCGGGGTGCCGTCGCGCGGGTCGGTGCCCTGGCACTGGTTGAACTCGCGAATGGCATGGATGCGCTCTTGCACCGCACCTGGGGAAAGCACGCCGTCCTCGTAGTTCCAGCCGTTGGCCGAACCGTCGGCCGCCGTCAGGTCCCATTTGGGCAGGTGGATGTGCTGGCCGATCACGTCGGTCGGGGTGCGCACCTGATAGTCGTCCATCTCGTAGACGGCCGGCACCAGGTTGGTTTGCTGGTACTGCACGCAGTCGAACGTGTTCATGCGCATCACCAGCGGCTCTGGCGGCCGCTGTTTGGTGATCACCGGCCAGGCGTCTTCCCACAGCGCCAGGATGCGCGCTTGCGGGAAGTGGTAGCCGACCTTGTTGTACACCGCGTCGAATTGAATGTTGGCCGCCTTGTAGACCCGTGGCCGGTCGGCGGTGAAGGTCGAGGCGCCCACGAACGACAGGCCGTCGATACGCTCGCCGCTGTTGAATTCACCGGTGCCGGCACTGCTTGTCAGGCGTTTTTGCCGGTCATCCATGCAAGGTTCGTAGTACGGCGCGCCGGCCACCGGCAAGGCGCCGTTGGTGCGGAAGTTGCGCGCCACGATCTGGTTGCCTGGCAGCAGCGCGAAGCTTGGGTGATCTTTCTTGGCGTGGTAGGCCATCGCCGCCTGTTCGACTTCGGTGCCCTCTTCCGGCAGGTACAGCGGCTTGGCGCGGGTCACTTCCTTGGAGAAATCCAGGGACGTGGTCACCGTGTGGGCCTCGCCGCCGGCGGAGAATCCATCCAGGGAATGACGCCCCAGGCCACCGTCCCAACCACCGGACTGAGCAGGGTCGAGGTTGGCCCACAGGGCTTTGCCCGTGGCTTTGAGGCTCTGGGCCGTGGCCGCGTCGAGCATGTCCAGCGGTGGGGTTGGCGGGCGTTGGCCGACCGAACTTTCCATGCCGCCGATCCAGAACGGATAGCCAGGGTTTTTCAGGGTGCCGTCGGCGTTGCGGTTGGCTTCGCTGCGATCGACCAGTGCCAGGGAACCGATGGCCTGGACGCCGCCGCCATGGTGTTCACCGTCGTCGCCTGCTTCATCGTCATCGTCGTTGGCGGCCACCAGGGTTTCGCCGATTTTCGGTACGACCGCGACTTTGCCCGGCATCGGTGGCATGGCTTTACCTGGCAGCGGAACGACTGCCGGGATTGGCGTGCCGGCGACGATTTCGCCGTCGGGCAAGGCCCGCGCGCCCGCGGCCGGTTTACCTTTGCGCAGGGCGTAGGGTTCGCTGTGATAGCCGTCGGCGCCCTGTTGCGAGACTTCGAGTCTGGTGCCTTCCTCAAACACATCGTGCACCCGCCACATGGCCCACATGCCCTGGGCAAAGTGCGGATAGAAGTGGCAGTGATAGATCGCATCGCCCGCTACCCGGTTACGGTTGCCAGAACCGCCGTTGGCGATTTCATAGGTGTAGCCGGCACCCGGCCCGATGCCCTGGGCGTCTACGTAGTCGGAGTTGTCGTCATTGGGGTTGAACAGCCACTGATGCCCGTGCAGGTGGAAGATGTGTTGCTCATGACCGTTGTGAGTGTTGCGGAATTTGACGAAGTCACCGATGTAGCTGTGGTTGACGTTGGAAGGCTCCGATGGATAAAGCGCCATGGTCGCCTTGACCCCGATCTGATCGGCAGTCGGCGTCTGGCCGGGAGCGATGCCTTCCAGGCCGGCGTTGGCCGGTACGTCCACCAGCATTGCCACGTCGCCCACGGTGTGGGAACTGAGGAAAAACTCCTCATAGGCGCAGGACAGGCAATCGTGCATCGGCCCCACGCCCAGGCGGTTGGCGACCACTTCGGCGCCCATGCCGCCGGAGCCGTAGTTGATCATGAACGAATCGCGGGTCGGCTCCAGTACGTGGGCCATGACCGGGTCCGCCCAGTAAGCGGGAAAGGCCTGGGTCGCGGCGGTTTCATCCTGGAACTGCGAGGCGAAATCGCGGAACGGCTCCAGACGATTGGGGATGGCCGGATTGCGTTTGCCCACCGATTCCAGCGGATACGTCGAGGCCGGGAAGCTGCCGTCGGCGTTGCTGCCCATCACGACCGCGTCGCTTTCGCTGGAGATGATTTCGCTGCCGTCGACCATATTGATGATCGGCGTACCGGCCTTGCCTTCACGGATCCATGGCTCGCGCTGCGGGTAGCGCGCCTGGTAGTCGACGATCGGTTGGCCGGCCGGCGTACGCCCGGTGCTGGCCAGGCGCATTTCTTCTTCGGTCACGGTATTGCGGTAGCTGCGAGCGCCCTTGGGCAGCACCACGACCTGGCCGAACAGACCATTGGCGACGTTGCCAGCCGCCCCCTCCCCACCGAAGGTCGCACCACGGCTGCTGGCGGCGAATACCCCTTCACGCTCGGCGTACAGGGTGTAGGAGCGGGTGGCGCCGGGCGCGATCAGGGTGTTGGCGTTGCGGCCGGTGAACGACGAAATGTCATCGATGCTGTTGACCGCCTGCAGGCCGTTGACCTGGAAGCCGATATGGCGGTCGGCGACTTGCTCGTCGACCTTGAAGTCAGTGTTGGCAAATCCGCCGACGTCCTCCTCCCCTCCCTGCTCTGCGCCCTCGTGCGAGCCCGGGTTGGCCTGATAGGCCAACAGGTTCTGCAGGTTGATGGTCAGGCAGTCGCCGGCAGCGACACGCAGTACCAGCGGACGCGGACGCTTGTCAGGTCGCAGCGTCACCTTTCCCGGCACGGCGGCACCGCCCTGTGCCAGGGAGACTTCGTGATCGTCCACCACATCACGGCGCAGGGCGAACATCATCCCGTTGACGTTCTGCGCGCCCAGGCGGTTGAACATCAGCGGCTGGTCCAGCGCCACGACGTTGGCCACCAGGTTGCGCTCGCAACGCGCAGCGGCCTCGGCGAACTCCATGCCGATCATCGATGCGGCCAGTAGCAGCCAGGGAATAATGGTTGGGATGTGGTGTATGCCAGTCATGGTCACGGGCCTCGCTGTGGTTGCTCACAGGGAATAATTCTCGACAACTGCGCTTGAGCAATCGTCATGCCATAAAAAATATTAAGTATTTTCAATGCTTTATGAATATCACTTAATTCGTCGGGGGAAATTCCCCACTAATTCCCCAATTTTTTGCCGGGGTCCCCATCCCCCAATGTTGGGGAATTGCGCCCCGGTTTTTTCGCCTACAAAGGCGCGTCCGCCGACAACCCCTGCAGACGCCGGTACTGGTTCAAAACACTGGGCACATAACGCTGGGTTTCGGCGAACGGCGGGATCACCCCGCCCCGGCTGAGCACGGCTTGCGGGCCGGCGTTGTAGGCGGCCACGGCCAGGGCGATGTCATTGTCGAACAGGGTCATCAGGCGCTTGAGGTAGCGCGCGCCACCCTGGATGTTGGCCTTGGGGTCGTAGACGTTGGTCACGCCCAACTCGCGGGCGGTGTCGGGCATCAGTTGCATCAGCCCGCCGGCGCCTTTGGGTGACACCGCACTGGGGTCGTAATGGGACTCGGCCTGGATCACCGCGTGCAGCAGCGCGGCGGGCAGGTGATTGTCCTCGGCGGCCTGCGATACCAGCTCGGCATAGGGCCTGGCGGCAATCATTTGTGGCTGCTGCTCGAGACTCACCACCGCCGCTTCCGGCTCGTGAATGACTCGCTCGTAGTGACGGCCGGGGCGATGGACGTTGGACAAAACGAAGTTGCCTTTGGCGTCCACCGAGACGAACACATCGGCTTGGGCGATGCCGCCCGCCAGCGTCAAGCCGAGTAATCCGGCGATGAGGGTTTTCATTGTTCTACCTCCCCTGCCCGGCCCCGAAAAATGGGGGTAATGCCCCAATCGACCGGTCGTTTATCAGCCATACGCAAGCACTGTGCCGAAAGCGCAAAGGGCCGTGGGACGGGGGCTTGAGGAGCACGGCAGAGCCTTTGCCGGTGCTGTGCATGGCAATTGCATAAGCCTTTGTTGCGATTCTTCTGCCGACTGTGTGAGGTCATCATGAAACAGCGACTGTCTTTAGCCCCACGTCGTTTTACCCGCCGGCCCCAACGAGGGTTCACCCTGCTCGAACTGTTGGTGGTGCTGGTGGTGCTGGGGCTGTTGGCCGGCATCGTCGCGCCAAAATATTTCGCGCAACTGGGCCGTTCCGAAGTGAAAGTGGCCAAGGCGCAAATAGAAGGGCTGGGCAAGGCCCTGGACCTGTATCGCCTGGAGGTCGGTCATTACCCGTCGACCGAACAGGGTTTGCAGGCACTGGTCACCGCCCCCAGTGATGAACCGCACTGGACCGGCCCTTACCTGCAGAAAAAACTGCCGCAAGACCCATGGGGCCGTAACTACACCTACCGCTATCCCGGCGAAAACAGCGAGTACGACCTGCTGTCCCTGGGCAAGGACGGGCAGCCCGGCGGCGAAGGCGAAAACGCCGAAGTCACCAACTGGCAATGACGGGAATGGCGACCATGCGTTTTCACCTCAAAGCGGTTGGCAAGGCCGGTGTGGTTTCAATGACCGTCGAAGCACCGGGCCATAGTGAAGCCCGGCGCATTGCCGAGGACCAGGGCCTGCGAGTGGTCAGCCTGCACGCCGAGCGGCACTGGCGGGCCCTGCGCCTGAAACAGCGCGAGACCTTCAACCTGGTCCTGTTCAGCCAGGAACTGACCACCCTGCTCAACGCCGGCCTGCCGTTGATCGATGCACTGGAAAGCCTGGCGGAAAAGGAAAGCGCGCCCCAGGCCCGCAAGACCCTCAGTGAACTGGTGCGTCTGCTGTATGAAGGCAAGTCGTTCTCTCAGGCGTTGGCCCAGATGTCGGCGGTGTTCCCTCCCCTGTATGTTGCGCTGGTCCAGTCCAGCGAAAAAACCGGCGCCGTGGGCGATGCCCTGGGCCGTTATGTGAGCTATCGCCAGCGCATGGACGAGGTTCGGCAGAAGATCGTCAGCGCGTCGATCTACCCCATGCTGTTGCTGGTGGTGGGCGGTGGCGTGGTGCTGTTTCTGATGGGCTATGTGGTGCCGCGCTTCAGCCTGGTGTTCGAAGGGCTGGGGTCGAACCTGCCTTGGCTGTCGCAGATCCTGATGACCAGCGGCATGTTCCTGCACGCCCACCAGGGCGAATTTTTCGGCGCCTTCCTGGCAATCGTCGTCGCCATCGCCCTGCTCCAGCGACAGCCGTCGTTTCGCCGTGGCGTGGATCGTCTGATCGAAAAAGTCCCCGCCGTACACCAGCGCATCTTCATGTACGAACTGGCGCGCTTCTACCGGTCACTGGGCATTCTGCTGCAGGGCGGCATCCCCCTGGTCACGGCCATGGGCATGGTGCGCAACCTGCTGACCGTCGCCTCCCGAACACGCCTGGACCAGGCCTGCGAACGGGTGCGGGAGGGGCAATCGCTGTCCAGCGCGCTGGAACTCAACCACTTGGTGACCCCGGTGTCCCTGCGCCTGCTGCGCGCCGGGGAACAGTCCGGCAACCTGGGACAGATGATGGAACGCAGCGCCGACTTCTACGACGAAGAAATCAGCCGCTGGATCGAATGGTTCGTGCGGCTGTTCGAACCATTGCTCATGACCTTCATCGGCCTGCTCATCGGGGTGATCGTGATCCTGATGTACATCCCCATTTTCGAACTGGCCTCGAGCATTCACTGAGCCCTCGGGCTCTGCGTTGCACCGCTGCCTGCGTTGCAACCTGCACCACAAGACGGAGAACGACATGCACATCAACAAGCTTTTATTGGCGGTGGCGATTGGCGCGATTTTGTCGGCGTCTACCGTATTGATTCCGCACGACCTGTCCGACCTGTCCAGCGCCCACGCGAAGGAAGGTGGTAGTGGTGGTGGTGGCGGCGGTGGCAACGGCGGCGGCCACGGTGGAAGTGGCGGCGGAAGCGGCAGCGGTCATGGCGGCAACAGTGCAGGCGGTGACCACAGCAGCAACGACCATGACGGCAGCACAGCCTCAAACTCCAGCCGCAACAGCACCCATGCCGAGCCGGGCGACGACCATGGCGTGCATCGGGCGGGCGAAGTGGGCGATGACCATGGCGTACATCGGGCTGGAGAGGTGGGTGATGATCACGGCGTACATCGCGCCGGTGAAGTGGGCGATGACAAACGCGTGAACTGACCCGCACCGAAACCTGTGGGAGCGGGCTTGCTCGCGAAGGCGGCGTGTCAGGCACCCTCAATGTTGAATGTGCCGGCCTCTTCGCGGGCAAGCCTCGCTCCTACAGGGGCATTTGCCGGGCTTGGCATTCGTGTTCGCCACAATCGCCTAAGGATGTGTGTCCAAACGCTCGCGCAGGAACTCGATCAGGGCCTGGACCGGACGGGAAGATTGGCGGTGTTGCGGGTAAACGGCTGACAGGGTCAAGGGTTCGGGGCGGAATTTGTCCAGCACCGGTACCAGTTTGCCCTCCTTCATTGCCGCGCCGACGATGAAGGTCGGCAGGTAGGTGATGCCCATGCCGGCCATCGCCGCGTCCTTGAGCAATTCGCCGTTGTTGACCCGCATCCGGCCGCTGACGTTGACCGTCAACGGCTTGCCCGGCCCCGTGAAGCGCCATTGCACCTGACGTCCGTGGCCATAGGGCAGGCAATCGTGGTGGTGCAGGTCTTCGGGGTTGAGCGGCGTGCCGCGTTCGGCCAGGTAGTCGGGGCTGGCGCAATACACGCGTTCGATGGAGGCAATGCGCCGGGCGATCAAGGTCGAGTCTTCCAGCGTGCCGATGCGCAGCGCCAGGTCGTAGCCTTCGGCGATCAGGTCCACCGGTCGATCGCTCAGGTCCACTTCTGCGGTGACGTCACGGTAGCGCTGAAGAAACACCGGCAACAGACACCCCAGATGCGCCAGGGCAAACGACAGCGGCGCACTGACGCGAATGGTCCCCCGTGGCTCGGTGGTTTGCCCGGCGATGCCCTGCTCCACCTGTTGGACCTCGCCAAGCAGGCGCAGGGCTGATTCGTAGTAACTCTGGCCCAGCGGCGTGGCGTCCAGGCGCCGGGTGGAGCGGTTGAGCAGTCGCACGCCAAGGCGCTCCTCAAGCTGCATCAGGCGGCGGCTGACGAACTGCTTGGACAGACCCAATTGATCAGCGGCGGCCGTGAAGCTGCCGGATTCCATGACCTGGCAGAAAATACGCATGTCTTCGAACGGGTTCATTGTCAGGCCTTGGTTGACAGTCCCGTGTTTTATACCGGTTTTTGGTCGTGCGGAAATGAATACTGTAGGAGCGAGCTTGCTCGCGATGGACTCCAGGACGACGCGGGCATTCAGACAGCCCGCGTCATCGTTGACCACCATCGCGAGCGAGCTCGCTCCTACAGAAGTGTTGCGGCGCTTACTTGGCAGTGAACTTCATGTAGCTGTTGATCAGGTTGCGGTAGTTCGGCAGGCGCTCGGACAGCAGGTTGGCCAGGCCTTCCATGTCGTTGCGCCAGTCGACTTGCAGCTCGCAGGCTACGGCGAACCAGTTCATCAGGTGGGCACCGGCGGCCGACATGCGCGCCCAGGCGGCCTGCTGAACGGTGGTGTTGAAGGTGCCGGAAGAATCGGTCACGACGAACACTTCATAGCCTTCGGCAATCGCCGACAGGGTCGGGAAAGCCACGCACACGTCGGTCACTACACCGGCGATGATCAGTTGCTTGCGGCCGGTGGCTTTCACCGCCTTGACGAAATCTTCGTTGTCCCAGGCGTTGATCTGGCCTGGACGAGCGATGAACGGTGCGTCCGGGAATTGTGCCTTGAGCTCCGGCACGATCGGGCCGTTCGGGCCGCTGTCGAAGCTGGTGGTCAGAATGGTCGGCAGGTTGAAGAACTTGGCGATGTCGCCCAGGGCCAGCACGTTGTTCTTGAATTCGTTGGGCGAGAAATCCTGCACCAGCGAAATCAGGCCGGTCTGGTGATCGACCAGCAGCACTACGGCATCGTCTTTGTTCAGGCGTTTGTAGGGAACGTTGCTCATGAAAAACTCCTTGATGGATGGTTATGACTTCAAGTGCCGGCGTTTGAGGCCGGCACTTTGGGGGATTCGTCAGAAAGCAAAGCACGAGCAGCCAAAGGCGCCCCAGAAACCGGCGAAATCGCTGACTGGCGCATTCGACAGGCGTGCCCGTTCATGGCTGTGGACATGCACCGCGCAAGGCCCGCTGCACTGGTGAACATGGGCCTGCAACGGCGAGTTCGGCCGCCAGTGGCCCGGGACTTTCACCACCGGCGACCAGTCCGGCAGCACCGGCACACTGGCTGGGCCCAGCTTCTCGAAATCGCCGGCGGCGTACACCACCTTGCCGCCGACCACGGTCAGCACCGACTCGATCCACTTGATCGCTTCTTCGTCGACGCTGAAAAAATCCGCGCTCAATGCGGCCACATCCGCCAGTTGCCCGACCTTGATCTGGCCCTTCTTGCCCTGCTCGGACGAAAACCAGGCACTGCCGTGGGTGAACAGTTCCAGCGCGGTCAGGCGCGACAGGCCTTCGGCGTGCAGCGCCATGCCACCCACCGTGCGACCGCTGACCATCCAGTACAGCGAAGTCCAGGGGTTGTAGCTCGACACCCGCGTCGCATCGGTGCCGGCGCCCACTGGCACGCCTTCGGCGAGCATGCGCTGGATCGGCGGCGTGGCTTCGGCGGCCTTGGCGCCATAGCGCTCGACGAAGTACTCGCCCTGGAACGCCATGCGGTCCTGGATCGCGATCCCGCCGCCCAGCGCCCTCACCCGCTCGATGTTTTGCGGGGTGATGGTTTCGGCATGGTCGAAGAACCACGGCAAGCCATTGAACGGAATGTCGCGGTTGACCTTCTCGAACACGTCGAGCATGCGGCTGATGGACTCGTTGTAGGTGGCGTGCAGACGGAACGGCCAGCGCTGCTCGACCAGGTGGCGCACCACCGGCTCCAGTTCGTCCTCCATGCTTTGCGGCAGGTCCGGGCGCGGTTCGAGGAAGTCCTCGAAGTCTGCCGCCGAGAACACCAGCATTTCCCCGGCGCCGTTGTGTCGCAGGTAATCGTCGCCCTGGTGCAGGGTCACGCTGCTGGTCCAGTTCTTGAAGTCGGCCAGTTCTTCCTTGGGCTTCTGGGTGAACAGGTTGTAGGCGATGCGGATGGTCAGTTGCTGGTCTTTGGCCAGTTGCTCGATGACCTGGTAATCGTCGGGATAATTCTGGAAGCCACCGCCGGCGTCGATGGCGCTGGTCAGGCCCAGGCGATTGAGTTCGCGCATGAACTGGCGGGTCGAGTTGACCTGATATTCCAGGGGCAACTTGGGCCCCTTGGCCAGGGTCGAGTACAGGATCATCGCGTTCGGACGCGCCACCAGCATGCCGGTGGGGTTGCCGTTGGCGTCACGCACGATTTCGCCACCCGGAGGGTTCGGCGTGTCGCGGGTATAGCCAGCCACGCGCAATGCGGCGCGGTTGAGCAGCGCGCGGTCGTACAGGTGCAGGACGAACACCGGGGTGTCCGGCGCGGCCTGGTTGAGCTCTTCGAGGGTCGGCATGCGTTTTTCGGCGAACTGGAATTCGTTCCAGCCCCCCACCACCCGCACCCACTGCGGCGTCGGCGTGCGATCGGCCTGTTCCTTGAGCATGCGCAGCGCATCGGCCAGGGACGGCACGCCTTCCCAACGCAGCTCGAGGTTGTAGTTCAAACCGCCACGGATCAGGTGCAGGTGCGAGTCGTTGAGGCCTGGGATCACACAGCGGCCCTTGAGGTCGATCACCTGGGTGCCCGAGCCGCGCAAGGCCATGGCTTCGGCGTCGCTGCCGACCGCGACGAAGCGGCCCTCGCGGATGGCCACGGCGCTGGCCTGCGGGTTTTCCCGGTCAACGGTGTGGAACTGGCCATTGAACAAAATCAGATCAGCGTTCATCGCGTGTCCTTAAGGCTGAGAGGAATGGGACTGGCCGGCTTCCAGCCAGGGCGCGAACAGGCGCGTGGCCAGCGGCATGAAGACGTACACCACCGACAGGACGATGGTCAGGGTGATCAGGAACGTGGCGACCACGTAGCTGGAAAGAAACGTATTGAGCTGCAACAGCGGCCCCCAGAGCAGTGGCACCAGCAGGGTGTGCGGCAGGATCACCAACAGCGTCACCACGGCCTGCTTCCAGCGCGGCGGCGGCGACGCGGCATCGGCCAGGGGCGAGAACCAGAACTCGTTGACCGGGTTGACTTCGGTCTGGTCGCCATCGGCCAGCATCGGCGAGGCTTCATCGACCAGGGCCTGACGTTGCGGCGAATCGAGCCAGCGCTGCATGGCCTCGGTGGAACAAAAGCGTAGTACACAGGTGAACATCTGCAGGCCCCCGTGATTGCCACGGACCACATCCACCCCCAGATGCCCCTCGCTCTGCCCCGCCACCTTGACGATATTGCGCAGCCAGGCTTCATAGGGGGCTTCGAAACCTTTCTTGATGCGGTGCTTGATGATCAGGGTCACGACTTCATCAGCCCCGGGGCTGGTGGGGTCAAGTCGAAGGGATTCAGACATACGCAAAGGCTCCGGCAAATCGAGTGATCAGAGTGCCGGGGCCGGGGGTGGAAAAATTGGATGTACGTGCTCTTTTTGTGAAAGCACGCTGACAGGGACACACAAGACCTGTGGGAGCGGGCTTGCTCGCGAAGGCGGCGTGTCAGCCAATGGATGGGGCCACTGACACACCGCTTTCGCGAGCAAGCCCGCTCCCACAGGGGAATGGGTACATCCGGAGCATCAGGCTGTGGCCGGAATGTCCAGCGGGGCCGACATGAACTGGCTGATGCGCGAGCGCAGCCAGCGTTCGGCGGGGTCGTTGTCGTGGACGCCGCTCCAGGCCATGGACAACTGTGCCGCTTCGATCGCGAACGGCGGGTCTTCGGCCCGCAAGCCGCAGCCTTCGACCAGGGCGCAGGCGGCGTAATCGGGCACGGTGGCGATCATCTCGGTGCCTGCCAGCAGCGCGCGCAGGCCGCTGAATTGCGGCACGCCCAGCACCACTTTTCGGCAGCGCCCGACCTTGGCCAGATCCAGATCGATATTGCCGCTCAGGTCCCCGGAAAACGACACCATCGCATGGGGCCTGGCGCAGTACTCATCGAGGGTCAGGGAGCCTGGCCGGGTATCGCCGCGCAGCACCTTGCACGGGATGTCGCGCAGGGTCTTGCGCTTGGCGTTGGCCGGCAGGTCCGTGGTGTAACTGACCCCCACGGAGATTTCCCCGGACGCCAGCAACGCCGGCATCAACAGGTAATTGGCGCGGCGTACCACCACAACGATGCCCGGTGCCTCTTCCTGCAACTGACGCAACAACGGCGGAAACAACCCGAACTCGGCATCGTCCGACAGCCCGATGCGAAACACATCGCAACTGGTCGCCGGGTCGAACTCCTTGGCCCGGCTGACCGCGCCGGAGATGGTGTCCATCGCCGGTTGCAGTTCCTTGAGAATCGCCAGCGCCCTGCCCGTCGGCTCCATGCCGCGCCCATTGCGCAACAGCAACGGATCGTCGAACAGGTCGCGCAGGCGGCCGAGGGCGGCGCTCACGGCCGGCTGGCCCATGAACAGTTTTTCCGCTACGCGGGTCAGGTTTTTCTCGAACATCAGGGCTTCGAAGATCACCAACAGGTTCATGTCGACGCGACGCAGATCGTTTCGATTCACAGGCACGGGTTCCTTGTGTCAGGCCAGGGATGGACGGCGGTTGTGGCTGACTCTACGCGAGACTTGCTGAAACGGACGAGGAATTAACAACGTTTAACTCGCTCGCCAGCGCCCAGGGGTCCAAGAATGAGGCCTACCGACACGGACATTCGCCATGGCTCACATGCAGCAAAACGCCGCCCGCGTGGCAGTCGCGCAACTACCGGGGAAACACACCGGCGGCCTCAGCCCGCAGCGGGTGCAACAGGTCAAGCAACTGATTCTGGAGCGCCTGGGCGAGACTCTGGAAGTGACGGAACTGGCCCGCGCCTGTTCGCTGTCGCGCAGTCATTTTTCCCGCGCGTTCAAATGCAGCACCGGCCTCTCGCCCCAGGACTGGATTCGCCTGCAACGCATCGACCGTGCCAAGTGGTTGATCCAGCACACGGACCAGAGCCTGACGCAGATCAGCCTGGAATGCGGCTTCTGCGATCAGGCGCATTTCTGTCACATGTTTACCCGCAGTGAGGGCATCAACCCGTTTGCGTGGCGGTGCCGGACGGTGCGGGACACGCAACATGCAACCTTGTAGGCACTGACTGCGTTATGTGGGAGCGGCGGTGCGACGATTCGACTTGCTCGCGAATGCGGTGTGTCAGTCTGAATATTCATTGACTGATACACCGCTTTCGCGAGCAAGTCGAATCGTCGCACCGCCGCTCCCACAGGGTTTTATCGAGTTGTATTAGCCCAACGGAGACAGGCGCTCCAGCGCCTCGGCCACGCCGCGGCCGTAGGCCGGGTCAGCCTTGGTGCAGTTGTCGATATGCCGCTGGCGGATCAGTTGCGGTACGCCGGCCATGGCCCGTGCCGTGTTGTCGAACAGCAACTGCTGGCGCGCCGGGTCGAGCAGGCGGAACAGGTTGCCCGGTTGCTCCCAGTGGTCCTCTTCGAGCCGATGATCGTAGTGCTGGGCGAAGCCTTCCAGTGGCAGCGGCGGTTCGGACAATTCCTTGGAGTCTTCCCATTCACCGACGCTGTTGGGGAAATAACTGGCGGTGCCGCCCAGGTTGCCGTCGGTGCGCATGGCGCCGTCGCGGTGGTAGCTGTGATGCGGGCAGCGCGGGGCGTTGACCGGGATGTGATTGAAGTTCACCCCCAGCCGATAGCGCTGGGCGTCACCATAGGAAAACAACCGCGCCTGCAGCATGCGATCCGGCGAAAAGCTGACGCCGGGCACCACGTTGGCCGGGGAAAATGCCGCTTGTTCGATTTCGGCGAAGTGGTTTTCGGCGTTGCGATTGAGCTCCATGATGCCGACCTCGATCAGCGGAAACTCGCCATGGGGCCAGACTTTGGTCAGGTCGAACGGATTGTGTCGGTAGGTGTTGGCCTGCTCCGGCGTCATGACCTGGATGCACAGCTTCCAGCGCGGAAAATGGCCCTGCTCGATGGTCTCGTACAAATCCCGCAGGTTGCTTTCCCGATCCTTGCCGACCACCAACGCCGCCTCGGCGTCGGACAGGTTTTCGATGCCTTGCTGGCAGACGAAATGAAACTTCACCCAGACGCGCTGGTTGTCGCGGTCGATCAGGCTGAAGGTGTGGCTGCCAAAGCCATGCATGTGGCGGAAACTGGTGGGAATGCCGCGATCGCTCATGACGATGGTGACCTGATGCAGCGCCTCGGGCAGCAGGGTCCAGAAGTCCCAGTTGCTGGTGGCGTTGCGCAGCCCGGTGCGCGGATCACGCTTGACCACGTGGTTGAGGTCGGAAAAACGCAGCGGGTCGCGGAAGAAGAACACCGGGGTGTTGTTGCCGACGATGTCCCAGTTCCCTTGCTCGGTGTAGAACTTCACCGCAAAACCGCGGATGTCCCGCTCGGCATCGGCAGCGCCACGCTCACCGGCCACTGAGGAGAAACGCACGAACAAAGGTGTCTGCTTGCCCACCGAGCTGAAGATGTCGGCTTTGGTGTACCGCGTGATGTCCTGGGTGACGGTAAAGGTGCCATAGGCACCTGCGCCCTTGGCGTGCATGCGCCGTTCGGGAATCAGCTCACGGTCGAAATGGGCGAGTTTTTCCAGCAGCCAGATGTCTTGCAACAACGCGGGACCACGGGGGCCGGCGGTCTGGATATTGAGGTTGTCGGCTACCGGGGCGCCGGTGGCGTTGGTCAGCTTTTTCATGAAGGGTCTCTCAATGGACTGCCGCTCATCAGGAGCGAAAAAACCGGCGCGAATCTTCGCCCGCGTCGGGCCAGACATTCAGCGTAGAAGCATTCTGCGTTCCTGCTGCCGCGATGACTGCGCGTTGGTCTGAATCAATCGACGCCACGCCCCATCCGCGCGGCCAGCCTCGCCACCCGCTCCCCCAAATGCGCAGCGGTGCAGCGGTCTTCCATGGGCGGTGCCCGTTCGGGGGATTGTTCGACATTCGATTGCGCCATCGCCCCCAGGGAACTGCCCAGGCGATTGAGCTGCCCATCGAATACGCCACTGCCGGAACGTGCCGGCAACAGGTCGAGGCCGACCCAGATCATCGAATGCTGGGCGGCGAACACGGCCATCTGCAGCAAAGTGTTGAGTTTGTCGCCACACAGGCAGCCGGAATTGGTGAAGCCGGCGGCCAACTTGTCGCGCCAGGGTTGCGCCAGGTAGAACCCCGCGGTGTCTTCCATGAAGCCCTTGAAGGCAGCAGAAGCGCTGCCCATGTAGGTCGGCGCGCCGAAGATGATGGCGTCGGCCTGGTGCAGGTGCTCCCAGTGTTCGGCCACGTCTTCGACGGATATCAACCGGCAGAGGCTGCCCGGATGACGTTCCACACCCTGGGCCACGGCCTCGGCCATGACCCGGGTGTGCCCGTAGCCGCTGTGATAGACCACCACCACGTTGCTCATTGCACTGTCCTTTGTGGGAGCGAGCCTGAGTGTTGGGCGTAGACCGGACGAACGACGAGTTAAACGTTGTTAATTTTCCCCAGCGCGCAAAAAGCCTCGACGCCGCCGTACATCAGGCCGCAACCAATGAACCCGGGGCCGCTCCCGGTCCACTGGTACGCTACAGTCAACACGCGCACCCGACAGTCATCCACCCGGCGCATTGCGCTCGTGAAAAAACCTGAGAACATGTTCGCAAACCCCGTTCCAGACGGCTGCAGGCAGGAGTGACCCGTTGACCCTTTCCATCGAACAGGCCGTACATTTCGGCCCCTACCGGGTGTACCCCGGACAGCGCCTGGTGATGGAGGCCGAGCAGCCCCTGCGCCTGGGACGGCGGGCCATGGACATCCTGTTGATCCTGCTGGAGCACGCCGGCAACGTGGTCAGCAAACAGCAATTGATGGACCAGGTCTGGCCCGACACTGTGGTCGAAGAGATCAACCTGCGGGTGCACATGGCGGCCCTGCGCAAAGCCCTCGGTGACGGTCAGGCCGGCCAGCGCTACATCGTCACCGTGGCCCAGCGTGGCTACAGCTTCGTAGCGCCATTGTTCCTCGAACAGGTCCAGCCACTTTCGCCAGGCGACGCCGTGCAGAACCGCCGGCATAACCTGCCCCTGCGCAGCACCCGGCTGATCGGCCGGCAGGCCATGGTCGACAGTCTGATGACCCATCTGCCACGCCAGCGCTTCATCACCCTGGTCGGGCCCGGCGGCATCGGCAAGACCACCGTCGCCCTCAGCGCCGCCGAGCAACTGCTCGGTCGCTACCGCGACGGCATCCGTCTGCTGGACCTGGCGCCGATCAATGACCCGCGAATGATCGTCGGCCATCTGGCGGCGCTGCTGGAGTTGTCCCTGCACGACGGCGAACCGCTCAACAGCCTGGCGCTGTTCCTGCGCGGACGGCAGATGCTGCTGGTGATCGACAACTGCGAGCATCTGATCGATTCCGTCGCCCTGCTGTGCGAGACCCTGCTGCGCGGCGCACCGCAGTTGCACATCCTGGCCACCAGCCGCGAGAGTCTGCGGGCCGAGGGCGAGTTCGTGCAGCGCCTGGAATCCCTTGACTGCCCTCCTCCCATCGCCGTGCTGGACCGTGCCCAGGCGTTGAGTTTTTCCGCGCTGCAATTGTTCATAGAGCGGGCGATGGCCAGCCATGACAGCTTCGAGCCGAGCGACGAGGAACTACCGCTGTTGATCGAGATCTGTCGGCGCCTGGACGGTATTCCCCTGGCCCTGGAGCTGGCTGCCGCGCAAGTGGCCAACCTTGGCGTCGAGGGGTTGCTCGCGCAATTGCAAGACAGTTTTCGCCTGCTGACCCACTGCAGCCAAGCTACCCCGGGCAGGCACCAGACCCTGCGTGCCACCCTGGACTGGAGCTTCAAACTGCTCAGCGCCTGTGAGCAGACCTGCCTGCGCCGGCTGGGCGTCTTCCGTGGGGGCTTCACCCTGGATTCGGCCGCTGCCGTGATTGTCGGCCACCAGATCGCGCCCCGCGAAGTCTTCGGCTCAGTCACGCAACTGGTGGCCAAGTCTCTGTTGAGCGTGGAAGTGGGCGATGAAGAGGTGTTCTATCGCTTGCTCGACACCACTCGCCACTATGCCCTGGACAAACTCGAACAGGCCGACGAACTGACCGCCACCCGGCAGCGCCATACCGAACGCTGCCTGGCCTTGATGCAACAAGCGCAGGCTGATTGGGAGCAGACGCCGACGGTGCTGTGGATCGAGCGCTATGCCCGTAGCCTGGAGGACATCCGCGCGGCCCTCGACTGGGGTCTGAATGCGCAAGGGCCACAAGCGCTGGCGCTTCGTCTGACGGCGGCGTCCACGCCGTTGTGGCAGGAGCTTTCGCTGCTCAAGGAGCACGGCGGGTATGTGCGCAAGGCCCTGGCCCTGCTGGATGCCGCGCCCGAGCCTTGCCCGCGGCTGAAGATGACCCTGAAGCTGGCCCTGGGCAGTGCCTGCTACCACGTTCAGGGCGGCACCGCGCAAACCATCGGCGCCTTCGTCACCGCCAGGAGCCTGGCCCGCCAGTGCAACGATGTGATCGGCGAGTTGCGCGCCATTTCCGGGCACATGGCGGTGAACCTCAGCCGCGGCCATTATCAGATGGCCCTGGAGCAGACCCGCCAGTTCGACCAATTGGGGCTGCACGGCGATCCGGCACTGTCCCTGAGCACCCAGCGCCTGCGGGTGCTGGCGCTGCATTTTTCCGGGGATCAGGCACGGGCGCGCCTCAATGCCGAAGAAGTGATCCAGCGCATGGCTCACAGCGGCCACCTCAATCGCTTCACCCATGGCTTTGGCGTGCAATACGACCAGAGTGTCGCCGCGTTGACCATCCTGGCGCGCATTCTGTGGATTCAGGGTCAACCGGAACGCGCCTGGCAGACGGCCAAACAGGCCATGGACATTGCCCTGCAGATCAACCACGGCACCTCCATCTGCTACACCCTGGCGCTCGCCGGCTGCCTGATCGCCCAGTACAACGGCGACCATCAGACCGCCCGCCAACTGTTGCGCCTGCTGCTGGAACAGGCGCAAAAACATTCGGTGGTGCTGTTCTACACCTGGGCGCAACACTACGCGCAAGTGATCGACGGCACCGATGCGCAAGTGCCGCAGCGCCCGGGCGTGGGTCTGATCAAGGACATCATGGTCACGCTCGACGGTGCCTTCGTCGATGACGACTTGCTTGAGCGTGCCGACAACGGCGTGGCGGGCTGGAGCACGGCAGAAATTCTGCGAGCCCGGGCCGATGCGCTGCTGGCGCAGGGTTGCCCGGTCAAGAACGATACGGCTGAAAGCGTGCTGCTCAAGGCCCTGGACGTGGCCCAGGCCCAAGGCGCACTGGCGTGGGAGCTGCGCAGTGCCCTGTCGCTGGCGCGGCTTTGGCAGCGGCAGGGTCGACAGCGTCAGGCCTTTGAGTTGCTGATGCCGGTTTATCAGCGGTTTACCGAAGGGCATGGCACGCCGGATCTGCTGGCTGTCGGCGTTTTGCTGGGTGAGCTAAAAGACCCTCTACTCCTCTGAACAGCCTGTGTGGCGAGGGAGCTCGCTCCCGCTCGGCTGCGCAGCAGTCACAAAACCTGACCACTGGGTGTACCTGACGGACCTAGGGGGCCGCTTCGCGCCCCGACGGGAGCAAGCTCCCTCGCCACAGGGGAGTATCTGAGGCTGGCTGATCGCGTTTTTCCAGGGCATACCGACGGGTGGTGTTGAGGAAGCGGTAGCGATTTGTTCCCTGGGTCTGATCCAGCGACAGCAGCGATTTGAGCGCCAGGCTGGCCAGCACATCGCGCAGGCTGGCGGAGTTGCCACCGACTACGCCCAACGCCGCATCCAGCGTAAACGACGACTTGAACACCGCCACGCGCTGCAACACGCATTGCTCCAGCGGGCTCAAGCGTTCATAGCTCCAGTCCAGTGCGGCCTTGAGGGTCTGGTGCCGGGGAACCGCCGTGCGTCGGCCCTGGGTCAGCAGTTGGAAGCAGTTGTCCAATTGCGCCTGGACCCCCACCAGCGCCAGCGCATCGATCTGCGCCGCCGCCAGTTCGATGGCCAGGGGCAGGCCATCGAGGCGCCGGCAGATGTCGCGCACGGTGCTCAGGTCCTGCTCACGCAGGGTGAAACCTTGCTGGCGAGCGCGGGCCCGACTGACCAGCAATTGCACAGCCGAATAGCCCAAGACGTCGTCGACGCTGCGCAGCGCCGACAAGGGCGGAACCAACAGCGGCGGTAACGGCAGCAGGGTTTCGTCGAGGGTCAGCAGCGGCTCGCGACTGGTGACCAGGATCGACAGGCGCGGCGCCCGGGTGCGCAACTCGCGGACCAGGGTACGGCAGCGCTCCAGCAAGTGTTCGCAGTTATCGAGAATCAGCAGCGCATGCCGCTGTTCGAGCGCTTGCGGGGTGAGATCCAGGGTACGTGTCAGGTGATCGAGCACCTGCTCAGGGTCATCGATCTGCGCCAGGTCCAGCCACCACACGCCGTCGCAAAAATGCCCCAGCAACAATTCACCGGCCCGCAGCGCGACCGTGCTTTTGCCAATGCCACAGGGCCCCACCAGGGTTACCAGGCGCTGTCTGGGCAATAGGCGCAGCAAATTGCCCACCACCGCGTCACGACCGACGATCGATGTCAGTCGAGCCGGGAGATTGTGCTGGGGGCCATGAGCGTTGCAGACGGCAATCGCAACGGGCTCGCTGGCCTGTTCCACGGGCGCCGTGAAGCTGTAGCCGCGCTGCGGAATATTGACGATGTAGGCGCCGTCCTGTCCGTCGCGCAAGGCCCTGCGCAACGCGGCAATGTGCACCCGCAGGTTGATTTCCTCGACCACTGACCGGGGCCACACTCGGGCGATGATGCACTCCTTGCTGACCACCGAGCCTGCGTGTTCGATCAGTACCTGCAGGATATCCAGCGCCCGCCCGCCCAGACGCAGCGGCCGATCACCTTCCAGGACCAGTCGCTGTTGCAGGTGGAACGCGAAGGGGCCGAAACGCAGCACCGTATCGCTATGTGTGTAGGCAGGGCTGTTCAATAGCATTCACCCGCAGGAGCCTGACTCAATTGCCTTCATCAGCCTCCGTACCGTCCTTGCAATGAGTTCAAGGTTATCTTGGCAGGCTTGCGTGACGGTACAACTGCCCCGTGGGGCGTATGACGGCCAATGCGGTGCCCATGACGGACACTAGCTGAATTGTTCCCTGTACTGGGTCGGGGTCAGGCCGAGTTTCTCGCCGAACAGAAAACGCATATGGCGCACGCTGCCGAAGCCGCTCTTGAAAGCCACGGTCTTGAGCGGCAGTTCAGTGGTTTCCAGCAAATTGCGCGCGCAATCGATGCGGGCGCTTTGCAGAAATTCCATGGGGGTCATGCCCACTTCACGGGCGAAGACCCTGGCGAAGTGGCGCGGGCTCATGGCTGCCAGCGCGGCCATGCGTTCGATGCCGAAGCTTTCGTCGAGGTGTTCGAGCACGTGGTTCTGCACGCGGGTGATCGCCGTTTCCTGAGGCGCCACCGCCGCCATCAGCGGACTGAACTGCGCCTGGCCACCCTGGCGTTTCATCACCACCAGCAACACCTTGGCCACGTCCTGGGCGACTTTCTTGCCATGGTCTTGGGCCACGACCGCCAGGGCCAGGTCGATGCCGGCGGTGACACCGCCGGAGGTGATCAGGTTGCGATCCTGCACGTAGATCCGGTCGGTCTGCACGCTGGTGTTGGGGAATGCCTTGATCAAGCGTTCGGTGTAGTGCCAGTGGGTGGTCACGCGGTAGCCGTCCAGCAAACCGGCATGGCCCAGCACAAAGGCGCCGGTGCAGATCGAGCCGAAGCCCCTGGACCTGCTGACATTGTGTTTGAGCCAATCGAGCAACGGCGGATGTCTTTCGTTGTAGGCACCAGGGCCACCGGGCACCAGCAGCAAGTCGAAACCGCCACAGGCCTGATCGATGTGCAGATCGGCCTGCACGCTCACGCCGTTGGACGCCCGCAGCGGCCCGGTCTGGGTGCCGATGGTCGACAGCACGTAATGGTCGTCGGGTTTGAGGTAGCGGTTGGCAATGGAAAACACCTCCATGGGCCCGGCCATGTCGAGCAGGAGAAAATCGGGGAACAGCACCATTGCCACGGATTTCATGTTTTGAATATCACTGAAGTTTCAAGGAATACACCGATCCTGCAGGAGCCGAGCTTGCTCGCGATAGCGGTTTTACAGCCACCATTGCCGTCGAATGGCAGGCCGCCAGCGCGAGCAAGCTCGGCTTCTGCAAGGTTCGGCGTTGGGCTTTGGTGTGCATTATGGCCAATTGCGTCGCCGGCGTCGTCACTGTCAACCTGATAGAGACAGTATTTCAATTTACAGCTACTTATTGCACCAACGAGTAACCATTAACCTTCTCCTCACTCGGACGAATTCACGTCCACACAGGAGATTTCATCATGCTGACCCTTCGCAAGGCTTCTGATCGCGGCATGGCCAATCATGGCTGGTTGAAGTCGTTCCACACCTTTTCCTTCGCCAGCTACCGCAACCCGAAAGAACAGGGTTTTTCCGACCTGTTGGTGATCAACGATGACCGTGTGGCCGCCGGTAAAGGTTTTGGCCAGCACCCGCACCGCGACATGGAGATCTTTTCCTACGTGCTCGACGGCGCGCTGGAACACAAGGACACCCTGGGCACCGGTTCGGTGATTCGTCCTGGCGACGTGCAACTGATGAGCGCCGGCAGCGGCGTGGCCCACAGTGAGTACAATCATTCGGACAAGCGTCCCGTGCACTTTCTGCAAATCTGGATCGTGCCTGAGGTCAGCGGTGCCAAACCGCGATATCAGCAGGAGCACTTCAGCGCGCAGAAAAAACGTGGCCGCCTGCAACTGATCATCTCTCCCGACGGCGCCAAGGGTTCGCTGAAGGTGCGCCAGGATGCCCGGGTGTATGCCGCGCTGATCGACGGCAAGGAAAGCGCCACCCTGGAGCTGGCCGCCGATCGCTACGCTTATGTGCATGTGGCGCGGGGCAGCGTTGAGCTCAATGGCATGCGCTTGCAGGAAGGTGATGGTGTGCGTGTTCGTAAAGAGCGTGCGCTGACCTTGAGCGAGGGTGTGGATGCCGAAGTGCTGGTGTTTGACCTGCGGCCGCAGGAATTGCCGGAAATGCCTTGACCCCTTTGAGAACTGCCATACCCCCCTGTGGGAGCGGGCTTGCTCGCGAAAGCGGCGTGTCAGTCAACATCATTGTTGAATGACACGCCGCCTTCGCGAGCAAGCCCGCTCCCACAGTTTTTTTGCGTGCACAGGTTATTCGCCTGTCCCCGAAAAACCGGAAACGATCTCGTCGATGACAACCCGCACCCGCGCCGTGTGCCGCAGGTCGGCGTGGGTCACCAGCCACACGTCATAAGGCAAGGGCCGGGTACGTTCCGGCCAGAGCCTGACCAGGCCGTCCTGTTCCCCCACGAACACCGGAATTTCACCGATGCCGATCCCCTGCGCGATGGATCGGCGCACCAGCAGGCTGGAGCTCAGGCTGGCGACAATGCGCCCGCGTCCCAAGGGTTCGTTGACCAGGGTCACGTCCTTGCCGCTTTGCAGGTACGGCTGATACACCACCAGATCATGCCCCTCGAACGCCGTGCCCGGCTCCGGCATGCCGTTGGCCTCCAGGTACGCTTGCGAGGCGAACAATCCCACCGGCCAGCGGGCGATGCGCCGGGCGATCAGGTCAGGGTTGTCCGGCCGGGTGTTGCGCACGGCGATATCGGCCTCGCGCTTGGCCAGGCTGAGGATCTGCGTCGAGGCATCCAGTTGCACCCGCACGTCGGGATGCTGCTGATGCAGACGGGCGATGGCCGGGATCAGGAAATCGATCGCCAGGGAGTCGGTGGTGGTGACGCGCACGGTGCCGGTCAGTCGATCATCGAGCCCCTGTATGCGCCGCTCCAGTTCCAGCGCCGAATGTTCCATTTTTTCTACCGCACGCATCGCCGCTTCGCCGACGGCGGTCAATGCATAACCTTCGGAGGTACGCAGGAACAGCGTCGCGCTCAATGACTTTTCCAGCGCCGTGATCCGCCGGCCGACCGTGGCCTGGTCTACGCCCAATACCCGCGCGGCGCCGCGTAGCGTCGATTCGCGGCACACTGCAAGGAATACCCGCGCGTCGTCCCAGTTCATGGTTGCTCCTCCTGGTGATGTATTTCTGCATCACTGCAAAGTGTAATCGCTGCATTATTGCACCGATAAACCTCGATATGCTGGGCCCATGCACACTCCCAGGACATCCCTCATGCCCAGTACCTCCCCTCCCCCCGGCAACGCCGTCTGGCTGCCGATCTTCGCCGGCCTCTGCGCCAGCCTGGTCAGCATAGGCCTGGCGCGGTTTGCCTACACGCCGCTCATTCCCTCGCTGATCGAGGCCCACTGGTTCAGCGCCAGCGACGTGGTGTACCTCGGGGCCGCCAACCTGGTGGGCTACCTGATCGGTGCTTTGATCGGCCATCCTCTGGCGCGCCAGACGTCCAACACCACCGCCCTGCGCCTGATGATGCTGGCGGTGACCCTGTCGTTTTTCGCCTGTGCCTTCCCGTTGTCGGTGAGCTGGTTTTTTGGCTGGCGTCTGCTGTCCGGCATTGCCGGTGGTGCGGTGATGGTGCTGGTGGCGTCGACCGTATTGCCCCACGTGCCGGCGGCGCGCAAAGGGCTGGCCAGCGGTGCGATCTTTCTCGGCATCGGCCTGGGCATTGCCGGGTCGGGCACGATCGTACCGCCACTGCTGACCCTGGGCTTGCAGCAAACCTGGCTCGGCCTCGGGTTGCTGGCGCTGGCGCTGACGGCGGCCAGCTGGTTTGGCTGGCCGGCAGCCTCGCCCCATGCAGCCGCCACAGCGCCGGTCACAACCGCGCCGATCCCGTTGAATCGCGGCGTCTACCTGCTGTTCGGCCAATACGCGCTGATGGCCGCCGGGCTGGTGCCGGCCATGGTGTTCCTGGTGGATTACGTGGCCCGTGGCCTGGGTGCGGGGCAGCACGTCGGCGCCTTGGTCTGGGTGATGTATGGCCTGGGGGCGATTGTCGGGCCGGTGAGTTATGGTTTTCTGGCGGATCGACTGGGGGCCAGGCTGAGCATCCGGCTGGTGCTGGCGGTGCAGGCGATTGCGCTGGGGCTTTTGTCGATTTGCAGCACCTTTGCGGCACTGGCGTTGCTGGCGGTGATCATAGGTTCATTCCCCCCCGGTATCGTGCCACTGGCGCTGGCCCGGGTGCATGAACTGATTGCGCAGCCTCATCAGCAACAGATCGCCTGGAGCCGCGCCACGGTGTCGTTCGCCAGCTTCCAGGCGGTCTCCGGGTTTGCCTATTCGGCGCTGTTCAATGCCAGTGGTGGGCACCATGCGTTGATGTTCGTGATTGCGGCGGGGGCGATTGTGCTGGCGTTGTTGCTGGAATGGGTGGTGCGTTTACAGGGCCAGCCAGGAAACAAATTGTGCATGCCCACCACACCGGCATGAACACCACGGAACAAAGGTGGGAGCGGGCTTGCTCGCGAAGGCATAGTGCCAGTCGACTTCATCGTTGACTGTGAAACCGCCTTCGCGAGCAAGCCCGCTCCCACAGGGGATCGTGTTCACATTGAATTTCTCATTGGAGGTACTTGTTATGACCTTGCCACACACCATGACCCATATCGAAATCACTCAACCCGGTGCGCCTGAAGTCCTGCAACCGCGCCAGGTTCCGGTACCCACGCCAGGCGACGGCGACGTGCTGATTCGCGTGCACGCCGCCGGGGTCAACCGCCCGGATGCGTTGCAACGGGCCGGCAAGTACCCGATGAAACCCGGCATGAACCCGATTCCGGGGCTGGAAGTGGCCGGTGAAGTGGTCGCTGTTGGCAGCGGTGTCCGCACGTTCAACATCGGTGACAGGGTGTGCGCACTGACCAATGGCGGTGGCTATGCGCAATATTGCGCGGTGCCGGCCAGCCAGACCCTGCCGATCCCCGAAGGCGTGGACTGGCTGCACGCCGCAGCGATTCCGGAAACCTATTTCACGGTGTGGGCCAACCTGTTCGAAATGGGCGGCGCGCGCACAGGCCACCGGGCGCTGATTCACGGCGGCACCAGCGGCATCGGGACGACCGCGCTGATGCTCTGCCGCGAGTTCGGCATCGAAGCCTTCGCCACGGCAGGCAGTGCAGACAAGTGCGCGGTGATTGGGGAACTGGGGGCGCAAGCGATCAACTATCGCGATCAGGATTTCGCCAAGGTCATTGCCGAGAAAACCGCAGGAAAAGGCGTCGATGTCGTGCTCGACATCATGGGCGGTTCTTACTTGAACGGTAACGTCGCGGCCCTGGGCATGGAAGGTCGGCTGGTGATGCTGGGCTTCCTCGGCGGCGCCGTGGCCAAGGAGGTCGACCTGCTGTCGATCATGGCCAAGCGCGCTATCGTCACCGGCTCGCTGTTGCGCTCACGTACCCGCGAGGAGAAAGCCGCGATCGCGCAACAATTGCGCGAGCACGTCTGGCCGGTGCTGGCTGCGGGCCGTTGCCTGCCGATGATCGACAAGGTGTACCCGCTGGCCGATGCGTCACTGGCCCATGCCCGGATGGAAGGCGGCGATCACATCGGCAAGATCGTGTTGAGTGTTGTCCAGTAACCCCCCTGGGAGATAATTGAACGACTGTCGAAATTATTCCCGCCGCCGGCACACATCTGCTAAAACGCGGGCTTCATGTCCCTGCCGGTGAATCACCCCATGCCCACCGCCCTTTTCTCCCGTCTACGCCGACGCTGGCTGCCGCTGTTGTGCATGGCCGCGCTGGTGGTCGGGTTGCCGGTGGGGTGTGGCGCACTGAAGTACAAGGAGCGTGAACTGCTGTTTCGCATCGAACCGGGCACGGCGGGCTGGTATCGCGGCTTGCCCCAGGATGTTCAGGAGTTCGACATCAAGCCCGCCGATTTCAAGGCCGGGCAGAGCCTGCATGCCTGGTGGTGGCCGGCGGCGAGCGGCGATGCGCCGTCGATCCTTTACCTGCACGGTGTGCGCTGGAACCTGACCGGCCAGGCCTTCCGCATCGAGCAACTGCGGGCCATGGGCTACTCGGTGCTGGCGATCGACTACCGCGGTTTCGGCCAGAGCAAAGGTGAACTACCGTCCGAAACCAGCGTTTACGAGGACGCCCGGGCCGCCTGGGAACGTTTCACGGTCATGCAGCCGGACGCCAGCAAACGCCTGATCTACGGCCATTCTCTGGGGGGTGCGGTGGCCATCGACCTCGCCGCCGACCTCGCCGCACAGGCAAAAAAGGATCATACCGTCGTCCCGGTGCGCGGCCTGGTGATCGAGTCCACCTTTACCTCACTGGGCGATGCCGTGGCGGAAGTGGCCGGCAACAACCTGCCGGTCAACTGGCTGCCGGTGCGCTGGCTGCTGTCGCAGAAGTTCGACTCCATCGACAAGATCGTCGACATCGACATGCCATTGCTGGTAGTCCACGGCCTGGCCGATCCGTTCATGCCTTCGCGCTTCAGTCAGCAACTGTTCAATGCGGCCAACGAGCCCAAACGCCTGCTGCTGATCCCCGGTGGCACCCACAACAACAGCATGAGCCTGGGCGGCAACCAGTATCGTCAGGCGCTTGATGGGTTAATGAAAAGCAAACCGCCGCAGATGGCCGGACCGACCGCTGCACGACCCGCCCAGGATTCCTGAGGTTTACCGATAACCCCGCGCCTGCAGATCGAACAACTGCGCATAACGCCCGCCCTGGCTCAGCAGTTGCTCATGGTCACCACGCTCCAGCACCGTGCCTTGATCCAGGACGATGATGTGATCAGCATTGCGCACGCTGGAAAAGCGATGGGAGATCAACAGGGTCATACGCTCTCGGGTGTGCTGGCTGAAATGCTCGAACACTGCCGCTTCTGCCGCCGGGTCGAGGGCCGAGGTTGGTTCATCGAGGATCAGGATATCGGCATCGCGGCGCATGTAGGCGCGGGACAGGGCGATCTTCTGCCACTGCCCGCCAGACAGTTCCTGACCGCCGGCGAACCAACGCCCCAGTTGCGTGGCATAGCCGCGATCCAGACGTTCGATGAATGGCGCGGCCATGCCCTCGGCGGCGGCCTCGCGCCAACGCTGCTCATCGGTGAATGCCAGGGTGTCACCCACGCCGATGTTCTCGCCGACGCTGAACTGATAGCGAATGTAATCCTGAAAGATCACGCCGATGCGTCGACGCAGCGCGTCTTCCTGCCACTCCTGCAGGTCGCTGCCGTCCAGCAGAATCCGCCCCTGGTCGGGGCGGTACAGACGGGTCAGCAGTTTGATCAGGGTGGTTTTGCCCGAACCGTTTTCCCCCACCAGTGCCAGGCTGCTACCGGGGGCCAGATGAAAGCTGACGCCTTCTACTGCCGCGCGACTGGCGCCCGGATAACGGAAGCCGACACCCTCGAATCGCAAACCGTCCCCGGGCAAGCTGCCCACGGTGAGGTGCCCCATGTCGGCGACCACGGGCTCGGCAAGGTATTCATAGAGACTGGAGAGATACAGGCCATCTTCGTAAAGACCACTGATGGCGCTGAGACTGCTGCTGACGGCCGACTGACCCTGCTTGAACAGCACCAGGTACATGGTCATCTGGCCCAGGCTGATGTTGCCGTGGACCGCGTCGACCACTACCCAGGCATAGGCCACATAAAACGCGCCGGTGCCCAACAGACCTAGAACGAATCCCCAGCTGTCGCGGCGCAGGGTCAGCCGCCGATCCTCGGCATACAAACGGGCGAAGGTTTCGCGGTAGCGCTGGAGCAGCAAGGGCGCGAAGCCGAACAGCTTCACCTCCTTGATGTAGGCTTCATGGGACAGCAGCGTCTCGACATAGGTCTGCTGCCGGGTTTCGGGCGCGCGTCGGGTGAACAGGCGGAAAGCATCGCCGGAGAAGTGCGCCTCGGCGAAAAACACTGGCAATGCCCCGATCACCAGCAGCACCAGCGCCCAAGGCGAAAAATGCACCAGCAACACGCCGAAGCTGATCAGCATGATCAGGTTCTGGATCAGCCCCAGGGACTTCATCACCAGCGCAAGCGGGCGGGTCGAGGCTTCACGCCGGACCCGCACCAACTTGTCGTAGAACTCTGAATTCTCGAACTGCACCAGCGATAACGTCTGGGCCTTTTCCAGAATCATCGTGTTGACCTTCTGCCCCAGTTGCACCCGCAACAGCGACTGCTGGACGGACAGCGCACGCTGGGACGCCGACAACAGCGCCAGCACGCCCGCCTCCATCAGTACATAACGCAGCACCGGCCACAACGGCGCACTGCCTTGCTGCGCGTGCAACTGCATGGCGAACACCACGGCGTCGACGATGCGTTGCCCCAGCCATGCCGCCAGTGCTGGCAGTATCCCGGCGATCAGGGTTGCCAGCACCAGGCCGAGGAACAGGCCGCGTGAGGTGCCCCAGACCAGTTGCAGGGCTCGCCTGGATTGGTCGAGTAACGACGTGACGCGATCAAGGGTCGCGGGCATGTTTATAGTTTGCGCCGGCGCGACTTCTCGGACTCACTTCTGGTAGGTGGGGGGCCGGTCGGAATCACCAGACCGGGGGGTGGAGGACCACCGTTGATCCATTCCTCCATTTGCCGCCTCAATTCCGGCGGCATTTGTTGCGGTGCCTTGCATGTCATTCATTCACCCCCTTTGTATTGAGTAATTCGACCCACTGTACTTTTGAAACATCAATGACAATGGCTTCGGCGCCGATATGGGCCCCTTTGCTTCCCTCGTCGATCCAGTGAGGGTACTCCAGAACGAACTGTCCACTTGCGGGTTCCGATGGCCAATCCGTAGGCCAGCCAAAGAGTCGTCTGCCATCGATCAAGTGAAGCACTACATGCCTTTGTCGTGTTGAAAAAGCGCTGTACCACTCACACGGGTAGGAAGATCGCCTGGTGATTTTCAGCTTTCTGAGCAGAAAATGAAGCTTGTCACTACCCGCGATGTGACAGGAGAGAAAACCCAACAGCACCGCGATCACCGCTGACCATAAGGCTTCCGACTTCCTGTCCCACAGTCCGACCGAAAAAAACCGTTCCCCCATATCCAGCAGTAGCGCCCCAAGAACAGCGACCAATGACTGAATCACAAAAGTGAAAATCAGCGCCTGCACTATCTGGCCGAATGTGTCAGGCCGCTTGAAGGCTGTCAGTGAGTAAAAAATCCAGGCCGCTAAAAACCCCGGAATCAAATACTGGAGTAACGGAATCACTTCCTTGACCACATCATCCATGCGAGTTTTCAATCCATTGAAAGCTTCGGTTCGGAACTCATAGATACCTCACCGATACGACTCATGCCATCCGTTGCGAAGCGCCCGTCGTCACAAGAAATTTCACCGTGAAAGCCTGGGAATTCTCATGCAAACATCCAGGAAAAAGCCTACAAACAACTCATCGAAGCCTCACGCCACTCACGCCTGATACCGCGCCCGATACCGCCCCGGACTCTCCCCCGTCCATTTCTTGAACGCCCGATGAAACGCGCTCGGCTCCTGAAAACCCAGGTGCTCGGCAATATCACTGATGCTGGCCCGGCTCTGGCGCAGTTGCTCGAACGCCACGGCGCGGCGGACTTCGTCCTTGATCTCCTGGTAGGAACAGCCCTCACGTTCGAGTTTGCGGCGGAAGGTGCTGGGGCTCAGGTGTTGTTCAAGGGCGAAATCCTGCAGGGTCGGCCAGTCGCTGTAATGGCTGTTGCGCAGGCGTTGGTGCACCTGTGACGCCAGGCCGTGCTGGTTGCGAAAGCGGATCACCAGCCATTGCGGTGCCGTGCGCAGGAACACTTTGAGCGACGCCAGGTCCTGCACCACCGGCAGGCGCAGGTAGTGACTGGCGAATTCGATTTCGGTGCGCTCGGCGCCAAAGGTCAGGTTCGGTCCCCAGAGCAACGGGTCGTCGCTCAGGGACACACGTCGATGGCGGAAGTCCGCACGGTCGATGGGGATGCGGCGCCCGCCCAGCCAGCACAACAGGCTGATCATCAGCACCAGAAAGGTTTCTTCGCCAAAACGGCTGACGTCTGCGTTCGCCGCCTGACTGTCCAGACTGATGACCGCCCGCTTGCCGCGCACCGTCAGGGTGCCGCGAAAGTCGCGCAGGAACAGGCCGAAGTTGGCCAGGCACTGGCGCATGGCCTTGTGCAGATCGGGCTCCTGAATCAGGGCGCGGCAAATCAGGGCGAAAGCGCCCGGCGGCATGCCATGGGAGTCGAGGTTGAAGAATTCGTCATTCAATTCGCGAATCTGAATCAGCCACAACGCCGCAAACGCGCTGGCCGGCACCCGCGCCGTGGGTTGCTGCACCAGCATCGGATCAATCCCGGCTTCTTCGAGCACGGCCCGCACCCGCAGTGGTTGATCCCCCAGCCCGCGAATCATTGCCTGCACGAAATAGGCGGCCACCGAGTCCTTTTCCCGCATGTGAATGCAACGCTCCCCTTCGTTGGTCATGGCAAAAAACGCCAGCGCCGTTGAACAGTTTCGGCATAGGACAACCGACCTGCCAGCTCTAGACTCGCGGCAATAGTACGCTTTCGGCCGACACCACGGCCAAGGTATCGCAAGGGTTTGAAAAGGACGGCAAGATGAATCTGCAAAACATCGGCGTGATCGGCGCCGGCACCATGGGCAACGGTATTGCGCAGGTCTGCGCCCTGGCCGGGTTCAACGTGACCCTGCTCGACATCTCCGAGAGCGCCTTGCAAAAAGCCATCGCGACCGTGGGCAAAAACCTTGACCGGCAGGTGGCCAAGCAAACCCTGACCCCGGAACAGAAAAGCGCCGCCCTGGACAAGATCCGCACCAGCACCGACTACAGCAGCCTGGCCGACGCGCAGTTGGTCATCGAGGCCGCCACCGAAAACCTCGAACTGAAACTGCGGGTACTGCAGCAGATCGCCGCCCAGGTCAGCACCGACTGCGTCATCGCTTCGAACACCTCTTCGCTGTCGATCACCCAGCTCGCCGCCAGCGTCAGCCAGCCCGAGCGCTTCATCGGCCTGCATTTCTTCAACCCGGTGCCGGTGATGGGCCTGATCGAAGTGATTCGTGGCCTGCAAACCAGCGACGCCACCCACGCCCTGGCGCTGGACATGGCCACGGCACTGGGCAAAACCGCGATCACCGCCGGCAACCGCCCGGGGTTCGTGGTCAACCGGATTCTGGTGCCGATGATCAACGAAGCGATCCTGGTGTTCCAGGAAGGCCTGGCCAGCGCCGAGGATATCGATGCCGGCATGCGCCTGGGCTGCAACCAGCCGATCGGCCCGCTGGCCCTGGCGGACCTGATCGGCCTGGACACCCTGCTGGCCATCATCGAAGCCTTCTACGAGGGCTTCAACGACAGCAAATATCGCCCGGCGCCGTTGCTCAAGGAAATGGTCGCCGCCGGTTACCTGGGACGCAAATCGGGGCGCGGCTTCCATGCCTATGCCTGAGCGTTGTTCACGTTTCGCCGAATACCGGGACAAGGTGCTGGAGTTATTCGCCAGCAAGGGTTTCGGTCAGGTCGGCATGCGTGAACTCGCCACGTGCCTGGGGTTGTCCCCGGGCTCGTTGTATCACCATTACCCGAGCAAGCAGCACTTGTTGCTGGACTTGATCGAAGAGTTCTACGAAGAGTTGTTGGCCACCCTCGGACGCATTGAGCAGAAAACCCTGGCCAAACGCGACCGACTCAACAGCCTGATCCGTGCGCACCTGGACCTGAACCGCGACATGCCCTGGCATTTTCGCCTGGTGGAACGCGACAGCGGCTGCCTGAATGAAGAGCAACAGGCTCGGGTTCGGCAGTTGCGCGAGCAGTATGAGCGGCGGTTGCTGAAGGTCCTGGGGATTCGCTCTCGTTTCAGTGAACCGGCGTTGGTGGCGGCCGGGCACGCGATTGCGGCATTGCTCAATACCGCTCCAACCTGGCTTTCACCTCACACGCTGGATGAGCGGGAGCACGATGACCTGCTGGAGAGTATGGTGAGCGGTGCCATCGAGCGGTTGTTGGCGCCGAGGCGTGCGAACACGCCTATCAGTCTGGCAAGCACAGCTCTACTGTAGGAGCGAGGTTGCTCGCGAAAAACCTGAGGGCGATAGGGGGCCTCTGATTTCCCGCGTCATCGTTAAAGTCCATCGCGAGCATGCTCGCTCCTACAGAGAGCGGTTCGCCCCGACGTGCATTCAGGTCTTTAATTGTCCGGTCAACCCCGTCGGAATTCGCCTGCGCGCCGCGCGTCCAATCCGATGTATCCCTTCAATGACCGGGAGCCGGACCATGAAAATCAACCCGTACCTCATTTTCAACGGCGACTGCAAAGCCGCGTTCACCTTCTATGCCCAAAGCCTCAACGGCCAGATCGAAGCCATGATGACCTTCGGTGAAACCCCTGCCGCCGAGCATGTGCCCAAGGACCTGCATAACCTGATCATCCATACGCGTCTGGCCGTGGGCGATCAGGCCATCATGGGCTCGGACACCACGCCCGACCGCCCCACCGATGACATGAGTGGTTGTTCGATATCCCTGAATGTCGACAGCATCGCCGAAGCGCAGCGGGTATTTACAGCGCTGGCCGAGGGCGGCAGCGTGCAGATGCCACTGGAGGCGACCTTCTGGGCCGCGCGCTTTGGCATGCTGGTCGACCGCTTTGGCGTCTCGTGGATGGTCAACTGCGAAAAGGATCAGTAACAAACCTTGTGGCGAGGGTGCTTGCTCCCTCGCCACAAGGTTTTTCATTTCTCTCAGGATCGGGCTTTCTGGACACTCCCCGACCGTCTGCTAACGTGAACCTTATCCGCTCTCGCACAACAGCCGATTGCCCGGAGGACATTCTCCATGCCCGTCGCGTCCTGGTCGAACAACGTCAAATTTTCGCTCCTGGCAAGCGGGCTCGTCGCCACGCTCCTGGCGCTCCATGGCTGTGCCACCGTCGACGCCGAGACCACCGCGTATGTGGGCGTAGAACACCCTGCACCGACCCTGCCCAGCGAGGTCGCGGTGCTGCGTTCCGAACCCCTGCGCCCGCACATTCGCCTGGGCGAAGTGCTGATCGATGCCAGCGTCGATCCTGCGCCGCCGATCACCGAAGTCGAACAGAAACTGCGCGAAGAGGCCGCCAAGCTCGGGGGCGACGCAGTGGTAGTGGTCTATGACCACATCGGCAGAGTGGGCACCTACGTGAACGGCCCGTTGTGGGCGCGGGATACAAGGGCCATCGAAGGACGCAAGCTCAAAGGCATCGTTATCAAGTACCGGTTGTAGTCGCTGCCAACCCGGCTCCGGGTTGTCGCATAACCTTTCGTCGTAAACGAAACGAGGCGCGCAGTCCTGAGCCGTGTCTGGCTTGCGGCTTGCACAGGCGGGCGTAGCGGCCACAGAACGACATAATTCTGACACGGCAGCACCTCAAACTAACGCTTAAGGACACCAGCAATACGCTTGGTCAGTCACCGGAGATGTATCGTGTCAACTCTCAATGAAATCGCAGCGAACCACGCGAGAATGGCCAAGGCAAAGGAAGCAGAGGCGACCGGGTTGAGCGAGCGACCGCTTCAGATCGTGGGCAGCATCGAGATGCCGACGCTTGAGCATCAGCAGCAGGTGCCGATGCATCTGATTGCGGGCGCACAGGATGGGAGTGGTGCGCAGGTGGTCGGATTTTTGATCTGACTGCCGACATTCGCGCCGTTTTCGACGCGAAACGAAGGCTCGGCCTCCTGCCCCGCAGGCGGCCGACAGTGCAAGTTACTTCTGCAGGTTCACCAGCGGTTCGCCCTTCTTGACGATGTAGGTCGCCAGTTCCGAGCCGGTGGTCTTGCCGATGTTCGTCGCGATGTGCGCGGTGCCTTCCGGGATGTACAGGGAATCACCGGCGTTGAGCGTCACCGTCGGTTGCCCTTCGAGTTCATATTGGAAGGTGCCGGTGATGACGTAAGCCACCTCCACGCCCGGGTGAGAATGCTTGGGCGCTGCAACACCGGGTTCAAAGTCCACGCGAACCTGAATCACCTCACGATCGGAAACCCCAAGGTCGCGTTTCACCAGGTCGGTGCGATGCAGCCCTGTCTGCCAGCTCTTTGCCGCGGGCGCCTCTTGAGCCTGTGCCATCCCGGTGAATGCAGAAAGGGAAACAGCGGCGGCAAGTGCGACACCAAGGATGCCGACGGTCTTGCGAGTGTTGAAAACAGACATTGAATTTCTCCGGTCAGGTGCACGGTAAAGGCCGTGGTTGGGTCCGCTCGTGCGGTGCAGCCATTTCGGGGCAATGGTGTGTCTCGCACGTGTCGGGCTGCCCCGGGTTTTGTATGCGCAGTTGGCTGGCGGCAGTGGGGATACGTTCTGATACAAACCCTGCAACAGCGACGCTCATCTGCCAGCATCAAACGAATAACACTGAAGTATTAGACACGCATATAAAGTGGCTATGGGTGACAAACCTATGCACGACTGCCTGTTTGCCCTTGAAAGGATATTCTACTTTCAACGGCTCCAGAGGCATTCATCATGAACAAGTTACTGGTGAAAACAATCGGCATCGCATCCTCCCTCGGTTCGATTTTCTTGAACTCGGCAGTGGTCAATATGGAATGTGATTCAAACTGGATCGATCCTTTTTTTGAAAACCGTTCGCAGGGTTGTACCGGTGACAGTGACTCAACTTACGGTGAAGCCAGTTCGAAGCCTGAGACATCCTTAGTACGCAACGCTGATCACCTGAGCGCAGGATCGCACCTGGTGAGCCCTCGCAAATTCTACGTTCATCACGGCATCTACCTTGGCAATGGCAAGGTCGCTCATTACTCGGGCTTGAGTGCATCACTGCAAGCGGGGCCGATCGAAGTCACGGACCTCGATCATTTCGGCAACGGCAGTTCGGTCTGGGTACATCAGGAACAATCGGTATTTTCCAGCGACGAGATCATTGTCCGAGCGCTTTCCAGGGTCGGAGAGTCGCAATACAAAATACTGTCCAACAACTGCGAGCACTTTTGTAACTGGTGCATCAACGGTATTAGTTACAGCGCGCAAGTGGCCGAGTATCTTCATCGCCCACTTCGACTGATGCGCATTTTAATCTCTTCGAATCCAGGTTTGATTGCCTAAACCGTTGCACTTTCAAACCACCAGAGCTCAAAGCCAGTTAATAAAAACATTGATGCATAAACGCTCGATAACGATCCAGGCGAGCAGTTGGCCTCGCTCGCGTTTCAGTCATTGATTAAGCGAAAACCGTGCAACCTTGACCGAAGTCAGTGCACAAATTCCCAACTCGCCGCCAACCGCTTCGCCAACGCCTCCGGCAAGTCGGCCAGCCAATCCCGGAACGGCCGGACTGTGCTCGATTCAGGACCCTGTCCATGAGATTCAGTGGCCCAGACCACATCGTAACGGGCGAGGATCTCAATCATGTCGTCACGACGATAAGTGTTTTGCAGGGCGGCCGCCGCCAGTTCGCGAAAGGCTTGCTCCACCGCGCCCGGCCATAACACGGCACCGACCGTGCTCGGCCCCGCTCCGTGCTGATGAATACGGTGAGCGATTCCCGGCTCGAGCTTTATCGCCTCACCTTCGCGAAGCAACGCAATCCGCTGCCGTCCGGCACGAATATCCAGTTCGCCCTTGAGCGCCACCACCAGCTTGCTTTCCCGCCGGTGCATCAACGGCAGGTTGTGAGCCTGCAGGGGCAAGACAAACCGCATGGCCGTGCCCGCCCCTTCAACACTTGCCTGCGCCACGTCGATCCAGACCGGATAGCCGTCGGGGATCAGCAACAGCGCCTGCGGGTTTTCATCGTTCATGATCTGCGACCCACATCTATAGGGAACACCAATGCAATGGATTGTATATCGGTCTTGGACGCTATCGAGCAAAGGGCACAAGATTGCTTCACACCCAAGCAACACGAACCTGGCAACCGCCAACCAGCAAAAACGATAGGAGAACCACCATGCCACAGTCCCACGCTTACAACGACACCAGCCTCGAACTGACCGCCAAGATCCTCGATGCCAAGGCGCGCAAGAATCTGTCCTTCGAACAAGTGACCGAAGGCACCGGCCTGGGTCTGGCTTA